>Ga0209800_10003315_pt1 | contig 12915 bp, 12 predicted proteins | sample Higcelweek8metaG_FD_187174 | JGI IMG/M metagenome (GOLD analysis project Ga0209800, IMG submission 187174) | Freshwater pond sediment microbial communities from the University of Edinburgh, under environmental carbon perturbations - High... | ecosystem: Environmental > Aquatic > Freshwater >... | reverse complement strand
TGATAAAAATATTATCAATCTTACTGAACTTTATTTTGTTTTTCCGTAACTGTATTTGAGTCCCTTCACCGCAATCTATCAAAAAAATCCGCTCATGTACTTCGAGCACATGAGCGGATGGGTATCTTTCTGATGTTGGTAACGCAGAACTTGTTCCTAATACTGTAAGTTCCATGGTTGTTCTGCCTAATTCATCGCGTCAAGAAATCATTTTTTCAGCATCTTTAACTGTCGGTGTAATAGTAAGGACAGTATCCAATTGAGAAATGGTGATAAGACGTTCAACGGCTTCATTGAGGCCACAGAGAACAAATGTTCCGCCAGCGTTCTTGCAGAGCCTGTTCGCAACAAGTATCGCGCTTAAACCCGACGAGTCACAATATTGACATTTTGTGAGGTCGAGAATGATATTCTTCTCTCCCTTGCCCGACACCAACACTAACTCAGATTTTAGGGCAGGTGCAATATGGGTATCAAGTTTGTCTGAAAGTATCTGAATAACAGTACAGTTATTCCCATTTTCTATATTGAAGTCCATAACACTAAATTTTGATGCCCTAATATAATCAATTTTACTATTCCTCGGACGCTTTATTCGCTTTTTCTTCCATTTCTTCTTTCAAAGCGGCTAACTGGGAGATATCACCGAGAGTTGTTTTCTCGATTCCGGGTTTAACCTTTTTGGAAGCTTTCTTCGGTTTTTCAGCCTCTTGGTTCTTTTCGGGAACCTCTACGGGTTTCTTTTCGTCTTCGGAAATCCTGCTATGTGAAACGACAATTTTTTTGGCGTTTTTGTTGAACTCAATTACTTTGAAGTTAAGTTTCTCTTCAACCTTTGCCAAGGAACCGTCATCTTTCATGATGCCTTTTGTAGTTGAGAATCCCTCTATTCCGTAAGGCAGCGCAACGTTAGCCCCTTTGTCGAATACTTCGGTGATAGTACCTTCGTGTACTGAATCAACTGTGAATATTCCTTCGAAAACATCCCATGGGTTCTCTTCGAGTTGTTTGTGTCCCAAACTCAAATGACGGGTCTGTTTGTCGATTTCGAGAACAACAACTTCAATTTCTGAGTCAATTGAGGTGAATTCAGCCGGATGTTTGATCTTCTTCGTCCAAGAGAGGTCGGATATATGGATAAGTCCGTCAATACCCTCTTCAATCTCAACAAACACACCATAGTTGGTGAAGTTTCTTACGCGAGCTTTATGTTTTGAACCAACAGCATATTTCTGTTCGATGTTCTCCCATGGATCGGGTTTGAGCTGTTTTATGCTCAACGACATTTTTTTCTCGTCCCTGTCGAGAGTCATGACAGCGGCTTCAACTGAATCGCCTACTTTCAAGAACTCCTGTGCGCTGCGTAGGTGTTGGGACCACGACATTTCAGAGACGTGGATCAAACCTTCAACACCGGGAGCGATCTCAACAAATGCGCCATAGTCGGCCATAACAACAACAACACCCTTTACCTTGTCGCCTACCTTCAAATTGGCATCAACTGAATCCCATGGATGGGGAGCAAGTTGTTTTAAACCGAGGGCAATCCTGTTCTTGTCGTCATTAAAGTCGAGTATTACAACATTCAAAACCTGGTCGAGTTGTACAATCTCTTCCGGATGGTTTACCCTGCCCCATGAAAGGTCGGTTATATGGATTAGACCATCTACGCCGCCAAGGTCGATAAACACTCCATATGAGGTAATATTTTTAACGGTTCCCTGAAGAACCTGTCCAACTTCAAGTTTAGCGATGATCTCTTTCTTCTGCTGTTCAAGTTCAGCTTCGATAAGAGCTTTGTGGGATACAACAACGTTCTTGAACTCTTGGTTAATTTTGACAACCTTGAATTCCATGGTTTTACCGACGTATACATCGTAGTCGCGAATCGGTTTAACATCAATTTGCGAACCGGGAAGGAACGCTTCGATGCCGAATACATCTACAATCATACCGCCTTTAGTACGACATTTGATGAAACCGGTGATGATCTCGTCTTTTTCGAGCGACGCGTTAACCCTATCCCATGAGTTGATGGCGCGAGCTTTTTTGTGGGATAGCAAAAGCTGGCCCTTTTTGTCTTCTTGGTTTTCGACGTATACCTCAACGGTATCGCCTACCTTCAGATTTGGGTTGTAACGGAATTCGTTCAAACTGACGACTCCTTCCGATTTATAACCTATGTTGATAACCACCTCCCTAGAGTTCATCTGGATAACAGAACCCATCACAACTTCGTCGACGGCGACAGACGATAATGTTTTATCGTACATAGCCTCATACTCTTTGTGTTTAGGGGTATCTTTACGACCATCAGACTCAATTGAATCCCAGTCAAAATCCTCGTTAGAAACAGGAGCCGCGTAACTTTTTGGGGCGATTTCAACTATCTCAGGAGCAATATCTTCGTCCTCTTTAGCTGATTTGCCGGCAGCAAAGGCTTTTTCATCCCCTACAACGACATCCAACTCTTCTTCAAGAACTTTCTCTATGTGCTCTTCTTTAACTTTTTTCGCCGGTTTTACAACAACGACATCCTCTTTTTCGGTAACCTCTTTTGTGGTTACTTTCTTTTTACTTTCAGTCATGATAAATTAGTAAACTAAAAATTAATAAGTTAGACATTATTTTGATAAAATACAGGCTGCAAAGATAAACTTTAATTTTCAATTAGTATACAACCATTTAAATGTTTTTGGGCCATTGTATTGCGATATAAGGAGACGCTATAAGAGGCAACACTCCGCGATAATTTCTTCCTTTTTACGATCGATAATACTATCTTCGCGTATAAATAAGTAAATCCTGCCAAATAAGATTCAATTGGGAACGGTGCGGGGCCACATAGTGGATAACCACATATATGGGTAAGGTATTACCGTTTGGAATGGACGTAATTAAATAATATACGGATGAAAATAGCTGTTATTGGCACCGGATATGTTGGACTGGTTACTGGCACCTGCTTCGCGGAGACAGGGGTTACCGTGACCTGTATCGATAACGACAACGAAAAGGTCAAGTCCCTCATTGAAGGCTCTGTACCGATTTATGAACCCGGACTGGAATCGCTGATCAAAAGGGGAATGGAAAAGAGACGTCTCTCCTTCTCTTCGTCCATAGAAACGGGAATTGTAGATGCCGAGGTCATTTTTATCGCGGTAGGGACTCCACCGGGACAAGACGGTAGCGCTGATTTGGGAAATGTTCTGAAGGTTGCCGAAGAGATAGGGGCATCACTGAAAAACTACTCCGTGATAGCCACAAAGAGCACAGTACCGGTAGGCACCTCCGAAAAAATCAGAACCGCGATTAAAAAGCAGTTAGCGAAAAGAGGCGCGGAAATCGGATTCGACGTAGCGTCAAATCCTGAATTCCTAAAAGAGGGTTCAGCCGTGGAAGACTTCCTTCGTCCTGAAAGAATTGTGGTGGGGGTCGACAATGAAAAAACGGCGGAAATAATGAAAAGGCTATACATGCCGTTTGTCCTGAACAACCACCTAATACTGTTTATGGATATAGCCTCAGCCGAAATCACAAAATACGCCGCAAACTGTATGCTGGCGACCAGAATCAGCTTTATCAACGAAATTGCCAATTTGTGCGATATTCTGGGAGCCGATATCAACGAGGTACGGAAAGGAATTGGAAGCGACTCCAGAATCGGGGGAAAATTTCTTTATCCAGGCACAGGTTACGGAGGCTCATGCTTTCCAAAAGATGTAAAAGCCCTAGCTAAAACAGCTAAAGACCACGGCTACGAAATGAAGGTCATTTCCGCCGTTGAACTGGCCAACGAAATACAAAAAAACGTGATATTCAACAAGATAATGAATTTCTTTGGAAACAGGCTCAAGGGAACCTCTTTTGGGATATGGGGACTTTCCTTTAAACCCCAAACCGACGATATCCGTGAATCATCTTCTATTTACCTGATCAACAAATTGCTTTCCGAGGGGGCCACTATAAAGGCATACGATCCAGCAGCCATTGAAGAGACAAAAAAGGTGTTGGGCGACAGGATAGGGTACTGCGACGATCCTTACCAAGCCATAAAAGGGGTTGATGCCATGGTACTCATGACCGAATGGTCGGATTTCCACCTTCCAAGTTTCTCGAAAATGGCCAACCTGATGAGAAAAAAAGTTATTTTTGACGGTAGAAATATTTATGATCCTTCGGAGATAAAAAAACAGGGTTTTACCTATTTTGGGATAGGAAGAAGATAGTTTTTCACGAAAAAACTCATTACCAACTGTATACAATTGTGCTAAAATAATACAAAATGAAGGGAATAATTCTTGCCGGAGGATCCGGATCGCGGTTGAACCCGCTAACCTGTGCGATATCGAAACAGATGTTGCCTGTTTATGACAAACCTATGATCTACTACCCATTGTCGGTACTGATGCTATCGGGAATAAAAGAGATATTGATAATATCTACACCAAGGGATCTGCCCGGTTTCAGGAACCTGTTGGGCGACGGGAAAAAACTGGGAATCTCGCTTTCTTATAAGGAACAGCCATCACCCGACGGTCTGGCCCAAGCATTTATACTCGGGGAAGAGTTCATTGGCAACGACACCGTTTGCATGATATTGGGCGACAATATTTTTTACGGCCACGGATTCGGGGAGATACTCATGAAAACAGCGGAGCTTACCAATGGCGCGTGCGTTTTTGGGTATTATGTAACCGACCCAGAAAGGTATGGCGTTGTAGAGTTCGACAAAGAGAAAAAAGTGATAAGCATAGAGGAAAAACCAACAGCCCCAAAATCGAATTATGCGGTAACAGGTCTTTATTTCTACGATAATACCGTGGTTGAAAAAGCCAAATCCTTAAAACCATCTGCCCGCGGGGAACTGGAAATAACTGATCTCAACAAAGTTTACCTTTACGAGGGTACCCTCGACGTCAAGTTGATGGGGAGGGGAATGGCTTGGCTCGATACCGGCACCTTCGAGAGCCTCCTCCAAGCCTCCAACTTTTTCGCCACACTGGAACAACGCCAGGGCTTGAAGGCATCCTGTATTGAAGAGATCGCTTTTGTAAGGGGTTTCATCGACGCGACACAACTCAAGAACTTGGCTTTGTCAATGAAAAACAGCCAATACGGACAGTATCTTTTAAAACTATCCAACGGCGATTTTTCAATGATAAATTCAATTTGATAACATAAAATTCACGGACAACCCAACAAAAACCCAATTTTACCCATCAGTATCCAACATCAGCTGTCAGGTTAAAATTCGGTTCCACTTGGCTAACCAAAAGATAAACTAACAGACAATGGAATTAATCGAAACAGGATTCAAAGATCTACACATAATAAAACCTAAAATATTCGCCGACACTAGGGGCTATTTTTTTGAAAGCTTCAACATTGGGGAGCTCAAAAGATTGGGACTCATTTTTAACCCTATTCAAGACAATGAATCTAAATCCTCAAAGGGAGTTGTAAGGGGACTTCACTACCAACTAGAACCCTTTGCCCAGTCGAAGCTCATTAGGGTAGTTGAGGGCAAAATATTCGATGTTGTGGTTGATCTCAGAAAATCCTCCCCCACCTTTAAAAAATGGTTTGGATTGGAAATCGACTCGGAGAACAAATTCCAACTTATGGTACCAAAAGGGTTCGCCCACGGCTTTTCGGTGCTGAGCGACATTGCAATAATCCAATATAAAGTAGATTCCCCCTATAACAAAGAGTCTGAAAGAGGTATTTTGTACAACGACCCGGTGTTGGGCATCGACTGGCACCTTGGGAAAATTGAACCGGTATTAAGCGAAAAAGACTCGAAAAACAGCTTATTGGGCGAAGCAGAGTTTAACTTTTAACAAAACAACATGGTAACTATACTTATTACAGGCGGGGATGGCCAATTAGGGAACGAGCTGCGGAATATCTCGAAAAATTTCTCGGGATACGATTTTATTTTCACCGACGTTAAGCAGTTGGATATATGCGACCCATCGGCCGTCAAAGAATTTATGTCGGTAAACAATCCCGATTGGATTATCAATTGCGCCGCCTACAATGGGGTTGATAAGGCTGAAAGCGATAAAGAGTCGGCATTGAAAATCAACACCCACGCGGTGGAGAATATAGTAGCCTCCATCGAAGGGTCGAACAGCAAGTTCATACATGTTTCCACCGATTATGTTTTTGACGGGACAAACCACCGTCCATATACCGAAGAGGATATCCCATCGCCCGCCACCGCCTACGGCTTCTCTAAACGACAGGGCGAGATTGCGGCACTTAAACATAAAGGAGCTATGGTGATTAGGACTTCATGGCTCTACTCATCCTACGGCTCAAACTTCGTTAAAACGATAATCCAAAAAGCCATTGAAACAGGCTCATTAAACGTTGTATTCGACCAGATAGGAACACCTACTTATGCGGGCGACTTAGCCGAAGCTATCATGGCGATTGTAGCCGGTACAATAAAAAACAAGTTCCCTTTTGTCCCAGGGATTTACCACTACTCCAATGAAGGGGTTTGCAGCTGGTATGATTTCGCCGTTGCCATCACAGAAGAGGCCGAAATTGGGTGCAGCGTCAACCCTGTTCTATCATCAACTTACGCTTCAAAAGCAAAACGGCCCTTCTATTCGGTACTCGACAAAAGCAAGATCAAGGAGAGATATAATATTGTTGTCCCATACTGGAGGACAAGTTTAAAGAAATGTATAGCATTATTATCTAAAACGAAATAGTTATGGCATCAACCGTTGAATTAAGGGAAAAAGCCGAAGTATGGCTTGGTCGGGAATACGACGAAACGACCAGAAACGAGGTAAAATCAATGCTTGAAAGCGATGAAAAACTGCTCATCGATGCCTTCTACCAGGATCTCGAATTCGGTACCGGGGGCCTTAGGGGAATTATGGGGGCCGGAACCAACAGAATGAACATTTACACCGTTGGAACCGCAACACAAGGCCTATCCAATTATCTCATCAAACAAAATCCTAAAAAAACTATTAAAGTGGCTGTGGCACACGACTGTCGGAATAACTCCCGACTGTTCGCGGAGACAGCCGCAAATATCTTTTCGGCGAACGGATTTGAAGTTCTCCTTTTCGAATCGCTTCGTCCCACCCCAGAGCTGTCGTTCGCGATCAGACATTATAAATGCGATAGCGGGATTGTTATAACGGCATCACACAACCCTCCAGAATACAACGGCTACAAAGCATATTGGGACGACGGGGGTCAGGTTGTTGAACCCCACGACCAAGGTGTTTTGGTGGAAATACGGAGAATTAAATCCGTTAAGGAGATCAAGTTCACCCCTAAAAAGGAAAATATAACCATTTTGGGCAAAGAGACCGATGATATTTTTCTAGCGGAGACAATGAAGCTCAGCATCAATCCGGATCTAGTCAAAAAACACGGCGACCTGAAGATTGTCTTTACACCCGTCCACGGTACCGGCATAACCCTTGTACCCCAAGCCCTTAAAATGATGGGATTTAAAAACCTGTACAACGTGCCGGAACAAGACGTGGTTGACGGGAATTTCCCAACCGTAAAATCGCCTAACCCCGAAGAATCAGCCACCCTCAAAATGGCAATCGACAAAGCGGTAAAGGTTGATGCCGACTTAGTAATGGCTACTGATCCGGATGGCGACCGGCTGGGTATAGCCGTAAAAAACATGGAGGGTAATTTCGTACTTCTTAACGGAAACCAAACCTGCCTGCTTTTAATATGGTATATCCTGTCGCAATACAAGGCCAAGAAAAAATATAAGGGCAACGAGTACGTGATAAAGACTATTGTGACAACCGATCTGATTGACGACATAGCGAAAAACTTTGGCGTTGAGTGTTGCAACGTCCTCACAGGCTTCAAATTTTTCGCCGAACTGATCAAGAAACTTGAGGGCAAGAAAAGATACATAGGCGGCGGCGAAGAGAGTTACGGATTTTTGGCGGGCGACCATATAAGGGATAAGGACGCGGTATCAGCCTGTACAATGGTTGCCGAAGCTACGGCATGGGCAAAAAGCAACGGCAAATCGCTGTTTGAACTGCTCCTGGATATATATGTTGAATATGGTTTGTACAAGGAGCGCCTCATAAACGTGGTACGCAAGGGCAAAGAGGGAGCCGATGAGATCAAAAAAATGATGTCGGTTTACAGGAACTCACCTCCTAAGATGATCAATAACAGTAGGGTTACCGCTATAAAGGACTATGAAAACCAGACTTCACTCGATACCGTTACCGGGGTAAAAACAAAAATCGACCTACAAAAATCAAACGTGCTCCAGTTTTTCCTTGAAGACGGCTCAAAGATTTCTGTCAGACCTTCAGGTACCGAGCCCAAAATTAAATATTATATAAGCGTTAAAACAACGCTGGAAAGCAGATCCAGTTTCAAACAACGCGAGAAAGAGATGGAGAATAGAATCGACTCAATCATAGCAGATCTAGGCGTTTGAAAAGAGTTTTTTGAAAAAAAGAGCGGGCACCATATTCTGATCTGGTGCCCGCTTAGTTTTATGCTTTTGGATCACTAACGGCCTACTTTTACGCTGTTGTTGTACATACGTAACGCCGCCTCACCGTCAACATCTTTAGGGAACAACCCATAAACCGATTTTCTCCCAACACCCTTCAAAATATACTCTACCCTGTCGCCCCTCCCCTTCGCCTTATGGTCGGCTACATCAACATAAGCAACAAACCAGTTCAAGGTGTTAGGTTCTACCCATTCAATAGTGATAAACCCTACATCCCTCGAAGCTAGCGCATAATTATCGTGGTTCTCCTCCCATACATCCACGAAGTAATCGTTATCGGGCAAACCGGCGAAAACAACTATTCCGTAATCATCGGTATAACCCTCGCACAACGCGTTGGTCTGGTTCTCCCAATCGGTCACCGTTGGGTACAAAATAACGCTCGCGCCCGGAACCCTATATAAATCGTAAAACTCTACAACCTCTATCGCCAACATTCTTGGGATTTTGGCTACCACGGTAAAATAGGCATAACTCTCGTCACCATTGCTGTTCCTCGCCATCAACTCTATCTCATACTCCCCGTTTATTGTATAGACGTGTGTTGGGTTGATTGCGTTGGAGATAATTCCATCCCCAAAATCCCACCTATATGTCACTGCCCCCGTTGATGTATTGGTGAAATCAAGTTCCTCTCCAACTGTTGGCGTGGCGGTACTCACAGTGAAACTTGCATATGGAATATTACCCGTAACGGTAATATAAGCTGATGTCTGGCTCGATAAACCCTTAATCGAAATTGCGGTCAGTGTTACCATATAATTTCCAGGGGCGGAGTAAGCGTGGAACGGGTTCTCGTCGTTCGACATATAACCATCACCAAAATCCCATTCATACCTATCGGCGTTGAACGAAGAGTTATAGAAATAGACATACTCCCCTATGGGAATTGTCGATTCACTTGTGTAAAAAGAGGCGTCGGGAAGCTTCTGGCAAGAGACGAAAACCAACGGCATCAATAGGGCAAAGAGGAGTAACCGTTTCATTTTACAATATTTTAATTGGTGATTAAACAACATTTATTGCGATACTTCAAATAACATGCCATTACTTTTAAAAAAGGGGGATTGACGACATATTTGTGGACAAATATCCTTGGCAAAGTATCCAAATAATCTTTATCTTTGCAAACATTTTCAATAAAAGGTTTTACGATGATAAAAATTACTTTCCCGGATGGAAGTATCAGAGAATACGAAGCGGGTATTACGAGTCTCGGAATTGCGGAACAAATCAGTCCCCGTCTAGCCAAAGAAGTTTTAGCGGCAACGGTAAACGGAGAGGTTACAGATCTTAACAGGGCGATAAATGTGGACGCAACGCTCACCCTGCACAAATGGGAAGATGCTGCCGGAAAGCATGCGTTTTGGCACTCATCGGCACACCTCTTGGCGGCTGCCATGGAGATTCTCTTTCCCGGCACTAAGTTTGGCATTGGTCCGGCTATAGAAAGCGGCTTTTATTATGATGTTGATCCGGGCGAGGGGAAGACAATTACCGAAGCCGACCTGGTAGAAATAGAAAAAAAGATGAAGGAACTGGCATCGCAAAATGTTCCGTTTATCAGGCGCGATGTTTCAAAAAAGGAGGCATTGGAGCTTTTCAACGCCAAGGGCGACCATTATAAAGTAGAACTCATACAAGAATTGGAAGACGGCACAATCTCTCTATATACACAGGGTGAGTTTACCGACCTCTGTCGTGGCCCCCATCTCCCAACTACCGAACCCATAAAAGCAATAAAACTGACCAGTGTGGCGGGAGCGTATTGGAGAGGCGACGAAAAGAGGAAAATGCTCACAAGGATATACGGTATCACCTTTCCAAAACAAAAATTAATGGAAGAGTACCTTGTCTTTTTGGAAGAGGCCAAGAGAAGGGACCACCGAAGGATAGGTAAAGAACAGGAACTTTTCACCTTTTCACCAAAAGTTGGAATGGGACTACCGCTTTGGTTGCCAAAAGGGGCGGCTATCAGGCAGACCTTGATTGATTTCCTCACATCGTTATTGAAGAAAAAAGGGTATAAAATAGTTACTACACCGCATATCGGGAACGTAAACCTGTATAAAACCTCGGGCCATTTCGAGAAATATGGCAAGGATTCGTTCCAGCCTATCTCAACACCGCAAGAGGGTGAACAATTCATGTTAAAACCTATGAACTGTCCCCACCACTGCGAAATATACAATGCTACACCACATTCATACAAAGACCTTCCTGTTAGGATGGCTGAATTCGGGACTGTATATCGCTACGAACAGAGCGGAGAGTTGCACGGGTTAACTAGGGTAAGGAGCTTTACCCAGGACGATGCGCATATTTATTGCCGACCCGACCAGCTACAGGAGGAGTTTAAGAGCATTATCGATATGGTGCTGTTTATTTTTAAATCGCTGGGGTTCGATGAGTTTTCAGCGCAGATTTCACTTAGGGATCCCAACGACAAACAAAAGTATATTGGCACCGAGGAGAACTGGGAGAAAGCTGAAAAAGCTATCATCGAGGCCGCCGGAGAAAAAGGGCTAATCACCACCGTTGAACTGGGAGAAGCCGCGTTTTATGGACCAAAACTCGACTTTATGGTCAGGGACGCTATCGGGAGAAAATGGCAACTTGGCACCATACAGGTTGACTACAACCTTCCCGAAAGGTTTGATCTAACCTATAACGGAAACGACAACCAAAAACACCGCCCTATCATGATCCACAGGGCAATTTTTGGTTCACTTGAACGGTTCATTGCGGTTATGATCGAAAACAACGCAGGAAAATTTCCGCTGTGGCTATCGCCAGAGAAGGCCATTATACTGCCTATTAGCGAAAAATTCATGGATTATTCAAATAATGTTTTGGAAATTCTAAATAATTCCGATATTTGCACCTTAATTGACGACCGAAACGAAAAAATAGGTAAGAAGATAAGGGACAGTGAATTAAAGCGTATTCCATATCTTTTAATCGTTGGAGAAAAAGAGGCTGAGAGCGGTACTGTTTCCGTCAGAAAGCAGGGCGAAGGCGATAAGGGAAGCATGAAAATTGAAGAGTTTATCGAATTTATTCGTTTAGAAATAAAGAATGAGATTGAATACAAATAAGGTACAAAATATTGATTAATAACTAATAATAGGAGGATAAAGCTATAATCGGAGGACCAATTAGACGAAGCCCCGGCAGGGTAACCCAGCCGCTTCACAAAATTAACAACAGAATTACTGCAAAAACGGTCAGAGTTGTCGGTGAAGGAATAGAAGCAGGAGTCATGAGTATTCAGGATGCCCTGAAACTGGCAGACCAGATGGAGCTTGATCTAGTGGAAATATCCCCGAACGCGGAACCACCTGTCTGCAGGATCGTTGACTATCAAAAGTTTTTGTACCAACAGAAGAAGAAACAGAAAGAGATCAAGGCTAAATCTACCAAGATTATTGTCAAGGAGATTAGATTTGGGCCGAATACGGATGATCACGACTATAACTTCAAGTTGAAACACGCAATCAGGTTTCTTGAAGAGGACGCAAAAGTCAAGGCCTACGTATATTTTAAAGGGAGATCAATTTTGTTTAAGGAACAGGGAGAGGTATTATTGCTGAGATTCGCGAACGACCTCGAAGAGTATGGCAAAGTTGACCAATTACCTAAGTTGGAAGGGAAGAGAATGATAATAACATTGTCCCCGAAGAAAAAGAAATAGTTTTTTGAACCATATATAATTAGAGATGCCAAAGATGAAGACAAATCCGGGAGCAAAGAAGAGATTCACTCTCACCGGAACAGGGAAGATTAAGAGGAAACATGCGTTTAAAAGCCACATCCTGACCAAGAAGGCAACCAAGAGAAAAAGAAATCTTGGGTACTTCGGTACAGTCGACCACACCGACTTGAAGAATGTCAAGCTTATGTTGGCCAGCAAATAATTTGTTCCTCCATAATCTGAAAATTTATTATTAACCGATCGTTCAGCCACTAAGTGTCGTATCACCATAGACCGCTGACTTTCAAAATTAAGAAAACATGCCAAGATCAGTAAATGCAGTAGCTTCCAGGGCAAGAAGAAAAAAGGTCCTAAAACAAACAAAAGGTAATTTCCTATCGAGAAATAACGTGATAACGGTAGCGAAAAACACCTTAGACAAAAGTTTACAATACGCTTACCGCGACAGAAAGAAGAAAAAAGGACAATTCAGGGCATTGTGGATCCAGAGGATCAACGCCGGCGTCCGTCAATATGGTATGAGCTATTCAGTATTCATCGGCAAACTGGAGGCCAAAGGCATTACCTTGAACAGAAAAACTCTAGCGGATCTAGCGATGAACAATCCCGAAGCTTTCAAAGCTATCGTCGAAAAGGTTAAATAGATATAAAGTATCTG
>Ga0209800_10003314_pt1 | contig 12917 bp, 8 predicted proteins | sample Higcelweek8metaG_FD_187174 | JGI IMG/M metagenome (GOLD analysis project Ga0209800, IMG submission 187174) | Freshwater pond sediment microbial communities from the University of Edinburgh, under environmental carbon perturbations - High... | ecosystem: Environmental > Aquatic > Freshwater >... | reverse complement strand
GCAAAAAAATACGCGATGACTCCGGGTATTGGAATCAGCTTGAAACCTATCTGCATGACCATTCCGGTGCTGATTTCAGCCACGGTATCTGTCCTGATTGCCTGAAGGAACGTCTGGCCGAGCTTGAGTCGGGCAGGGGTAAGGAAGCCAGACCATGAACAGTATGTACAACCGTTTGCGTTAAGATAAGCTTCAACATCACTTACCTCAAAGGAGAGGGAAAACATGTTCAAAAATATGAGTATCGGAACCAAGCTGATCGTGTCGTTTTGTCTGGCAAGTTGCATCACCCTGATTGTCGGCATCACCGGCTATATAGGAGCAACCGGTCTTGGGGCAGCCCTGGAAAGCGTGGCAGGTACCCAGCTACCCAGTCTTGTTGGTCTGGGACAGATGCGGGAGGCTGTGACCGCAATTCAGCGGGCAGAACGTACCTTGTTGCTGCCTGCTCTTGCTCCCCAATATGCCGAGGGGACCAGGAAGCGACTGTCCCAGGCCTGGGCCAGTGCGGATAAAGGCTGGAAACTCTATGAACCGCTTCCCCAGACCCCGGAAGAGGCAAAGTGCTGGAAACAGTTCGTTATCGATTGGGCAACCTGGAAGAAAGAAAACTCTCAAGTTATGGCACTGATCGATCAAGGAAAACTGGAGGAGGCGCGGACGCTTTCCTTCGGCGCGGCCCGCGACAGCTTTATCCTTATTGAAACGGCATTGAATAAGATAAGTAATATTAACGAAAGTGGCGCCAAAGAGGAATATGCAAAATCCAAGGCTCTGATCAAAAAGGTAACATTTCTCTGCATTGCCATGACAGCGCTCGGCTTTATCATCTCCATCGGTCTTGGCCTGATCATTAGCGCCAATATCAAGCGCCCCCTTGCCACTGGCGTTGAGGTTGCCAACCGGATTGCCGAGGGCGACCTGGCCGTAGCGGTTGAGGTGAACTCCTCCGATGAAACCGGCCAGTTAATGGCTGCCATGAAGAAAATGGTGGAAAGCCTGAGGCATCTGGTGGGCCAGACTGTGGATATCTCTACCGGTATCGCTTCCGCCTCCAACCAGCTCCATGCGACCTCTGGTCAGATTGCCACCGGTGCCGAAGAGGTAGCTGCCCAGACCGGCACCGTTGCCACTGCCAGCGAAGAGATGGCTGCCACCAGCAACGACATAGCCCGTAACTGCCATGCTGCTGCTGACAGTGCCAGTATGGCGGTTTCCACCACAGAAAGTGGCTTTGCTATTGTCAAGCATACCGTTGAAGGAATCCGTATCCGTGGCCAACACACCAAAGAGAATGCCGCTGTTATCACTAAACTGGGGAAACGCTCTGAACAGATCGGTGCCATTGTGGGTACCATTGAAGATATTGCTGATCAGACCAATCTTTTGGCCTTGAATGCCGCCATTGAGGCCGCCCGTGCCGGAGAGCAGGGACGGGGGTTTGCGGTGGTGGCTGATGAGGTCCGTGCCTTGGCAGAACGGACCACCAAGGCCACCAAAGAGATCAGCGGGATGATCCGCGCCATCCAGCAGGAAACCAAGGTAGCCATTACCTCTATGGAAGAAGGTGTTCGCGGCACTGAGCAGGGGGCAGCTGAGGCAGAACAGCTTGAAACCTCACTGCATCAGATTCTTGAGCAGGTTAACGATGTCACCATGCAGGTCAGCCAGATCGCCACGGCAGCAGAACAACAGACTGCTACCACCAATGAGGTAACCACTAACATCCAGCAGATCACCGAGGTGGTGCAGCAGACCGCCAAAGGGGCGGATGAAACCGCCACTGCTGCAGCGCAACTTGCCGGTCAGGCTCAGGAGCTGAAGAACCTGGTGGGCAGGTTCAAGCTGTAATGCAATTGCCCCTTGCCATTAAAAAACAAAGTGAGGCGATATGAGTGCAACAGTAAGCGAATACCCAACATCCCCCAATAATACGAGGGTTTTTATTGTTGATGATGACCCGCATGTCCGTACCCTGCTTGAGAGCATGTTGCTGCTTAACGGGAATGAGGTTGCTCTTTTTTCAAATGCAGCAGCGGTGTTGGAGGCAGTTACCGTTGAATCGCCAGATCTGTTTTTGCTGGATGTTACCATGCCGGAGATGAACGGTTTTCAAGTCTGCGAGCGCCTTAAGCAAAACCCTGTGCTGAAAGATATACCGGTCATCTTTTTAAGCGGGATGGGAGCCATGGCAGACAAGGTTAAAGGGTTCCAGGCAGGTGGCGTTGATTACATCACCAAACCGTTTCATTTTGAAGAGGTCAAGGCGCGGGTCAACACACATCTTAGTCTGAGTACCCTTCGTACCAAGCTGGCCTATCAGAAACTGATTGCAAAAGAGGTGCGTGAGCGGTCAGAGGCCCAGCAGGCAACCATTTTTGCCCTGGCAAAACTTGCGGAACATCGGGACGATGATACCGGTTCTCATCTGGAACGGGTAAGTGAGTATTGCAAACTACTGGCAAAGCAGCTTGGTGAACAGTCTTGCTACGCGGATCAGTTGACCGCAGATTTTATTGCATGCATTCCGCATGCATCAGTACTGCATGATATCGGCAAGGTGGCTATCCCGGACAGTATCCTTAAAAAACCGGGTCCGCTGACTCCTGAAGAAATCAGTGTCATGAAAACCCATACCGTTATCGGGGCGGATAACCTGCAGACCATCTTTAACCGCTATAACGACAATCCGTTCATCGGTATGGGGGTAGAGATTGCGCTGTATCACCACGAACGCTGGGACGGGGCCGGCTATCCCAACGGGCTTGCGGGTAAAAACATCCCCCTTTCTGCGAGGATCATGGCAGTGGCGGATGTGTACGATGCACTCCGCTCTGATCGCTGCTACCGCAAAGGTTTTGATCATGAAACCGTTACAGAGATGCTTTTGAAAGAAAGCGGAACGCATTTTGATTCCGAGGTCATCACCGCGTTTCTCAGTCTGGAAGAACAGTTCAGCTCAATTATGGAAACAGGGGAATAGGGGTAAGGAGTCAGAAGGAGATGGATAAGATGACTGTTCAAGGTGTTGAGAAAAAACCGCATATCCTGGTTATTGACGATGAAGAGGGGATTCGCCGTATGGTGAGCATTCTCCTTGAACAGCTTGATTATCGTGTCAGCGCTGCCGATAGCGCCGAGGCAGCATGGCAGTTGTTGGCCTGGGATCAGCCGGATCTGATTTTGACTGATGTGATGATGCCGGGTGAAGATGGTCTTTCATTTCTTGCCAGGGTACATCAACAGTTGCCGGAGCTGCCGGTGGTTATCATGACCGGTTTTGCACAGTTACAGAGCGCCGTTGATGCCATTAAGCACGGCGCCTTTGATTTTATGCAAAAACCGTTTGATTTTGGTTATTTGTGCCAGGTAGTACGCAAGGCTGTCGAGTTTTCCCGGCTGCGCTGCGTGGAGAAGCAGTACCGCGCCCAGCTGGAAGAAACGGTGGCGCTTCGTACCGATGAACTAAAAAATGCCATGACACAACTGGAGGCCACCAGCGCGTTACTGCTCAAGGCAGCCAACGACAAACGTGAGTTCATGACCACCATTACCCATGAAATGCGTACCCCCATGAACGGCGTTATCGGCGCACTTGATGTTTTGGTGGACGGCGATCTCTCCGGCATACAGCGGGAGTTTGTTCTGATTGCCCGGCAAGCTGCCGACAACATGGTTACCCTCATCAATCAGCTGCTTTCTTTCTCTGCGTTGTCCAACAGCGGCCCTGCTGTTTGCCGCGAACTGATCTGTTTGCCGGAGTTCCTGAAGGTACTGGAGCACAACTTTCAGCCACGCTTTGCAAAAAAAGCTTTGTTTTTAGATATCACGATCTCTGCTGATATACCGTCCACCATAGGGTGTGATGGCAAACAGTTAGCCCAATTATTGGATATCCTGCTGACTAATACGCTGAAGTTTACTGAGTGGGGTGGGGTACGCCTGGATGTTTCGCTGGAGCGTAATGGCGACCGGAACGAAGAGATTCATTTTTGCGTTACCGATAGTGGCATCGGCATTCCTGAAGAGATGTTAGAACGGATTTTTGAACCGTTCATCCAGGTGGATGGTTCCGTTACCCGCAGATTCGGCGGCACCGGGTTGGGGCTGAGCATCGCCCGTCAGGTTGCACAGTTACTCGGCGGCAGGCTCTGGGCAGAAAGCACCCTGGGTGAAGGCAGCCGTTTTCATTTTATCATGACGCCTGGGCCGCTGTCGGACCGGATTATTCCTCAGAAGAAAAAACTCATACTGCAACCGGCGGAGCAGCTTTCAGTATGAGTTATCGCATCTCAGCAATCTGTTGTCTGATCTTCATCGTTGCTGCCTGCACCCGTGAGCCCACACCTGCAGGGCCGCTCTACGAGGTGGTCAAGCCTGGTGCCAGGCTGGTCCAGCATCGTCTGGCGGTGCATCCGCTGCACAACCCCACCAAACTTGGCCAGGCGTACCTGCCTCTGATTGATTACCTCAATCACCGGATTCCCGGCAGCGCCTTTGTGCTTGAGGCTTCCCGCGACTACGCCAGCTATGAAGCCAAGGTTGCAGAAGAAAAACTGGAGCTGCTGTTGCCGAACCCCTGGCAGACCCTTGAAGCCATGAAGCATGGTTATGAGGTGATCGCCATGGCCGGTGATCCGGCGGATTTTAAAGGTATCTTCATTGTTCGGCGGGACAGCCTCCTGTCCAGGCCGTCTGAGCTCAAGGGGAAGGTGGTCAGTTATCCGGCACCCACCGCCCTTGCCGCTTGTATCATGCCGCAGTGGTATCTCCATGTCCGGGGGATCAATGTCAACCGGGATATTGAAAACCGCTATGTTGGCTCCCAGGAATCGTCGATCATGAACGTGTATCTGAAGCAAACGGTTGCAGGTGCCACCTGGCCACCTGCCTGGCGAGGGTTCCAGAAGGAACACCCCAGGGAGGCTGCAGAGCTGAAGGTCGCCTGGGAGACCTTTTCTCTGATTAATAATGCGGTTATGGTCAGGAAAGAGCTACCGGAGGCCTTCAAGCAGCAGGTGCAGGCAGCGTTGCTTGATCTGGAGAACTCTACCGAAGGGCGTGCCATTCTATCTGGCATGGAAACGGCACGTTTCAGCAGGGCGAGCGATGCCGATTATCAGGTGGTCCGTACCTTTGTTCAGCGTTTTGAAAAAGAGGTACGGATGGTAAAGGCACCATGAGATACCGGTTTCTGGAAAAATTTGTTCCCGGCAGCATGCGGCGGCAGCTTATGGCGGGTGTGCTTATCATTCAGGCTGTAACCATGGCGCTGCTTGTACTGGATATGACGTTTCGGCAGGAGAAGATGTTGATCCAGGGGCAGCTTGAACAGGCAACGGCATTGACCCGCTCCCTGGCGACAACCTCATCGGCATGGCTTGCCGCACGGGATCTGGCCGGGCTCCAGGAGCTGGCCGAGGCACAACGGCAGTATCCCGGCCTGTCGTTTGCGATCCTGACTGACGATGTCGGGCATGTGCTTGCCCACACCGACCAGGGCAAGGTCGGTCTCAGGGTGGCTGATCTGCCCGCTGTCCGTCGTTTTACTGTCTTGCATCAAAGCACGATGCTGATTGATGTCGCTGCCCCGGTGACGGTTGCCGGTCATCATGTCGGCTGGGCGCGTATCGGTCTTGATCAACGCCATCTTTTTCATCGCATTACCGCTATCAAGCATGCGGGAGTGCTGTACGCACTGGCCGCTATTATCGTTGGTTCCCTGTTTACCTGGTTTGCCGGAACCTGGATGACTGGCCGACTCCGTTCGTTGCAGGATGCCGTCGCCGCTGTCAAGAACGGAGACAGGCGCGCTCGATGTTATCTGGCTGGACGTGATGAGGCGGTGTCTCTTGCCGCTGAATTCAACACCCTGTTTGATACCATTGAACAGAATGAGTTTGAGTTGAAGAGCAGCGAGAACCGGTTGCGCCTTATCAACGCCAATCTTGAGAGTCTGGTGGCGGAGCGGACCTGCGAACTGCATAACAGTCTTCAGCTGGTGAGCCAGCGCGAGGCACAGTTGTCCAATATCATTGAATTTCTTCCCGATGCTACCTTTGTTGTTGACAAGGATATGAACATACTTGCCTGGAACAGAGCCATGGAGGAGTTGACCGGGGTTGTTAAGGGAGAGATGATTGGCCAAGGGAGTCGGGCCTGTTCAGTGCCGTTATACGGCCAGCAGCGCAAGCAGCTGCTGGATCTTCTGGATACGGACGATCATGAACTGGAGGCCAGTTACCAGAAGATACAGCGCAAAGGCTCCTCGCTCTATGTCGAGACCTTTGCCCCCAAGGTGTACGGGGGGACTGGCGCTCATATTTGGGCCATTGCGGCCCCGCTGTACGATTCCACAGGTGTGCGAATCGGGGCCGTGGAGGTGATACGTGACATCACCGGTCGCAAACGGATGGAAGAGGAGTTGCAGGAAGCAAAGGAGGCTGCCGACCGGGCCAACCGGGCCAAAAGCGAATTTCTGGCCAACATGAGTCATGAGATCAGAACTCCGTTGAACGGCATCCAGGGCCTTTCCCATCTGCTGCTGGATACGCCGCTTTCTCCCAAGCAGAAGGAGTACCTGCACAAGATACTCTCGTCGTCAAAGTCGCTGATGAGGGTATTGAACGATATCCTGGATTATTCAAAGATTGAGGCGGGGCAGATGGGGCTCGAACAGTCCCCGCTTTGCATTGATGCCGTGTTGGCCAGGGTCAGCGACCTGTTTTCCGTCATTGCGGGGGAAAAAGGGCTTACATTAGTCTTCGAGGTGGACCCGATACTGCCAGACTGCTGTGTTGGCGACGAGTTACGCCTTGGCCAGGTGTTAAACAACCTGGTGGGCAACGCGATCAAGTTTTCAGATCAGGGGGAAATCAGAATCAGGATCGAGCCGATTGAAATGACTGAAACAGAGCTGTTGCTCTCCTTCTCGGTGCGGGATACCGGTATCGGTATCTCCGAAGAGAATCTGGGGAGACTCTTTACTCCCTTCAGCCAGGCCGACAGTTCCACCACCCGTCGCTTTGGTGGCACCGGGCTCGGTCTCTCCATCAGCAAACGGATAGTAGGACTGATGGGGGGCGAGATCAGCGCCGAAAGCGAGCCGGGTAAGGGAAGTACCTTTACCTTTACCGCGCGGTTTGGAAAGGGAACGGAGGTTTCTCACGGCAGTATCGACAGGCAGGACAGCGCTGTGCTGCTTTCCGTCAATCTGCAGGATCATTCAACGGCGTATTTGCTGGAACGGGCAAAGCCGGTACAGGGTGCCCGTATCCTGTTGGTGGAGGACAATGTCATCAATCAGCTGGTTGCCCAGGAGTTACTCAAGCGGTTTGGTCTTGTGGTGGATATTGCGTGTAATGGCCTGGAAGCGGTTACTTTTGTTGAGGATAACAGCTATGACCTCATCCTGATGGATCTGCAGATGCCGGTGATGGACGGACTGGAGGCGACCCGGAAGATCCGCTCGGGGCGGCAGGGGGACGGCGTGCCGATCATAGCCATGACCGCCGCCGTACTTACCCAGGATCGGGAGGCATGTCTGGCCGTTGGTATGAACGATCATATCCCGAAACCGCTGGATCTGGAACAGCTGTTGGCCGCACTGCTCCGGTGGATTGAGCCCAACGTCCCAAACAATCATCTCAATAAGGCAACCGGTGCGCTCCCTGCTGCCGGGACGGATGACTTCACGGTCCGGTATGACCGTGAAGTGGTTGCCGGTCATCTGCGGACGATCCGTGAGACCGTTGAAAAGAACAGGGTGGTACCGCACCAGATTATGGCAGAACTTGGTGATCTGCTTGGTGGCAGTGATGTTGTCAGCCAAATGGAGATGTTACGGAAACAGCTGGACCGGTTTTCCTATACTGAAGCGCTTGCAAGTGTGACGATGATTGACCGCATCTTGCAGATTGATAGCGGAGATTGAGCATGGACGAACAGGTACTGTACAAGGTTTTGATCGTGGACGATATCCCGGCCAATATCCATATCCTGGCTGAGGCTCTGGGAGAGGAGTATGATGTCCGGGTGGCAACGGATGGGCTCAAAGCCCTTGAGCTGGCGGCAGATCTTGATAAGCCGGATATTATCCTGCTGGATATCATGATGCCCGGTATGGACGGGCTTGAGGTCTGCCGACGTTTGCGTGACAATCCGGAGTGCAGGGAAATTCCGGTTGTTTTTGTCACTGCAATGACAGAGCGTGACGTTGAAATCCAAGGGTTGGAGCTGGGGGCTGTTGATTACATCTCAAAGCCGTTTGTGCCGACCATCGTCCGGTTACGGGTGGCCAATCAACTGGAGCTGAAAAAACAACGGGATCTGTTAGCCTTCCAAAAACAGCAGCTTGAGGCCACGCTTGCCAAGGTGAAACTGTTGGAAGGGATACTGCCGGTCTGCATGTATTGCAAAAAGATCAGAAGAGATGACGATGCCTGGCAACAGATGGAGGCGTATATTACGGAACATTCCGAAGCGTTGTTCAGCCACGGTCTTTGCCCGGAATGCGCTGCGGAGGCCTTGCGATCACTTGAAGAAGCCGGTTGAGATATAGGGTTTTGCCTATTGCCTGCATAGATATTTCCCCAGGTTGCACTTCCGATATTCGCAGCAGTCAATTTGTCTCTTTTGTAGTATTGACTAAAACCAACAAAAATTGGTCAAATGGTCGTTCTCCCCTGCAAAACGGATTGCAAATCCGTATTATTATTCCAATTTGCAATCAAGATGACCTGTAATCTGTAGGGGCGAACGGCTGTTCGCCCAATCGTGTCGGGCAGCATCCGACACCAAAACAGTTGTTTTAAGTCATCTTGATTGCAAAGGCGAATTACTACAAGTGAAGCCATGGATACATTAACAGAACTTTTAACCTTAAAAATCCGGCAGCTGGAAACCACCCTGGACCATGTGGGAGCCTATGTCTACACCAAGGATCTGGATGGACGCTATACCTATGCCAACAAGATGGTGTGCGACCTTTTTGGTTGTCCGCTGGAGCAGGTTATCGGCGCCAGGGATGAAGAGTTCTTTGATCTCTCGATCTCCAACGAGCTGCGGATCAATGACCGCCGTGTGCTTGACCATGGCGAACAGATTAAAAGCGAAGAGACCGATATTACTCTGACAGGAGACACCTATGTCTTCTGGACGGTCAAGCATCCCCTGCATGGTCCTGACGGCTCAATTATCGGTATGTGCGGTGTTTCAACAGATATTACCGAGCGCAAGAAAATCGAGCAGGCCGTGCATGAGAGCGAAGAGCGGCATCGTATCATGTTTATGGATTCACCTGACGCTTACCTGATTATCAGAGACGGTGTTTTTGTGGATTGCAACCGGGCAAGCGAGGCCATGCTGCGCGGTGATCGGACCCAGATTATCGGACGTGCGCCGGCTTCACTCTCACCGGAGTTTCAGCCCGATGGGAGAAGATCTGTGCAGGCCGAAAAGGACAAAATTCAGGAAGCGCTACGGAGCGGTTCCAATTCCTTTGAATGGGTACATCGTCGGCTGGATGGTACAGATTTTTTTGTTGAGGTGACCATTGCGTCGATGCTGTTGGAAGGAAAACAGACCTTGTTTATCTCCTGGCGGGATATTACCGGACGCAAACAGGCGGAAAAGGCGCTGGAGGAATCCAGGCGAGCACTTGAAGCCATCAGTATTACCGACGGTTTGACCGGCATAGCCAACCGACGGCGTTTTGACGAGGTATTGAACCAGGAATATGCCCGTCATGCCCGTTCGAGGGCGGAGCTGTCGCTTATTCTGCTGGATATCGACCATTTCAAGGCGTTTAATGATACATACGGACATGTTGCCGGAGATGACTGTCTGCGGCAGATTGGCCGGGTGCTGATCGACTGTACGACGCGGGCGGCAGACCTGGCAGCCCGCTACGGCGGAGAGGAGTTTGCCTGTATCCTGCCGGAGACGGACCGCATTGGTGCTGTGGTCATTGCCGAGCGTATCCGTTTGGCTATTCAGGCACTTGGTATTCCTCACAAAGCATCAGACTCAGCCGATTGTGTAACTGCCAGTCTGGGTGTTATAACAGTGCATTGTAAAATCGAAGGCTCAGTCATCGAGATCCTTTCCCAGGCCGATGAACTACTTTACCGTGCCAAATCCCGTGGCCGCAATCGGGTTGAATGTGTGAACCACCGGTTGACAACAACAGAAAGAATGGACGAGTGCTTTGTGCGGATGGAATGGAAGAGCTGTTTCTGTTGCGGTAACCAGCTGATTGATGCACAGCATGAATCTCTCTTTCACCTTTCCAATGAACTGATTGAAGCGGTCTTGTCAAATCGTCCATCCGTCGATAGTTTGCAGCTTGTCAGCCGACTGCTTAATGATGTGAGACAGCATTTTAACGATGAAGAAAATATCCTTAAAGCTGTCGGCTTTCCGGGCATACAGCAACATACAGCAGAACATGTACGACTGCTTGCAAAAGGAATGGAGCTGTCACGTCAGTTATCCCGTTCTACCCTCCCGGTCGGTGATCTGTTTCAGTATCTAGTGTATGATGTGGTTATGGCTCATATGCTTGAAGCAGACCGGGAGTATTACCCCTTTTTCCAAAGCAGTTGTTTATGAAAGCAGTAAATTGTTATAACCGCAATTTTTTACAGGAGCCACCATGTCGTGCGATAACGTTACCTTCGCAGGGTTAACCAGTGTTGAATAAGAAAAGCATGCTGCAAGCTCAGATAGCTGCCACCGACCCGGCAGAAGCGGTACGCATGTTTTACGACGCTGTGTATCAGCCTGAAACGGCGCTGGTGCTTTTCTTCTGCTCCAGCAGATACTGCCTTGAGACGATAGAGGCTGAAATGACACGGCTCTTCGGCGATGTTCCGGTCGTAGGTTGCACAACAGCCGGTGAGATCGGCCCGGAAGGGTATGGTTATGGAACAATAACAGGGGCCAGTTTTTCAGCAGATTGCTTTTGTGGGGCGATCCGCTGTTTTGGTCCTCTCAAGCAGTTTGATACTGCAAGCTGTCAGTCCGGCATCCAAGAGCTGCTTCTGGAACAGGAAGAGCACTCACCCTGGCCCAGCACCGGAAACAGCTTTGGCTTTTTACTGATTGACGGACTTAGTCGGCAGGAAGAGACGGTGGCGCGAGCCGTTCAGGCAGCACTTGGGCGGATTCCGTTAGTCGGCGGATCTGCGGCAGATTCACTTGATTTTAACAAAACCTGGTTGTTTTCTAATGGGCATTTTCGTACTGACTGCGCTGTTCTTGTCCTCATTACAACGCCTCTGCCTTTCAAACCGCTTATGATTCAGCATTTTATTTCTTCAGAACAGCGTGCCGTTGTCACCTCTGCCGATACCGGACAACGGATTGTGCATGAGATTGACGGACGCCCGGCTGCCGTGACATATGCCGAGTTGACAGGCGTAAAGGCCGCTGATCTCTCCCCGGCACATTTTGCGGCATCACCAGTGGCGCTCAGGATTTGCGGCAATGATTATGTGCGGGGGATCAGTGAGAAACTGCCCGATGGCAGCCTGTCGTTTTATTGTGCTGTGGATGAAGGGGTTGTATTACGGACCACCAAAACCGTCGATCTTGTCCAGAACCTGATGGATTCATTTGCTGCCCTTCGTAACGAGATAGGCCCGGTTCAGATGATTATTGGTTGCGACTGTATTTTGCGACGTCTTGAAGCTGAACAGTCTGGATTGGGTGCAGAGGTGGCTACAATACTGAAGCAAAATCGGGTTGTTGGTTTTAACACCTACGGCGAGCAGTACCGTGGAATACATGTGAACCAGACCTTTACCGGTATTGCTATTGGCACCGGCGCAGGGGAGACTACTTGATATCTGAAAACGAAACAGCACTGCGTGCCGAGATTGTACGCCTTAACAAGGTGGTCAATGCCTTGATGAATCAGATTGAACGCAGTGCCAATGCGCAAGGCACAGAGTTTAGTCTGATTCAGACGACGCTGATGCTGGATGAACAGGTTCGGGCACGTACAGCAGATCTGGAAGCGGCACTGTCTAAAAACGAACAAATCACCCATGCATTGAGGCTTTCCGAGGCCAAGTATCGTGCCGTAACAGATCAATCACTGGTCGGGATTTCAGTTATTGAAGATGGTCGATTCAGTTATACAAATCTCTGTTTCTCGGAAATCTTTGGATATGACGCCAACGAGGTGCAAAATCTGCATCCCCTTGACCTTTTTGTTCCTGACGAGCGTCCCAAGGTAGCTGAACTGTTTCGCAAACGTCTGGCTGGTGAGCTTGATCGTGTTCATTATCAGGCGCAATGCCAACGTAAAAGCGGTGAACCGATTAAGGTTGAAGTCTCTGGTACAACAGCGGAAGTTAAAGGAAAGCAGCTGCTTGTCAGTGTTATTCAGGATATCACCGAGCGCAGCCGTACCGAGCGTGAGCTAGAGACACTTCAGAATAAATTGCTGGAGCAGTCCATCTGCGATGCCCTGACCGGACTGTATAACCGCCGCTATCTTGAGGATGCACTGATCCGCGAACTACGGCTTGCGGAACGACATAAATACTCCGTCAGCCTGATTATGGGAGATCTGGATCATTTCAAGCAGGTCAACGATCACCATGGCCATCAGGCAGGGGATGAGGTGCTACGAAACTTTGCCTGTCTGTTGAGCCGCTCATCCCGCAGTAGTGATATCAACTGCCGCTATGGAGGTGAAGAGTTTTTGCTGATCATGCCGCACATGACCCTTAAGGATGCTGCGGAACGGGCGGAGCAGTTGCGTGTTGCGGTTGCAGCAAGCCGTTTTGAATCTTACGACCTGCCTCTTTCAGTAACCGCTTCTTTTGGCGTTGCCACGTATCCCGAAAACGGACAGACCATGGACGAACTGATTGCTGCAGCCGACCGTGCTCTTTACACCGCGAAAG
>Ga0209800_10003312_pt1 | contig 12942 bp, 11 predicted proteins | sample Higcelweek8metaG_FD_187174 | JGI IMG/M metagenome (GOLD analysis project Ga0209800, IMG submission 187174) | Freshwater pond sediment microbial communities from the University of Edinburgh, under environmental carbon perturbations - High... | ecosystem: Environmental > Aquatic > Freshwater >... | reverse complement strand
TGCAGAGCTGAAGTTCTGTCTTGCAGAGACATACTGGAAGCTTGGGATGAAGACTGAAGCATTCGATGCCTTCAAGGCTGCAGTGAAGGATGACATGGATTTCACGGCAAAATATATCAAGCCTGGAACCAAGGGCGCCATTGCCGGTGGGGACAAGATTACAGCTCCGGTATTTAATACTGCGGCAACAGAATATCTTGCCGGTCCTTTTGTGAGCAATCTTTCGCTCGACGATTTCTCACTTTCACACATCATGATGCAGAAATGGGTTGCCCTCTATCCGTGGGGAGCACTGGAAGCATGGGTTGATATGAGAAAATACCATTATGATATCAAGTACACAGGAGATTATCCGACAACTGATAACGGCTGGACCCTGAACACGGTTATTCAGAAATGGGATACCGATGCCACGAAGGTGTACAAAGGACTCTATCTTTCGCCGGCACAGGTTACAGGCCGGAGGGCAGCCTATAACGTAGATAACGGAGGCGCACCCTGCTACAGGATCCGTCCCCGTTACAACTCTGAGTATATGTGGAACAAACCGGCATTGGAAACTCTCAAACCAATTTCAGGATTGGCGGTTAATTACCATACTTCCATACCCTGGTTTGCCTATCCCGGAAACCAGCCCGGAGCGACCAAATAGTAACAGTTAAAAAACAATGACTATGAAAATAATAAAGTACTTAAGTCTGATACTGGCAGTGGCCCTGTCTGTATCATGCGAAAAGAATGTGGTTGAATACGATACCGTACCGGCCGATGATATGGCTGAGATTCAGCTGCATTATATGAATCCGATGGTTTCAAATGCTGCAACCTACATTCAGCGGATTGAGATTGGAGGCAAACTTGTCACTAATACTACTGCGATTCTCAGCAACTACGGCGGAGCGCCGGGCGGCGGAGTCGGCAGGTTCTTTACGGCTAATCCCGGGAATGTCAATTTCAAGCTCTACATGAAGGCAAAGCTCGAGCCCAAGGGTGATTCACTTGTGTATGATCAGAATGCGACACTGGCAAAGGGAAAATACAACGTTTTCGTGCACGACTTCACGAAACCGCCGGTCGTTTTTGAAAACGGTTACCCTTTCATCCGAAGGGAAACAGTGACAACAGACTCCATCGCATGGGTCAAGTTTTACAACTTTGTTTATGAAAGTGATGGTGTGCCAACTACAAAGATCATACAGTATCAGCATATTGATCTTCGCACCGGCGCCCGCGTCAACATAGGTGATCCGGTAGCCTTTGGTGAATCCACCGGTTGGGAAAAGGTGACTGTTGTAAAAACAGATATCGTCTCTGCAGGATTTCGTACTGTTACGTACAGGATGTCGGAGGTTGATTCCAACGGCAGCGTCATCGGTGACTTAATGGTCATGAATGCTGCCGGGGCCATGGTCGCATACACCGGGACACTTGATACATATATCGGCCGCAGGTATCATCAGATTTTTGCCGGCCAGAGAACAGTAAAAACAGTTGTTGCCTCTGTAAGAACATTCACAGCGCTGTAGGGTAACAGCCTGTATTGTTGAGTTAAAGCAGGGACACTGAACTTCAGTGTCCCTGTTTTTCTATTGAAGCTTTTTGAATCCGCTTCTCTCAATGAGCGGATCAATTGAGGGCTTGCGTCCGCGGAAGTTCCGGAAGAGTTCATCCGGTTCACGGCTGCCGCCGCGCTCCAGTATATTTTGACGGAATGATATGGCGGTGTCTCCGTCAAAAATTCCTCTCTCCCTGAAAAGGCTGTAGGCATCGGCATCAAGCACTTCGGCCCATTTGTAACCGTAATATCCTGCCGCATAGCCTCCGGCGAACAGGTGTGCGAATGATACGCTCATGCATGCGCCGTCTGCAGGGGGCAGAAGTTCGGCCTGTGCCATTGCGGTCCGCTCGAACGCAACGATGTCGCCCCTGAACGGCTCTGTCAGGGTGTGCCACGCCATGTCAAGCAACCCGAAACTCAGCTGTCTCATGCAGGCATATCCCTCATTGTATGTGAGTGATTCCTTCAGCCTGGCCAGTATCTCCGCAGGTATCTTCTCTCCGGTCCTGTGATGAGCTGCCCAGATGTCGAGCCACTCCTTCTCCCAGGCCCAGTTTTCAAGTATCTGTGACGGCAGCTCCACAAAATCACGCTTCACGTTGGTTCCTGAAAGGCTTTCGTAGGTACAGTCAGACAGAATGCCGTGCAGTGCATGCCCGAATTCATGGAGGAATGTATTCATTTCGCTGTGCGACAGCAGTGAAGGTCTGGCAGGGGTGGAGCGGGTGAAGTTCATAACAAGAGATATCACAGGGATAATCCTGCGGCTTTGGGCACTCTGCGCCTCACCACTATGCTGTCTGCTCTGCTCCCTGAACCCGGTCATCCATGCTCCTCCGCTTTTACCCTTGCGGGGATGGAAGTCGAGCATCAGAATTGCTATAATGCCGTTGTCACCGTCATGGACCTCATAGGCCGAGACTTCTTCATTGTACACTGGAATATCTTCGTTCTTCCTGAAAGTCAGTCCGTAAAGCAATGTTGCCAGACCCAGTACTCCTTCCCGGACCTTTTCAAGCGGCATATATGGTCTGAGGGCCTCATCATCTATGCTGAACCGCTCCAGCCTCAGTTTCTCCGACCAGTATGCCCAGTCCCAACGTTCAATTGGGCCTTCATGTCCGTGGTTGCGGGCATACTCTTCGATGTCATGCAGATCTCTCCGGCCGGCCGGTGTAGAGGCTTCCAGGAGTCTCTTCAGGAATCCGTTGACCTCATCAGGGGTTGATGCCATCCGCTCCTCAAGTGCATAGGATGCATAGTCGGTATATCCCAGAAGCCTGGCCATTTCAAGACGCAGTTCCGCAATGCGGAGTACCAGCTCCCTGTTGTCATGTTCGTTTCCCCGGAAGGAGCGGCGGACGTATGCGCGGAACATCTGCTCCCTCAGGTCGCGCTGGTCTGCATACTGCATGAAGGGGACGAAGCTGGGGGCATGGAGTGTGAAGTGCCATCCCTCCATCCCCTTCTCTTTTGCAAGGGCTGAGGCTGCCTCGCGGATTCCTTCGGGCAGCCCGGAGAGATCCGCCTCATTTGTGAGATGAAGAGTGAAGTCGTTTGTCTCTGCAAGCACATTCTCCTCAAACTTCAGGGAAAGGGTAGAGAGTTCCACTGTGACTGCCCTGAACTTTTCCTTTGCCTCATCTGTAAGGCCTGCTCCGCCACGTATGAAGTTCTTGTATTTGCGATCAAGAAGGATCATCTGTTCCTGGTTGAGGCCAAGGCTGTCTCTGTTGTCATAAACGGTCTTAACCTTCCTGAACAGGTCCGGGTTGAGGCTGATATCGTTACCGAAGGCGGTGAGCACAGGGGATACCTCCCTTGCAGCCTCCTGCAGTTCAGGGGTTGTATCGGAGCTGTTCAGGTTAAAGAGGATAGGTGTGATGCGGTTCAGCAATGAACCGGCTTTCTCAAGCGCCTCGATTGTGTTGTAAAAATCGGGTTCGGCGGGGCATGAGATTATTTCATCTATCTCCAGCCTGGCAAGTGAAATGGCCTCGTTAACGGCGGGTGTGAAATGTTCCGGACGAATCAGGTCAAATGGTGCTATGCCGAAGGGGGTGGTCCATTCCTGTAGAAGGGGATTATCAGGGGTCATCGGGTCAGGTGTGTGTTTGGGCAAATATACAATTTACAATTCTTGATGGTCTACGACCAAATATATTGATGGTGTCTTTCTTCTACAATGCTTAATGGCCTACGGCCAAATGATATACGTATAACTGTAATCTACAATGCTTTATGGCCTACGGTCAAATGTTTTGTGGTGTGCATCCCGCCTATAATGCTATATGGCCTACGGCCGATCCCCACCACTGCCTCTTGCCGACTGCCTCTTGCCTGTAAAAATAAATGCCACATCCCTTTCGGAATATGGCACTTATGTGTTTGATGGAGGAGAATCAGAACGGCAGGTCGTCCATCTCGGGACTTGGGGAGGGGGCATCCTCAAGGCGGGGGTTGACGATGGCCTGCTGGCCGTTCTCCGCCATGGCAATACCCCTTGTAACAGAGAGAGCATTCAGGTTGGTGATGTAATTCACCATCCCGTTCTTCTCCCACCGGTTTCCCTTTACATTGAAGGTCACTGTCACATCCTGCCTGAGCCATGATTCATCAATGATCTCGCACTTCTCCTGTGTGAGCTGAAACTTGATGAAATCGACATAGGCCTGACCGCCGCCGCTTTCCTTGTGTTCGATGACGAACTCGCGCTTGCGGAAGCGTTCATTGATCCTGTTCACCGGGTAAACCTCTGCAACCTTGCCGGTAATCTGATATTCCATTATTCCGATTCAGTTATGACGATTTTGTCAATCCTGTCGCCTGCCCTTATCAGGTCAATAACTTCCAGCCCTTCTACAACCTTGCCGAAGCATGTGTGTTTCCGGTCCAGATGTTTTGTATTGGTCCTGCTGTGGCAGACAAAAAACTGCGATCCCCCGGTATCTTTTCCGGCGTGGGCCATTGAGATGACTCCGCGGTCATGATACTGTTTGGTGCCGGTAAGTTCGCATTTGATCTTATAGCCGGGACCGCCTGTACCAACGCGAGGATCGTTGACATCCTTCGAGAAGGGGCAACCGCCCTGGATAACGAAGTCGGGGATAACTCTGTGAAATGCCAGGCCGTCATAGAAGCCTTTCCTGGCAAGTGTTACGAAGTTTTCCACGGTGCCCGGGGCATCGTCATCATAAAGGGTTGCTTTCATGACCCCTTTCGGGGTATATATCTCGGCTGAAATCATTGCTTCACTATCTCAAGAAGCTCTACTTCGAAAGTGAGTGTTGAGTAGGGAGGAATAGGACCTGTACCCTGCTCACCGTAACCCAGTTCGAAGGGGATGTAGAACTTGAACTTGGAACCTACTGGCATCAGCTGGATCCCTTCCTGCCATCCCTGGATAACCTGGTTTACACCGAACTGTGCCGGTTCGCCGCGATCAACGGAGGAATCGAATGTTGTACCGTCGAGGAGTTTGCCTGTATAGTGTACCTTGACCATATCAGTTGCGGCCGGTTTTTCGCCGGTACCAAGTGTAATAACCTCATACTGCAGTCCGCTTGTAGTTTCCTGCACGCCCTCACGAGCTTTGTTCTCCTCAAGGAACTTTTCGCCTTCATCGATATTCTTGCCGTACATCTTCTTCATCTGCTCGGCCTGTCTCTTCTGCATATAAGTCATAACATAACCCTGTGCACTCTGTTCGTCAAGTGAGTTCTTGCCTGCTTTCGCATCAAGCATTCCCTTTGCAAGCAACACCGGATCGATGTCAATACTGTCGGTCATGTAATAAAAATAGTTAGCAATACCCAGTGCATATGCGAGTGAGTCATCGGGGCTCTTAACCTTGGCTCCGGTGACACTTGATTTGGGATTGCATGAAGTAACGACCATGGCCGTTGCAACGGCGAGGATAACTAAAGCTTTGATTTTCATTGTGTATGTTTTGTTTTAAATTTGTGGCAAAGATAATATTTTGGATTTCAAGTCGAAACTGTTACTCTTCTTTTATTACTTCGAGCAGTTCAACCTCAAATACAAGTGTCTCAAAGGGTTTGATTACATTGCCTGCTCCCCGCTCGCCGTAAGCGAGGTCATAGGGGATGTAAAGCATCAGCCTTGAACCTTCCTTCATCAGCTGCAGACCTTCCACCCAGCCGCGAATGACGTTGTTGACCCTGAATTGTGCAGGTTCCCCGCGGTCATATGATGAGTCGAACTGGTTACCTTCAATTGTTTTGCCGGTATAATGGACTTTTACCATATCCTGAGGCCCGGGGGTTGAACCGGTGCCCTCCACAAGGACCTTGTACTGCAGTCCGCTAGGGGTGGTGACCACTCCCTCGGCGACAGCGTTTGCGGCGAGCCATGACTTCGCTTTCTCGATCTGCTGGCTGTTTTCAGCCATCAGGCGCGCTTTCTCCCGTTTTTGCATATAGCTGACAATGAATGCGCTGGCTGTGGTGTCAGTCATCAGCGCCTTATCCTTAGACGCATCGGTCATGCCCTTTGAGAACATTTTTACATTGATATTTATGCTGTCTCCCACATAGTACTTATAGTTGGCAACGCCCAGTGCATAGGAAAGGGAGTCATCCGAGGTGGGAAGCTTTGATTTTTGTGCCGCAACGGGCATGAGTGTCACGGCAGCCAGTGCCATGACGGTGATCATTCTTGCTAGTTTCATATTTGTAGTAATTTATTTTATGCCGGTGGTACTGATTATTAAATTTCCTCTTTCAGTGGCGCAAATATACCATAATTCATCTCTTTACCGCCCGTGTGATCACCCTTTTTCCCGGTGGGCCCGGCAGGAGTGTCACGTCGAAGCCCAGCATACGCAGCATACGCTTAAGTGTCCCTTTGGCAGAGTAGGTTACAAAGACAGAGCCGGGCCGGGTTACGGCTGCAATCCGGCGCATCACCGCCTCGGTCCACATATCAGGCTGCTTATCGGGACCGAAGGCATCATAGTAGACCAGGTCGTACACTCCTGCCGGGTCTTCGGTTGTGAGGTCTGATAATCTCTTTTCAAGGGTGAACCATTTAGTGATTCCGACATGTGTGTTCCATTGTGCTTCATGAATGGCACTGAAGAGCTCCTGCCCGCCCTCCCCGGCAAGGGAGCCATAGTTAAGCTGGCTGACAATTGACGGGTCGATAGGATATTTTTCAAGGGAGGTATACCTGACGGCGATGTCATGTTTTTCGGCATGGATTGCTGTGAGAAGTGCGTTCAGGCCTGTACCGAAGCCGACTTCGAGGATGGAGACCGGGTCTGGTCCGAGGCTGGCGAGGCCGGCATTTATGAATATATGCTTCGACTCGGTCATGGCCCCAAATCGGGAATGGTAATGCTCATCCATGCCCGGCACGTAAAGTGAGTGGGAGCCGTCACCGGTTATGATAAGCTGGGTGTTCATATGTTTAGAGTCGGCAGTTGGCAGTTGGCAGTAGGCGGTTTCATCCAGGCAGTAGGCAATAGGCAGTAGGCAGTAGGCGGTTTCATCCAGGCAGTAGGCAGTAGGCGGTTTCATCCAGGCAGTAGGCAATAGGCAGTAGGCAGTTGGCAATAGGCAATAGGCAATAGTGGTATGTTATTAATAACCAGTGCATTAAGTTATAAGACTGCAAGACCGCAGGACCGCAGGACCGCAGGACGGAACCAAGCGACAGACCTTCAGACCTTCAGACTTTCAGACCTTCAGCCCTTCAGCCCTTCCGACCAAGTCGAGTCATACCATGTCCTCACGTCCGTTGCAATCATCCCGGCCCGCCTGGCGGCCTCAATACCCAGATCGCCGTCTTCAAATACCTCACAGTCAGAGGGGGAGACACCCATCAGCTCCGCACACTTCAGGAAAGTTTCAGGATGGGGCTTGTGATTGGTTACGTCGTTTGCAGTGACAATTATATCAAAATACTCTCTTATTCCAACTATCTCAAGTGTCTTCTCCACCGCCTCACGGTGGCCTCCGGTGCCAACTGACATCGGCAACTTCCCGTGGTACTTCTGAACAAGTGCTATCACCGGCTCAATGGGTGTGACGTTATGCTGGATGGCAAAGAACTCCTCGAGTTTCACGCTCATGATCTCTTCCGGTGAAACTATACCGGTCTTGCCGTTCAGGGCGATCACCTCTTCTGCGATTTTCCAGCCGGGTGCCCCGGTCTGAGCCTGCAGGAAGGCGGTATCCATTACAATACCGAATCTGAGACAAGCCTTCTGCCATGCCTGGTAATGCCACGGCATTGTATCAGCAAGTGTTCCGTCAAGGTCGAAGATGAGAGCTTTGGCTCCGGGGGAAATGTCATACATAGGCAATAGGCAATAGGCAGTAGGCAATAGTATGATCCTGGATAATTATTTGGTTTTCAGTTCCATTGCTATGAGCGTCAGCAGCTGGGTCGGATCGGTGGCCTCAGCAGGATCGGAGAGATAGTACTCCCATACGACTCCGCTCAGTTCCATCCCGTTGTCCTTCGCATACTTCTCCAGTGCACCGTAGGATACTGAAAGTTCATCGTAGGGACCGCTGTGCAGACCCTTGAGGGCGACAAAGGAACCGTATTTGGCTAGTTTAATGCCACCATTCGTTTTTCCACCGGCAGAAACCGGAACTCCTGCTGTCATGGTGAATTGTCCGGTCGCCGGGTCGCATCCCTCATAACGTGCAAAGGGCATTCCCTGAGGTTGCAGGTTCTGAGCCTGCTGTTCTGCCATCAGCATGCCCATGCTCTGCCCGAACCAGGCAGCCACGCCGGCCATTGACACCCCGGCGGTGACTGTCAGTGCTTCGACAGCCGGGTACTCTTCGATGCCGATCTCGGTCAGCTTGCTCAATTGCACACCGTGAGTCTCGAGGTAGTTCTTCAGATCAGCCTTACCGCTATCCATTGTCTTTTGAATGATTCCCCTGAACGCCTGGTTCGCCAGCCGGCCGAACGGTGAACCTGAGGTCATCGTAATTGTCCATTCCAGCGAAGTGCCGGTTGCTGTGGGACTGAATTTCCATACTTCAGGAATGAATTTGCCGGGCATCAGGGAGACACTGTTGCGAATATACGATCCGGGAACAACAGAATCAACGATCATCAACCCCTTACCCACAGCAGGACCCTCCCAGTTGTACTTTGAACCGGTGTAACCCGGGACGATATCGAAAGTGACTTTGGCTGCAGTGTCAGCCTTGATCCACGGATCCCATGCGGTGCGGTCAACAAAACCGGCAACAAAGTGGAATACTTTGGCAGGAGACAGTTTTATTTCTTCGGTGGTTGTCACCTTCACTTCCTTCGGCATCGCGAAACCGATAATGATCAGGATTGCGAGCAGTGCTATAAGCACGATAAAGATCCATTTCAGTACCTTCATAGCAATATATTTTTATGTTTAAGGTGGCTCAAAATTACATTAAATGCTTAATTCCGCAGCATAAAAAAAGTGCGATTCCGAAAAGGAACCGCACTCCCGGCCCGGAGGCCATTATTTTCCAAGGAACTTCTTTACCTCCAATGCAACGTTATCACCTGTGAATCCCAGTTTCTGGTCAAGGACTCCGTAGGCAGCCGAGAAACCGAAGCTCTCAAGTCCCCATACCTTTCCCTCTGACCCGGCAAAACCAAGCATTGTCACTGGCAGTCCGGCCGTCAGGCAGAATACCGGTATGCCAGGGGTGATTACGCTCTGGCGGTATTTTTCGTCCTGCATCCGGAAGAGACCTTCGGAGGGGGCAGAGACAATTCTTGCCTTCACCCCGTCAGCGGAGAGGAGGGTGGCTGCCTCAACCAGCGTGGCTACCTCTGAACCACTGGCTACAAGTATCACATCAGGTTTCTTGCCTGTTTCAGACACGGTGTACGCTCCCCTTGAGGCCATTGATGCTGCCTCAATACGAGGTTTGTCCGCAGACGGCAGAGTCTTGATATTCTGCCGTGAAAGGATAAGCGCGGTAGGTGTTTTTGTATTTTCCAGCGCCAGTTTCCATGCAATGTTTGTCTCAATGGCGTCAGCAGGCCTCAGAACAAGCATGCTGTTTTCACCGTGGTGGTTCTTCAGGTGTTCCATAAGCCGAATCTGTGCCTCCTGTTCCACCGGCTGGTGTGTAGGGCCGTCTTCACCAACGCGGAAAGCGTCATGTGTCCATACATATTTGACCGGCAGTCCCATCAGGGCTGCAAGTCTCACGGCAGGTTTCATATAGTCAGAGAAGACGAAGAAGGTTCCGCACACGGGGATAACGCCGCCGTGGAGGGCCATTCCATTCATCACTGCGGCCATTGTCAGCTCGGAGACTCCGGCATGGAGGAATGCGCCTGAGAAATCGCCTTTCACGAACGGTTTTGTCTTCTTCAGGAAGCCGTCGGTCTTGTCCGAGTTGGCCAGGTCAGCCGAGGCAACGATCATATTGGGTATCTTCTCAGCAAAGACCGAGAGCAGCAAGGCCGATGCGTTTCGTGTGGCATCGTTATCCTTCTGGACTACAGCGCTGAAGTCGATTTCCGGTACTGTCCCGGCGAAGAAGTTTTCCAACTGGCGGGCGGCGCCTGGATTTTCCAATGCCCATGCATCTTTTTTGTGTCGCCATGCTTCTGCTAAAGAGGCTTTGCCTGCAAGCACTTCCTTATAAAGACTTTTTACGTCACTGAAAATGTCAAACGGGTTTTCAGGGTCTCCGCCGAGGTTGGCAACCGACTTTTTGAAAGATGCGCCGGCGTGGGTGACCGGTTGTCCGTGTGTCGAGGTTTTTCCCTCAAAGCTGTTCCCGGCCTCATCAACAAGGCCTTTGCCCATCACCGTCTTTCCGATGATGAGTACGGGTTTCTTCTGCTCATCCGTTGCCAGCCGAAGTGCACCGCGCAACTGATCGTGACTGTGACCGTCAATCTCCATCACGCGCCATCCCCATGCCTGGTATTTGGCTGCTGTATTTTCCGACGTCACCGCAGCGGTCTCAGTGGAGAGCTGAATGTCATTGGAGTCATAAAACATAATAAGGTTACTAAGGCCCAGATGGCCTGCCAGTCTTCCTGCTCCCTGGGATATCTCTTCCTGCACGCCGCCGTCAGAGATATATGAATAGATCTTGTGCTCAAAGAGCCTGCCGAACCTGGCAGCCAGGAATCGCTCGGCGATGGCGGCGCCGACAGCCATTGTATGACCCTGACCGAGAGGTCCTGAGGTGTTCTCGACACCCCTTTTTATGTCCAGCTCAGGATGGCCGGGCGTAACGCTGCCCCACTGGCGGAACTGCATTATGTCTTCGACAGTGAAGTGTCCGGTGAGTGTCAGTATAGAGTAGAGCATGGGTGACATATGGCCCGGATCGAGGAAGAATCGGTCCCTGTTGATCCACTGAGGGTCAGCCGGGTCAAACCGGAGGAACTCAGAGAAGAGGATATGGATGAAATCAGCCCCGCCCATGGCACCGCCCGGGTGGCCGGAATTGGCCTTCTCGACCATTGCCATTGAAAGAATTCTGATATTGTCAGCTGCGCGTTCGTTTACGTTTTTGGTCATGATGGTTTAAGCCTTATAATTAAGGTAAAAATAGAGAAAAAAGTTAATCCGGCTGCTACTCAGGCGTTATAGGTTGAGGAAGCAGTGTCACCTCCGCGGCCGGTCCAGTTTGTATGAAAGAACTCGCCCTCAGGCTTGTCTGTACGCTGGTAGGTGTGAGCTCCGAAATAATCGCGTTGCGCCTGAAGGAGGTTTGCCGGCAACCACCCGGAGCGGTAGCTGTCAAACCACGACAGGGCTGAACTCATAGCAGGAACAGGGATGCCCTCATTAACCGCACCGGAAACCACCCGCCGCCAGCTCTCACTGTTATCTCTGAGGATCTGTGAGAAGTAACTGTCCATGATGAGGTTAGATAGTCCGGGTTCACGCCTGAAGGCCTCGTATATCTTGTTGAGGAATGCCGAGCGGATGATGCATCCTCCCCTCCAGATCATTGCAATCTCGCCGTAGTTGAGATCCCACCTGTACTCCGCAGCTGCGTTTCTTAACAAATTGAATCCCTGGGCATAGGAGACGATTTTCGATGCATAGAGGGCCTTGCGGATGTCGTCAACAAACTGCTTCTTGTCCTTTAATAAACTTTTGGCCGGGTTGGTGAAGAGAGGAGCGGCTTTCAATCTCTCCTTCTTCATCGAGGAGATGAATCGGGCGAAGACTGATTCGCCTATCAGGCTGAGTGGCACACCGTGATCCAGGGCGCTTGTGACTGTCCATTTGCCTGTTCCCTTCTGGCCGGCCGAGTCGAGTATTTTTGTGACCATCGGCTTGCCGTCTGTATCATTAAAGCGCAGGATCTCACCTGTGATCTGAATCAGGTAGGAATCGAGCTCCACCCTGTTCCATTCATCGAATATGTCAGCCATCTCCTCGTAGGTGAATGCTCCGGAGTTGACCATCAGGTGGTAAGCTTCGCAGATAAGCTGCATATCGCCGTATTCGATCCCGTTATGTGCCATCTTGACGAAGTGGCCGGCGCCGTTATCGCCTATCCAGGTTACACAGGGGGCGCCGTCAGCGGCCCGGGCTGCTATTGAGAGGAAGATATCCTTCACGTGAGGCCATGCCTCTTTTGATCCGCCCGGCATCATCGAAGGACCAAGCAGTGCGCCCTCTTCTCCGCCGGATACACCTGTTCCGATATATAGCAGTCCCTTGCTCTCGACATATGCGGTTCTCCTTATTGTGTCGGGGAAGTGCGAGTTCCCTCCCTCAATAATAATATCACCCTTGTCAAGCAGCGGGATCAACATTTCGATGAAGTCGTCAACAGGTTTGCCGGCCTTGACCATCAGCATCACCTTACGCGGTTTCGCCAGGTTGGAGATAAGTTCCTCAAGTGAATAGGATGGTATGATCTTTTTACCTTTCCCGCGCCCTTTCACAAAATCGGTTACCCTTTCTGTTGTGCGGTTGAAGACCGCCACTGTATAACCCCTGCTTTCAATGTTGAGCACAAGGTTTTCGCCCATCACTGCGAGGCCAATAAGTCCAATGTCTGCTTTCATTTTGTCTTTATATTATTGTTTTTATCTAACTGTCTGAAATCCCAGGTCCGCCATAATTCGTTCTGCCTCCGGGTCTGTTGTTCTGACCGTATAAGAGCTGAATTCACGCCTGATCCGGTAGTTGTCGCGAAGATACTCGAAATTTTCACGGGCATTCCGGAAGAGACGGTCATCCTCTTCTATCGGGTAGGTATGGTGCACGGCACGGGCCACGAGGTCGAGGCTGCTGCTTCCGGAAGAGCTGCGGATCTGGCCTGTAAGGTCTATCATCGGTTCAGCCGGTGCCGGCAGTTCCGGCGGCGTCCAGTTGTGCAGAGGTATTCCCAGTTCTGCTGCCACCACCCGTACAGAAC
>Ga0209800_10003310_pt1 | contig 12946 bp, 10 predicted proteins | sample Higcelweek8metaG_FD_187174 | JGI IMG/M metagenome (GOLD analysis project Ga0209800, IMG submission 187174) | Freshwater pond sediment microbial communities from the University of Edinburgh, under environmental carbon perturbations - High... | ecosystem: Environmental > Aquatic > Freshwater >... | reverse complement strand
CACAAACTCTGTGGTCACGTGAATAAATCTGTTCTCAGAAGAACAACCATGAAATTCACCGACAGGACTATATTTGAATCCCTCAATTTTGCAGATAGCCTCCGCCACCATATCAAAGGTGTAACTTGGGTTTAGCTGATAGATAGGGAGGACTTTACTCTTGACTAACAAAGACTCTGCCAGTTCATAAAATTTGAAGCCACCGCCGCCTTGCCAGTTTACTACTTTTGAAATGCCACCTTGTTCACCATCAACAACTTTTTGTAATCTCGGCAATGCATAGGTATTGCAGTGTTCTCCCATCTCTATTCCAATATATTTTCTACCCATCTTTTGTGCAACTGCAGCTGTCGTTCCCGTTCCTAAAAAGGAATCAAGGATTAAATCTCCTGGGTTTGTAGCAATATGGAGTATTCTGTTTATTAGGCGTTCTGGCTTTGGGGTCTCAAAAGCATTTACTTTCCCAAATAGTGAATATATCTCTTTTTTTGCCTCATCGGTATGCCCAACCTCTTCATTTGGCCACCAAGTCCAAGGAACAAAGCCATCTACTTCAGATAGATATCTTATAATATTGGGTTGGGCATCTCCATTTTTCCCAAAATAAATTCTTCCCTCTGAACGCATTTTCTCAAAAGTTGCTTTGCTCAAACCCCAGCATCTCCCGTCTGGTGGTGTATGTACTTTTCCACTTGGAGTTATAATTTCATAAAATTGCTCTTTAGTTGCGTGACCTTCTTGAGCAGTCATAGGTACTGGTCTCCATGGTCCTCTAGGATCATGGTTGGTATTCCTATATACCTTTTTTTGCTTTTCATCCGGAGGCGTTAAATTTCTTATTTCCTTGAATATTTTTGGGTTTTTTGCATAGATGATAACGTACTCATGTACATCTCCGATTGCTTCCCTGTTTTCTCGTGAGTATCTTTTTTGCCATACATTACATGCAACGAACCTATCTCTTCCGAATAATTCATCCATCATTACTCGTAAATATGCTACTTCTGAATCATCTATAGATACCCAAAATGAACCATTTTTTTCATCAAGTAATCTCCAAAGAATTTCAAATCTAGGTCTTATCATGTTTAGCCACAATGAATGTTCAATACCATCCTCATAATGTTCAAATGCATTCCCAGTATTATAAGGTGGGTCAATATAAATACATTTAATCTTTCCGGCAAAATCCTGCTCCAATGCTCTCAGAGCAATCAAATTATCCCCGTGAATAAGCATATTCTCAGTGTTGTCGTCACCGTATGATTTTGTTTTATCTTCTATCAGAATTCTTGGTTCCAGCTTTTCTTCGTCGTATTTGCCGACCCAGGTCAACTCCAGCTTTCCTTTTTTCTGCATAATATCCCCCTCAAAATTGCACTACTATTTTTTCAATAAGTATTGGTTCTATGGCAAACTGTTTTTCAAATGCCAGCTTCATTTCTGCGGCTTTCGCTTGAACCTCTGCCGTAAATTCATGGAACTTAAAACTCATCTCATCCTGCTTTTGCTTAATTTGTTCCATTTGTTTTTTGATTTCAATCTTTGCCTTGAAATTCTTTTCTTCTATGTATTCGGAATTCAATTCATCCAGTTTGGTTTTGAATTCGCTTATCTGCAAATTATATTCATCACAGCGAAGTACAACCCAATTGTCGATTTTGATATTGTTACTCAAAATAAGCTTTTGGTAACTGCTCCAGTATTGCTGCAATTTTTCATCATAAATAGCATTACCGTAGCCCTCAACAATGCTTTGTTCGAGGCCATATTTCACTAATTCCTTGTTATTTAAGGCTGATAGTATCTGAACGATATCACCCTCCGTTAATACAAGACGATTGTTATCTGTGTCAAACACTTCCAAAACCGGGGATATTAACTCTTGATTGTCATAAAAACCACCAATGATGATGTATCCGTGCTGCACTTGCCCCTTTATGTAAATCCCGCTTGTTCTATAAGCAATAGGGTAGTTCGTGATATGGGTTTCTTTTGAAACGTTAGTCCAGAACGCTTTATCCTCAAAATAACGATTGACCTCAGCGAGAATAGCCTGGAGTTCTTGTTTGTGTACTTCTTCCGATGTCTTTGAAATCAAGTTTTTCAGTTCTTTAAATTTCACATTGCGTTTTCTGTCCAGTTCTTTTTCTAGACTTTGAAATTCCTTATTGAATTCAGCTGGACTTTTGCATTGCTGGTAGATCTGCAGAATACGCTTTTCAAAGTTCTCCCCACTTTCCAAAAGACCGATCGCCTTATCCGATGCCCCGAATACACCTTGAAATAGTTCAAACTTTTGGGATAAAATCTCATAAACTCGTCTGTCTGCTACGTTTTCTGTATTGAGCAGATTGATTACAACAACATCATTTTTTTGTCCGTAACGGTGGCATCTGCCGATTCGCTGCTCAATTCGCTGTGGATTCCATGGTAAGTCATAATTGATTACCGTATTACAGAACTGCAAATTCAAGCCTTCTGAGCCAGAATCGGTAACTAACAAAATTTTATAATCGTTCTTAAATGCCTCTACAACGGCATTTTTAATTTCTACGCTTCGGCTGCCTAAATCTTTACCGTAGTTTTTCGATTTCCAGGCACGATATATTTCTTTCGTCTTGTTATCCGACATATTGCCGTTAAACATGAGAATAGAGTCATCATACCCAAATGCAGACAGTTCTTCAAACAGATAACTTTGCGTTCTAACAGATTCTGTAAACACAACAACTTTTTCACTAAAATCGATTTCTCTTTGTCTGTCAAATGCAATCTGCAATGCTTTTTTCAAAGCATCCAGCTTTGCGTTGGCTTGTATTTTATTGGCAACGGTTATGATTTCATCTATTTCATCTATTTCATGCTGAATAAATTCATTAACCATATCTCTATCATAAAGTTCTACCGCCTCTTCGACTTCCTCCTCCTCAAAATCATCATCCAAAAAATCGAAAAAATAATCAAGGCTCTTGTCTACAGATTCCGTTCTTGTAGTTTCTTTCAGCATCTGCAATCGCTCTTTCAACACCTCAAACGTATTCACAACGGCAGAACTGGAGGATGCTAATAATTTTCGAATAACAATCGTTATTAAACTACGGTTTGAAGAGGGGATAGCATACAATATTCTCTTTTTCAGATAATCATTAACAATCTTGTACAATACACCTTCCATAGGCGTAAGCGTGAAATCTACGGTCATGCCTGTTCTTGATTTAAACTGAAGATAATCTGCAACCTCGCTACGAAGTGTTCTTTGCAAAACAGGCTCAAGCATCACCTTAAATTCTGTGTAATCTTGATTTTTCATATACTTTTGGCTAAATACACGCTTATCCAAAAAGATTCTATCATCAATAAACTGCACTAAACCAAACATATCCAGCAACGTATTTTGAATCGGCGTAGCTGTCAGCATGAGTTTGGGAATACCTTTTGAAAGTCCATATATCTTATTTGCAGTTTTACTGCTATTCTTATAAATATTCCGCAAGTGGTGTGCTTCATCAAAGACCATAAAATCCCATGATATCTCCGAAAGAACATCTCTTCTCTTTGCAGCAAAATTGTAAGAAGTGATTACCACACCTTGTCCTTCTTTTATAAAACCATGATAGTCACCGAGGTTTTGGCTATCTATGATAATAGTATCAATAGCAAACTTTTCTTCAAGTTCGATTTGCCATTGCTTTCTAAGACTGGCCGGCATAATGAGCAATATTTTTTTGCAACCGTTTTTCAACAAATACTTCAACACAAGACCTGCTTCAATTGTCTTGCCAAGGCCGACCTCATCCACTAGTATCGCACCACCCGTTTTAATTGCAGAAATGGCAAACACGAACGCTTCTATCTGATGCGGATTGATATCGATTTTTTCAGAATCAAGACAGCTATATGGGTTGGAATTCAGCTCTTGAAGCTTGATTTTGCCGTATTCTCTTATCAGTAGGTTATCCATACAGCCTCCTTACTTTATTCTTCCAAAAGCTCTTTTATCTGTGTTGCAATTCCCTTTGACATAAGCACAGGAACTGCATTTCCTATTTGCACAAATTGTGCTGTCCGTGGGCCTTCAAAATAATAACTGTCAGGAAATGACTGCAGTCGTGCTGCTTCCCTTACAGAAATCGACCTGCATTGTTCTATATCTGGATGGATAAAGTAATGCCCATCCTTAGATAAATGTGCCAAGACAGTATGGCAATAAGGCATATCACCCTCAACAACCTTAAACCTATCAACGAATGATGTTCTATTTTTATGCGTTTTCAATTCATCCGGTAGGTGGTTATAATTTAGTCGGCCATGATTACCATCCCAAAGTTCAATTGTCCGTCGGTATATTTCTACATCCCTGTCCTTGTTCGGCCTGCAAACATGATGCGTAAGCACATCGTGTTCGGTTCTAATTCTAAATCGTCTCAGATACTGATTAATAGGGATGTCAGGCCGATACTCATTTAAGGTTTGTCCTCTATCCAATGTGGGTAAATCCGCTAAAAGGTCACTTACTATGGCATGTGGATTTACGATAGGAAAATCTGGATATCTATAATTTGTTCCTTTTCTCCATCCAATAATAATCATTCTCTTTCTGTTTTGCAAAACCCCGAAGTCACTTGCGTTCAGTTCTCTGTATTCGATTTCATACCCAACCCGCTTAAGATGGCTTTGTAAATTCCTAAATGCAGTACCATTTCTTGCGGTTTTTATTCCGGCTACATTTTCGAACACAAACATTCTAGGTTGGTACTTTGTCAAAAACCTCGTGTACATTTTATAAAGTTCATTTCTTGAATCCTGTTCCATCGGATTTTCCATATGATTACTTTGCGCTCTTCCTACAAGAGAATATGCTTGGCAAGGTGGTCCTCCAACGATTACATCTACATGGTTTACACCATCTTGCTCCATAATTAAATCAATCTGCTCAAAAATATTAGCAATTGTTTTTGTAGACATTTCTTCACAAATTACGGTTTGCAATACTTCCGCAGGAACTGCTTCCAACAGATTTGCTCGTGAAATATCACCTTTTAAATACTCATAATAAATATTTAATCTTCTGACTTTTTTCAGGTAGTAATATATACTTCTTGTTTCCAAGGTCATTGCTGCGTATTGGTTCATTTCAACGTGAGCAATTGGATTAAATCCTTTCTGCATAAAACCTTCGGATAATCCCCCTGCTCCCGCAAATAAATCCATAAAATTTAGACTATCTCTCTTCATAACAATCCCCTTGCTCGTGTAATTTTATAATGCTTATTTGAGCAGTTACATATCTCCATTAGAAAGAAAGTCATTATACTTAATCACATTCACCAAATACATCCTCCTTAAATTCTATCGCCATTTCCAAGAATAAAATCACGTTCAAATCTACTCTTTACGGCATTTGCTCTCATTTCCAATTCTGCGATTGTAAAGCTTTCACGCTTCATTTTGGCATTAAAATTCTAAGGAGTAGTACATACTCTCTGTACTAATTCTAATACACTTATATTGGAACGAACACACAAGACCTTAATTTAACATTCTTCATTGATGAGCCATCTCTCAAAATATCCTGATTAGCAAATTTTTTATATCTTTGCCGACCAAAAGAAGTCTATACTATTTTCAATTCTATATTATTATAATTATACATCTTCATGAGATATATTTCAACATAAAACACTCACAATTTCCAAATTTTCTTAAATTTCTTGGTTTTATATCAACTGCCAACAATAAAACCCTCAGCGTACTGAGGATTTTAGTCTTAGCAACTTTTATCTTTGGCAGGAACAGCTTTTCTGTAACCATTCCTGCTTATATTTTACTCATAATATGCCATCCTCTGTTTTATAACGATTCCAGACTTGAATTGGATTTCGATCAGGTCATCGCTGATGACCATGATACTTTGTATTAGTCTCCTAACTAAGTCGTTATCGAATTCCCGAACCTCACAGGTTGTTTTATTCAGGCAGGCATCCATATCTTCAACCCTTTGCTGAAATTTCTCGGACATTTTTTCTTCCCGCACCAGCTCCAGTTTCTTCTGCTTTAAGTCGCTGATCTGTTCTGCTATCTTCTGATACTGTTCATCAAAATCTTCAATAATGGAGCCTTTCTTTACATTTTCCTCTATCAAGGCCAGCATATCGGTCTGTAGCTTTTCAATTTGCCCGTCATATTCGGTCAGTACATTTTGGGTGGAGTAGTTCCCGATTACCCTGATGACATTTTCCCGGAAGGCTCCTATAAATTCACCCTGATTTTCCACGACGCTATTTATAGCGGTCATAATGGCTTCATAAAGGGGTTGTTCTTTTAATGTAGGAGAATTTCTACAGTTCCTCGTTCCATTCTTAAGACGGTTCTCACATCGCCACACGCCACTTTTCTGACCATACTTTGACCATATCTGCCTGCGATATGGTTGCCCACATTCCTTACATATCATGATTTCCGTCAATGCATACTTAGAGCTATACTTGCTTTTTTGTTTTTTCCCTTTTCTGGAGACTGCAGATTTGTTCAGGCTTGCCCGTCGCGCCCTTTCTTCCTGCACCCTGTAAAAAAGCTCTTTAGGAATAATGGCTTCATGGTCATCCTCAATATAATACTGTGGAACGATCCCGTTATTCTTCACACGCTTTTTAGTAAGAAAATCAACCGTATAGGTCTTTTGCTGCAGGACATCGCCCATGTACTTTTCATTTACCAACATTTGTTCTATGACACTTGTCTGCCACTTGTCTTTACCCGTAACCGTCTTAATGCCATCCGCTTTTAAAATTCTGGTAATCTGTATAATGCTGCTCCCTTCCAGATAAAGTTTGAAAATCCGCCTGACCAGTTCCGCTTCCTCCGGCACGATGACTAATTCGCCGTTTTTATCCTTGGTATATCCTAAAAACTTATTATGGTTGACTGAGACGATCCCGTTTTCAAACCGTCTAACCAGCCCCCACCGGGTATTTTCACTTAAATTCCTACTTTCCTCCTGTGCTTGGCTACTTAATATGGTAATTAAAAGTTCACCGTTGCCTTCCAGTGTATTTACGCCCTCTTTTTCGAAGAATACAGCGATATTCTTTTCCTTGAGCTTTCTGATATTTTGTAGGCTGTCTACAGTATTCCTGGCAAACCGGCTGACCGACTTGGTGATTACCATATCAATTTTCCCGCCCATACAATCCTCAATCATGGCATTGAAGTCATCACGCTTTTTGGTGTTAGTTGCTGATTTTCCATCATCAGCATAGATACCGGCAAATTTCCAGTTTGGATTACTCTTTATTTTTTCAGTATAATAGGATACCTGTGCTTCATAACTGGTTTCCTGCTGTTCCAAGGTGGTACTGACACGGCAGTATGCCGCTACCCTCAAGGCTTTGAACTGTGCCTTTATACTTCTGTCATATTCCGGCTGAGACGGTATTACTGATATATTTTTCTTCCTTACTGCCGTCTGCATAAAATCGTATCCTTTCATATTGTATTGTTATGGGGTTAATAAGCACCCTCTATGATTAACCCATTGATAAATTCGAATGACAGTCGTCTGTCTGCATAGACAGTTATATGCCTGATCACGGTCAGAAACAGTTCCTTGTCAAATTCCTCGAAATGCTCCTTGTCAATGAAGGCTTCAAGTGAACATATTCACCTTCGGGGCATTAATGCGACAGTAATGCAAAACGTATTTTCATGTTCAGATGCCTCCATTTCCAATAAACTTATTCTTTGATCTCACAAGGATATGGCAGGACATAATCCTCCTGCCATATAGTTTCTAAAATCAAAGCATTTATGCTTGTTCTTCATTTAGGCGTCTGAAAACTGTGTTCAGACAATATGCTTAATTCGACACTACTCCCCAAGCACGCATGGCGAAAACTAAAACTACCTGTAGTCAGCAGATATCACAGGAATTCCACCTCCCCGAGAACCTCCGGGCTGCACTCTGGGATCTAACCTCGACTATGCAGGAGTATCATTATCCACTGTCCGTTTCATTGCGAAACAGTCCACCACAGACTGTTTTATGGTCAAGCCTTATCGCTCGTCACCTTCGATGCCATCGTTTTTTCGGATGCCTGTCACCCATTCGAGGCAGTCTCTGCGCGCTTACCAATGTCGCTGCCGATCGTCACGGCTGGACAGCTAACGTATTTGAGTTTTCGGATATAGACGGCTTGCACCGACATTTTTCAAAGAGCAAGAAGGGAATAAAAATACCCCCTCACTTCTTCTGCCGAAAAGTGAGGAGGTTGATAACCAAAAATTTTAATTATTTAAGATGTTTTTCAGTTTTTCTATAATTTTATTCTTTCGCTTATTTACTGCTACTTGTGAAATTCCAAGCTTTTTTGACAACTCACGTTCAGTTTTTTCTTCATAAATTAGTTGCTCAATTAAATATAATTCATCATCATTTAATTTCGCAAGACAAAAGCGTAGCTTGTCCAGCATAATATTATTACAGGCTTCTTCTTCAACATTTACTCTAGTATCCACAATAATATCTTCGCCAGACATCCCATCAGTGTCAAGACAATTGTACGAAAATACATTTAACTTTTTTTCTGCCTCTTTTATGTACTTTATCCTCCGTTTGATTTTATGATATTCCAAATAATCTTCTTTAGAAACCTCAAAAGACACTTTATGCAATCTTATATAATACTTTTTATCCATGAATAAATCCTCCAATTCAAATTTAAATAATTAAAAAATGAATTAGAGTTGCAGCTGTTATCACGTCAGGATTACTTGACGAATACTCAAGCTCATAGTTTTCTGCATTGGAAGGTGATATTGATACACGCACCTTCTGTGTTTCTCCCACTTTCATAGTGTCAAATGCGAGTGAGATTTTAATGCTTTCAACCACTTGGGATTCTTCTGCTGACACACTAAATATTCCAAAAAGTAAAAAGACAATCATAAGTAGCGAGACATTTTTGATAGGTCTTCTCATGAACCTTCACCTCTTTCAAATAAACTGTCAAGCTGTCCGTCTTTTAGTATAAAGATTTTAAATGTTTTATCATTATCCATAAAGTCAGACAATTTTTCAAACCGCTCTACCAACTTCAACCTCGTATCATATGGCACAACCTCCTTCGTTAGCTCCTCAATGTTACAGATATATTGCCAATATGCCTCATATGGATCAGCATGAGTTTTGTAGTATTGAATATAACCACCTACAAGAGAAATATTTCGGTAAATATTAAAATAAGCTATCGGTTCAAATTCTACCGAATAGCCTGCCATACCGCCAAGGATTTTAAAATCATTTAGTTGTTTTCTATAATTGCTATCTCTGATTTTATCAATCTGTATTTCTGTCTTTCCTGCATCAAGCTCTGTGATTGAAAGAGGAGTGGATAACCGCTTAAAGAAACTGTCAATACTTGATATGTCAACATATTTTTCTTTTGTAACCACAAATTTTTCATTGTATGAATTTGCAATACCTCTTATATACTCCTTATCAGCCTCGACATCCCTACCGAGGCTTGCAATAAAAGAATCATCAGGGTTAACATCAACAATATCAAAAGCATGTGCATTATATGAAAACATCATTGTAATTATAGCGAATATTGTTATTATCCGTTTCATTTTTACCTCCATTTCTTCATTTAGGGTAAAATAAAAGCCCTATGACTCTTACATCATAAAACCACTCGTCTAGATTTATATGTATATCATGCTCAACACCAATTGTATAATAATAGTCGTAAGGCATGTAGCTTTTGCTTATAAAATTGCTTACCTCTTCAGAAACATTTGCATCACCCTGATTTACAGCACCAAACTTGGTTAGAAAAATCGCATCGAATTGCTCTCCTGATGAACCGAGGTCAATGTCTACCAAGCCAATACATATTTCATTTGTATTATTCCCCTTTATAACGGCAGGCAGAAGCACAAAATCATCCTCACCGTCATATATGGTGTCCGTATCATATACCTCCACAAAAGCATCGTGCAGTGATTTTAATACCTCTTTTGCATATTGTTTTTCCTCAGTAGCATATGATTTTTGCAGGGCTTCATAATTCACCTTTGGAAGTATCTCGTTATTAATTCTATCTATAAATTTGTTTCCCATCTCATCAAAAGTGGGAGGGAGCGGCATTGATGGTTCGAAGCCTATAACTTTAACACAAATCGCATCTTCCACTTGCTCCGAACTATAAAACTCAGGTTCTTTAAATATAGCCGCATATCTACGAATCTGCTCATCGGTCAGGGAAATAAGCTCGCCGTCCTCATTATCACCTGCAATAAAAAAAGAGCCTGCAATAATATCATTGCCGACCCTTCTATTGCCTTCAAGCTGCAACAGCTTGCCCTCTTCATTACAAACAAGAGTTTCACCTTCTGCCAAACCCAACATTTCAATGCATCCACCGACAATCGCTTGCATAGCCTTCAACGCATTTTCGATTTCTGATATGTAAGGTTCTTTACGAGGTTCAACTATCAAAACCTTTATTCGATTTCCACTTAGTTCTTGCTCTTGAATTGGGAACACCGTTTTACCGTCAACCGCCTCGTAAACCGTAAGGTCTAACGCATCTGTTACCAAAACTCTCGGAAATAAATTTATTTTTCTTGACACATAGGTTAGTGCATCCTGCGGATTATCAAAATCCTTTGGAACATCGTACTTTCCATCACTATCAAAACAATAGCATCTGAATAATTCCATTTCTAATTCCTCCTCATTTTATCATTATTATTATTAATTTGGAACATGCACATAAATGCCACTCCAAATAAGGTGCCCAGTGCAAATACAAGTATATAGCTCATAACATTTTCCTCTCACAACTGATAATTCATCTATTTTACTATGGCATCTTTTACCATCTTAGGGCTAAAAGCCGCCTCACCATACTTATTGATAAGGGATGCATCCATAACAAGCTTTACAATATAGTCACATACAATTTCAGGCTCTGCCAAATCACAAAGTGTCAAATTTGTTGTGCCGTCATTTATAAATCTCGCTGCTTGATAAAGGTCATACATTTCCTCGTTAGCACCTTTTAATGAAATTTGTTCAAACGAAAAACCACAATTATTCATACAAAGTATAGCACGCTTAAATAACATTTCATTTACAGTTAACAAAAATGCAACAGCCAAGCCCTTCCTTGTTTTAATAAATAAATATCCTTTCCTTTTTGCAATCCATTTCAGCTCACCAAACCTCTTTTTATGAGCTGTATCCTTGAAATTCAAGTTTCCCGCCTCCAAAGTCATAATTTTTCGAATGATTTGATGCTTAAAATTTGCGTACCGCATTTCCTCTATAATTGCCGCTAATATGTTTACGTATGCACTGTCTGCAATGTACTGGTCAAACCCTGGCTTTATCTGCATTTCACTTTCAAAACAGCACAATGGTGTATTTCTTAAAAATCTGTAGGACATAATGCATCCTCCTCAAATACGATATCTATAAAATCATCAATATAACAGGGCTGTGTCATCTGCTTGTAGTCCAATATTTCACTATCGCAAAGTGACCATAGGCAACCAAACAATTCAAATATTGCTTCCGAGTTTTCATACAGCTTATCCAATGAATTAACAGCATTTCCCAAAGTAATAACTAGCTCATCAATATCAATTTCGAATTCTTCAAGCTTACTTCTGTAATCTAACGTCAGCTGTTCCACCAGGGCTACAGCCTTTGAAAATTCTTTTAACAAGCTGTCGATCAATTCGATTTCTCCATGGTCAACGAGGTCAAAAATCTCCAAATTTTCTACCCCACAAATAAAATCAATTTCTGTTTCTAAGGTATTCACTTTGTGGCACACACCTCTTAAATTGTTGATGATATCAACATTTCTCAACATAATTTTCCCCTCTTTTCTTTATTTTTTTGATTTTCGGTACAAAAAAAGTGCTGTATCTCTAAAATTTAGAAACACAGCACTAATTTTTCATATTTAGTTTTATTCTATTGCCAATCATTACGATTCCATTTTTAAACCATCGGTCTGTTCCTCCTCATAATTATTTTGGTGTAGCACCTGCTAGGATAATCTCTACCTAACAGTTGATTTCCTTTCGCTAATAACCCTATGATAAACTTCGGTTTCATTGAACATAGTCTCATAAGTTTTTGATCCAAAGCGGATTTATTAAGCTGTTTTAGGAAGTTATATGAAAACAAAGGCATTGAGATTGTTCATCTCAATGCCTTTGTTTTTATAAATATTACTAATTGAATATTTCTTATCTCTACAAAACCGAAAATGTAAAACATATTAGTCTTATCACTAGTTATGCAACAAGTACGAGTGGCTACTTATAGATTATAATGCAACTTCATTTAAAAATTAATTTTCAACATATAATCGCATAAATTCATCAGCAAATTTTCTTACAAAGTCTCTATCAAGTGCTGTAGCTAAAGTTTCATCATTCCCCCTAGCATTTTTACTCCAATTATATGAACCATGCATTACAAATTCAAAATCAATTATGCAAAACTTATCGTGAAACCTATTTGATAAATAATTACCGCTAAGCGGTACTTTCACAATTTCAAAGTTACTTTCAAGTTTTTCAATTAAGTGTCGGTTTGAATCTTCAGCAGAAGTTATAATTCTTATACTTACTCCTGCCTTTTTTCTTAATATTAATTCTTCAAATATTTCATTATCAGTAAACCAAGCAACAGCTACCCATATCGTATATTTTGCATTTCTAATTCCTTGAATTATGGTTTCTTTTATTTCGTCAAAAACAACATCGTGTTCGATGTCTTCGTCACTATCAAGTTCTACTGGTTTTGGCTTTATGCGTAAACCTCCAAATTCATACTCATCATATCCCATATGTACTAATGATGCTATTGTTTCCAACGATTCCTTTAGTGTTTTTGCTACTTTAACATAGGGATTGGCACTCT
>Ga0209800_10003305_pt1 | contig 12962 bp, 13 predicted proteins | sample Higcelweek8metaG_FD_187174 | JGI IMG/M metagenome (GOLD analysis project Ga0209800, IMG submission 187174) | Freshwater pond sediment microbial communities from the University of Edinburgh, under environmental carbon perturbations - High... | ecosystem: Environmental > Aquatic > Freshwater >... | reverse complement strand
GTTGCTAAAACCAAGGGGATTTTGAAGGTGATGATCGAGTTTTAATCAATTTCAATTCTCTTATCCCATAAACATCTCTGACATTAAAAATATTCTTCACAAATTATGCCGTGAATATGCGAGTTTAATTGCCATAGCCTTGAAAATATAACACTAATCCCTGTTTTATCTATCTGTCAACAATCAAATTATCAATTGTTATGCCTTATTGAAAAACAGAACAGTGACAGAAAATATTTGTACATTTGTTAAAATACAAATTTGAGACAATATGAATACACAAGCAATAACCATTGATTTCCCTTCAGATATATTACTGACGCTGAATGAAAATGAGAATGAGCTAAAACGGAATATTAAAATATCCTTGGCAATCAGATTATATGGGATGCAAAAATTGACCATTGGTAAAGCTGCTCAAATTGCCGAATTATCACGATTTGAATTTGAAACTTTACTATCGGAGAATGGGGTTCCAATTTCAAATTTGACAATCGATGATGTTATAAATGATTCCGGGAAATTGAAATAGGATGAAGAATGGACTTGTCATAGCAGATTCAGGACCAATCTTTTCTCTAGCGTTGGCGGATAAACTTGAACTGCTTGAAAATATATTCGATGACATTAAAATACCCCAAGCGGTATGGAATGAAATTTCAGTTGATGAGTCAAAACCTTTTTATAACCGAATCTTTGATTTTTTTAAAAATAGAGTTGTTCAAATAAAAGGGTTCAACGATTTAACGTTTTTAATGGATTACGGGGAATCTCAATCGGTTATTTTATACAAGGAATTACAAGCTAACTTTTTACTGATTGATGATAAAAAGGCCAGAACAATAGCAGAAAGTTTAGGAATTAACTGTATCGGGACAATTGGCCTGCTTCTAATTGCAAAGGAGAGAGGGTTGATTGGTGAGTTAAAACCCATTTTCGAATGTTTCTTAAAAAATAACCGATATTATTCACTTGATTTATTGAACGTTATTTTGGCACAAGTGACTGAAAACAAAATCATAATCAAAGAACAGTAGAACGTTCATTTTGAATATACAGCCTCAATAATCGACCGCTACCCCCATTCCAATTAACCTATCAATATGCTCCATACTGACTTTGTTTCCTTCCAAACTGACATATTCAAGCCTTTCCAATTCAAAAAGCGGCGAGATATCCTTGATTTGATTATTTGATAAATTCACACTTTTCAGGTTGGTTAAATTGTCCAACCCATCAATGATTCCAATTTGGTTATCCGAAAGGTTCAATTCTTCAAGCAACATAAGATCCAAAAGAGGTTCAATATCGGTAATCTGATTGTCTGACAAATCGATGGTTACAGCATGAATACAAAACTGAGCACCATCGAGATCGTTTATATCAGAACCCGAGAGTTCAATCTCGTCGGTATCTTCAAGATAATACGATGGATATTCCATCTTCGTATGTCCGTAAGCCCTAATTTTTACGGCATCGTAAAAGTTATATCCTTTTCTCTTCTTGCTTGTTTTCATTTTTTTCTCACTCACCCTGTCATGTACAATCCGAAAATCGTCGGCATAAATATCCCATTCATATACAGGCGAGTAATCAATGTCTTCGTAGCTATCGAGCGATTTTGCGATCTCTTCTATGCGCTCCAATTTCAGAATATGTGAATATTCCAGCAACTTGTCAAAATCATTCGAATCAACAAGTTTTTTCATTTCATTTGAGTGATAATCAGCCCTGTCGGGATGATACAACATCATGAATTTGGAAAAGCCTTTTCCGTCTTCAGCAATCTCAATTTGAATGAAATCACTGATGATGTCGGCAATTTTTTGCAAGATGCCATACTGTTGATTTTTATAAAGATCGATCAGTGTAAGCGATATACTATTCAGATTCTTTACAGAATAGGCATTCTGAAGCTTGAGATGCAGTTCGTTGATAGTCATTAGCTATTATAATTTAACGATGAAAACTTTATCGACTAACAAGTTTAGTCAATAAATTCAATGGATTGATGTGTCATCGGTTTTTTTGAATCATTACAATTCAGAAAAAATTTTGTTACTGAAACCGATATTTGATCAGAATAAACGATCTTTGAAATTCCAAATTTTATGAAACCCATGAGCATTCTTATCAAAAATGTTGAACTGAATAAAATCAAGCAAGATATTCTGATTGAAGGAAATATCATATCCAAAATCGGCAGTGACATTAATTGTGACGCGGATAAAATCATTGATGGTTCATCGAAAGCGGCAGTTCCCGGAATGGTAAACGGCCATACCCATGCGGCCATGACCCTGATGCGTGGTTTTGCCGACGACATGCCCCTTATGCCCTGGCTCGAAGAGAAAATCTGGCCACTTGAAAAAAAGCTTACCGAAGAAGATGTTTACTGGGGGGCGAAACTGGCCTGCCTCGAAATGATCAAAACCGGCACTACCCTTTTTGTAGATATGTACCACTTTCTCAACGGAACAACCCGCGCAGTAGAAGAAATGGGAATAAGGGGGATGTTGACCTTTGCGGGATTTGACTTCGACAATCCGGAATTGGCTGAAAACTACAAAAAAAATATCGATCGTTATTACCACAATCTTGGCGGTTTTTCTGATCGCATAAAGTTTGCCATGGGACCACATGCCATTTACACGGTTTCGACACCGCTGTTAAAATGGATCAGGGAATTCGCAACCTCAAACAATCTAAAAATTCAGACCCATCTGTCGGAGACACAATTTGAAGTGGAGAATTCAATCAAAAAGTTTGGGAAACGCCCGGTTCAATATCTTGATTCGATAGGCTTTCTCGGTGCTGATGTTAGTTTGGCCCACTCCGTTCACATTGACGATACCGACCTGAAGATCCTTTCCGATCGAGGTTGCCAAGTGGTGCATAACCCGGCATCGAACATGAAGTTGGCGTCGGGGAACCGCTTTCGCTTTGCCGATTTTAAAAATGCCGGAGTCACGGTTTGCCTTGGTACCGACGGAACCTCATCAGGCAATAATCTCGACATGTATGAGGCGATGAAATTGGCTGCCCTTAACGCAAAAGCAGCATGGCAAGATCCGACCCTTTTGGGAGCCGAAGAAACTTTTGCCACTGCAACTGAGGTGGCTGAGAGGCTAACCGGATTTAAAACAGGGATTATCAAAGAGGGTTATCTCGCTGATATTTGTTTAGTTAACTTAAACCTACCTGAATTGACCCCTAATTTTCATCTCATTTCAAACTTGGTTTACTCTGCCAATGGAAATTGCATTGATACAGTTATTTGCGATGGAAAAATATTGATGGAAAACCGTTATGTTCCCGGAGAAGAAGAGATCATCAAAAAAGCCGGTGAGGTGGCAATGGATTTGGTGAGGAGATAGATTTATCACTTGTTTCATATTTTTCAGTTGAAAATTCAAGAATCTTTAAATCTTGACTCAACAAATAAATCGCCCCAAATCGTCTGTTTTATAAATACTTAATCTATCTTCCGAGCAATCTTGCAGCTCAGAGAATATATTAATCAATAAAACCGCCTACAATTTTCCGGTTAAAAATCTATTTTTGCCCCCGTTTTATATAAACCGTAAGAGGTAGAAGTACATATTTTTTCCGACATCTTTTATCTAATGTCTTCTATCTCAATACTAAAAATCTAAATAAAATGAAAGCATACGTTTTTCCAGGACAAGGAGCACAATACCCGGGAATGGGTAAAGACTTGTATGACAACTCTCCGATAGCTCGTGAACTTTTCGATAAAGCAAACGAAATTCTTGGTTTTGAGATCACAAAAACCATGTTTGAAGGCACAGCCGATGAATTGAAACAAACCAATGTAACCCAACCAGCTATCTTTTTGCATTCGGTAATCTTATCGAAAGTTTTGGGCGATCAGTTTCAACCCGAAATGACAGCCGGCCACTCGCTGGGTGAATTTTCAGCGTTGGTTGCCGCCGGCGCACTTTCGTTTGAAGATGGTTTGAAACTGGTTTCGAAACGTGCCAAGGCCATGCAGAAAGCTTGTGAAGCCCAGCCATCGACCATGGCTGCCATTGTTGGTTCGGAAGATGAAGTAGTTGAACAAGTTTGTTCCGAAGTTGATGGCGTAGTAGTTCCTGCCAATTACAACTGCCCCGGACAACTTGTTATTTCGGGCTCTGTTGAAGCTGTAAACCAGGCTTGCGAACTATTAAAAGCTAAAGGCGCAAAACGTGCTTTAGTACTTCCTGTAGGTGGCGCTTTCCACTCACCGCTGATGGAACCTGCCCGTGAAGAGCTGGCTGCCGCAATTGAAGCAACAACCATCAATACTCCAATATGCCCGGTTTTCCAGAATGTGGATGCCAAACCCCAAACCGACCCGGCAATCATTAAACAAAACCTGATTGCCCAACTAACCGGCCCGGTACGTTGGACTCAAACCGTGAAAAACATGATTGCAGGAGGAGCAACCTCTTTTACAGAACTCGGTCCTGGCAAAGTATTGCAGGGATTGGTTAACAAAGTAGACAAAGAGGTTGCCACATCTGGATTTGACAAATTACCTATTGAATAGCATCTGTAAAAAGTAATGAAAAGAATACAACATGAAGGCGTCCTGAAAATAGGGTGCCTTTTTTATTTTGATTAATAAGGGAAAATGAACATTAAATTGTCTGTTATCTTAAAGCAGAAAGCTTCCAATATTGCCCACTATGAAAATAAATGCCCTCTCTTTATTGATAATTTTTCTTTTAATTCTTGATGGATGTAATAAAAACGACCTGGAATCGAAATATGATTGCAGCCTCGAAGACGTTCCTGCTCAAACTCACCAGCACTTCAACATACTATTTCTTGGCACAAATTTAACTGCAGAAAACAATTTACCACGAATGGTAAAAAAACTTGCAAAATCAATGGGCGATTCACTTTTCTATCTCACCATGACCCCTTACGATTTTGATTTCCAAAGACAATGCAGTGACAAATCAACAAAAGCAATATTAAACGATTTCAAGTGGGATTATGTTGTTTTACAGGAGTCGGGTTGGCGAATGGCGCTTCCATCATCCATGACCGATTCGATGACTTTTATTTGGGCCGATAGTCTCAAACAAATAATCAGGGAGAATAATCCTTCAGCGCAACTAATATTATTCATAACCAACGGGTTTATAAACGGAGTAAAATCTATTGATTCGAATTGGGCAAAAAACGATCCGGAAGTAACCACATACAAAGGAATGCAAAAAAGAATCAATCAAAACAGTTTTGAACTGGCAAGCCGTATTGATGCACAACTAGCGCCATGTGGAATATTATGGGATATTTGCATGGATTTGGATTCAACACTTACACTTCACTTGTCTGACCGGATTAACCCTTCTATAAATGGTTCATATTTGTCGGCATGTACAATTTATAGCGCTATTTTCAAAAAGAAATTGAACACCGCTTACTACCCTTTGGAGATCACAGAAGATGATGCCCGCTTTTTTCAAAATAGAGTTACCGAATCGCTATTTGAATGCAACCCTGATTGGAGATATTACTAAAAAAAATCATGGTGCAAATATGATACAGATGATACTAATTCAGTATGTTAACCCAAACTACCAAAGTGGTATAGTGTTCAAATATCCCAGTTCAATGTCATCTTTTACAATAAAAGCTTTATCAATACCTTGGATTTGCTTCTTTAATTAGGTATGGTTCCTTAGCCCAGTCTTGATACTTATGAATTTCATCAATAAACAGGTATTTTCCGCCACGCTTTACAAAATCACCAGCTAAATCAATAAGCTTATTGTCTGCAAAAAACAGCAAACATGCACTAATAAAGTGCATATTTTAACCAAAAAAGCACCATTAAAGTGCAAAAGCCCCGCCGGAACTTCCGACAGGGCTTTCTATTTTCTATTGACTAATGACTTTTTCCTGATTTCTATTTTACCTCTTCAAAATCGACATCTGTTACTTCAGCATCTTTTTCGCCTTGTTTTTGTCCCTGATTGGGATCCTGTTGTCCGGCTTGTGGATCAGCTTGTCCACCTTGCTGTCCGGCATTTTTATACATCTCTTCAGAAGCAGCCTGGAACACGTTATTCAGCTCAGCAGTAGCAGCATCAATAGCATCTAAATCCTGACGGGCATGGGCATCTTTCAGCTTTTTCAAAGCCTCTTCAATCGGAGCTTTCTTATCAGCGGGCAGCTTATCGCCAAATTCCTTCAACTGTTTTTCAGTCTGGAAAATAAGGGCATCGGCCTGGTTCATCTTATCAACCTTTTCTTTTGCCTGACGGTCAGACTCAGCATTTGCTTCAGCCTCTTCTTTCATACGCCTGATCTCAGCATCGCTTAAACCACTTGAAGCTTCAATACGGATGCTTTGTGATTTTCCGGTTGCTTTGTCACGGGCGTTCACATGAAGAATACCGTTCGCATCGATGTCAAAAGTAACTTCAATTTGAGGTACACCACGTGGTGCCGGTGGAAGTCCATCGAGGTGGAAACGGCCAATCGTTTTATTTGCGTTAGCCATCGGCCTTTCACCTTGCAATATATGAATCTCTACTGACGGTTGATTATCGGATGCCGTAGTGAAAGTTTCTGTTTTCTTGGTTGGAATGGTTGTGTTCGATTCGATCAGACGGGTCATTACTCCACCCATGGTTTCGATACCCAACGAAAGCGGGGTCACATCCAACAACAATACATCTTTTACCTCACCTGTTAAAACACCACCTTGAATTGCTGCACCAACTGCCACAACTTCATCGGGATTTACACCTTTGGAAGGCGCTTTTCCAAATAGTTCCTGAACTTTATCTTGTACAGCAGGAATACGGGTTGAACCTCCTACCAAAATTACTTCATCGATATCACTGTTTGAAAAACCTGAATTTTTCATGGCGCGCTTACATGGTTCAATCGTTGCCTGAATCAGTTTGTCGGCCAATTGTTCAAATTTAGCGCGGGTCAGTGTTTTTACCATGTGCTTGGGTATCCCGTTCACAGGCATGATGTACGGCAAATTGATTTCGGTAGTTGTAGCGCTCGAAAGTTCAATTTTTGCTTTTTCAGCAGCTTCCTTCAAACGTTGCAAAGCCATAGGGTCATGGCGTAAATCTATACCTTCATCCTTTTTGAATTCATCGGCTAACCAGTTAATGATCGTATCGTCGAAGTCGTCGCCACCCAAGTGGGTATCTCCATCGGTCGATTTAACTTCGAAAACGCCATCACCCAATTCGAGGATGGAAATATCGAAAGTACCACCACCAAGGTCGAATACGGCAATTTTCATGTCCTTGTGCATTTTATCCAAGCCATAAGCAAGGGCAGCTGCTGTTGGTTCGTTGATAATACGACGAACTTGAAGACCTGCAATTTCACCAGCTTCTTTTGTAGCCTGGCGCTGCGAGTCGTTAAAATAGGCAGGAACAGTAATTACAGCTTCGGTAACTTCTTGTCCCAAATAATCTTCAGCTGTTTTCTTCATTTTCTGAAGAACCATGGCGGAAATTTCCTGGGGTGAATAGAGTCGGTCATCAATTTTCACACGAGGTGTATTGTTGTCACCTTTAACAATGTCGTAAGCTACACGGGCAATTTCTTTCCCTAATTTGTCATAACCTTCACCCATCAATCGTTTGATAGAGTAAATGGTTTTGTGAGGATTGGTAATGGCCTGTCGTTTGGCAGGATCTCCAATTTTACGTTCTCCGTTTTCAACAAAAGCAACTACCGACGGCGTAGTACGTTTACCTTCACTGTTTGGTATAACCACTGGTTCGTTACCTTCCATTACCGAAACGCACGAGTTGGTTGTCCCTAAATCTATTCCTATTATTTTTCCCATGATATTGTAATGTTTTTAATTTTTTCCTTATTCAATACGGAAGGCAATTTATCAATCATTATGCCATGACTTTCAGTCTACTCTTTTATGCAAAATTGACACAGGTTTTTCCTAAAAAAGGGCTTTTCATGTCAGATTATTGAATCACTTTTCTGACAAATAGGCTGAAAAGAAATAAATCGGGCAATTTGCAAGGGGAACAAGAGGCAATCCCCAACGCTAAAGTATAGCTACCAAAACCCGGGGGCTGCCTCTTCATATTCTATTTCATTCTACTTCTTTTGTTTTAGATTCAAAAAATATCTAAGCGAAGTTATCGATACGGTAATAATCGCCCCTCCCACGCCCATATTTATGCCAATAAATGTAAGCAGATCTATTTGCATCAGGTATCCGGCCAGTGCCAAAAAACAGGAGATTGTATTCATATAAAACGCGCCTCTGATCCATTTTCCAAGCCGGGTATTATCGCTTATCGAAAGAGCTGTGAAAAAGGATGAAAGTCCAAGAAAGAGCGTCCAACCGAGCATGTCAACAGATGTCATTACTGACAACGGGTTTGCCTGTACTAAATATTCCATTCCGCCGGTGATCCCTTTTTCAAGGTTTATCCGCACCGAACTTAGTTGCACGAAATAATGAACGCACGAAAGAGCCGCAAATACAACCCCAAACAGAAGACCCAACCTGCTCAACGTTTTTCGTTCAGCAGAGGCCCGATCGTGAAAACTGTTGATCAACATGACGAAAGCCGGCCCGAAGATAAGCATGGCGAACTTTGCCAGATTTTGAAAGAACTGATCGTTCGACCGGAAATACTCGATATAAGCTTCCATGTTGGTCCATATAAACAGGGGCGATGTTACGGCAATGCCAACAAAGCAGATAATCCAAATTGCAAAAGTTGATAACAAGGTCAATGCTGACCAAAAACCTATTTTGGTTGAAATTGTGTTCATGATAATCATATTTTAAAATTGATACTGTGATAATAAGAAACCCTAATCCCTTTAAACCACGGTCAATTTTTCAACATCATTATCCATACACAACGGAGTAGTTTGCAGGAAATCTGTCAGATAATTTTTGAAAATCAGGAATACCGACCGTTGTATTTTTAAGTGAAGAATTGTTTTCCTTCCGAATTCAATCAGTCGTATCTTGTGGAAGCTTTTATTTTTAAGGCAATCGACCAATTGCTCATGGCATTGCAGAAAGTGATATCCAATAAAAGGTTTGCGTTTGTTCGAATTTACACTTTCAATTTTTAACCTTCCGGAATAATCTTTTACGGGAATAGATACGAAACCAGCAGGTATGGCCAATACAAGAATAAGTATCAGGCGAACAAATCCGATTGAGCGAAATTTCAATATTTTATTCTTGATTGCCATTCTTCACTATCAGATTTTCGGTATTGACTTGTATCGCTTTTTTCTTTTTCAATTCAATTCTGATCATGAGCGCCAACAATAAACCAGTACAGGCAATTGCACGAATAGCATAAACAGCCGCCAATTCTCCTTTGCTTGTTAAAAGTGAAAAAATAGGGGCAAGCATCAGGGCAATCCAAACAGAAAAGGGTTCGGTGTTTTCTTTGGCTTTTAACATCCTCCGAACCACCGGAAAATAAGCGATTACCAAAATCAACTGCACCGAAATATTGGTAGCCCAATGGTTTTTAGAAACAAACCAGAATAGAACAATCACCAAAACAGCAATAAGACAGCCTAAATCGAATTTATTGAACCATGTACTTTTATCGCCCAAGACCAGAATGGCGATCGTTACAAAAATAGTGAGGAACAAATCGAGCGAGTTTAGTACGTTGTCGAAAAACTGGTAATTGCCCTCTTTTAAATAAGTAACCAAACTTATAGCGACAGAGATGGAAAAGAAAAACCACATGGCCAGCGCAGGTTTCGATTTCTTTTTAATCATCTGAACGCAGTAAGTTACTGCAATGAAAATGTTAAGTACTGCAACAGTAATAATTACAAAAGTATTCATCGGGTACTTTTCGTTTACTTTTATGTAAACTGTGGACAATATTAAAACCTTTTATCGAATTTCTTTTTTCAATAAAAGGTTTTTGCAAATATTTTCGGCAAAATACAGAAAGAAACAGGTTAAATAATGGATTAATTCACAACAACTTTTCTTACCATCTTTTCAGAATCAATGGTTTCAAGGTAAATCAGAAAAATTCCGGGGAGAAGTTTGCTTGTTTCAACAGTCACTTCATTTTTAAAGCTTCCCGAATGCCAACTTCTACCAGTAAGGTCTACAAGCCGGTAGCGGATAATGTTTTCGTCAAGACTCTTCATAACAATCCTCCTGTCAGAAGGGAAATATTGAATGGTTCCAAAGTCAGAAGTTGCGGGTCGTTTAAACTCATTCGTTCCGATAACCACATTTACTGTTGATGTATCAAGGTTTGAAATGACCAAATCATCGATCCAAAGCGAAAAACTCCCCATGCCCTTATTTTCAGTCACAATTTCAAGTTTATCAATGGCCGTCCAATCAAATTTTCCGGCAGGATCATACCATGCATTGTTGTCCCATGAACCTTGTTCTGCAAAATCGGTCAGAGGAATAAAAAGCTTATGCCATTGTTTGTCCCACGGAACAATACTTTTTGATAGGGTTGTCCTCATCCTCCAGGGATGATCGTCGGGATCACTGGTTTTGGAATCGACAAACCGGATATCGAATTGCCCATCAGGATCATCTCCCCGTACCAAAACAGAAAGAGCATAATCATTCTCAACAAGAAATGACAAGTCCTTGTTTGGAGCAAAATCGAACACAATCGACTGGTATTGAGAAGCTCCTTTCCAATAAATGCAATAATTCCCGCTGTTTGGAAAATCAGTCGAGTAGTAATTCAATGTTCCTGTTCCGTAACTCGCCTCATTGATATTTGGACCAATAAAATCGGTAAACAGCACAAAACCAGCAGTGTCAGGCTTCTGCAAAAACTCTGTTTGCTCAGGAACATTCATTCCAAGCGCTTCGAGTACGGGAACATTCAAATCGTTTTCAAAAAAGCCATTGCTGTTCTTTTCAAAAAGTCCAAAAGCTCCGTGGTAATCCCATATTGTCCAGGCAACATTTTTTTCCTCTAAATAACTTCGAACCGTATTGTACCAAAACGCACGATCTTCAGGTGGGCTATTCAGATCGTAAACACCAAATTCTCCGCAAAAAACCGGCACCTTCCGTTGGCTACTGAAATTTGCCGCAATATCAATTAGTTGCTTAACCTTCGCAACTGTACCATCTGTTTTATAACTGTTGTAGTTACTTTCGACCCAAGTCCCCTTGAGAGCCGTGGGACAAACCGGCATTTTTTCTGCCGAATAAGGAAATGGAATCCCTGTGACTGGTGTCAGATCGGTCCAACTTGCACCCTGGTGGGTAAAGAGAAACGGATCGTAAAAATGAAACGTGTAAATCAAATTGGTGTCGCTATAAACGGGCATTACACCAAGATTGTTATAGCTGTTCCAACTGGCAGGCCCAACAATCAGTGTATGTTTAGCGTCAACCGTTCTGATGGCAGCCACCACTTTTTGCTGAATTGAATTCCATGTATTATCGGCAATGCCGTGGGGTTCGTTCAGTATTTCAAAATAAATATTGGTCGACGTATTCAGATAATGCGAAGCCATTTGCATCCAAACCTTTTCAAGAATAGTCCCAACTTGAGGATCGGTATCTGTTGTAACATCAAACGTATGGTTATCCATGATCAGATGAATCCCCAGCTCTTCACACCACCCAACAACCTGATCGATAAAATTATAAAAAAGGGGATCGATTGTATAATCAGGTTTTCCGTTGGTCATAAAATGCAAGTTTATAGGCAGGCGAACCACATCACATCCCAAACTCTTAATCTGTTCAAAATCAGTACGTGTATATTTCGAAAATTGAATTTGCCGGGCGCTGTTCACCTGAAACCAGTTCGTAAGGTTTACCCCTTTGTTAAAAGGCGCTTTCTGGCAATAACCTTGTTGAATAGTAATAACCATTGAGATGATGATAAGAAAAATCATCTCAATTCTTTTTTCATTGCTCCGTTTCATAATCCTGTTTTTACCGGTTAAATATCATTCAATATCACGAATGGCAGCATGAGAAAAATCAAGTCCGCTGAAATATTGAAATCGATTGAAAAAGAGACTATATTTTAGCCCAAAATATTTGAGGCTTCCTCCATAATTATCGAAGTAGCGGTGGCTCCAACCCGTGTAACGCCCAGTTTTCTTACTCTCAAAATGTCTTCAAGGGTACGAATGCCACCTGCCGCTTTAATCTGGATTTCAGAAGAACAGTGTTTACGCATCAAAATTAAATCATGTTCGGTTGCCCCGTCGTAATAGTATGTTCCCGAATCATTTTTTTTGAAACCATAACCAGTCGATGTTTTAACAAAAGCCACCTTTACCCGGTTGCATATCTCGCACAACCTGATTTTAAATTCATCAGATGGAAGAAAATCGTTTTCGAAAATCACCTTCAATATGGCATCATTTTCAATGCAAATTTTGTTTATGTCGAAGATTTCTTTTTCAACATACTCCCAATCGCCTTGCAAAACCTTACCAATATTTACGACCATATCAACTTCCGAAGCTCCATAAAATGTGACCTGAAGGGCTTCCTGAATTTTAATATCGATGGTACTATTCCCATGAGGGAAGCCGATCACAGAACACACTTCAACAGTTGATGCCTGTAAAATATTCGAAGCCATTTTTGTATGAAAAGGCTTTACGCAAACTGTTGCTACATTGTATTTTTTGGCAATTTCGCATTCCCTCTTTAAATCGATATCAGAAAATGTGGGATGAAGGATCGAATGATCGATCATTTTTGCAATGTCTGAAACTTTTATTTTTTCGCTCATTCTACAAAAATTTAAAATGGAAATCTTTATTTGAACATTTCTGCGTGTTTCTTTAACAACATCTCTTTAACAAGTAGTCCTGAAGCTTTAATTTCAGATTCCTTCCACCCACCCCGGGCAGAAGCTCCTTTCACAAGCGCTGACGACGATTCTTTTTTATCGGCAACCGACCAGTTGCAATGACTGATGTGGTATTTGTCC
>Ga0209800_10003300_pt1 | contig 12982 bp, 14 predicted proteins | sample Higcelweek8metaG_FD_187174 | JGI IMG/M metagenome (GOLD analysis project Ga0209800, IMG submission 187174) | Freshwater pond sediment microbial communities from the University of Edinburgh, under environmental carbon perturbations - High... | ecosystem: Environmental > Aquatic > Freshwater >... | reverse complement strand
ACTTCATGTCCATTATCAAGCGTCACGCGAAACATCGCGTTGGGCAAGATTTCGGCAACGATGCCTTCGAATTCAAGTAAGTCTTCTTTAGCCATTTTTTCTCTTTCTAAAATAGTTGGCCGGAAAATGGCCCTTTCTGCGCCTTTCGTCAAGTCAGATGGCGCGGCAGGTGCGTTGTCGGCCAAGATTCACCGAAATCCATCAAACGAATGCGCCAATTTTGGCCTTTGAGCCTGATTTGCGCGCCCGCGGCAAAGACAAGCTGCAAACAGCCCGGTTCGCTCATTAGTGTTAACAAATCCAGCATCGTCCCCGGCGCTTTGGGATCGAAACCGATGAACTGAACGCTTTCGATGCCTTGAATGTCCAAAGCGCACGTGATTCGCTCAAAAGCAGCAGCCCCCTCTTCCTTCGCGCGATCCCAGCAAAAGCGGTGAACGACGAGCAGGAAGTTCTTCTCGCTCGCCACATAACGCATCTCGCAAACCGGCGCGATGGAATCTTGAAGAATGGCGGCCATGACCTGAAGGTCTTGGTCGTCTTGCGCCAGAAGTTTGAGCAAGGGCTCGCTCATGCCGTCTCTTTCGTCCGTTCAATCACAGCGCCGCAGGCGCGAAGCTTTTCTTCCAGCCGCTCATAGCCGCGATCCAAATGATAAATGCGGCTGAGCACCGTCTCGCCTTCGGCGGCGAGGCCCGCGATGACCAGCGACATTGACGCACGCAAATCCGTCGCCATCACTGGCGCACCACGAAGCCGCGGCACACCGCGCACCATGGCCGAAGAGCCATGCACCGTAATGTTCGCGCCCATGCGGGTGAGCTCTGGCACGTGCATAAAGCGGTTTTCAAAAATCGTTTCCGTAATCATCGCCGCGCCTTCCGCCGTGCACATCAGCGCCATAAACTGCGCTTGCAAATCGGTGGGGAATCCGGGGAACGGCTCGGTCATGACATCCACGCCGCGCACGCGCCGCCCTTCGCACGCCACGCGCAGGCCATCAGGCGTTTCCTCAATCGTCACGCCCGTTTGCTTCATCACACGCATAGCACTACGCAAACAATCAAGTCGCGCGCCGACAAGCTCAACATCGCCGCCTGTTGCCGCCACGGCCATCGCAAAACTGCCCGCTTCGATCCGGTCAGCAATCACAGCATGCTGCGCCCCATGAAGGCGATCTTTGCCGACAATGTGAATCCGGTCTGTGCCAATACCTTCAATCTGCGCGCCCATCGCCACAAGGCAACGCGCCAGATCGCAAACTTCCGGTTCACGCGCCGCATTGACCAGCGTCGTCTCACCCTTGGCCAACGTAGCCGCCATCAAGATATTTTCTGTCCCCGTGACGGTCACCATTGGGAAAACGATTTCTGTGCCGATCAATCCACGGGGCGCACTGGCATGGATATACCCATCGGCCAATGTGATCTCTGCGCCCATTTGTTCCAGCGCATTGATGTGCAAATCCACAGGCCGCGTGCCAATCGCGCAGCCGCCGGGCAAGGACACCTTAGCTTGATGCGCCCGCGCTAAAAGCGGGCCGAGCACCAAAATACTCGCGCGCATTTTACGCACCAATTCATAGGGCGCGGTCGTGTTCGTGATGTCCTTGGCGCAAAGCTCTAGCGTATGGTTTTGGCCTTTGGTGCCATCCAAACTCAATCCAATCCCATGCTGCGCAAGCAGCGTGCCCATCGTGGCCACATCCGCCAATTGCGGCACATTGGACAAAGCCAACGTTTCATCGGTCAAAAAACTCGCCGTGAGCAAAGGCAGCGTCGCATTCTTCGCGCCGCTGATTGTGATTTTACCATTGAGCGGCTTGCCGCCCGTAATGCGCATTTGATCCATAAGATTTCAGGGGTTAGGGTTCAGGGGTCAGGATTCAGGGAAATGCAGGCACGTCATTCAAGTTTCTCAAACCGTAATCGTTTTTGGCCGTCTGGCAAAGTCACAGAATCAAAGAACATTGCTTTCGGGCGGGTCCAAAGGTCATGGTCTCCATACAGGGCACGATACACAACCATATCTTCAAGCGTTTCGCTGTGTCGTGCGATCATAAGCACTTCGTACTCTTTCCCTTTGTAGTGCCGATACCGCCCTGAGAAAACACCCATTCTTCCCTGCCCCCTGAATCCTGACCCCTCTCTACTTACATCCTCGGCAGCGTAACGCCTTGCTGCCCCATATATTTGCCACCCTTGTCGGCGTAGGAAACTTCACAAGGGCTATCGCCTTTTAAGAAGAGAAACTGGCACAGGCCTTCATTTGCATAAACGCGCGCAGGCAGCGGCGTTGTGTTGGAAATCTCAAGCGTCACATGCCCTTCCCATTCGGGCTCCAGCGGCGTGACATTGACGATCAGGCCGCATCGCGCATAGGTCGATTTGCCAAGACAGATTACCAGCACATCGCGCGGGATTTTGAAATATTCAACCGTCCGCGCCAGCGCAAAAGAATTGGGCGGGATCACGCAAATGTCAGTCTTGCGATTGACGAAACTGGATTCCGAAAACGACTTTGGATCGACGATGGCGTTATCGATATTCGTAAAAATCTTGAACTCGTCCGACACGCGGGCATCATAGCCATACGACGACAAGCCATAAGAAATAACGCCGTCGCGTTGTTGTTTCTCGACAAACGGCGCGATCATTTGCTTTTCAAGCGCCTGCTTACGAATCCAATGGTCGGGCATCACGGACATGATTGCTTTCCTTCATGAGGGGACGCATCGCCTTGAGCGGCGCGTGCGCGTTGCTGCTCTTTTCGCCGCTGAAGATTGGCGCGCAAGGCGGCGGCTTCGCGTTCTTCACGCGCCCGGGCGACTGGCGAGGGGTCTTTTTGCGGTTTCATGGGTGGAAGAAGAGCCCAAAACGGTTAAGATTTCAAGCCGTTAATCGCGCTTTTCCGGCCTGGACTTACCGAACTTGGCGAACTTCTTGAACTTCGGGGATAAAATAGCGAAGCATCTGCTCAATCCCGATCTTCAAGGTCGCCGTGGCGCTCGGACACCCGGCACAAGCCCCCTTCAAACGAAGGAAAACAACGCCATCTTCGAACTTTTCAAAGGCCACGTCGCCGCCATCTTGAGCCACCGCCGGACGGATGCGCTTGTCCAAAAGTTCGTTAATCTTAGCGATGATGTCTTGGTCACCTTCAATGACCGCCTCGCCGCCCGAAAGGTCAGCGCCCTCTCGCAAAACTGGCAGCTCTTGCGTGAAATGATCCATGATCGTGGCCAAAAGCTCAGGCCGCAACACTTGCCATTCCTCGGAATCCGCCTTGGTCACACTGATAAAATCGCGGCCCAAAAAAACGCCCGTCACGCCTTCAATTTTAAACAGCGCCTCAGCGAGCGGTGAGATGGCGGCCTCAGCGGCATCTGCAAACTCAAGCGGCTTTTCGACGACAAGGCGGCTGGGCAAAAACTTCATTGTTGCGGGATTGGGCGTGTCTTCGGTTTGAATAAACATAAAACCTGTCCTTTTAGGCAGAAGGGATCGGAGCCGTTTGGCTGTCATCGCACCGGCACGCAGCGGGCACAATCACAAGCGGAATAGTCAATTTTTTAAGGCCTTTTTCGCTCGTTAGATCCTGCACCAACGGATGACGTTGACCGTCTTTAGTTTGCGCAGGCAAAACGAGGATGGAGATTTCTTTTTCTGTCGCGATCAAATCGAGCAGCACGGCGCGAGGCTCACCTTTGTAGTAATAGGTTTGAACATCAGCCTGCGAAAGCTCACGCGCAAGCTGTTCAAAGCGCACCATTTCCTTGCGCGCTTGATCGAACGCTTCATCGGCCATGGCGCGTTCAACGCCGCCCCACGTTTCGATCTCCTTCGCTTCGACAATGGCAAGCAGCGCCACACGGCCTTTCATCTCGTGGGCGCGACGGGACGCATAGCGCAAAGCCGCCAACGTTCCTTCGCTGTCATCCACGGGCACCAAAAAGGTAAAGGTCTTCTCGCTCATCGTTTAAGCCCTCCTTTGGAAAAGATAGGCAGAACTCGCCCCTATGCCAAGCGAAAGAAACAGCGACAATAAACCATAAAGCAAAGGCTGGTATCGCGCCATCGCATTGATGCGCGCGCCAAGGCCGACTTGCGCGACTTTCATATCTTCTGTGCGTGAAGCCACAATCTGGCCATTGGAAAACTCGTAAATATGAGTTTTATAGATGCCAATCGGCACGCTGGCGGGCAAATCGATATCGGCGCGGAAGAGCTTGTTATCCAAGATTTTGATCCCACCCGTGATTTCCTGATACAGGCCTTTTCCAATCTGGGCCGCGATCAAGCCGCGCCCGCCTTCCTGATCCGCAAACGGCAAAGCGTCGGTGCCGAGCTTGTACTTCTTCGCGACATCCTCACTCACCATCGTGGCAATCGGGCGCGACGTCACCACCGCGTAATAGCTGGGCACGGGCGCAATGGTTTGCGGTTCGCCATTGATCCAAATACCTGCATGCCGTTCTTTCTTGCGAATAGCGCCTTGCATGGGCGGGCCTTCGACGACAATGGCAACATCGGCCCATGACTTCAACAGGCCAAAGACCATGAGATGCGCGCCGTCGAAAGATTCATTGACAGCCACAAAATCATCGGACAATCCGGCTACGGCTTTGGGCTCAGCCGCCGCAGGCGACGCCCAAGCCATCGCGCACAGGATCAAAAGGAGAATTTCTTTTCTCATGAAAGCGGCCTCATTTCGAGTGAGAAGAAATGAGCTGGCGTCAACGTGATGTCCAAGATCAACTTTCCTGCCACCAAAAGGATCAGACAAGCCATCAAGAACCGCGCGACCTCTGGCTTCAACCGCCACGCAAGCCGCGCGCCGAACGGCACCGAGACGACGCTGCCAATCAAAAGGCAGAGCGCTAAAATGGCATCGACACTGTGGTTCGACGTCGCTTGTAAAACGGCAGCCAAACTTGTCGTGAACATAATTTGAAACAGCGAGGTGCCGTTCACCAACGCGGGCGGCATCCGCAACAGATAAATCATGGCGGGCACCATGACAAAGCCGCCGCCCACACCGAAAAGCGCCACAAGAAGGCCGCACAAAAGGCCGAGGCCGAGCGGCAGAAACACATTCACGCGCAAACGCGAACGCGGAAAATCCATAGCCATCGAACCGGATGCGCCCCATCCCTGTATCATTTGCGTATCATCGTCCTTAGGCGTAAGGCGCACAGAAGACGGCCCACGCACGCGTGCAACACGCCGCAGCAAGCGCGGTGCGCTTTCCCAAAACATCAACCCGCCGACGATAGAAAGAAGCGAGACATAGCCCAGAACAATCACAAGATTGATCTGCCCGATCTGCTTGAGCCACTTAAAGATCTCAACGCCGCCCCCTGTCCCAATAAAACTGCCAGCCATCAAAACCGTGGCCATTTGCACATCGACATTTTTCTTGCGCCAATGGGCCATAGCGCCGGAAAGGCTTGTGCCCGCTAATTGGCAGGACTGCGTGCCCACAGCAATAGTCGGCGGCACGCCCATAAAAGTCAAAAGCGGTGTCAGTAAGAACCCGCCGCCTACGCCAAACAACCCGGAGAGGAATCCCACAACGCCGCCCAAGAGCAATAGCCCTAGCGCATCTATGGACATCTCAGCCACAGGAAGGTAAATTTCCATCTTAACCGTCGAAATACTTAAGGGAGGTGCGGCACCCAGCCTCGGGGCCTTGAGTGTATGTAGAATAATAACGAGGGTACAACAAGGAAGAATTGTAAAAAGGCTTTACGAAACTATTACCAGATTCTATTTTGCCTTCAATATTTTCAGGTCTTTACCCAAAGAGATTATCCAATGTTCCGTAAGCCTCACGAGCTTAGATCCCTCGCCACCCGCGCAGCCGAAGCGACCATTCAGTTCTTAGCCATCGCGCGCGAAGCCACAAAAGGCTTAGAGAACAAACCGTCGGGCCTTCTTGCCCCAGAAGATATGATTAAAATTCTCGCACAAAGGGATCTTAATCAAGCACGAAGCTTTTGCGAAACAGTCGCCGCTGCGCAACCGAAAAACACACATGCGCGCGCGACCTTTGCGCAAAACGCGCAAGATTATGGACGCCACTGTGCTGAAACAGCCGGTTTCTCTTTCGCGCAACAGAACACGATTACCCCGCTGACTTCCCGTTTTTGCGAAGTGACCATTCAGTTTTTAGCCGTCGCGCGCCAAGCGACAAAGGGTTTGGACAATCAGCCGTCCAGTATTCCAGGGCCCGACACGATGGCCAAAATCATCGCGCGAAGAGATTTTGGCGCGGCTAAGCTTTTTTGTGAATCCGTTGCCGTGGCACAACCGCCACATACCACGGCGCAGAAAAGCTTTACGCGAAGCGCCCATGTGTACGGTTGCCTTGCCTCAGACACATGCGATTACCGTTCGCTTCAGCAGCCGGAGCTTGAAGAAGCTTTTTATGTCCTTCTGCCCTTGCTTTTCAGCACAAAGGCTAAAAGCGTCCATGAAAATCGCCTTGCCCTCAAGCTGGATACCGTCATGGCTCATCTTGAACCGGACGATCCGTGCGCGATCCTATCCGATTTGTCCTTTTCCCTGCTTGGCCGCGCCTATGCCGAAAAAAGAACGGACCTCTTTTCTCTTGGTCTGGCCGCCGTCGAACAGACCGTTGAAAGAGCGCTGGAAAGAAAGAACACCTATGACATCGGCGTTTTTCAACGTCTTTATCCTCAGCTCACCGACATGGTTATTGAATCCACGCCCAAAGGAAGCGCAGCGCGATTGGAAGTGATCCGCTTAGCCAACAAGGTCTTACTCACCCCTGATTGCACGAAAAGCTCACGCGTGAACGGTTCTTATAGAGAGCTCGTTTCCATCCTGTCGAAGCAAGGCGATCACATGGCTTTAGAAAAATGCGAAACTGTTAAAGCCAACGTTCCTGCGCCGCGTCAAGGGTGCGGCGCAGATGGCTGCTCTCTCTAACACCACAAATCCTTTTCATCCACGGAGGCGTTTTTTTCATGGCTTATAATTTTGAACCCAATCCGATCCGCACCTATCACGCTTACGTTGGGCCTTATGCGCATAAAAATAACCCCGTTAAGCTTCGTCGCCATCCTTTGTATGAATCAGATAATGCTGCCAAAGCGTTTGGAACGGCCCTGCGCTTTGCGTAAGCGCGGCAAAGGAGCCCTGCTGCACAACGCGCCCCTCTTCCATCAGCACAATCCAATCAAACCGGTTGAGCAAGTTGAGGCGGTGAATTGAAACGACCATCGCTTTATCCGCATAAAGCGTAAACAGCCGATCAAAGATAAGACCTTCAGTCGCCAGATCGACAGCGCTGGTCGGTTCATCAAGCAAAAGAATCGAAGATTCCCGTGCCGCCAAAAGCCCTCGCGCCAAAGCCAAGCGTTGCTTTTGCCCACCGGAAAGATTCACACCGCGTTCGCGAATATCCGTGGCAAGTCCTTGCGGCAAAGTTGAAACCACATCGTCAAAGGCCGCCATAAAAACAGCCTTGTGTAGTTCTTCCGCCGTGACGGCAACGCCCATGCTCACATTATAGGCGATGGTGTTTTCGAAAATTTCCGTATCTTGCGTCACAAGCGTGGTGAGCGCCGCCAAAGGCCGCAGATCGTCAAAAGTCTCATCGTCCAAACGCAACCTCACCCGCTCCGGCTCATAAAGCCCCCGCAGCAAAGTCAAAAACGTCGTCTTGCCCGAGCCACTTGTCCCGACCAACGCGACTTTTTGGCCTCTTTCAATCGCCAGACTAACATCGCTTAAATGATGCAGTTTTTCTTGGCTCTGCGCGTGTTTGAAATAGAGGCCTTCAATCGCAAGATGTGTCCACGGCCTTGCCTCTGGCGTCGTTTGCGCAGCACCAAGCATCGCATAAGCTTCTTCAATAAAGGCAACGGATTCGACATCTGTCCGTTGATGCAGCAATTGATCTCCTTGCATCGCGGCTTGAAAGAAAACACTGTTCAACATCGAATGCAGTTGAAAAATCGCTACGACGCTGCCGATCATAAGCGGTTTACCGCTCATGAGAGTCACCGCGATATAAAGCCCGATCACGATGGCCTGAACAAAAATCGTTGAGCTGTTGAGCACAAACCATTTCTTCTCGTTATAGGCTGTCTCGCGCCAGAAGGGTTCTTTCATTAAGCCGAATCTGCGATCAATCTCCTGCCCCGTCCGCTTTTGCAGGCGCAGGGTCAAGACCGACGCGATATTGCCGATATAATCGTAAAGCGCTGCGCTTAAATGATGTTCAGAACTGTTCGCTTGATTGACCAGATCGACCAAACGTCGATCCAGCTTGCGCACGGCCCAAAGGATCAAAACGCAAATCACAACGACGCTGAGCGCCACATACCAGCTATACCACGCCATCAGCACAATACAGCTGAGCGAGCGCACGGTGAGCAAGATAACCATGTATTGTTCTTGCGCATAATCGAACAAAGCCTTGCTGGCTTTCTTCACGCGATTAATCGTATCGCCCGAGTGATGCGTTTGATGCCATTGCAAAGGCAAGGCGGTGACTTTAGCGTAAAGGTCATTCACAAATCTGCGGTACACGCAAAAAGCCAAACGTCGTTCAATCACGCGCGAAGGGCCATGAAGCATCCAGTAAACCAAGATGATCGAGCCAAGCAGGCCGCACCACAGCAGCCCTTTATTAAGCACCTCCGGCCCGCCCGCCTTCAAGCTTTCAATCAGATGATCCAACACGACGGGCTGAAACGTCAAAATGATATTTGCCATCGTCGTGAGCGCATAAAACAAAATCAAGCGCGGACGGCCTTCCTGCGCATAATGCCAAACGAGCTTAAACAATTTGATCATCGTTCCCGTTCCTCAATTCAGCGCCGTCAGCACACCTTCATGCACATCGAAATGCTGCGCTCGCGCCAGAAGCGACGTAAAAGCTTCGCCATCGGTGCCCGTCAGCCACGCTTGGATCTTGAGCGCGATCAGCTCTTCGAACAAAGCCTCGCGGCGCAACACATCCAAATGCGCGGTGATATCATCAAGCAGAAAAAGCGGCTTCATCTTGCGCGCGCGCTCAAGGGTGCGCACATAAGCCAACATCATCGCGACCAAAAGCGCCTTTTGCTCACCTGTCGAACAAAGCTCAGCCGGACAATCTCGTGCGCGGTGCCTCACCTTTAAATCCGAGCGATGCGGCCCCACGGCGCAGGTGCCCGTTTGCGCATCGTCGAACCGTGTCCGCGCCAAGGCTGCGCGCATTTTATCTTCCACAAGCAAGGCGGGTTCATCCGCAAGCGCCTCTTCGGCTAGCCCAGACAGACTTAAATCTGCTTGCGGAAAAACACTCTGCGTTTCGGCAATGCCGGTTTGCAAATGCAGCAACAACTGCCGCCGCGCCGCCGCAATCGCCACGCCCGTGCGCGCCATCTCATCTTCAAGGCCTGCAAGCCAAAGCGCATCGCTCACGCCATCACGCAACAGGCGCAAACGCTCGCGCAGCGCTTTTTCATACCGATGCACGCGGCCTGCATGCGCCGGATCGAAACTATAAGCCATGCGGTCAACCAACTTGCGCCGCGCCGATGGGCCATCGGCCAGCACGCGATCCATATCGGGCGTAATCCACGCCATCGCGACATGCTCGGCCAAAGCTTGCTGACTGCGCACGGCGCGGCCATCGATTTGCACGACGCGCCGATCATTCGCGGGCGCATCGGGATCGCGGCCCGTCGCCAGTTTGAGTTCACCGAGCGGCGTTTGGATTTCCCCGACGACCGCCCACGGCGCGGCTTGGTTTTGATTTTGCCATTCGCTCGGCGCGGCGCGACACAGCCCGCGTCCCGGCACAAACAAACTCAGCGCTTCAAGAAGATTGGTTTTTCCGCTCCCGTTCGCGCCCGTCAACACAACAGGCGAGGCATCGAGCGCCAAACGCAGATCGACATAATTTCGAAAATGCGTAAGCGTAAGTCGGGAAAGGAATAAAGAAGGGTTTGAGAGAAAAGCCTTTTCCTGCGCCGTCTCTTCCTGACCCCTGAATCCTGAACCCTGAACCCTCACTTACACTCTCATCGGCATCAAGACGTACAGCGCACTCGTGTCGCTGATATCTTGTACGACGGCAGGCGAAGCGCCGTCGGCGAGTTTAAAACGCACGCCGTCGCCCTGCACTTGCTGCAAGATGTCCATCAAGTACCGCGCATTAAAGCCAATCTCCATCGGCGGGCCGTCATAGCTGACTTCCAGCTCTTCCGAAGCGCTTCCGGCTTCGGGCGCATTGGCTGTCAAAACCAGCTGGCCCGGTGAGATCGACAATTTCACCGCGCGCGATTTTTCCGTAGAAATCGTTGCCACGCGATCAACCGCCGCCGCAAAAATCTTGGCGTTGGTGTCGAGGATCTTGTCGTTGTCAGCCGGAATAACGCGTTCATAATCAGGGAACGTGCCGTCGATCAATTTGGAGGTAATGACAACCGTCTCAAACGTGAAGCGCACCTTCGATTCCGAAAGCGCGATCACGGCTGGCGCCGTCGTCTCATCGAGCAACTTACGCACCTCACCCACCGTCTTACGCGGCAAGATAATGCCCGCAACGCCCTTCGCGCCCTGCGGCGCAGCCATTTCGGCGCGCGCCAAGCGGTGCCCATCGGTCGCCACCGCGCGGAGCACGTCAACCTTGTCGGCCTTTGTGGTGTGCAAATAGATGCCGTTGAGATAATAGCGCGTCTCTTCCATCGAAATGGCAAAGCGCGTGCTGTCGATCAGCGCGCGCAAATCTTCGGCGGCGAGCGAAAATTGGTTTTTATAATCGCCGTCCGGCATCTTGGGGAAATCTTCAACCGGCAGACAGCCCAGCTTGAAGTGCGAGCGTCCCGAAACCAAAGCCAGCTGGCCCGCGCCAACCGCGCTCAGCTCAACCTGCGCGCCTTCCGGCAATTTGCGCACGATTTCATAAAGCGTGTGCGCAGGCGCGGTGATCGCGCCGGGCTTTACGACCGTGGCAGGCACCGTTTCATTAATTTCGATTTCCATATCTGTCGCGACGAACGAGACTTCGCTTCCCGAAGCGCGGAGCAAGACATTGGCTAAAATAGGGATCGTATTCCGGCGCTCCACAACACTCTGCACGTGGCTCAAGCTCTTGAGAAGGGCGGCGCGTTCAAGCGTAATTTTCATGGCTCTGGCCTCTATAAGGGGGTGTTTTGTCCCCGGGAATGATACCTATCCCTATGGGATAGCAGAGAATCTCCCGATTGGCTAGATTAAGGTCAACTCAACCTTTTCAATAGGTTTTCCGCCCAAAAAGCGCTCAGCCATCAAACGGAATCGCTCGGGGCCATCGGTCACAAGAAAACTGTCTTTGCCGGGTTCCGGCCCTTCTTTGGCCATGCCGCGCCCGTAGAGATAGGCGCTGACAGCCTCAGCCGTCGTTTCGGCGCTGTCCACCAGCGTCACATGCGGCGGCAAAAGATCGCGAATCTCCGGGATCAAAAGCGGGAAATGGGTGCACCCCAGCACAACGGTATCATAATCCTGCATCTGGATTTGCGAGAGATACCGCGCCGTGACTGCACGCGTTTCCGGGCCGTCGGCCCAGCCCTCTTCCGCTAAGCTGACGAGCACATTGCACGCTAGGCCTTCGACTTCGGCATCCGGCTTGCGGCGCTTAATCGCCTCTTGATACGCACCGGAACGTACTGTGCCTTCTGTAGCCAGAACGACAATCTTACCATTCGTCGTGGCTTGCACAGCAGTGCCGGCACCCGGCTCGACCACACCGAGGCACGGTAGATCAGGAAACCGCCGCCGCAAACTCGGCATCGCCAAGGCAGTGGCCGTATTGCATGCAACGAGCAGCATCTTGATTTTTTCTTTCAAGAGACGCTCCGTCACCTGCTCGGCATAATGCGAAACGGTTTCAGGACTTTTCGTGCCATAGGGCAAGCGCGCCGTATCGCCGAGATAAATTATATCTTCATGCGGCATTTTTTCGCGCAGCGCCCGATAAACTGTCAGACCACCCACACCGGAATCAAAAACGCCAATTGGCAATGAAGGCATCATATCCCATTTCCTTTGCGAAACATTTCTTTAATCCCTCGGGCGGCTTGACGTGAACGTTCCTCGTTCTCGATCAGCGCGAAACGCACATGGTCGTCACCAAACTCCCCAAATCCAATACCCGGTGAAACAGAAACCTTCGCTTCCTTGAGCAAAAGTTTGGCAAATTCCAACGAGCCTTTTGCGGCATAGGCTTCCGGGATCTTAGCCCAGATATACATCGTCGCCTTGGGATTATCGACCATCCACCCCGCTTCGCGCAAGCCTTTAACCAAAACATCCCGGCGTTTTTGGTAAGTCATGCGGATTTCTTCCACGCAATCCTGCGGCCCTTCCAGCGCAGCGATGCAGGCGATTTGGATCGGCGTAAAGGTACCGTAATCATTGTAGCCCTTAATCCGCTCCAAAGCGTTCACAAGTGTCTTATTCCCCACCATATAGCCCATGCGCCATCCGGCCATGTTGTAGCTTTTGCTCATGGTAAAGAACTCGACAGCCACGTCCTTCGCGCCTTTGACCTGCAAAATGCTGGGGCACTTCCATCCATCAAAGCAAATGTCGGCATAGGCCAAATCGTGCACGATATAAATGCCGTACGCCCGCGCCAAATCGACGAGCTTTTCGAAGAATTCCAGCTCGACGCATTGCGTGGTCGGATTGGCCGGAAAACTACAAATCAGCATCTTGGGCTTAGGAATGCGCAGCCGGATCGCTTTTTCCAGCTCGTCAAAGAAATCAACGCCCGGCACCATCGGCACTTGCGTGATATCTGCGCCCGCGATAACGGGGCCGTAAATATGGATCGGATAAGAGGGATTAGGCACCAAAACCGCATCGCCCCGATCGAGCGTACCCAGCATCAAATGCGCGATGCCTTCTTTCGAGCCGATGGTCGTAATCGCCTCGCAATCAGGATCGAGATCCACGTCATAGCGCGTTTTATACCA
>Ga0209800_10003299_pt1 | contig 12984 bp, 15 predicted proteins | sample Higcelweek8metaG_FD_187174 | JGI IMG/M metagenome (GOLD analysis project Ga0209800, IMG submission 187174) | Freshwater pond sediment microbial communities from the University of Edinburgh, under environmental carbon perturbations - High... | ecosystem: Environmental > Aquatic > Freshwater >... | reverse complement strand
AATATACTGGACAAAGTAGTTTGAAATATTATGATACGGAAGTGGTTTTGGAAAGAGAATGGTATCCAATTGAAGAAGCTTTAAAAAAATTGGCTTATGAATCAGAAAAAACTTTACTTAAAAAAGCCAAATCAAGATTGGATAGTCTGTTGAGAAAATAAAAAACCCTCCGCTCCCGCTGTTGCGGGACCACCTCCCTTGACAGGGAGGCTTTTTACTTCAAAAATCTGATAAAATAGGAACACTGGAGAAGTCGAACCATCCTTCTCCGCCAGTTGGCGGATTCGGAATGGCAAGTAGTCTTCATTGTAATCTAAAAATCTGGAGAAGTCGCATAGTGGTTCATTGCACAGACCTGGAAAGTCTGCGGCTCACAAGGCCTCGCGAGTTCGAATCTCGCCTTCTCCGCATAGTAATATTCACCTATTTTACCAATATATTTTGTTGTTATAATTAACTATGAAAATATTTGTAACTGGAGCAAAAGGTTTTGTCGGTACAGAATTAGTTAAAAAAATTTCTAAAGAAAATGAAGTTGTGACTTTTGACTTGGAAAATGGTCAAAATATTTTGGATTTTGAGCAATTAAAAAAATCAATGATGGATTGTGATGTGGTGGTTCATTTGGCAGCAATTAAAGGACCAAATGAAAATAAAAGTTTTGAAGATTATTTTGAATTAAATGATATTGGAACATTGAATGTGGCTAAAGCTTGTTTAGAAACAGGAGTTAAAAAATTAATTTATGCCAGTTCTACTGGATATTATGGTGTGGAAATTGGTGTTCCCTATCAAAAACCAATTGAAGAAAATAATTTAGTAGTAACTCAACATGTAAAAGTTGATGAATTAAATTGTCGTGATTGTGATTTGGCTTATTCAACTAGTAAAGTGATTGCTGAACAAATATTGGCAAACTATGGTTTGAGAAAAAAGTTTCAAGTAATAATTTTAAGATTTGGGCCAATTGGAGATAAAACTGGAACAAAATGGAATCTTGATGGAGTAACTTTGAAAGTAGAAAATGCAGTCCAGTCTATTACAAAAGCGGTTAATAATAAAAACGAGGTTTGGTATGAAGCTTTTACCGTTACTGACAATGTTGATGGAGTTGATATTTCAAAAGCCGAAAAAATACTAGATTATAAACCAGAGTAAAAGTTTGTCTTTATAAAATAGGTTCTAACACTATCAATGGTTCGCCGCTCGTGTTATGACATTGTATAATTTGGAATGAAAATAAAGGTTGTTCCAATAGAAATTTGTGATCGAAGTATATTGAAGGAAATGCTTTATGAATATGAAAAAGAAATGTTAGGTGGTGAACCTGATGAATATAAATATTTAGATTCATATTGGCAGAAATCAAATCGATTCCCATTTTTTATCAAAACTGATGAAAAAATTGCTGGATTTGTATTAGTAAATGATTATAATTTAGTTAATAAAAATGGTAAAAATGTTGCTGAATTTTATGTAAAAAAAGAATTTAGAAAAAATGGAGTTGGAAAAGAAGTTTCAAAACAAGTTTTTAATTTATTCCCTGAAAAATGGGAAATTAGACAAATTGTCGAAAATCCACAGGCTCATAATTATTGGTTAAAAATAATTTCAGAGTTTACAAAAAATAATTTTATTGAAGAATTTTTTGAAAATGATAAGTGGCATGGATGGATTCAGACGTTTGATATGAAAGGAAATAAGTTCTAATTTCAGAATTGCATACCTAATTTTCACAGCTTTAGAAAATATTAATTTGTATTCTAAATTACACTCTTGACTTCGTCTTTTATTCGGGTATATTTATATTATGAATATACAAATCAATGCCCCAATGCCTTTAATTTTTCAACAAAAAGAAATTAGAAGAATCTGGTATCAAAAAAAATGGTTCTTTTCTATTTTGGACATAATTGAGGTGTTGGCTGATAGTCCAAGTCCAAAAACCTATTGGGCAAAAATGAAATCGAGAGATCCTGGTCTAAATCAACTGTTCCCAATTTGGGAACAGTTGAAATTGAAAGCAAAGGATGGCAAAATACGTGAAACTGATTGTGCAGACCAACAGGGAGTTTTAAGAATTATTCAATCAATACCGAGTAAAAAAGCTGAACCGTTTAAACTGTGGTTGGCTAAAGTTGGTAAAGAAAGACTTGATGAAATTCAAAATCCAGAATTAGCAATGATACGAATGAAACAATTGTATAAAGCTAAGGGATATCCAGAAGATTGGATAGAAAAAAGATCACGAGGAATTGCTATTAGAAATGAATTAACTGATGAATGGCAAGATCGAGGTATAAAAAATAGTATGGAATTTGCAATATTAACTAATGAAATCATGTTAGGAACTTTTGATATGAAAGTTGCCGATTATAAAAAATTTAAAGATTTAAAAAAAGAAAATTTGCGCGATCATATGGATGATATGGAATTAATTTTTACCATGCTAGCTGAAGCAACCACAACAAAAATAACCAGAAAGAAAAATTCAAAAGGATTCCCAAAATTGAAAACTGATGCAAAAACCGCTGGTGAAGTAACTGGTCAGGCAAGAAAAATTATTGAGAATAAAGTTGGTGAAGCAGTTTCAAACTCAAAAAATTATTTGGAAAATGATTTGAAAAAAATAAAATAATGGAGAATATAAAATTGCGAGAAAATCTGAAGAAGTATTTTGGTTATGATAAATTAAGACCATTGCAAGAAGAGGTAATCGAAGAAGTATTGACAGGAAAAGATGCCGTGGTACTAATGCCTACTGGAGGTGGCAAGTCGGTTTGTTTTCAACTGGCGGCAATGATGTTACCAGGAATAACTTTGGTAATATCGCCACTAATTGCCTTAATGAAAGATCAGGTAGATGGATTAAAAATTGGAGGAATAAAAGCGGAATTTCTGAATAGTTCATTGACAGCAATGGAAATTAGCCGAATACAAGCGGAGGTTATAGCAGAGAAAATAAAATTATTATATGTGGCACCGGAAAGATTAGTATTGCCACAATTTTTAATGTTTCTAAAGAAAATAAAAATTAGCTTAATTGCGGTGGATGAGGCGCACTGTATTTCAGAATGGGGACATGATTTTAGACCAGACTATCGAAATTTGTCGATACTAAGGCGAGATTTTCCAACTGTACCAATCATGGCATTGACAGCAACGGCAACAGAGAAAGTAAGACAAGACATAGTGGAAAAATTAAATATAAATGGAGTCAAAATATTTGTTTCAAGTTTTAATCGACCAAATTTGCATTATGAAGTAAGACCAAAAAAAAATGCTTTTGGGCAATTGTTGACATTGGTGGAAAAACATAAAAATAATTCAATTATTATTTATGGATTTTCCAGAAAAGAAACTGAAAATTTGGCGAAGAATTTATCAAGCCAAGGATATAAAGCACTCGCCTACCATGCTGGACTAGCCAGTGAAGTGCGAAAAGAAGTGCAAGATAAATTTATAAAAGATGAGGTAAAAATTATTGTGGCAACAATTGCTTTTGGAATGGGAATTGATAAATCGGACGTAAGACTGATAGTACATTACAGTTTGCCAAAATCAGTCGAGGGTTATTATCAGGAGACCGGTAGAGCTGGTAGAGATGGTGAAAAAAGCGAATGTGTATTGTTTTATTCATATGGTGACTGCTCTAAACAAAACTTTTTTATTCGAGAAATAAGTGATTTTCAAATAAGACAAAATGCCAGTCAAAAATTAAGAGAGATGGTGAATTATTGCGAATTAAAAAGTTGTCGACGAGAGTATTTATTAAAGTATTTTGGAGAAAAAGCAGAAGAAAAATGTGGTGGGTGTGATTGTTGTTTAGGGTTAAATGAAATAAAGACAATAAATAAAAATGTCAAATTTCTAATTTCTAATGATAAAAATAAAGAAGGATTATTTGAAAAACTAAGAGTTTTAAGAAAACAAATTGCTGACCAAAATCATCTTCCACCTTATATTATTTTTAATGATGCCACCTTGCATGAAATGGTGGCTTATTTACCAAAAAATAACTCTGATTTTTTAAAAATAAATGGCGTGGGTCAAGAAAAACTAAAGAGATATGGTTCTCAATTCTTAGCGCTTATTAATACTCAAACTCCTATACCTTTTTTATCAGCCAATTATTTAGAAACTGAAAAATTATGGCATCAAGACTTAACTCTTGAACAAATTGCTAAAATTAAAGGGTGTGTAGTTGGGACTGTTATTAATCACTTAGAGAAGTTAAAAGAATCAGGTTATATTTTAGATTTTGATAAAATAAAACCAGAGTTAAATCGTTTTAGTCAAATAAAAACGGCATTTATTCAAAGCAAAGATAATAAATTATCACCAGTCAAAACAATTTTAGGAGATGATTTTAGTTATGATGAAATTAGACTGGCTAGATTATTTTTATAAAAAATTCTAACTGCGTTGTTCGACAAGCTCACAATTATAATCAATGGTTCGACAAACTTTGGGTATTACCTAAGTAATGTAAAATGAATATATGAAATTAACTATTTTAATAGATAATAATACATTAATAGATAAATATTATTTATTAGGTGAGGCTGGTGTTTCTTATTTAATAGAAGAAGGTGGTAAACAAATTCTTTTTGATGTTGGTTATTCTGATGCTTTTATTAAAAATTCTAAAAAGTTAAATTTAAATTTATTAGATAGTGATTATGTTGTTTTGTCGCATGGGCATTTAGACCATACTTGGGGTTTGGAACCACTTATTAAAAAATATAAAGAAGCAAAAACCAAAAGTTTATTGTTTAAATATCCGATTTTAATAGCCCATCCTGATATTTTTCTAACAAAAACAATTAATGATATAGGTAAAATTGGAGTTAATATATCAGAAAATAAATTATCATCTTTTTTTAATATAAATCTAAGCAAAGAACCATTTTGGTTAACCAATAAATTAGTATTTCTTGGAGAAATAGAAAGGAATAATAATTTTGAAAATAAAGAACCTGTAGGAAAAATTGATCGTAATGGAGTTTTTGAAGATGATTTCTTAGTTGATGATTCAGCAGTAGTTTATAAAAGTGACCAAGGTTTAGTTATTATTACTGGTTGTTCACACTCTGGCATTTGTAACATTATTGAATACGCTAAAAAAGTTTGTCAAGATAATAGAATTGTTGATATTATTGGTGGCTTTCATTTACTAGATCCATCTGTTGAAAATTTAAGTAAAACAATTAATTATATTGAAAATTTAAATTTAAAAAAAATACATGCTTGTCATTGTGTCGATCTTAGATCAAAAATCGAATTGTCTAAAGTTGTTAAATTAGAAGAAGTTGGTGTTGGATTAGAAATAAATTATAAATAAAATTATAATAATAAAAAGGTTCCAAACTCGCCTTCTACGCAAAATGTTGTGGCATTGTATAATTTGAAATGATTGGATTTTTAAGTTACATTTTTTATTTTATTGCGGCGAGTGCTTCTCCCCTTCAACGAAGATGGTTGGCAACAAAAAAGAATAAAGACAACAAAGGACAAATACATTTTGCCTTTCAGGTTTCGTTTATTACTGTCGTTTTAAGTTTACTTTTACCTTTTTTTAAACATTTTCAATTAACAGGAAATATTTTTCATTTAATTGGATTGGCAATAATTTGTGGAATATTTGGCGGAGGATATTTTATTGCCTCGTATACTGCTCAAAAACATGTTGAGGCTGGAATAACTACTCTTGTTAGTAATATTTATACTCCGATTACAATAATTTTAGCGACTATTTTTCTCAATGAAGGATTAACATTAATTCAGATATTTGGAACGATATTGTTGTTGATTGGGATAGTAATTGTTTCTAAAAAACATCGAGTTGGAAAATTTAAATTTGATAAATATTTTTTATTAATGCTTTTGAGTGGTGTAATGTTGGGAATTTCTTTAACTGCCGAAAGAACTTTGCAAAAAACTACTGGTTTTACAGCTGGAACGATGTTTAGTTGGTGGAGCCAATGTGCGGTTTTAGGATTATCAACATTGATAACTAAAAATAAAAGCAAATATTCAAAAAAAGATATTGCGATTACTGGAAGTCTCCGTTTTTTACAATCTTTGTCTTGGGTAATTTTAATTTTTGTGGTGGGAAATTTAAGTATAGTGTCTTCAATTACTACATTTAAAGTAGTGTTAATTTTTATTGCGGCGGCAATATTTTTAAAAGAACGAGCTGATTTACCTAGAAAAATTACAGGTAGCTTTTTAGCTTTAATTGGACTGTTATTAATGAAGTAATTAAAAAATCAATGGAAAAATACGAACAACAATATCACACGGTAATGCATACAAGTAAAGAATTAGATTCCAATGTCTTAATTCAAAAAAAGACAGAAATTAATAACTTTTTTCAAAATATTGGAATTCAAACAAAAGATTTACAACAAACATTTCAAGAAAATCGTATTTCACTTTATACCGCTGAAGTTAAAAGTATCATTGGTTCCAATATGGTGAATTTTGTTGGTACTGACAGTAGTGTAATAGCTTTAGATAAAAAATTTTACTATGATCCAAAAAATCAGATTGTTGTTAATACCCAAATCACACATGAGCTATTACACAGTATATCTAGAAAATGGAAAGATAGAAAATGGTTTATAATGGGGCACTCTGAACCAGAATATTTAGGAATATATGAAGCCACTGACCAGATGTTTGCCGAAATGATAGAAAATCACCAACTTAGTCCAAAGGAAGATTATTTGTACTTTGTTAAAAGTGCCATGAAAATTGTCAGCAGTGTTGTTCATGTTTCAGCAGTGGCTCGCCAATTTTTGAATCAAGACAGATCATTGGAATGGGAAATACAGAGACTTACTAAAAACTCTTCTTGGTTTCCAACTTTTGTTGACGCTATGAAAAATAGTTATGATTGCTCTAAAGCAATTCGATACCAAGGATTAGATAAAAAAACTGAACTAGATTCAGCTAATAAAATAATTATTGAACAATTAAAATACTTAATCGGCGCCAAAGCCAGTGAGGATCCAAATTTTAAAAAAGAACAAATAGTATTACCACAACAGTCACCTTAATTAATTAGAATAATTTATAAATTAGGTTCTAACTATGTAGTTCGCTACATATTTTACTAAATAAATATAAACTGCCAGTTATAGCAACCAAACTAGATTCTTTAACTGATGTTTTAATAGCCAATTCAGGATTATTTATAACTCTAAAATTTTTAAAATTTAACTGATTGAGAATATTAATTAAATCGTTAATGGTTTGAGAAATAGCAATCATATCTTGGTCGTTAACAACAAAGCTGGTCAAGATTATTTGACTGGCAATCGAAACAATAGATTGCAACATTTTTTTAGCTTCCTTTTTTTGTTTAAAAGCAACAATAAAAACAAACTTTTGATTTGGATAAAAATATTTTAAGCTTTTAATAAAACTAGACATTTTTTGCGGGTTATGAGCACCATCGAAAATAACTGTGGAATTGCTAATTTTAGAAATACTCATTCTGCCTGGAAATTTAAACACTGATAGTGTTTGTCTAATTGTGTTTTCTTTTATTTCAAAATGGTCACGATCAGCAATTACTTTTAAAACACTCAAAGCCAAGGCACTATTTTCAACCTGATAAAGAGCAATAGTGTTTATAAACAAATCTTTGATTGATAAATTATTAAATTTATAATCATAATTTAGCCCTTTATTTAATAATTTGATATTTTTGTAATTTTTATTTTTCTGAAGATACAAAACTTTTGAATGATTAATAAAAGCCGTTTGATCAATAACTAATCTGGCATTTTTAACTTGCCACAGAGAAATGACTGTGTTTTTTTGGTGAATAATACCGGCTTTTTGTTGGGTAATTTTTCTAATAGAATTACCCAAAATTCTGGTATGGTCTAACCCTAAACGAGCAATGACCGCTATTTTATTTTCTGCTGTCACAACATTAGTGCCATCCATAAGTCCACCCATACCAGTTTCAATTACAGCATAGTCAACATGATGTTGATAAAAGGCCAAAAAAAACATAGCCACCATAATTTCAAAATAAGTTGGTTTACCAAATCCATTAATAATTGTTTTATTTACAGCAGGAATAACTTTATTAAGAAGAGTGACAAAATCTTTTTGACTGATGTTTTTATTGTTAATTTGAATTCGTTCTCGAATATCAAAAATATGAGGTGAAACAGTTAATCCAACTTTAAATCCATGATTTTTTAATAATAAACTAGTGTATGAGGCGGTTGATCCTTTGCCGGAAGTACCAGCAATATGAATAATAGGATATTTATTTTGGGGATTATCAAGACATTTTAATAAAAACTTTTGTCGATCCAAACCAAGAATACCTGGATATCTTAATTTACCTTTAGGAATTGATTGATGAAGATAATCAAGAGCTTGTTGATAATTTAAGATGATCATTTTTAATTTGTTTTTAACCACTTAATTCCTAAATAAACAAATGGGGTGGAAATAGTGGACATACAGGTCTTTAAAAACCAATAAGGTAAAATTAATCCCCATAAAAATGTAAAATTTGATGTTATTGAAACCTTTGTTGAATAAAAAGCGATAGTCATAAATACAACTGTGTCAAAAAATAGAGCTAGAATATTAGATAAATTATTACGGAGCCATAGTCCATTTTTCTTCATTTTTATTTTCAATTTCATAAATATCACCACATCTAAAAAATTAGAAACAGCCATAGCCACTAAACTGGCAATAGAAATTCTAATTGATTGGGAAAAAATTTGGTGATAACTTGGCTCTAATGGTTGAAATCTAGTTGATGGTGGTAAAGAAACTGCCAATAATGAAAAAACCGCTATTAAGAATACAATCAATATTGAAATTTTGGCTAGATTTTTGGCCCGAGCAAATCCGTAAACTTCAGCAACAATATCGTTGATGGAAAATAGCCAAGGAATTAAAAACATACCCACTGCCCCGTTTAATTTGAATCCAAAAAAATTAAACAGAGGAAAAGTTTTTGAGCCCATTAACTCGGCAGCGACAATACAAAAAATGTATAAAGCAATTAAAAAATCGAACTTATGTTGAGTTGAATTGAAAAGAGAAATCATTGGTTTAAAAAATAATTAAAAGTTGACCCAAAAAGGGTCGGAAAACATTTTAATTATTTGTTTAAATCATTGTAATTTTTACTTGTTAATAGTGGTATTGTAACATTTTCTAAAATGTAGCAATGGTTCGCTGCAAACGGATGTTTTTTTGTTGTTATAATTGATTATGAAAATAATAGGTCTAATAGGTGGAATGAGTTGGGAATCGTCGGCAGAATATTATCGAATAATTAATGAAAAAATAAAAGAAAAATTAGGTGGTCTTCATTCAGCAAAGACTTTAATGTATTCAGTCGATTTTGAAGAAATTGAAAGATTACAACACCAAGGAAAATGGCAAGAATTAACTGAAATAATGATTGATGCGGCTAAAAGATTAGAAAATGATGGGGCTGATTTTATTGTGATTTGTACTAATACAATGCATAAAATGGCTGATGAAATTCAAGAAAATGTAAAAATACCTTTATTGAATATTGCTGATGCTACGGCGGAAAAAGTTAAGAATAAAGGAATTAAAAAAGTTGGATTATTGGGAACAAAATTTACAATGGAAGAAAATTTTTATAAAGGGAGATTAATCGATAGATATGGACTTCAAGTGTTAATCCCAAATGAAAATGATAGACAAATTGTTCATGATGTTATTTACAAAGAATTGTGTTTAGGAATAGTTAATCCAGAATCTAAGGAAAAGTTTGTTGAAATAATAAGAAACTTAGTTTCCGATGGAGCTGAAGCAGTAATTTTGGGATGTACTGAGATTCCTCTACTTATTAAACAAGACGATGTGGAAATTCCAATTTTTGACACAACTAGAATTCATGCAGAAGCAGCCGTTGAATTGTCAATAAAATAATTATGAAATCTAATAAATATATGGAATTAGCTTTGGAACAGGCAAAATTAGCTAAAAAAATGGGCGATTTTCCATTTGGAGCAATTATTGTTTGTAATGGTAAAGTAGTTGGTGAAGGAAAATGTGAGAATGGAACTATTGGAGATGTAACTGATCATGCTGAAATGAATGCTTTAAGAAAAGCTTGTAGAAAATTAGGAAAAAATAAACTTGATGATTGTACGATTTATTCTACAAATGAGCCTTGTCCAATGTGTGCAGCAGCTATATTCCAGGCAAAAATTCCAAAAGTAGTATTTGGGGTAACCAGAGATGATTTGCCTAATTTTTTACGACCAAGAAAAATTCTAATGAAAGATTTAGCCAAAGATTCTGGATATCCAATTTCAATAGAAACAGGAATTTTAAAAGAAAAAATATTAGAGCAATTTAAAGATATAACAAAATAAATTTAATTGATTTTTGTTAATTTATCTATAAAATACGGTTATTATGAATAAAGAGATGATTGTTTATGGTTTAACTGGAAATATGGGATGTGGAAAAAGCACTGTAGGTAAATATCTGCAAAAATATGATGATATTTGTGTTTTAGATTGTGATCAAATTTCTAAAGAAATACTTTTTGATATTGAAAATAGACAAAATATTGAAATTATTTTAGGAAGTAATTCTATTGAAAATGGAGTTGTTAATAGTAAAGCAGTATCGGAAATAATATTTAATAATTTAACTAAAAAACAAGAATTAGAAAATTTTATTCATCCGTTGGTTTGGCAAAAGGTAGAAGAAAAAGTACAAAATGGAAATATAAATACAATTTTTATAGTGGAATCCGCTCTGATTTACGAAACAAAAAAAGAAAAAGATTTTAAGGGAATAATTGTGGCAACATGTGATAAAAAAGAACAATTTAATAGAATAAAAAAAAGAAATAATTGGTCGGATAATGAAATAGAAGAGAGATTAAAAAACCAATTGCTAAATAACTACAAAGAAGAAAATGGGTTAATTGTAATTAATACTAATTGTCCAAGACAAGAATTAGAATTAAAAGTGAAGCGATTGTATTCTTTTATTAAAAGTAACGAGATGGGTAAATTAGTTTTGTAGACGTTATTTTCGATTATATTTTTCTTTGATTTTGTCGAAAACTGGTTGAGGAACGTATTTGCAAACTATAGGTTCCCATCCATCTGGACCAATAAGACTTTTAACTAAACTAGAACTAATTTCACATAATTCTCGAGGTGGCATTAAAAGAATAGTAGTAATTTCTGAATTAATATCTCGATTAATATTATTAATACCCTGTTCGAATTTAAAATCATCAACATTTCTAGTTCCTCTAATAACGAAATCAGCTCCAATTTGTTGGGCATAATTAACTAAAAATTGATTATCAAAATTATCAACACTAACATTTTCACAATCCTTAATTGAACTTCGAAGCATAGATAATCTTTCTTCAACAGTGAAAGTATATTTTTTGTCAGGATTAGTACCAATGGCGACAATTAATTTATCAAACATTTTTGAACCTTGTTCAATCATCCAAAGATGACCATCAGTTGGTGGATCAAAACTACCAGCATAAACAGCTATTCTTTTTTTGTTCATAATTGGTCTATTTTACCATTAGATATAAGTTTTTCAGAAAGAAGTAATATTTTTTTTAGGATTTTCAAACAAACAAGTCCTGAAAAAAGAGAAGGATAGAATATAAAATAAGAGTATGAAAGAAAAAGTTAAAAAAGGGAAGAAAAAAGGAACTTTTGTATATTTAGTTGCATCGGTTATATGGCTGTTTTTAGGGTTTTGGATATTGTTAAGTGTCTATTTAAATCCGACACCTAAATATGATGAGTTGGAAGAAACAATAACTACTGTTCGTTACTTTCATGTTATTCACCACAGTAAAACTGCCGATAGTCCTATTCTTTTAACTACAGATGGTAAAAAGTTTTACATAAGTAGTAAATATCAAGAGAAGAAGTTGCGCGAAAAATTTTTACCAGGAGTAAAGGTGAAAATAAAATATTATGAAGGTAATATACTTTTTATTACAAAAAGGAATTTTGCTAAAGAAATAACTATTGGCAATAATGTAATATGTAAATATAGAAATACGGATTTTGCCAATATAATATTTATGAGTATTTCCTGTTGTTTTTTATTTTTTCTTCCATCAATAGTTTTTTTCTTATCTTGGAAAGATCAGAAAATTAATAAATCTAAAAGTCTAAATTCTAAATAATAATTAAGAATTTAATGAAATATATTGTTTCAAAAAAAGAAGTAAGCCGTAGAGAAAAAGCTTTTTTGTCACTGTCGATTAATTTTTTAATCGGCTTAGTTTTGGCTTCAATATTATTTAAGTTATCAATTCCCTATTTATTTTTTGGCTTATTTTTTTTATTTTTACTTTTAGTTAACTTATGGATAAAAAAATTTTTTAATAAGTTTTTAAAAATGGAAACTTATTTATCAAAAGAATTTTTAATTAGAGGAAAAAGAAAATTTTTAATAAAAAAGATTAATAAATTGATAATTAAAAAGACAATGAATAGTACTGTTCGAGAAATTGGAATATTTTTTGACGATGGAAAAAGTTTATTTATTAACGGATTGGATAATTCTAAAGATTTTGAAATTAATTTATTAAAAAATGTCAACAAAAAGGTAATAATTAAAAATATTAGAGAACCAATTGATTTTGACAATATCTTTTTTTACCCCGTTTTAGGTTTAATATTAAGTTTCGGAAGTGTTTATTCATTAAAATTAATGACTAACCTTAGTTATCAAAGTTTACAAATAATTTTAGGCGGTTCAATGATCTATATTTTACTGTTGACAATGTATTTACTAACTTCAAAACCAATAAAGAAGAGATATTAATATAATTAATAATTAATAAATATAAACAGTGATAATATAAGTTATGAAGAAAATATTTTTAACTGGATTTTTAACCTTTGTTTTTGCAATTTTGTTTTCATCGACTGTTTTAGCTCAAGAAAAAGCAAA
>Ga0209800_10003297_pt1 | contig 12991 bp, 13 predicted proteins | sample Higcelweek8metaG_FD_187174 | JGI IMG/M metagenome (GOLD analysis project Ga0209800, IMG submission 187174) | Freshwater pond sediment microbial communities from the University of Edinburgh, under environmental carbon perturbations - High... | ecosystem: Environmental > Aquatic > Freshwater >... | reverse complement strand
AGATAGACGGGCAGCCATCCCTCGCCGCGCGTCGCCTCGGCGATGACGATCTTAACGGGTTCCTTCGGCGGTTGGGCCGTCTGGCCGTAGGCCAGGGCCGCCCAGGCGCACAGCGTCGTCATCAGCACCAGGGTGAGCGCAATCGGTTTGCAGCGCATCCGTAGACCTCCTGAGTTATCCGGTTAACGTCCCCGGGCGGAAGTCCCGGGTGGTTTCGCCATGGTCGCTGTTTTGCCCGCCTGGACAGGCCGTCATCCGTGGCCGGGACGCCAGCGCAGCAGGCGACGTTCGCAGGCGTTAAGCCCCTTGTTGAGGACCAAGCCGATCAGCAACAGCACAACGATGCACGCCATCACCCTTTCGATCTGATACGTCGTGGTGGCGTATTGGATCATCCATCCCAGTCCGGCGCTGGCCCCCATATATTCCCCGACGATGGCCCCCAGAAGCGAGGCGCCGATGCCGCCGCGCACGCCGGTGAGGATCCAGGGCACGCACGAGGGCAGCGTGACCCGGGTGATCAGTTGTAGCCGGGAGGCCCCCATGAGGCGGATAGCGGCCACGAGGTTTGCGTCAATGCTGCGTATCCCGGCGAAGGTGCTGAAAAAGACCAGATAAAAAACGAGTAGCGCGGAGAGAAAGATCTTCGATTCCAGGCCAAGTCCGAACCAGAGGATGAAGATGGGGGCCAGGGCCAGCTTGGGGATGCCGTAGAGCGCCGTGATGATGGGCTCGAACAGGTTTCCGAGCCAGACGACGCGCCCCAGGGCCACGCCGCAGACGACCCCGGCCAGGGTTCCGAACACCAGCCCGGAGAAGGCCTCCCGCAGGGTGATGGCCAGATGTGTGAAGAGCTCGCCGCTTCGCGCGAACTGGTAAAAGTCGGTGAAGATGACCGTCGGCTTGCTGGTGTAGAAGGTGTTGACCATCTTCCGGTCGGCGGCCAGCTCCCAGACGATGAGGCCAAAGGCGACCATGGCCAGGACCAACAGCCGGTTACGGATCGCCTCCGGCACGTTCGGCCTATTCATGGCCAAGCCCCGCCACGGCCCGGCGGACCTCGTCCCCCAGATCGGCCCAGATGGTCTTTTGCAGGGCCACGAACTGCGGCGTGAACCGCGTCTCGACAACGGAACGCGGCCTCGGCAGGGGGATGTCGTATTCGGCCTTGACCGTGGCCGGACGGGCGGTCAAGAGCACCACCCGGTCGGAAAGAGTAATGGCCTCGGCCAGATCATGGGTGACCAGGACGATGGTTTTGCGGTGCTCCTGCCAGAGGCGCAGGATATCCTCCTCAAGGGCGTCGCGGGTCTGGGCGTCCAGCCCGACAAAGGGTTCGTCCATGAAAATGATGTCCGGATCGTAGGCCAGGGTCCGGATGACCGCCGCCCTTTTGCGCATTCCGCCGGAAAGCTCGAAGGGATAGCTTTTTTCGAATCCCGTGAGCCCCACCTGGGCCATCAGCCTCTCGGCCGTCTCCCGCCGCTCATTTTTCGGCCTGCCCCGCAGTTCAAGGCCAATCTCCACGTTTTCCATCACCGTGCGCCAAGGCAGCAGGGTGTCTGATTGCGAGATGTAGCCAAGGTTCGGGAACCCGTCTTTTCCCGTGGCCCCGTTGACGACGATGCGCCCGGCGTCCGGCCTGTCAAGGCCCGCCAACAGCGTCAGGAGCGTGCTTTTCCCGCATCCGCTCGGACCGACGATGGACAGGAACTCCCTGGACCGGACATGCAGACGGATGTCGCGTATGGCCAACACCGTTTTCCGGTTTTTGAGGTGGTAGGCCTTGGTTACGCCGTCTGCGCATATGACCGACCCCTCCTCCGGCTGGGGACGGCAAAGCGGGTCATGGCCGATCCTTTCGGCTGGAGATCCGCTGCCGCTCACGGACGCCTCCCGCCGTCGCCGGAGCCCGGAACGGGAGCCCCCGGGACGAGATAATAGGCCGTGCCGTAGCGGATCGGCACAGTCGCCCCGCTGCGGCGCGATCTTTCGGCGATGGCCCGTTTTCCGGCATCCGATTCGGCCGCGTCGATGGTGGCCAGGACGCCGTCGACCATCCCATGAAACGCGGCATAGGGCAGGCCCACGCCCAGTTCGCCATCCCCCCAGGCGCAGGAGAACCGGGTGTTGGAACATAAAAGCGACACATTCGGGAGGCCCGTTCCAAAGGGATGCACGGTCAACTCGGCGCAGACCCCCTGCATCCCCAGGCTGCCCATGGGCGACACCGGACCATGGCCGTGGATATATCCCTGGAGCATCCGCATGGCCTGGTTCGGAGAACAGATGCAGATGACGACGTGGGGCGCGGCGGTGCAGGACGCAAGCGGCTGGACCGTCACGCCGCAGACCGGCCTGGACATCAGGCGGACCTGGGCGGCCGTCTCCCTGGCCCGCTCCTGGTCGGCATACAGGCCAAGGGAAAAATACCTCCGGCCTGACAGATAGTCCTCGTCCGGCGGGACAAGGCCCAAGGCCCGTCTGGCCCCGGGACATCGGATGCGGGCGAGGTCGGCCTTTCGGGCATGCCCCAGGGTGGCCAGCCTGACCATCGAACAGTACGAGAGGGGGGTTTTGAGGGGGGCCGCCTCTGAGGCGGCGTATTCATCCCGGGAAAAGGCGAAGGTCACGGCAACGATCCCGCGTTGCAGGCCAAGGGCGGCGTCAAGATCGCGCACATGCGCCGTGATGTCGCGCAGAGCGTCTCCATCTCCCACGGCTAGGCCCGCAGCCCGCTGCCAGGGCGTCCGGATGCGATGGTTCGAATCCGTACACCCGACTGACGGAGACAAAAGCTGGTTGGTCCGGGTGCGCTCGTGCGCATGCATTATTCCCATGATCCGCACTGGTGACACGGCGTCGGGGCAGGGCGCCGCAACAACGATATGACTCCACGAATCGGGTTGTATGGCGATTTTGCCGCCATTTTTGAGACGCTGACCAGTTACCTGACCCAGCCAGAGACATCAAATAGATAAAGAAAATAGGAACGTAGCATTGCGATAGCCACAGCAGATACAACAGTCTATTTCCTCCCTGACCGCTCAGTATTTCCTCATACAAGCGGCCGCCGCCCGACCGGCCCCTGCGTCCGGGGACGCCACATGCAAAAAGGGCCGATCTTTCAACCGGCCCTCATTGACGGAAAAGCCCCTGTTTTTCAAAATCAGGGTTTTCCGGCCGCACATCCCGACGCTTTGCGCCAGAGAAATGCGGCCGATATCAGGGGGCTCCGGGGGAAATGATTTCCCCCGGGCGGGGTCCGGGGCAGCCAGCCCCGGCGACAGGGTTGCGCAGTCGCCCCGGCGACAGGGCGGAGCAGCCGCCCTTGATTTTCCCTATGAACTGGTTATCCTAAATTCAGTCATAATTCTTCCCCTGTGGAGGGCGCATGCAACTGCATTCGGCTATCAAGCCCATCTCCTGGCTCAAGAATAACGCCAAGCAACTGATTGAATCCGTTGCCGAAACGGGAAATCCCATGGTCATCACCCAAAACGGCGAGGCCAAGGCCGTGGTGATGAACGTCCGGGCCTACGACCAGATGCAGGAGAGTCTGGCGCTGTTGCGCATGCTGGCGGACAGCGCGCGCGATGTGGAGGCCGGGCAGGTTCGCGATTCGGACGCGGTCTTTGCCGACATCCGCACTATGATCGCGGAGAAGCGCGATGGCCGGGGATGACGCGGCCTGGGTGGTCAGGTTCACCCGCTGCGCGGAAGAAGACCTGCGGGGCATTTTCGCGTTCCTGGCCGAGAAAGACGGCCCGGACATCGCCGAGGCGATCCTTGAAAAATTCGTCCGGGCGCGGGACAGCCTGAGGGAGCTTCCCGACCGGGGGCGTATCCCGCCGGAGTTGCAGCGGGTCAACGTCGGCTCATATCGGGAAATCCAGGTCGCGCCGTACCGGGTCATCTACCAGGTCAACCCGGCGGCCCGTGAGGTGTATATCCATGTCGTGGCCGACGGGCGGCGCAACTTCACCGAGCTTTTGCGGGAGCGGCTTCTCATGCCGCCTGTTTCTGGGTGAGATGCGGTGGGAGCTGAAGTGGGCGGGGAGATGGAAGCAGCTTGATTGTGGCTTGCGTGGGGCGACGGTGTCAGGCAAATACTATCATTGTATAGTTAATGATTTCAAACATTCTGTGGCTCGAACTCTCTCCTCCACTACTTTGAGGAAACGTATCGAAGCCGCGACGTGATTGAAGATGAGGAGACTTTCCTCGTAGTTGAGGATAGGGTTGTCATGTGCTAGGCTCTTGTTGTTCCTAACATCGTTAAAGGCATCAAGGACGGAAATACTCGACTTCAAGATTCGATCCGTCATGGCCGACTCGAGGTGACCACCCCTGCGCAACACCTTGACGTACTCGCCGAACAGACTGTGCAACGGTTTGTCTCGGTTGATCTCGATCCCGTGTGAATCGCAGGCGATGCGAACGAACTTTACAACGAATGTGTGCAACCGATCCAGTGCGCCCTCCGGTTGGTTCTTCTCAATGGCCTCACGTATATGCTCAGCAACTACCTCGAAGTCGCGCTCGTCAGCGGTTGCAGTTAGTGCATCCAACTCAGCTACCGGCAGATCACGGAGTAACCGCTGGGCGATTTTGCGGCATGATTCTATCAGCGATGGGTTGCTATCTCCAAAGCACTGCTCTTCGGCCGCATATTTAATCATCTCACTGATAACGCGACCCACCACACTGTTCTCGTCAAGCTTCCAGAACATGCGCATCCGGTTGGCTTTGGACGTGCCTTCCGCTCGGTAACGCTCAGCATCAATATCCACTCGGTACTCGTCGAAAAAAGCACTAAAGGTGCGGTCGGTAAAGTTCAGGACGTAACCGCTACCCATGCCAAACAGCTTCTCCAGTTTGCGGCGATCGCTCCCAGTGAGGTCCGCCATCAGCTTCTCCTCAAGCGGTTGCCAGTTCGGCGACCACCGGTCGGCTCGTTATCCATCTTGCCCGCCCTCGGCCACACAATCTGTCGGAAGGCCTTGGAGTCAATCATATTATTTCGGAAGCCATGAAGGTCGCCCCCAAAACGAGGAGGCATCCATTTCTAAGATAATTCACAGATTACTTTTTAATGGAATAGTGAGGATTCGTCGAGACATCTGTCGCAAAATACGAGGTAAAAGAAAAAGGTGGGTACGAATTTTTTATAACCATTTGACGTTTTATATGGAGATCGCGGGTTCCGACCTTACGTCTTCCGTAACCCCCTTTGAGATGGTGCGCAACGCGCCTTCTCACGAAACCACATTTTCCATTTTCCCCTTCCCCCCCAAACTCTTCGGCCGCACCCCCCGACGCTTTGCGCCAGAGAAATGCGGCCGATATCAGGGGGTTCCGGGGGAAATGATTTCCCCCGGGCGGGGTCCGGGGCGGCAGCCCCGGCGACAGGGTTGCGCAGTCGCCCTGGCGACAGGGCGGGGCAGCCGCCCCGGTTCTTTCTTTTTACACGAACGCCAGCCCTCCATCCCGCTCATCCACGGTCACGCCCTGCCCGTCCGCCACGTCCCCGGCGATGAGCGCCCGGGCCAGCGGCGTCTCCACATGCGCCTGGAGGTAGCGCCGAAGCGGCCTGGCCCCGTAGACCGGATCGTAGGCCGCCTCCACGATATGCTCCTTGGCCGCGTCGGTCAGCGTCAGGGTGATCTTGCGATCGATGAGCCTGGACCGCAGCCCGGACATAAGCAGCTCGATGATCTTGCCGATCTGGTCCCGGAGAAGCGGCTTAAACAGCACGACCTCGTCCACCCGGTTCAGGAACTCCGGCCGGAAATGCCCGCGCAGTATCTCCATGACCCGCTCAGGCACGCCCGGTTCGAACTCGCCGTCCGGACGGATGCCGTCGAGCAGGATGTTCGAGCCCAGGTTCGAGGTCATGATGATGATGGTGTTTTTGAAATCCACGGTGCGGCCATGCGAGTCCGTCAGGCGGCCGTCGTCGAGGATCTGCAACAGCACGTTGAACACGTCGCCGTGGGCCTTTTCGATCTCGTCGAAAAGCACCACGCTATACGGCTTGCGGCGCACGGCCTCGGTGAGCTGGCCGCCCTCGTCGTAGCCGATGTAGCCCGGAGGCGCGCCGATAAGCCGCGCCACGGTGTGCCGCTCCATGTATTCGGACATGTCCAGGCGCACCATGTTCTCTTCGGTGTCGAAAAGCGCCGCCGCCAGGGTCTTGCACAGCTCGGTCTTGCCCACGCCCGTGGGGCCAAGGAAAATAAACGAGCCGATGGGCCGACTGGGGTCCTTAAGCCCGGCCCGGGCGCGCAGCACCGCGTCGGACACGGCCGTGACCGCCTGATCCTGGCCGATGACCCGCTCGTGCAGCTTCTCGGCCAAGTGCAGGAGCTTCTCGCGCTCGGTCTCCAGCAGCCGGGTGACCGGGATGCCTGTCCAGCGGGCGATGACCGAGGCCACGTCGTTCGGCCCCACCTCCTCGCGGATCATGCGCACCCCGCCGGACTGGGCGCCCACGCGCTCCTCGCGCTCGGCCAGTTCCTTCTCCAGCGCGGCCAGGGTGGAATATTTCAGCTCTGCGGCGCGGTTTAGGTCATAGTTGCGCTCGGCCTCCTCGATTAAAAGCCGGGTGCGTTCGATCTCGCCTTTGACGCGCCGGATGTCCTCCACCGCGCCCTTCTCCCGGTCCCACTGGGCAAGCGACGCTGCCTGGGAGTCCTTGAGGTCGGCCAGCTCTTTTTCCAGCTTGGCCAGCCGCTCCTTGGAGGCCTTGTCCGTCTCCTTGCGCAGCGCCTCGCGCTCGATCTCCAGGCGCATGATCTCCCGGCTGGCCTGATCCAGTTCGGCGGGCAGCGAGTCGATCTCGGTGCGGATCATGGCCGCGGCCTCGTCGATCAGGTCGATGGCCTTGTCCGGCAACTGCCGGTCGGGCAGGTATCGGCTGGAGAGCACGGCGGCCTCGACGATGGACGAATCGCTGATGCGCACGCCGTGGTGCACCTCGAAGCGTTCCTTGAGGCCGCGCAGGATGGAGATGGTGTCCTCGACGCTGGGCTCCTCCACCAACACGGGCTGGAAGCGCCGCTCCAGGGCCGGGTCTTTTTCCAGGTGCTTGCGATATTCGTCAAGCGTGGTGGCCCCGATGCAGTGCAGTTCGCCCCGGGCCAGCATGGGCTTTAAGAGGTTCCCGGCGTCCATGGAGCCTTCGGTCTTGCCCGCGCCCACGATGGTGTGCAGCTCGTCGATGAAAAGCAGGATGCGGCCTTCCGACTGCTGCACCTCTTTGAGAACCGCCTTCAGGCGCTCCTCGAATTCGCCCCGGTACTTGGCCCCGGCAATCAGCGCGCCCATGTCCAGGGAGTAGACAGTCTTGTCTTTTAAGCCCTCGGGCACGTCCTTTTTGAGGATGCGTCCGGCCAGGCCCTCCACGATGGCGGTCTTGCCCACGCCCGCCTCGCCGATGAGCACGGGGTTGTTTTTGGTGCGCCGGGACAGGATGCGGATGACCCGGCGAATCTCCTCGTCGCGGCCGATGACCGGATCGAGCTTGCCCTTTTTGGCCTCCTCCACCAGATCGCGGCCGTATTTCGAGAGCGCCTCGTAGGTGGCCTCGGGATCGGCCGAGGTCACGCGCTGGCCGCCGCGCACCGACGTCAGGGCGGTGAGGATCTTGTTTTTGTCCACGCCGAATTTCGCGTTTAAGCGGCCGATGATGGTGCTGGGCGGCTCGTCGAGAAGCGCCAGAAAGACGTGCTCCACGCTGACGTATTCGTCTTTGAGGCTCTTGGCCAGATCCTGGGCCCGCACCAGGACTTCATTTAAGCGCGGGGTGACGTAGATGGACCCGGGCTGCGAACCCGGGCCGCTGACCCGGGGCTGGCGGGACATTTCCTGCTCAAGTTGGGTGGTGTAGGACCCTGCGTCATATCCGGCCTTCTCCAAAAGCCGGGCCGCAAGCCCCTGTTCCTGCTGCATAAGGGCCAAAAGCAGGTGCTCGGCGTCCACCTGCTGATGCCCCATGCGCACGGCCAGGGCCTGGGCCTCGGAGAGGGCCTGCTGGGATTTCTGGGTGAAGGCGTTCATATCCATGTTCGATTGCTCCTTTCAGAAAGATTCTGTCCGGGCTGGCCGGGACGGCTCTCCCCTCCGGTCACAACAGACGGTCCAACTCGCGCACCTTGTTTTCCAGGTATTCGATGCGCTCAAGCAGATCGACGATGATGCTTGCGCCCAGAAGCGGCAGCTCGAAATCGCGTACGATGCGGTCCAGCTTGCGCAGCCGGTAGATGTCCCCGGGCCTGAAGAGAAACGACTCGTCCCGGATGACCACCGGCGTGATCCAGCCCAGCTCGATGAGTTCGCCCAGGGTGGAGGGATGCAGGCCGGTCAGATCGATGACCTCGGTCCAGGTGATGTGCCCCGAGCGCGCAGGCGCCGCGGCGTGAATGACGTGGGTGATGTCCATGGCGTCTCCGGGGGCCTAAAAGGTTCTGGGCGAAAAGGTCGAGGCCTTGGCCAGCTTTTCCCAGAGCTTACGCTCTTTCTCCGTGATCGAGGCAGGCGCCTGGATCATGATCCGCACCAACTGGTCGGCCCGGGTCTTGCCGCCCAGCCCCTTGCCCGGGATGCGCAATTTTTTGCCGCTGCCCATGCCCGGGGGGACGTTCAGGTCCACATGCCCGTCCAGGGTGGGCACCCGCACCGTGGCCCCAAGCGCCGCCTCCCAGGGGGCCAGGGGCAGATCCAGGACCACGTTGTGGTCTTCGAGCTTGAAAAGCGCATGGGGCAGGATGCGGACCTTGAGATACAGGTCCCCGGCCCGGCCGCCGCCCGCGCCGGGATTGCCCTGGCCGGTCAGGCGTATCTTGGCCCCGTCGCGCACCCCGGCCGGGATGTTCACGCTCAGGGTCTTGGTCTGCATGGCCGGCGAGCCGTCCGGGCGGATGGTCTGCTCCTGGAGGCTTATGGCCTTGCCCCCGCCCTGGTAGGCCTCCTCCAGCGTCAGATCCAGGGTGGCGGTCACGTCCTCCCCGCGCGAGGCCGCGCGCGAGAACCCGCCGAAGCCGCCCGCCCCGGAAAAGCCCGAGGCGCCTTGAAACCGCGCCCCGCCGCCTGCGCCGCCTGCGCCGCCGAAAAGCGTCTCAAAAAAGTCGCTGAAGGCCCCGGCGTCGAACTGCTGGCCGCCTGCGCCGCCCTGGCCGCCTGCACCGCCGAAATGGTACCGGACGTTCTCGAAGCCCGGAGGCGGCTGGAAGTTCTGGCCGTCCTTCCAGTTGGGGCCAAGCGAGTCGTAGAGCTTGCGCTTTTCGGGGTCTTTTAAGACCTCGTAGGCCTCGTTGATCTGCTTGAAATTTTTCTCAGCATCGGGGCTGTTGGGGTTGAGGTCCGGGTGGTACTTTCGGGCCAGTTTTTTGAAGGCCTTGGACAGCTCCTCCTGGCTCGCCCCCTTGGTGACCCCCAGAAGCTTGTAATAGTCCTTGTATTCCACGCTCATGGCGACTGGCTCTCCCTTTTTTCCGGCCGTGTGCCCAGCCAAGTTTACATAATAAGTCCGGCCGAAATTCCGTCAAGCATATCGGGCGATTTCCCGCACGGCGGTGGTCGGCGACCGCCGCGGCAGCTTTGGCGGCCGGTCCGGGCGCTTCCGGAGCGGCCCATCCCGCCCCGGCCCGTGTCCCAGCCTGCCCTGTAAAATACCTGACCGGGGAACGGTCCGGCAAGGCCCCCGGCGAGACGGCCTGAGGCCCCCGGTCGGCCATCACATGTACGGACCATTTCTTGCTTGTCCTTTTTCCCATCGTGCAACATATTGCACAATACCCCCGTGCCAGGCCGACGGCGAGATTCGCAGGCCCTTCCCGACCAGGCACGACCGGCGACGAATAATACGATATTTCGACTTTTTGTCGGAATAACGAAAAATGCTCGACAAAGCACGGGCCGTGACGCAGCCAACCCGGCATGCTCGCAACCTCTGCGCAAGGATGTACAAAGAGATGGACAGCGATACCTCCTGTGTCGGCCATGCCGCGTTTCGAGTGCTTCTGGCCGAGGATTGCGACAGTTCCCGACTGGCCCTGGAGATGTGCCTGCGCCACGCCGGATGCGCCCCCCACGGGGCGCGAAACGGCCGCCAGGCCCTGGAGCTTTTCCAGCCGGGCGCGTTCGATCTGGTGCTCATGGACCTGGAGATGCCGGACATGGACGGCCACGAGGTCACGGCCGGCATCCGGGCCATGGAACGGCGACGCCACGCCGCGCCCACCCCGGTCATCGCCCTGACCGCCCACGACGACCCGGCCCACCGTGAGGCCTGCCGCCAATCGGGTTTTTCCGGCTATGTGGTCAAGCCCGCCACCACCGAGGCCATTCGCCGCCTGCTCGACACCTTCTGTCGCCGCAGCGGCGCCGCCTGATCCGCACTTCGCCGCCCGCCCCATTTCACCGCCCGCGTTGCCACAACCGCGCCGGGTTGCTAACGTGCGTCATATATCCCTCTGGAGGCGGACATGAGTGAAAAACCCATCCTGGTCACCGGCGCCACGGGCTACGTGGGCGGACGCCTGGTCCCCAGGCTCCTTGACGCCGGACGCCGGGTGCGGGCTGTGGGCCGTTCGCTCGACAAGCTTTCGGCCCGCCCCTTCGCCTCTCATCCCGGGGCGGAGCTTGCCGCCGCCGACCTCTCCGACCTCGATTCCGCCCGGGCGGCGCTTCGCGGCTGCGACACGGCCTATTACCTGGTGCACTCCATGCACCCCGGCAAACGCGACTTCGCCGCCGCCGACCGCCACGCCGCCCTGATCATGGCCCGGGCCGCCCGGGAAGAGGGGCTGTCGCGCATCATCTACCTGGGAGGCCTGGGCGAGGACCGCGAGGACCTAAGCCCCCATCTCAAATCCCGCCACGAGGTGGCCCGCATCCTGTCCCACGGCGGCGTCCCCCTGACGCATCTGCGGGCGGCCATGATCCTGGGTTCGGGCAGCGCCTCTTTCGAGCTTCTGCGCTACCTGGGCGACCGCCTGCCGGTCATGCTCACCCCGTCCTGGGTGCGCACCCGCTGCCAGCCCATCGCCATCACCAACGTCCTGGGCTACCTGGCCGGGTGCCTGGACGAGCCGCGCACCGTGGGCCGCACCTTCGACATCGGCGGCCCGGACATCCTGTCCTACGGAGATTTGTTCCAGCTCTACGCCGAGCAGGCCGGGCTGCCGCGCCGTCTGATCATCCCCGTGCCGGTCATGTCCCCCCGGCTGTCGGGCTACTGGGCCCAACTCGTCACCCCCATCCCGGCCTCCCTGGTCATCCCCCTGGTGGAGGGCCTACGCAACGAGGTGGTGTGCACAGACGACGCCATCCGCGACATCATTCCCCAAAACCTTCTCACCTGCCGCGAGACCATCGCCCGGGCCTTGGAAAAAATCCGCCAGAACACGGTGGAGACCTGCTGCACCGACGCCGGAGCGGCCACGCCGCCGGAATGGTTGAGCGCGGGCGACGCGCCCTATGCCGGGGGCACGGTGCTGGAATGCGGCTACACGGCCCGCATCGCCTCGACGCCTGAGGACCTGTGGCGCGCCCTGTCCCGGATCGGCGGGGAGACGGGCTGGTATTACGGGGACATGCTGTGGCGGCTGCGCGGCTTTGCGGACAAGCTCGTCGGCGGGGTGGGCCTTCGCCGCCTGCGCATCAATCCCGACACCCTGCGGGTGGGCGACCCGCTCGATTTCTGGCGCATCCTGGCCGTGGAGAAATACCGCCGGCTGGCGCTCCTGGCCGAGATGAAGCTGCCGGGCGAGGCGCTCCTGGAGTTCCGGCTGCAGCGGGTGGCCGACAACGTCACCGAGATGACCGCCCATTCCCGGTTTCTGCCCCGGGGCCTTGCGGGCCTTGCCTACTGGTACGCGACCTTCCCCCTGCACCAGCTCGTATTCTCGGGGATGCTCACGGGGCTGGCCCACGCCGCCGGGAAACCCCTGCTCACCCGCCCGCAACGCTTCACCCCTGTTTTGCGCCGCTAGGCGCCTACCCCGGCTTCGACGATTCGTGGACCGCCACGGGCCTACGCGCCAGGTCCGCCGCCTGCCGCGTCCCTGCCAACGGCGGTCCGGCCGGGGCCGGACCTGTGATCAGACCGCATGCATCAAAGCAACCTTCCGATATTCAAAGGAAAAAAATATCTCGCGCCTTTTCCCGCCCCCAGGGCCTGCGCTCCACGATCCGTGGATTACGCCGCCCCGGCGGCCCTTTCCGGCAGGACTTCCGCAAAGCCGCGCCGCAGGCTGCTTTCCGGCGATGCAGCCGACCCGCTTTCCACGAATTGTGGAACCAGGTATTGGTCGACCTTTGCGGGCGTGGCGGCAGGCCAGATGCGTGGGCCGCACAACACGCCAAGATCATTATTGTTTTTAATGTCCATAAAATTTCTGCCTGCTCTTTTCCGGCGCTGTCGGGCCCTGGCACGGCCATTGCTTAAGGGAAGTCATCCGCAAGGAAAAATTTCAAAACAAATTTCAATACAAGGAGAACGGCCATGTTGAACCAGATCATGAACTTCGTGCGTGATGAGGAAGGGGCTTCGGCGGTTGAATACGGTCTTCTGGCCTCGCTGATCGCGGCTGTCATCGTGCTGGCCGTCACCGCCCTGGGCACCACGCTGCGCACCACCTTCGAGGAAATCACCACCGGCATCGGCGGCTAACGAAATCTTACGACAGGGCGGCCCGACCGGGGAGACCCGGGCGACCGGGAGGAAGGGCCGCCGGACACGCCACGAAAACACCACCGCGCAGCGAGACGCCGAAAGACCGCCAGACAGCGGTCTTTCGGCTTTTTTTCGGCCCGTGCGTCGTGTCGGACCGCCCGGACGCCTTGGCGGCGCCGACCGCTCGACACCCTGGCCCTCCCTGACGCACCATGGCGACGCTGGCCGCTCGACACCCCGGCCCCCCGAACGCCCCTTGGCGACGTTGGTCGCTCGACACCCCGGCCCCCCGAACGCCCCTTGGCGACGTTG
>Ga0209800_10003295_pt1 | contig 12994 bp, 12 predicted proteins | sample Higcelweek8metaG_FD_187174 | JGI IMG/M metagenome (GOLD analysis project Ga0209800, IMG submission 187174) | Freshwater pond sediment microbial communities from the University of Edinburgh, under environmental carbon perturbations - High... | ecosystem: Environmental > Aquatic > Freshwater >... | reverse complement strand
ATCCGCATGACTATGATTTGGCTACAGATGCACTCCCAGATGAAATGCTAAATATTTTCCCAAAGTCAGTTTCAGTTGGCGCTAAATTCGGAACTGTAATGGCATTAGTCCAAGACAGTCATGGAGAGACAATGGAAGTTGAAGTTACAACCTTTAGAAGCGAATCTGATTACATTGATGGGCGATGGCCAACTAATGTTGAATTTGTAAAAGAGATAGACAAGGATCTTGGGAGAAGAGATTTTACATTCAATGCAATGGCTGTGGATTTAACCAATATGGAATGGGATGGGGAGAATGACCTCAAAGAAGTTGAAATATATGATCCATTTGGAGGAATTAAAGATATTGGATTGAAGAAAGTTAGAGCAGTAGGTACCCCATTGGAAAGATTTAAAGAAGATGGAGTAAGAGCATTTAAGGCTTGTAGATTAGCCTCACAATTAGATTTCGAGATTGAGGAGGAAACATTTAAAGCCATAGTCGAATGTATTCCAGTTGCTGCGCAAGTATCCATGGAGCGTATAAGAGATGAGTTCATGAAAATGCTCTTAAGATCCTCTAAGCCATCTGTGGGCATAGATTTGATGCGAAAGGCTGGATTACTTCAATTATTTATTCCTGAACTCCTTGAAGGTTTAGGGATAGAACAGAAAATGTTCCATAGCGACGATGTATATTGGCATAGTCTTCGAACATGTGATTCTGCTCACGACAGTGTAAAACTTGCGGCTTTACTGCATGATATTGCTAAACCACGAACAGATATGGGGAACGGTCATTTCTATGGTCATGACGCAATGGGTGCACAAATGACAGAGGAAATCTTAAGAAGAATGAAATTCCCACAAGCAGAGATAAAGAGGGTAGTGTTGCTAATCAAAAATCATATGTTCTACTATCCACATATGGAGGAAGGTATGACTGAAGAAGAAAAGAACAATATTGAATTACATAAATGGTCGGATTCTGCAGTTAGGAGATTCATACAAAGAGTAGGGATAGAAAATATTGATGAGCTTTTTAAACTTCGATTAGCTGATGCTCAATCCAATCCTATGACCGCATTCAAACCGGAGGAGATTACTTTGCTACAACAAAGAATATCCGTAGTACTCCAGCAGGACATGGCTTTCAAGGTGACGGATTTGAAAGTAAGTGGAGAAGATTTAGTGGGGATAGGGATACCAAGGGGGCCCGAGTTAGGAAAAATATTAAAGGAACTATTAGATATGGTATTAGAGGATCCAATGTTAAATACCAAAGAAAAATTGGTAGAAAATGCACAATTAATTTACAAGAAAACCACAAATGGATAGTGTGCTCACAGAAAAAACCTCTGAAAATCAAACTGTTGAATCGTCTGAGAATAGTGAGAAGCGGAGATCGGACATAGTGAAGAAAATGTCATTGGCTTTCGCGGGCACCATTCTCCTGTCTCAAATTCTTGGCGCAAAACAAACAGACAGCCAACAAGAACCAGTTCCTGAACCCCCAGAGTCTGCGCCACTTACGGTGCCTATGACTGAGCCTGATGCAAAGATACAAACTAGAGAGGACGAGAAACCGAGGTATGCAGATCCGATGAGTTTTTACACTTACGAGGACTATTTCTCGTATGAGATTAATTCACAGAAATATTTTGGAGAGATACTCGAATTGAAAGATATTATAGATGCACTACCCGAGGACTTTAGTGGAAATCTCGGAGACTACCTTCGCCAAACAAGTTGGTACAACTCAATAGAGAAGAATAAAGGATTAGAGGCAGCTTTAAATATGGTTAGCATAACTAACGTTGAAGGACAGCCACTACAGTGTGTTGGTCTAGCTGTTCTGTTATCAAATCTAAAAGATCCCAATTTGCCTGTTCAAAATATCGGTGGAGCGAGTGCTTTTGATGCTGGAGGACAAGGAGCTCAGAATGCAATAGAGTTCGTACCGTATGAACTTTTGCATAATAAATATAGAGAGGTCATATCAAATAATTACGGTGGAGTTACAATAAGAACCTCGGATTTTGGAGTAAGTGACTTTGAAGCCGGTGATGTCGTTATACTTGGTGATAGGGGGAGGATAATCCATATTAGTACTCCAGAGGGCAAGCCGCTTGAAACCCATATAGGTCACGTTGCTGTTGTAATAGGGGAAACAAGCTTTAATGGAAGAGATATGGTTCTCGTAGCCGAGGCTAACCGTAATAACGATGGGAAAATAACAATCACATTAGTAGACAACAAAAATCTGGCAGAGACGTTAGATCCTGGGGCTAATACTTTTGTGATAAGAACGAACAGAATATACTCAAATAATTAGTCAACATTTAAATTAATTTTTAATACAAAACTATGATGAGAAGAATTGAGAAGAAGACAGTCCCTGATCTTTTTGAGAAAGTACTAAATGGTGAGAAGAATTTTGACCTTAGAATAGCAGAATTTGAATGTGAAGTTGGGGATGTTTTGGTATTAAGGGAATGGGATCCTGAACTAAAAGAATATACTGGAAGACAATTGGAGAAAACTGTGACCTTTGTTTTAAAGACTAAAGATTTGAAATTCTGGAGTCAGGAAGATATTGAAGAATTAGGATTCTTGGTAATGTCATTTAAATAGGGTTGGAATTAACTCCTTTTTCCTCTATCATATACATAGCTTAATTAACTAAACCTGCCTAATGAAGTTAAAATTCTGTGGAGCTGCTAAGAACGTTACTGGATCCTGCTATTACATAGATACAGGAGAGCTCAAATTCATAGTAGATTGTGGAGCATATCAAGGTTCAGATGAACAGGAATCCCTCAATTACCAACCATTTCCATTTGATCCAGCCTCTTTGGATTTTGTATTCCTTACTCATGCACACTTTGATCACTGTGGTAGATTACCTGTCTTAGTAAAACAGGGATTCCATGGGAGAATAGTATGTACTCAGCCTACAAGAGACTTGGCAAAAGTTGTTCTTTTAGATGCAGCACATATACAAGAAGAAGATTATGAGAGATGGATTACCAGAGCGAAGGAAGAGGGTATGTCAGATGCTTCGGCGGAGGAAGGCTCTATTGAAGCTAACAAGAAACCGCTTTTTACAACAGAAGATGTAGAAGCGATGAGTTCATTCTTTGAAGTATATCCATACAGTTCATCTGTAAATATCAACAATCATTTTGAATTTAGATTGAGAGATGCGGGGCATATAATTGGATCTGCAAGTATAGAGTTTTGGATTAAGAATGAAGCCGAGAGAACTAGGAAAATTGTATTCTCTGGTGATCTAGGACAACCAGGTGCACGTATTGTAAGAGATCCAGATTTGATTCGTGAGGCAGACTATGTCATTTGCGAATCAACATATGGAAACAGAATACACCGAGACAGAAATGAGACACTTTTAGAATTACTTGCCATATTACAAGAAGCACAAAAGAGTGAAGGGAATGTCCTTATCCCAGCCTTTGCCATAGAACGAGCTCAAGAAATATTGTATGAGATTAATCTATTTGTAGAACAAAGATTACTCTCAGGATTACCAATCTACTTAGATAGTCCAATGGCTTCAAAAGCAACCGCAATATTTAAACAGTATCCAGACTTTTATGACGAAGATGCTAAAAGACTCTTAAACAAGGGTGATGATCCATTCGAATTCCCAGGTCTTCATATCGTTGAGGATGCAGAGGAATCTAAAAGATTAATATCCAAACGTGGAATCGCAATAATGGCAGGAAGTGGAATGTGTACAGGGGGAAGAATAATGCATCATTTGAAGAACAATATTGAGAACAGCAAGACACATATTGTATTTGTTGGATACCAGGTACAGGGGACATTAGGAAGACGAATTATGGATGGGGAGAGAGTTGTGAGAATATTTGGAAGAGAATATGAAAACAATGCGCATATACATACATTAGGGGGATTCTCTGCACATGGTGATGAACGCGACTTGTCATATTGGTTAGGAAGTTTTGGTCACACACCCAAACAGATATTCATAACCCATGGAGATGCACAAGTTGCAGAAGAATTCGCAGACAAGGTATACAAGGATACTCAGATAGAGACGATAGTGCCTAATTTAGATGAAGAATTCGAATTAAAGTAGCATGGAAGTATACACACAGATAGACAAAATATATGAGGATATACAAAAATTGAACATCCAAGGTGCTACCAATGTTGCCATTGCAGTGTTCGAGGGAATGAAATTGTATCTCTCTTTAACTAAGGAAACAGACAAACAGAAGATTCATGATGAATTCTTTCAAGTAGGGGACAAACTCGCAAAAGCTAGACCTAATGAACCATTGGCAAAGAATGGGGTTAGATTCATAAAGTACTTCTTTGGCAAAGAGTTTCCTGTTTTACCAGAGGTGTCCACTATGAAACCAAGACTTGACGAGCTGTGCGCACAGTATCTTGATATGATTTCCGAAACCAAAAAGAATATTGTGGATAAGTCAAAGGAATATCTAAAAAACTATGACAATATCTTTACCCATTGTCATTCTTCAACGGTGGAAACATTGATCAAAGAATTGTCTCATAACGATAAGGAGTTCGAGGTAGTGTGCACAGAAACTAGACCAAGAATGCAGGGGAGGATAACTGCAAAGAACTTAGTAAATGCTGGAATTAAAACCACGATGATTACGGATAGTGCTGCAGATTCATTCATAATCGGAAGAGGAAATGTACTTGTAGACACGATATTCATAGGATGCGACCAGATTGTAAAGGGTGGACATGTAATAAATAAAATAGGGAGTTGGAGCATAGCCATGAGTGCCCATTATGCAGATAAACCCCTCTATGTTATAACCCCGTTATTAAAAATAGATGAAAGTTCATACATTGGAAATGTCGAAATTGAAGTAAGAGAGGACTCTGAAATATGGCCAGATGCTCCTAAGGCATTGGAGATATATAATCCGGCATTTGAAATTGTGGATAATGTCCTAATTACTGGTTTTGTGACAGAATTTGGTATAGTTAAACCTGCTGAAGTGGATGCGGTAGTCAAGGAGAAATATCCTTGGATATTTGATAACTAACTTTTTACTAACGAATTATGTCATTTTACTTGAGAAGCAAAATATTGGATTTAGGCGAGGATAATAGCTTTAACATCGTTTTACATAGGAAAGATGCGGAGAAAATTGGTGTGAAAGAAGGTGAATTAGTATACCTTGGGATAGGTGATGCCGATCTATATGCCAATGTAATTGAGACCGAGGAAAGAGTACATCAGGGGGAGATTGGGTTGTTCGAAGAGATATGGAAGGAGTATATGATAGTAGAGGGAAGTACGGTATTTGTTGATATCCCTGAAAGAAGTAAAGCATTAGAAGCTATAAGTAGAAAGCTATTAGGTCATGATCTTACAAAAGAAGATTTGGAACTAATTATGAAAGAGATTGCATCTCGAAGATTAAGAGAAACGGAGATCGCATTTTTCATTTCTACCTTCTTTAATCCTGGTTTTAATGATGAGGAGATATATTGGATGACACAGGGTATGGCTCAGTCGGGTGACTCTTTGTCGTTTAAAAAATTTAAAGGTAAGGGTAGTGTAATTGCAGACAAACACTCCATTGGTGGTGTTGCAGGAAAGGGTGTTACCCCTGTACTTGTCCCTATACTTGTAGCTGGTGGTTTGATCGTCCCTAATACCTCTTCTAGAGCAATCACGTCTCCATCTGGCACATCAGATATCTTGGAGGTTGTCATGCCTGTATCCCTCTCTGAAGAGGAAATAATGAAGGTTGTTGAGAAGACCGGTGGTTGTTTGTTCTGGGGTGGTTCTTTGAGTATATCTCCAGCAGATGATGTAATTATTAATGTTGAGAGATCTCTTCGTATTCAGGAGTTCCAGAAGGTACTTGTTAGCATTGTAGCTAAGAAGGTTGCTTTAGGTATTGAGAATATCCTAATTGATTTGCCATATGGTAAAGGTAGCAAGGTGGAAGTTACTGAGGATGTATTCAAACTAGCCAAAGAATTTAAGAAACTGTTTAAGAAGTTTGGTATAGAGTGTGAAACGACTACTCGTAAGGTCCATGGACCTGATGGTAGAGGTATCGGCCCTAACCTTGAGATCATTGAATCTCTAAAGATACTTGAGAGAGACAGTAGTGCATCGTTGGAAATGGAGTTGGTAGTCATAGAGATGGCTGGGATTTTGTTTGAAGCTACGGGGATCTCCAAAGAAGGAGAGGGTAAAGTACTTGCTCAAACGCTTTTGGATTCGAAAAAGGCATATGAGAAATTCTGGGAGATAGGGTTTGCGCAGGGAGCTAAGAAGATAACTAAGTCGAGTGAAATTAAAACTGGAAATCTGAGTGCTGATGTTGTTGCTGTAGAGAGTGGGACAGTGAAGATGATTAGTAGTATTGAGATTGTGAATATTGCGAGGGCTCTAGGATGTCCTCGTATTAAGGAAGCGGGTATGTATATCCACAAGATGCCAGGTGATTCTGTCTCTAAGGGTGATGCTTTGTTCACTATGTATGCTACTGCTGATGATAGATTAGAGAATGGTAAAAAGGCGGTAAATCTAGAGAAGATGTATGAGATAACCTAGACGCTGTATCCCATAGTATTGAGAATTCCTTCTAAAAAAGGTATAATAGAGTAGTTAAAAATATACTGCTCTTTAAAAATATCATTGATAAATACAAGGAGATTTCCTTATGAATTTAATTCATATAGATGTTAGTCATCTCTCTTGGTTTGGTTATCCATTACTTATTCAGAAATAATTCTCAGGAGGAGAATATATTATGAAATCTGTAAGCTATGGTAATTTGATAGGGTTCTTCGGAACCATCGGTCTGTTAGTGATATCTCGGTTTGCAGCGATTGGTGAAAGCCAGCTCCCTCCTGTCCTTTATTGGACAGCTGTTGTTGGTGGCACTATATTCATGATTGTAGGAATTCGATTTTCCACAATTCCCAAATGGGCGAAAGCAATATATGTCATTTCACAGATCGTCGCAATATGCCTAGGCATATCACACTCAAATAGCGTCCATGAGATACTATTTCTTGTAGCGCTTATCTCGCTGTTATTCTTGTTTATACCGATTATGGTATGGATGAATCATCATATACTCTCGTCTAGTACAAAAAGATAACCAAACAATACACCATTGGGTGTTCTTTATATTTATATACGGAACACCCATGGTTATCTTCTTATATTTATCTATGATATTGTTCTTTAAAAATATATTTCTTAAATGCAGAGGGAATTGTATTAAGTACTTAGTTATTTAATACTATATATTTCTTCCATATATTCTTACCCAGTAGGGTGCGATTTAAATGATGTTAATTGAGATATTAACGTTAGCTATATCGCACACCGAGGGTGTTCGAATAAATAGGAGGAAATAAAATGAATAAAAGTTTAAGTCCAATGGCGTTGGTCAAAACGTTCATAGTAATTATTTTCTGGGCGTTAATATCGCTTGTATTTTTCGATTTCAAAAAAGATTTGGAATCAGACAAGCTCTTGCTTTGTGTTATGGGATTTGTTGCCGTCTTCTCTCCTGTCGTACTTTTCTTTTTTGTATTGAAGCACGATTACATAATTCTAGCATTATCTGTTCTTTGGTTTGTAATGGAACTTGGTCTGTTAATGCAATCGATGCAAGCTTTTATCCAGATCTCAAGAATCGCTCCGTTTGTTGTAGGCTATGCGGTCTTAATGAAGATAATGTTTTTTGACAATATAGTGAAGAAAAGAGGTGGAAAATAAAATTACCATGACATCCCTTCTGCACCTTGGGTGTACCTATATATAATAAAATTGTCTAACAAGGCAGAAAATAAAAATATAGGTACCCCGAGTGAATTGCATATCTGTATTTAAGAGATATATTTATTGTTGAATAGGGTTAGTACTATTCAATTTCTTCCTCCTTATTCTCATAACTGTATTCCTAGTAATAGAAATTACGATGGCAATTACCAATACAAGTAGAATAATAGGACCCGTTATAATAACAGCCTTACCAACAGTCGTAGTCTTAAGAAATGTATTTATCCATCCTCCAAAGTTATATTTCTCTGTAGTAGGAATATCATCAACTGACTCATAACCTTTCTCAGGTACGAGATCTGTATAGGTTTGTAATTTTGTAAAATCTATTCCTGTACTATCCACACCATATACATTTAGGTTATATCCCTCCGTAGTTAATATATCTATATTATCTGCCGAAAATACTCTAATGTTTGATAGCGTATCCTCATTAAATACCTCCCAAAGTACTCTGTCTATACTCTGTCCTAATCGCATATTGTTGCTTTCTAGAGTAGGGTCTATGGAATACCAACCATAATCAGGAATCCATGCCTGCACCCACTGATGTCTAACCTGGGCTTCTTGCTCTTCGGAGATATTCGCATACCCAAGGGCTGCTCTGGCAGGAATACCCTGTGCTCTAAGTAATGCAATCATAGAATCTGCATATTCCATACATACGGAGGCTCCTCCTTCGAGTGCTGCTTTTGCTCCAATTCTTTCATTCTCGGAATTGGCTTTGTTGTCATCATATGAAAGCTTCTCTCCCACATATGCATAATCAGCTTTAATGATATCCATAACGGTGGTTTTGTCAGCCATTAACCTCTCCGCTTCACCCTTTACGAAAGAATCTGTACTTTGCCAATATTTGGTAGGTGTAAGGTAGTTGCTCAAGAATGAACTTGAAGCCACAGTCTCTTTGTAAGCAGTCCAGTCTATGTCTAAAGCTGTTGCTCCCGCTTTGTATTCATCTTGATGAGCGACAATATATCCCTCTAGGGTTATCGTCCCTATGGTATTTGCTGGTACCTCAAAAGATGCAATTATGTTACCTTCATCATCTTTGTAAATATTTGATGGAGTAGGTGATACATTTGTGAAATATACTTCCTGATTGGTTTCTGCGAACTCTCGTGGGAGAGAGATTTCAAAGATATTCGTGGAAAGCGCTTTTAATATATTTGTAAGGTTCTCAGGTAAGAAAGAATCTGTCTTAGGAGTGGTATATGTTAAGGCAAATTTGTATGTAACAGATGTCCCAAACTCAATGTACGGAGAGTTTCCAATTCTGTTTTCTTGAGCAAATGAATATGTAGTTTTTCCATTCTTCGTGCTTTGTGAGAATTGTGAAGGAAATACTTTCGCAAGCGGAGCGATTGCTTCGTCTACAATGATATTTAAACCATAGTTAAAAGTAGTTTTGGTATTTGTAGCTGTATCAGTTTGCTCAAATATGACATCCTTAGGTAAGGCTGGAGCTTGAATGGTTGTATAGCTTACAACCTTGGTGACAAAATCGTGTGTATTGTATGCAATTTGTATGATGTATGGTGAACTAGCAGTGGTTTGTTTGTAATTTGGAACCTTAATGTATATTCCTGAACCTTGAGCTTGTTCTTCAATGGTATATTTAACGGATCCTCCTAAGGTATTGGTTACTTTGAGCGAGTCTAGTTTGTATTTTCTTTCTGCAGTAATTTCTTCTTCTGTGCTATTGGGGAGGTCAGGTATATTAAATACCTTCTCTCCTGTAGCAGGGTAGAAGTAATCACTGTTCGCTACTGTTCTGGTGTATTTTGTTTCTACAGATACAAAGGTATCTCCTGTGATGTATGAAATATTTGTATTTGAATCTATGACAAAATCAGAGGACTTCGCCAATACCTTCGTAGAGAAGAGGACACAGAGAGATACAATGCTAAGGATATATATGAACAGTTTTTTCATTGTAATGGTTTGGGCTATTTAATGTATTTAATATCATAGCAATTATTGAAAAGGGAAGGAAGAAGACCTATAATGCAAATTCGATTTACACATCGAAGGGGTTGTTCATAAGGAGACTCAAATTGACAGATATTTGCAATATTGTAGATGAGTATAACAATACTTCTGAAATAGCAATAAATCTAGATATGGTCGCAAGTGTTTTCAAAACCATAGAATATAACTGTTCTAGTTGGGAAGGTTTGAAACAGGTCTATGATAAGCTTGCGAAAGGAATTTTGAGATCCATGGTTGTTATGTTGTTAGCTAAGGCTGCAAGAACAAAGCAAGAATTAGTGGTGACCAAAAGGCTTTGTGACAAGCATAACCCTGGACCGGCGAATTTGATTGAAAGAAGATTGCAAAAAGAATTTAATGTGTAAATTCGAAAACCTGTTCTACTGTTGAGCCTCTATTATTGATTTTTCATCAAGGGGCTCACAGGTTGGTTTTCATATATCCAAAACCTTAATATTAGGATATAATTCACCATTATGTCAGTAAAAAGATCACACTCATTGTCTCTAGGTATTGTAGGACTTCCTAATTCAGGAAAATCTACAATATTTAATGCACTAACCAAATTAACAGTACCAGCAGAAAATTTTCCTTTTTGTACGATAGATAAAAACGTAGGGGTAGTAGAAATCCCAGACGAAAGATTAGGAAGAATGTCTGCATATTTCAATGCTAAGAAGATTGTACCTTCAGCAATGACATTTGTAGATATTGCAGGATTAGTTAAAGGAGCATCAAAGGGAGAAGGTTTAGGAAATCAATTCCTTTCACACATTAGAGAAACCGATGTCATTATGTATGTACTTAGAGCTTTTGAAAGTAAGGAGATTGTACATGTATATGAAAGAGTAAATCCAGTTGAAGATTTTGAAATTGTACAAGCAGAACTCATATTCAAAGATATTGAGGTTGTTGAAAAGAAGATAGCTAGTGTGAACAAAATGGCAAGGATAGGGAATGTAGATGCAGCATTAGAGATGAATATATTGGAAAAGATACAGAAGAATCTTGGTATGGGTATTCCTGTGGTAGATATGGAGATGAATGAAAAAGAGAAGGAGTATGTATATGACCTTTGGTTGTTAACAAGTAAGAAAAGGATGTTTGTATTGAATTGTAAGGAAGGATTGGAAAATGAAAAGATTGAGCAATGGAAAAATGAATTGGAAGAGAAGACTAAGGATCTAGTGATTATGGCAGATGTGAAGTTGGTGGGGGAGATGGAGGATGCTGATGAGTATGCTGAGTTATTGGGTTATGTCCCTAAATCTGTTAAGGATGTTATTAAAGGGGCATACGATGCTCTCAACCTTATTACTTTCTATACTGGTTCTGAGAAAGAATGTAATGCATGGACTATTGAGAAGGGTGCTAATGCTAAGGAGGCTGCTGGGGTTATACATACTGATTTAGAAAATAACTTCATTACTGCGGATGTGGTTAATGTTGATGCGTTGTTAGATGCTGGTGGTTGGGTTAAGGCTAAGGATTTGGGTTTGGTTAAGAATCATGGTAAGGATTATATCGTTCAAGATGGTGATTACATTATTATTCTTGCAAACAAGTAAGAATTTTTCAAAGGAAATACGGTTGTGGTAGATATTTACAACGAATCAAATAACCCATAGAATATGGGGTCTTTTTGTTGGGGTTTATTCCCATATCATATTCGCTCATAACAATGGAAAAGGTGGAAAATGAATAAAAGAGTACATTTTTCAGGTAATGAAGTGTATTATATCTGTACTAAACGACTTGGCGGAGCTTGGTTAGGCTGGAAAGAAGGAACAAATGAGTTCTTTATGATTTTCCTTCTTAATGAGGAAGAAATTTGGAAATGTTATCCAATTGATTCTCTCGAAAAGATAGATATTAACGAAGTATTTCCCGTAATATATAGTGAGGCTGGATCGCTTGATCATACTATCCAACTGGTTGGAATAAATGGAGAGAAAGAGAAATACATTGTAATTTATTACGATGAACCTGGAGGATTTGTAGCTTCGAAGTTGGTCTGTATTTCTGAAGCCTCAGATGGCTTTACCGATGTAATCTTTTACGGCAATAATAAACATCTGGCTATCCACTTGGGAATTGATACGATCATTTCCTATAGAAATGGAGAACTGGTTGAACAAAAAATGAAACATGGTTAGTTCGGGCAAACAAAAAGACAAAAAAGGGTAGTGGACTATTCGTATATTGGTTAATTCCAATTTCACACGTAGTCCACTGCACGACCCTTTAACAAAATTTCAAAACAAATACAGTTGTAGTAGATATTTACAACAAGTCAAATATCCCATAGAATACGAGCAGTCTTTTTGTTGGGATTTATTCCCATATCGATTCGCTCATAAACAAAAAAGAAGGATAGGGAAATCATGAATGCATATAAAACTTTATCTAGGGATCTAATAGAAATAAAGGAAAAGATATATAGAGTAGTAAGATATTTCGGCGATGTTTGGCTTGTAAAAGAGGTCAATACAATCAAATTCTATATTTTTGATAGAAACGAAGAGTACTTCTTTCTGATTCCTAAGGAGTCAATGAATACGATGTTCGTTCTGTCAGATCTCACAAACCGTGCGTTTGTTGAAGTGTGTGAGATGCCTTACAAGGGGCACACGTTTAAGCTTCTTAGATGTAAAGAAACAAAGTGCCTATATATTGCGGATTTGGTTCCCGAAACAAAAATAGTAAAGCATCTTACCCGTGTACCGAGTAATAAGGCTGAAGTGCTTTTGGATCAGCGTGGAAATATCGTGAGTGTTTATCATGATAAATTAGATGTAATCCATATTGAAAAGGGGAAGTTTGTTATATAAAGCAAAAAGACAAAAAAGGGGGTAGAACTCAAGAATACTAGATTAACTAGTTTCGCAATGAGTTCTACCGCTTTCCCTTTAAAATATATATACCAGCAGTTGTATTAACTAATATTTTCTGCTAAAATCCATTCTCGTTAAGACATAATTTGTATATATCGGTTAAATGGCAGCAGAAGAAGTAAAAAAAGGAAACTATTATGAAATGGCAGTGGCTCTTAAACCACTATTACCAGATGATGTTAGAAAAGCAATTCACAAAGAATTTGTAGATTTAGTTAAGTCTAAGGGTGGAGAAGTATTAGATGTAGATGTATGGGGAAAGAGATATTTAGCATACAAGATAA
>Ga0209800_10003294_pt1 | contig 12997 bp, 5 predicted proteins | sample Higcelweek8metaG_FD_187174 | JGI IMG/M metagenome (GOLD analysis project Ga0209800, IMG submission 187174) | Freshwater pond sediment microbial communities from the University of Edinburgh, under environmental carbon perturbations - High... | ecosystem: Environmental > Aquatic > Freshwater >... | reverse complement strand
TATTTTTATTGGCACACAGAAGGGCCTGGTTCACTATGATCCATTGATCCATAAAAACTACTTTGAAGAAATGCAGGTTTACATCAACCGGGTTCTCATTTCTTCAAAGCAGGAAGATTCAATATGGTTCTGGTCCGGCAATTCTCAGATTGACAAACGGGAGCTAAAAGACAATTTCTCAATACCCCATTTGTGGAACAATATTTCATTCAGCTACAATTTGCCGGACATGGAGAATGCCGGTCATATCGAATACAGTTACCGCCTGGGCAATTTTGACGATGACTGGTCAGACTGGACCACTGCAAACATGAAGGAGTACACTAATCTGCATGAAGGCGACTACTGTTTCGAGGTGAAGGCCAGAAACATATACAACAATATCAGCTCCACTGATAAGTTTTGTTTCACTGTAAAACCTCCATTCTCCAGGTCGTACAAAGCATTGATACTCTGTTTTATCCTGCTTTCAGCTTTAATTCTGACCTCAGTATATTTATATATGCGGCGAATTGAAAAGGTCAGGCTGCAGGAAAAGAATAAGCAACTTAACGCCTTCAGAAAGACAGAGCAGACACTTGAGGAACAGAAACTGGCAGCGGAAAAGGAGATCATCCTTCTTAAAAATGAAAGGCTGCAGACTGACATGAAGCATAAGAATGAAGAGCTCGCAACAGCTACCTATCATATTATTCAGAAAAATAAATTTCTCAATTCCCTGAAGCAGGAATTTTCATCCATGATACATGGAACAAAAAATGATGTCCTGGCAAGCGAGCTAAAAAGAATTATCCGGAAAATTGACCGCGATATTCAAAATGAAAATAACTGGGAGGTATTTGATCGTTATTTTGATGAGGTCCACCAGGAGTTCCATGCCCGTTTAAAAAGAATACACCCGGAACTTACGCCGGGAGACTTAAGGCTTTGCAGTTACCTTAAGATGAATGTCTCGACTAAGGAGATTGCGCCGCTAATGAACATTTCATTCCGGGGAGTCGAGATAAGCAGGTACCGTCTGAGAAAGAAATTGAAACTTGAACGGAGCGTCAATATCACCGATTATCTGATGCAAATCTGAAACCTGCATCGGTGGGGAATCGGTAGTATAAAATCTTGTAAGCTAAGTATATACTCTGCGGTTGATGTGGCATTGATGTATCAGGTAAATCCATTTGATGTATTTTTCTTTTCATAAAAAAATGGCTATGAGACAAGTTTCAAGTTACTTGAGCTGACATTTGATTGCAAGACAAGCTCATTAACTGTTTAACAACCTTTAATGAGTTAAAGTTAACTGATCAACTTAAATCACTTATAGTATGAAAAAAAATCTCCTTTTTCTGCGATTATTGTTTCTCCTGTTTACATTTTCAACAGTCTTGAATGCACAGGCTGACCGCGTATCTGTCGCCAGGACTGATGATGGAATGAAATTAGTTGTCAACGGGACGGATTTCATGATCAACGGGATGAACTGGGATTACTTCCCGATAGGCACCACTGTCACCTACAGCCTGTGGAAGCAATCTGACGATGTAATCAAGGCTGCACTTGATGCAGAGATGTCAATGCTGAGGAATATGGGCGTGAATGTTGTGCGTCAGTATACCGGAGTGCCGCCAAAATGGATTACCTATATCCATGAGAAGTACGGTATCTATACCTTACTTAACCATTCTTTCGGACGGTACGGACTAACCCTGAGCGGGAAGTGGGTTCCCAATACCGAATATTCGGATCCGCGCGTTCGCGAGCTGCTTCTTTCCGAAATAACAGCTATGGTAAATGATTATAAGGATACACCAGGTTTGCTTATGTTTCTGCTTGGCAATGAAAATAATTACGGTCTTTTCTGGGAGGGTGCTGAGACAGAGGATATCCCTGTGGAAGACAGGAAATCAACGGCCCGGGCAGTCCATTTATATAAGCTTTTTAACGAAGCAGTGGTTAAGATTAAGGAAATTGATTCTTCTCATCCAGTCGCAATCTGCAACGGCGATCTTCTTTTCCTCGACATTATTGCAAAGGAGTGTAGGGATATTGATGTTTTTGGAGTTAATATGTACAGGGGAGCGTCTTTTGGTGATGCTTTTCAGAGAGTCAGGGATGTTCTGAACCTTCCAGTCATGTTCACGGAATTTGGCGCTGATGCTTTCAACGCCATTGAAAACGCCGAAGATCAGAATTCCCAGGCTTATTATATGGTTAGCAACTGGAAGGAGATCTACGAGAATGCTGCAGGGATGGGTAAAGCCGGTAACGCAATCGGGGGCTTCACATTTCAGTTTAGTGACGGCTGGTGGAAATATGGTCAGACCACAAACCTCAGCGTTCAGGATAACAATGCCTCGTGGGTGAACGGTGGTTATTTACAGGATTACGTACCCGGTGAAAACAACATGAACGAGGAGTGGTTCGGAATCTGCGCCAAGGGTCCGACGAACGAAAGAGGCCTGTACCAGCTCTACCCTCGCGCAGCATATTACGCTCTAAAGGAGGCACATAATCTGAATCCTTATTCTGAGGGTGTTTCTCTCAAATCAATAGATACTCATTTTTCAGGCATAGAAATCACAAGTATGATCCTGCAGGCGAGAGGCGATAAAGCAGCACTTGCAGGCGAGCAATTGAAGAAGGTCCGGATCAGTGGTCTGAGGGCCGAACTCTCTTCATTCAGTACCGGTGGCAACCGGATCTCCACACCTTCTGACCCTGTTCCCGGGGCGTTGAAATATCCTGATGAGCTGGGGTTTGATCATATGCAGTCATTTTATGTAGATGTGGAAGCCAATCCTGCTCCGAACCTCCGGGGGAATGTTTCTCTTAATGTTCTGGGCAACGTTGCCGAAAATCCGATTGACGAGATTTTCTACGAGAACAGGGGCTGGCCTCGCGAGGTGAATACAGATGATGGCAATCTGATGTTGTCAGCATTGAACAGGGTCAAAGTATACAGCGCTGAGTTTACATGGAACAGCAAGCTTTTTGACCTTACAAGTTTTTATCGTACAGGTCATTACCACTGGGGCTACGAGGGAGACTTTTTCGGATTGTATCCTGAAGCCAACTATGGCCCGAATATGGATATCTACAACGGAGAAGCACCCTTCGGTTTTGAAATTGACGGGAAAAGGTCGCTGAACGGCCTTAAAGTTGCTTTCGGACCGGAACTCTGGTGGGGAGCCAACCCTGCAGTACTTGTCAAGTACAGCAGGAGGGTTGCCGGGTTCGATCTGACGGGTATCTATCATGAGGACCTGGATGAACAGGCTCCTGCGGTGAGTTCGTTCGCCATCCCAACTCCGCCGACACGAAGGACGACTCTGCACATTAAGAGGCAAATGGGTCCTGTCGGCATTGAACTGGGCGGTATTTGGGCAGGCCAGCCAAGAGTGGGTGAGACTTTCCAGTTAGTTGAAGGTGAGCCGGGAAACTATACAGTATATGAGGATAAAATCAACTCCAATGATACCTGGGGAGGCAAGGCCAGGCTGACATTCTCTGCCGGTCCGGTCAACTGGTATGCCCAGGGTGCCGCCATGGGACTGGTAGCCGGTGGCGGTGCGGATTACACAAAGACATTTACGGGCTGGAGGCTCAAGGACAGCGGCAGCGGAAACCAGTTTAACTTCCTTACAGGACTGACAGTGCTGGTGGGTGATTTTCAGTTCGCTCCCAATTTCCTTTGGCAGAAGCCTGTTATTGGACCAGTGCCGGGTGATGTACCAGCCCCCGGAAGAGCAAGAAATATTCTTGATGATCCCTTTGCGGTAAGACACAACAGGGAGACAGTGGCAGGTGAGTTCCTTGTTACATATGACCCGACACCGGGAACATGGATGTACGAATGGGATAACGATGAGACTGAAGATGCTCCGTTTGCAATCAGCGCCGGGTTTGTCTACCGTCACCATCCGACAACACAGGACGCTGCCATCGGTATAATGGCCGACGGGAGAGCAACCTTCGCATTCGCCGGGGCTCCGCCTGCACGCGACCTGTGGGAAGCGTATGCACGGATAGTGTCAAAGGCAAATCCGAACCTTGGCCTCATTGCAAATCTGTTTGCCGGAGAAGCTGAATCAAACGGCAGCGACGCACGGCTGATTAATCGCTATGGCGGTGATCTCAGAATGATTTACAAGAAGGCAAAACTGATATCAATGGTTAAGGTAAACGATTGGGGACCTTACGATTATCACCGTGATTTCAATCTGACATACCCGCTTCAGATAAAAATGGACCTTTCAACTTCGGTCGAAAAACCAAAGTGGGTTGACCTGCCGCAGACCCGTATCGGAATCCGTTTTAACTGGCGTTCTCTTGACCAGTATTCACCCCGCTACTGTCCCACCAAAAATATAGACGTAAACGGAGATATGGTATGTGATCCAACAGTGCCCGGATATCCAAAGGGTAATGAATGGGAAATCAGGACTTACTTACACTTTAACATAGGCATGTAACCATCAATAAATGGAGACTAAAATGAAAAACAAAAAATATAATTGGTCAGCGATTGCCCTGGTAACTGCCATGGCAATTGCAGGCTCCGGCAGCTGCACGAGGGATTATGAAGAACTGGAGCTGGCATCATACCCGACTACACCGGAAGTGTTTATTGATGGCTTCAGTGCGGGCTTAAACTATGCGGCATTCGGTGGTTCAAAAGTGACCGCTTTTGATGTCGATAATGATGTCAAATATCAGGGATCAGCATCGATGAAATTTGAGGTTCCTGACTTTGAGGATCCTGAGGGTGCTTATGCAGGAGGGACGTACTTTACCACTGTTGCCCGTGACCTGTCCGGTTACGATGCCCTGACTTTCTGGGCCAAGGCATCAAAATCAGCAACCATCGACCTGGTCGGTTTTGGTAATGATCTTGGTGAATCAAAGTACCTTGTCTCTTTGCAAAATGTCGCTCTGAACTCAAACTGGAAGAAATTTATTATTCCTATACCTGACGCCTCAAGACTGACTGTGGAAAGGGGCATGTTTTTCTATTCGGAAGGACCTGAAGAAGGAAAGGGCTATACATTCTGGATAGATGAAGTGAAGTTTGAAAAGCTGGGAACAATTGCTCACCGGCAACCAATGATACTCGATGGGGTGGATAAAGTCGAATCAGCTGTAAACGGACTGAAGTTTCCGGTTGGAGGACTGAAAGTAGCCTTTAATATGCCGACCGGGATTGACCAGACAGTTATTGCAGCACCTGCATATTTTACATTCAGTTCCTCAGAGGCAGGGGTTGCGACTGTGGATGCTACGGGACTGGTTACTGTACTGAGTGAAGGAACTGCCGTTATTACTGCCGCTTCTGGCGGTGACGATGCCATGGGATCACTGACGGTTCAGTCTTCAGGTGATTTTACCCACGCACCGGTACCAACTGCAGAACAGGAAGATGTTATTTCAATCTTCAGCAACCAATACGTAAATGTGCCGGTAGATTTTTACAACGGTTACTGGCAGCCTTACCAGACTACCACATCAGCAGATTTTACAGTTGGCGGTGATGCTGTATTGGTGTACAACAATTTCAATTTTGTGGGTATTCAGTTTACCTCACCTACAATAAATGCAACCTCTATGACACACCTGCATCTGGATGTCTGGATTCCAAATGCGGTTAACCCTGCTGATAAACTTGCCGTAAAACTGGTTGATATGGGACCGGACGGAACCCTTGATGGTTCCGATCCCACACTGGTTTATGAAATTGCCGGTCCGCTGGCTTCGCAAAGCTGGATAAGTGTCGATATTGCCCTCTCAGGTTTATCCTCCAGGAGTAAACTTGCTCAGATAATTCTTGAACGTGTGGGTACATCGCTGACGGGATTTTACCTGGATAATGTCTATTTACACGGTAATGGCGGAGGTACGGCTGTGCCTGCAGAGGCTGCTCCTGTACCACCGACGAGGGTTGAGGCCGACGTGATCTCGATCTTCAGTGATGCATACACCAATCTGGCGGGTACCGATTACCCTGACTGGGGTCAGGCAACAGTTGTTTCGGAAGTACAGGTTGCAGGGAATAAAATCCTCAAATTTGCAGGATTGAATTATCAGGGCATCCAACTGGCGTCCAGTAAGAATGTTACAGGAATGCAGTATTTGCATCTGGACTTTTGGACTGTAAGCTCCGCAGAATTCAAAGTTTCCCTGATAAGTACCGGACCGGTGGAAAAGGCATATTCCCTCAGCGTACCTACGACAGGATGGACAAGTATTGATATTCCTTTAAATTCGTTCTCTCCGGTTAATCTTGCTGACATAATACAGCTGAAGTTCGACGGTAACGGCGATATTTATCTTGATAACATCTATTTCTATACTTCAGGTGGCGGTGCTACGCCGGCACCTGCGACTGCAGCTCCGGTACCACCGGCAAGAGATGCTGCTGATGTAATATCGCTCTTCAGTAACGCATATACAAATAAAACTGTAAATACATGGTCAGCTGACTGGGATGATTCAGATGTGGCGGATTTTCAGGTATCAGGGGATAACATGAAGAAATATACCTTCACAAATTTCGCCGGTATAGATTTTAGCAGTAATAAGCTCAACGCCTCTGGCATGACACATTTCCATATCGACATATGGACACCTGACGAGGTTGTTTCTAAATCACTTTCGATCAAAAATGTTGACTTCGGAGGAGGAACTGCTGAGGCTACAAGCCATATCCTTACTGTCGTCCACACAGCTTCCGGAGCTATTCCGGCTTTGGCAAAGGGCGCATGGGTTTCGGTGGATGTTCCGATTACAGCCTTCACCGGAAACCAGACAAGGGCGGACCTTGCTCAGATGGTACTTACATGTAATCTGAGAACTCTTTATGTCGATAATATTTATTTCTACAAGTCCGGTGGCGGCACAGCTACAGAGCCGACTGCAGCAGCTCCGGCACCGCCTGTAAGAGATGCTGCCAATGTAGTTTCAGTATTCAGTGGCGCATACACCGATCTCGCCGGAACTGATTTTAATCCCAACTGGGGTCAGACAACAGTCGTTACAACAGTCAGCGTTGCAGGCAACAGCACCCTTAAATATGCATCTTTCAACTACCAGGGTACTGCTTTGGCAACTCCCAGGGATCTGACTGGAATGGGATTCCTGCATGTTGATATGTGGACTCCGGATGCAACAGTTGTACAGGTGTCGCCAATAAACAACAGTGGCTCACCAGCGGAGAAACTCGTTTCCTTAACCCCGCTTACCAAGGGACAATGGAACAGTTTTGACATACCGTTAACAGACTTTACATCTTCAGGTATGGCGCTGAACGGAGTTTATCAGCTGAAGTTTGACGGTCAGGCAGGTACAACACCTTCAACCATTTACCTTGACAATATTTATTTCTACAAATCCGGTGGCAGCACAGCTACAGAGCCGACTGCAGCAGCTCCGACACCGCCTGTCAGAGTTGCTGCTGATGTAGTTTCAGTATTCAGTGGCGCTTACACCGATCTCACCGGAACTGATTTTAATCCCAACTGGGGTCAGACAACAGTTGTTACTACAGTCAGCGTTGCAGGCAACAGCACCCTTAAATATGCAACTTTCAACTACCAGGGTACTGCTCTGGCAACTCCCCGGGATCTGACTGGAATGGGATTCCTGCATGTTGATATGTGGACTCCGGATGCAACAGTTGTACAGGTGACACCCATAAACAACAGTGGCTCACCCGCGGAGAAACTCGTTTCCTTAACCCCGGTTACCAAGGGACAATGGAACAGTTATGACATACCGCTAACAGACTTTACATCTTCCGGTATGGCGCTGAACGGAGTATATCAGCTGAAGTTTGACGGTCAGGCAGGTACAACACCTTCAACCATTTACCTTGACAACATATATTTCTATAAAGGATCCGGAGGCAGCGGTACACCGGGACCGACTGTGGCCGCACCTGTTCCGCCTGTACGTATTGCTGCCAACGTGGTTTCTATCTACAGTGATGCTTATACTCCTATCACAATTAGTAATTTCGACGCTGGCTGGTGTGGAGGTGCTGCAGCAACCCAGGTTTCAATCGCAGGTAACAATACATTGAAGAAGAATGCGGGAATAAATTGTCAGGGAATTGATTTCTCCACTAACAGGCAAAATTTGTCATCCTTCACTCATATCCATTTCGATCTGTACACTACTGATACTGACCTCACGGGTGATGTATTCAACGTGAAACTTGTTGATTTTGCAGGTGGTGCCGGCGAGGCTTCTGCCCTGGAAGTGAACATCAATACAGGCACAACACCGGCAATAGTTGCAGGTTCATGGGTCTCAGTGGATATTAATATCACTGCGCTTGGAGGAGTTGTTACAGGTAGTCTGACAAGAAGTGATGTTGCACAGATAGGGATCACTACCGCCAATTTAACCAATGTGTGGTATGATAATATTTATCTCTATAAATGAAACTGATCAGCCGTGGCATCAATTTTCCAGGCCGGAAAATTGATGCTTCAGCTGATTTAAGAAATGAAACTTGGTTCTTACGATAAAAACATTGAAAATGAAATCGAATAATGTATTATTTATCAGGGGCATCCTCTTCCTGTCAGCTCTGTTTATTCTGGGCGGATGTGAGAATGATCCGGGACTGAAAGATCGTACCTATGAGCTGGTCTGGGCGGATGAGTTCGGGACTGACGGAGCTGTTGACGAATCCAAATGGGTACTCGACCTTGGAGCTGGCGGCTGGGGTAATAATGAATTGCAGACTTACACCAATGATGCAAAAAATATTATTATCGCAGACGGTTCGCTTAAAATAACTGCAATCAACACCGGAGGGTCATTCACTTCGGCGAGGATTAAGACTCAGGGTAAGTTTGAGCAGGCATACGGCCGGTTCGAAGCACGCATTAAATTACCGTGGGGACCCGGAATCTGGCCTGCCTTCTGGATGCTCGGATCAGATATTGAAACTGCCCCGTGGCCCCGCTGCGGCGAGATTGACATTATGGAATATCGCGGCCAGCAGCCAAATATAATTCATGGAAGCGTACACGGTCCCGGCTATTCAGGCGGCGCAGCAATAACAAAAAGCTACGGATACGAAAACGACAGATTTGATGTTGGTTATCATGTTTTTGCCGTAGAATGGGGTGAGAACTTCATAGAATACTATGTCGATGACGTTCTCTATCAGGTTGTAAATCCCGATGATCTTACAGGCGACTGGGTCTTCGACGGTCCTTTCTTTATGATCCTCAATCTGGCGGTCGGCGGCGATTATGTCGGTTTCCCGACATCCGGAACTCCCTTCCCTCAAACCATGTATGTAGATTACGTCAGGGTTTATAGGGAAGTTACCGGGGACTAGCAGATAATTTAACTTGTTCAGTGACCGGATTACCTTGAGTTATCTCCGGCGTGAAGCCTGACATTTAAGGATTTACAGAAAAATAAAACGTTACTTTAATCTCCATCATATGAATCAATATAAGACAGCTGAGAAAGACAGAGTACCCATGTTGCAGAAAGCGGCCTTTGGTGCAGGCCATCTTGTGAACAACCTGCTGCCGGGTTCCCTTGGAATATTTATGTTCTTTTTACTGACAGCCTTCGGAATGGACCCCTTTCTGGCGGGTTTGCTTGGCGGGCTGCCAAGATTGTATGATGCAATTACTGATCCTATTATGGGTTTTATCTCGGACAATACAAAATCTAGATTTGGCCGCAGAAGGCCCTATATCTTTATCGGTGCCATCTCAAGCGGAATACTGTTTGCTGTCCTGTGGCAACTCTATCCTGAAAACTCCCAGACATATAACTTCTGGTATTTCCTGATTTTCTCCCTGATATATCTCACAGGCAATACAATCTTTTCAACACCCCTTATCGGATTAGGTTATGAGATGACATCCGACTATAATGAGCGTACCAGGATAATGGCATTTTCGCAGACTTTAGGGCAGGTTGCATGGATGATTGTACCTTGGTTCTGGGTGCTGATTGCAAATCCAAATCTGTTTGAGAATCAGGCTGTAGGAGTCAGGAATCTCTCTGTAATTGTTGGCGGTGTCTGTATTATTCTCGGTATTTTACCTGCCATTTTCTGCAAAGGTATCGATGCCACGAATATGGAGGGAAGAGTCAAGATTACATACAAGACTCTTTTATCAAATCTTATGGATCTTTTCAGGGGAATTGCCCAGGTATCGAAAAACAAACCATTTATGAAACTCTGCGGAGCAACCTTCCTGATCTTTAACGGATTTCAGCTGGTAGCATCATTCAGTTATTTCATTATCGTTTTTTACATGTTCAAAGGTGATTATGGGTTAGCCGGAAACTGGCCGGCATGGTTCTCGACAGTCTCGGCAATTGTAACTGCATTCCTTGTGATACCTGTAATCACTGCTATTTCAAATAAAGTCGGTAAACGCAAAGCTTTTATAATTTCAACGTTTATTTCAATTATAGGCTATGCTCTGAAATGGTGGGGATTCAACCCGGAAAATCCGTGGCTGATATTTATGCCACTCCCTCTCATGGCTTTTGGAATCGGAGGCCTGTTTACACTTATGATGAGCATGACAGCTGATGTATGCGACCTTGACGAGTTGAATAACGGCATGCCCCGAAAAGAGGGAACCTTCGGTGCCATCTACTGGTGGATGGTTAAACTGGGGCAGGCGATCGCACTTGTTTTAGGCGGACTGGTGCTGAAACTTGTTGGATTTGATCAGAATGCTACTGTTCAGGCGGCTGATACAATCACCAAACTTCGAATTGCCGATATCGCTATTCCGGTTATTACAGCATTAATGGCTATTGTGGTGATGTGGAAATATGACCTTACCGAAGCCAAAGCCCGGGAAATAAAAGCGATGCTGGTTGAAAGAAGGGGAGAGCTTTAGCTCCGGTCTGAGAGAACTCTTTTTGCAAATAGTATTCGTTTTTACTTAAATTGCAGAAATAGGAATACAGCTTTCCTGAGGAAGCTAAAAAATAGAATTTACAATTATTTGACAGGATAACAGAAAAATCAAAAAATATGTCATTCAGAAGCGAAAAACTATTTTCTCTCACGGGGGAAGATTTCAGTAACAAATCCACAGCCGAACTGGTAAAAATATTCAGAAAATACCTCGATAACGGTATGCACGGTCTTTGCTTCAGCTCTTATGTCGAGGGTCAGGCTCCCGGCAGCATTATCAGCGAAGAGCAGATCAGGAAAAGACTCGAAATAATTAAACCGTATACCTCCTGGATACGAACATTCTCATGCACTGACGGACACGAACTGATTCCCCGGATTGCAAAGGAATATGGCCTGAAGGTTATGGCGGGGGCATGGTTAAGTGACGATAAGGAACAGAACGAGGTTGAGATTGAAAACCTGGTTACGGTTGTGAAAGAAGGAAATGTGGATCTGGTTGCTGTCGGGAACGAGGTGCTCTACCGTGAGGATCTGACGGAGACGGAGTTATTGGAATATATCCGGAGAGTAAAGCAACAGGTGCCCGGGGCAAGTGTGGGTTACGTCGACGCCTACTACGAATTTGTCCAGCGACCGGCAATTGTCGAAACATGCGATGTGCTGTTTATCAATTGCTATCCCTTCTGGGAAGGATGCCATATCGATTATTCGCTGATCTATATGAAAAATATGTACTTCAGTGTGCTGCAGGCGTCCAGGGGTAAAAGGGTTGTTATCAGTGAGACAGGATGGCCGGACATGGGTAAAGGATTTGAGGCATCCCAGCCCTCGAAAGACAATGCTCTTCGGTATTTCATCAACGCCCAGAAATGGAGCCTTGAAGAAAATATTGAGATGATGTATTTTTCAAGCTTTGATGAAGCCTGGAAGATTGAGAAAGAGGGAGACGTGGGAGCTTACTGGGGTTTATGGGATAAGGACGGTAATCTAAAATTCAGCTGATCCAAGTGATCTGCCCATTGCTCTAAACGTCTTACAGAATCATGAATATGAAACATAAAATATTCGGAATTACACTCCTGGTTATCTTTGGAGGTATTTTGCAATCTTGTGATAATAAAACAAATATGCTGTCCACAAAGGAAATTATCGTTACCTCTGAGAGCGGTGATAAACTGGCTGCAAAAGAAAATGTTCGGTTTGTCAGGGGAAACCCCACAGGGACGGTCATTAAAATAGAACCCCAGATTTTAAAGCAGACTATGGATGGCATCGGGTCATCATTTACCGAATCCTCTGCCTTTGTCCTTGCACACCTCGCTCCGTCTGAACGCCTTAAGGTTATGAAAAATATCTTCGGTGCCGAAGGAGCCAACTTTTCACTGGCGAGGACTCATATCGGCGCCTGTGACTTTACTGTTGACGGAAAATATTCTTACCTCGACAGGGCAGGAGATGTCAAACTGGAGTCTTTCAGTGTCGCACCGGATAAAGACGGATTCAGCATTTCTGAATTTCCCGGCGTTAAGGATGAAGGATACGACCTTCTGCCAATGATCAGGGAAGCAATTGAGATCAAAACTAAACAGCAGGATAACGAACTGAGAATCATAGCCTCTGCCTGGACTGCGCCGCCATGGATGAAGGATATCGAAGACTGGTACATTACCGGATCACCTGAAAACAACTACCAGGGGACCGGTGGCAGTCTTAAAAAAGAATATGAAGAAACATACGCTGACTATCTTGTAAGATACCTGGATACATACCGGAATGAAGGTGTTGACATATGGGGTATTACCCCTGTCAACGAACCCCACGGCAACAACGGACAGTGGGAAAGCATGAATTTCACCCCTCAGACCCAGAACGAGTTTATCAAAAAGTATCTGGGTCCGAAACTTAAGTCAGGTGACAATGCAGATGTCAAGCTGCTGATTTATGACCAGAACAGAGACGGGCTGCAACAGTGGACAGACATCATCCTGTCTGATAGTCTGACGGCCGGATTTGTCTACGGCACTGCCGTACACTGGTATGAAAGCACCTTCAGGGTTTATGAAGATGTATTCGAAGCGGTCAACACGA
>Ga0209800_10003293_pt1 | contig 13001 bp, 11 predicted proteins | sample Higcelweek8metaG_FD_187174 | JGI IMG/M metagenome (GOLD analysis project Ga0209800, IMG submission 187174) | Freshwater pond sediment microbial communities from the University of Edinburgh, under environmental carbon perturbations - High... | ecosystem: Environmental > Aquatic > Freshwater >... | reverse complement strand
ATAATTCGGTATATGCAAATAGTGAAGAAAACATTTTTCTGATTGGAGGCGAACACTATTACAAAGGTTTGTGGTCCGAAACCGAAACTGGAGCATACCCTTGGATTCACGACAGTTATGATAACCAATTTAACGCTATGTGTTTTGTCAGCGAATATGTGGGATTTTTTGCAGGATATGGAATCCTGATTGTGACCGAAGACGGTGGTAACACATTCGACGATATTGATCTTTACGGCAACGATTTTGTTGACCTCGAAATCGACAAATACCTTACTGTTTATGCCTTGTCGGACTATGGAATTCTTTACTCAACCACAGATTTAGGCTATAATTGGGAAACCGAAATTGACGAATATGATACCGAATTCACAGATATGTATTTCGGAACCAATGTGTCTGTTGTTTGTGGTAAAAGTGGAATTGTTTACCTCCGGAAAGAAAACGAAAACAGTTGGACATTAACAGAAGGAATTCCAGAAGTAGATTTCTACTCTTCATTTGTAAAAGATAACGACGAAATTGTTCTAGGCGCCGCCAATGGCGAAATCTATATTCTCAATCATAAAAGAACAAGATAGAGGCTAAATCGCAAATCACAAATTACAAATAACAAGCTCCAAAGGGATTCTGCCCTCGCGCAAGTAAATAACACCCTGCCTACCGCGCGAGTTACTCGCGTGGGTTGAAGAGTTTGCCCACGCGAGTAACTCGCGCGGTAGACAATTTAGAACTTTTGATTTGTGACTTGGAACTTGGAACTTGTAATTTCTTATTTTATATGTTTACCATCATTTATCTTAATCAACTGATCCACATATTCTCTGTCGTTTGACAATCTTGGGACTTTGTGTTGTCCGCCGAGTTTTCCTTTTTCGCGAAGCCAAGAATAAAATACTCCGTCATTTAAAACAGTATATTTGGGGAACCCCAGCGTAATATCTTTATATCGCTTTGCATCGTAATCTGAGTTTACTTCGCGCAGCTTTGTGTCCAGTAACTCAACAAATAATCTAACATCTTCTGGAGCCTTAATAAATTCGAACAACCATTCGTGTGCGCCTTCAGGTCCCGAACTGTAAAACACTGGGGCGGCCGTATATTCGCGAATTTGCGCACCTGTCTGCTCGCAGGCAAAATTAAGCGCAACATGTGCATTATCAATTATAACCTCTTCGCCAAAAGCATTAATGTAGTGCTTGGTTCGACCAGTAATTTTAATTTTATATGGATTTTTCGAAATAAAACTGACTGTATCTCCAATTAAATATCTCCACAAACCACCATTGGTCGAAATTACCATAGCGTAATTTACACCTGTTTCAACCTCCGAAAGAGGAATTGCATTTGTTTTACCGTCGAGATAATCACTCAGTCTTATAAATTCGTAATAAATTCCGTAGTCAAGCATCAATAATAAGCCTTCGGAAAATTGCTGTCCTCCATAAGAAGTTTCATCCTGAATTCCGAAAAAGCCTTCCGAAGCATTGTAAGTTTCGAGATATGTCATTGACGGCGATGGAATAAGATTTTGATATGCATTTTTATATGGCAAGAAACTTATTCCGCCATGAACAAAAAGCTCCAGATTTGGCCAAACATCGAGGATATTATCTTTACCTGTATAAACTAGGATTTTTTTAAGCAGAACAAGCAGCCAAGTCGGCACTCCGACGATGTTTGTAACATTTTTGTTAAATGTGCTTTCAACAATCGCATCAAGTTTTTCGTCCCATTCTTCGATAAGTGCTATTTCTTCTCTCGGAATTTTATGAAAATATGTCCAGAACGGTAGATTTTTAATCAAAACTGCAGAAAGGTCGCCGTAATATGAATTTTCGCTATTCAGATTTATATTAGTACTTCCGCCGATGGCCAAAGATTTTCCCATAAAAACACTGGTTTCGGGATATCGGTCGGCATACATTAAAAATATATCCTTCCCACTGCGAAAATGACAATCTTCTAGTGATTCTTTGCTGATTGGAATAAACTTACTTCTGTCGGAGGTTGTTCCACTTGATTTTGCAAACCATTTAATTTCGCTAGGCCACAATACATTTTGAGCCCCATTCATTAGTTTTTCGATATATGGTTTAAGGCTGTCATAATCTTGCAAAGGAACTTTTTCCGAAAAATCATGCTGTGTTCGGATGTCCTGAAAATTATATTTTAATCCAAATTCTGTCGTTGCAGCAGTTTGCACGAGCTGGCGGAATACAGTCTCCTGCACCTCAACAGGGTTTTTTCGGAAATAATCAATTTGCGAAAGCCTATTGTAGTTTACTAAACCAACCAGAGAATTTATTAGTGCCATATATGCGAATTAACAAAAAAAATCTAATTTTAGCAAAAAAATTTAGCTATTATGTTGGTATTGGATATTATTACCGGGCTGATTCTTTGCTTTTTCGCATATAAAGGGTATAAAAACGGACTTATTAAAGAGCTTGGAAGTTTAATCGCTCTCGTTGCAGGAATTTTTCTTGCTATCAGGTTTTCAGATCTTGTTGCCTCTGCGATTACCAAAAATTCGGGTTTCAGTTCAGAATATCTTCCGATTATTTCATTTGCAATAATATTTGTAGGAATAGTAATTGTTGTGCTTGTTTTTGCAAAAGTTCTCGACAGATTTGTAAAAGCGATAAAATTACAATGGCTTAATCGTATTGCGGGTATCATCTTTTCGACTCTGAAAACTGTAATTATTCTGGGTGGATTATTTTTTATGATTTGCAGGTTTAACGAAAGAATTAATATGTTTGATGTTGCGGTAACTCATAAGTCTATCTTTTTCGATCGGTTTGTTCGGGTTTTTGAATTTATCTTCCCGTATGCCGAACATCTTTATCAATAACAATTTTTCAAGCTAAATAATTATCTTTGCACAAAAATTTGCAATGACCAGGAAAAAACGCAAAATTGTAAAGTGGATGCAAAAAAGGTTTCAGCTGGTAATATACCATGGCAATAGCTATGATGTTATTAGGAAATTCCACTTTAACAGACTTGGGTACATAATGATGACTTTTGGTGTTATTTTCATTTTATTCGCCATACTTTCTGTTTTTGTTGTATATACTCCAATTAAACAACTCATTCCCGGATATCCCGACAAAGAAACCCGTAGATTGATTTACGAAAATGCAATTTTAACTGATAGTTTGGTAAAGGAACTCGAAAAAAGAGACCAATATCTACAAATTATTACAGATATGATTTTTGATGAAGTTCCGATAGACCAAGACTTTATTGTACCGGTACAGAATCTCACGAAAGAACAGATAAAAGAATTTAACAATCCCGTAAAACCGAGAAAAAAAGTTGAAGAAAACACTTCATACACTTTATCAAAAACAGACGCTATGCCTGTTTTATTTCCGCCAATCAAAGGGGTTGTAATTTCGCCATACAATCCGTCAAAGAAACATTTCGGCACCGACATAGCTCCATCGGGAGAGACAATGGTTTCGGCTGTTCTTTCAGGCACTGTTGTGTCATCAGATTATACTATCGAAACAGGATACACGATAATAATCCAGCATAAATCGGAATTAATTTCGGTTTACAAACACAATAAATCATCTTTTGTCAAAGCCGGCGATTTGATAGAAACTGGACAGGCAATTGCCGTATATGGAAACAGTGGCGAAAACACTACAGGTCCTCATCTTCATATCGAATTATGGAGAAAAGGCAGTTCATTAAACCCCGAAGATTATATCGAATTCCAGTGAGAAAACAAAAAAAAATAGCGATATTGGGCTCGACAGGTTCCATTGGAACCCAAGCATTGGATATAATTAGGGATTATCCCGAATTATTTCAGGCAGAAGTGCTTGTCGCAAATAGCAATATTGATTTGCTAATAAAACAGGCTAGAGAATTTGAGCCAAACATTGTCGTAATTGCGGACGAAACCAAGTATTCTGCGCTAAAAGAAGCCTTATCAGATTGTCCTGTTAAGATATTTGCAGGCGCAAAATCAATCGAGCAGGTGGCTGCATTGGATTGTGTAGATATTGTCCTTACTGCCATGGTGGGTTTCTCAGGATTACTGCCAACAATTCGTGCTGTTGAAGCTGGAAAAACCATTGCTCTTGCAAATAAAGAAACACTTGTTGTTGGCGGACACATAATATATGAAATACTTCAAAAGAGCAAATCTGCAATTATTCCAGTAGATTCCGAACATTCGGCAATTTTCCAGTGTCTCTTAGGCGAAAATCCGCAAAGTGTAGAAAAACTAATACTTACTGCTTCAGGTGGCCCTTTCCACGGAAAAGACTCTGAATTTCTTTCAAAGGTAACTCCCGAACAAGCCCTAAAACATCCAAATTGGAGCATGGGCAACAAAGTAACCATTGATTCGGCAAGTCTCATGAACAAAGGACTGGAAGTAATCGAAGCCCACTGGCTTTTTGGAATTCCTGCCGAAAAAATTGATGTGATTATTCACCCACAGTCTTACATTCATTCTATGGTTGAATTTGCTGATGGTTCAATAAAAGCACAACTAGGAGTTCCAAGTATGCGAATTCCAATCCAATACGCTCTCGATTATCCGTTTAGGTCTAAATCCGAGAAGAATAAGTTTTCGTTTGCCGAAGCCAAGGATTTTACTTTCGACAAACCAGATTTGAAAACATTCCGCAACCTTCAAATTGCATACGATTGCCTCAAAAAAGGAGGCAATGCTCCATGTATTATGAATGCAGCAAATGAAATTGCTGTCGAATTATTCCTAACAGGTCGTATTAGTTTTACTGGCATTTCGGATCTGATTGAGGAAACACTTGACAAATCAGAGTTTATAAACAACCCAGACATCAAAGATTGCGTAGAGACAGATAATATTACAAGAAAAAAATCGTTAGAAATATCTAAAAAAATAAAATAATGGGACAGCAGATATTAGAAATATTAGTAATGGCAGGACAGTTGATTCTTGCACTGACAATGTTAGTTGTTATTCACGAATTTGGCCACTATATTGCTGCCCGCATTTTCGGAATCAGAGTTACAAAATTCTTCATATTTTTTGACCCTTGGTTTAAAATCTGGAGCAAAAAATTTGGTGAAACCGAGTTTGGATTTGGCTGGCTCCCACTTGGCGGATATGTAAAAATATCAGGGATGATTGACGAATCACTCGACACAAAACAACTTAAAGAAGAACCCAAACCATGGGAATTTCGCAGCAAACCCGCTTGGCAAAGACTTATTGTTATGCTTGCTGGTGTATTTATGAATGTTGTTGCAGGTATTTTAATCTTTGCATTATCTCATCTTGTTTTCACAAAGAGCTACCTACCCGTCGAGAATGTGAAAGAAGGAATATATGCTTACCCGTATGCACGTTTTCTCGGTTTCGAAAGTGGCGACAAAGTTATTGCAATTGACGGTAAAAAAACTGTTCGCTACGAAGATGTGTTTTCTACAAAGCTCTTCTTTGCAGATGTAATTACAGTTGACCGTAATGGTAAATCCATCGATCTGCAAATGACAGACACCCTCTATTCTTTCCTAAAAAACGGCGGTCAGTTTATTGATTTACACAACTACCAATTTACAATCGATAGTGTTGTAAAAGACATGCCAATAGGAAAAGCTGGAATTAAGCCAGGAGCTAAAATTCTTTCGATTGATGACATAAAATTATTGTCCTTTGGTCATCTGCGCGAAATTCTTTCTCTTAATAAAGGCAAAGAAATGACATTTGTTTTCGACAATATCACTAGCATTGATACCGTAGAACTTGCAATTGACAGTCTTGGAAAAATCGGCATCTATGCTCCGCTACCTAAATTCGAAACAAAGTCTTATAATTTTTTCACCGCATTAGTTTACGGATGGGTTGATGCTGTAGAAGTAATCAGTTCAAATATAAAAGGATATGGACTAATTTTTAGTGGAAAAGAAAAAGCAAGAGATAACTTACAAGGACCAATCGGAATTGCAAAAATTTACGGTCCAGTTTGGGATTGGTCTAAATTTTGGAGACTAACCGGAATCATTTCGATGATTTTGGCCTTTGTAAATATTTTGCCTATTCCTGCACTCGACGGTGGACACTCAATGTTCCTAATAATTGAAGCCATTACACGCAGGAAAATGTCAGATAAATTTATGGAAGTTGTGCAGATTATCGGAATGGTTATATTGTTGGGACTAATGGTTTTGGTCCTTGGTAATGATATAATAAATTTATTCTGATGAAAAGTTTAAAACTATTAGCTCTGATTATTATTTGTACTGCTGCTTTTCAAATGAGTGCGCAGGAATATCTCGATTTTAATACAGGCGCCGACAAACAAAAAAGAATTCTTTTGGTGCCTTTCGATCCGCGAATTTATCTTAATGATGCAACTGGTATTATTGCAGCAAGAGACGGTGATACACACGATGAAATAATGGAATATTTCAGGTATCAGTTTAATCTACAACTATATAATGCATTAATGGATTCTTGCATTATTACAAGTTTATACACCGACAACACTCGTCAAGATCAGAACGACATCGACAGTTTGTATTCCGTAATAAGTTACGAACTAGTGGCGGCAATGGAAAACAGACCTGAAAATCCAGATGACATTGAGAAAAAAGGTTTTTTTGAAAGAAAGAGAGAAGAAAAAGCTAGAGATCAACGTTTGGACGAGATGTCACGTTATAATACAAAAATCACAAATGGCGAACTCGACGGACACCGTCAGCGTACTGATGACATGTATCTGAATATTATTTTTCACGATCCTTCTGTACTCAAAGAAATTGCCAAACGTAGGAATATTGATTATTTCTTATTTATCAATCACTTTGAAATAAAAGGCAATTATGGAGATCCTTATATGTCTGGAAATTCTGGCGCTGCTAGAACACTTAAAGTTCATTTCAGCATATTTAATATGAACGGCGAGCTTATTCATGGTAGTTACGGGCAAACAACCATACCATTTAAGCTTGACAATAAGGAAGAAATTACTGCACTATATTTTCCCGAAGTAATTCGTCAGATTATTCACAATATTGATTTTTAACACAAATGATCAGCGAAATTGTTTTTGCAACCAATAATCAGCACAAACTTAAAGAAGTAAAAGAAATTGCAGACGGAAAATTTGAAATCTGTGGATTATCTGAATTCGGACTAACCGAAGACATTCCCGAAAATCAACCAACTCTTGAAGGCAACGCATTGCAAAAAGCAAGATATATTTATGATAGATTCGGCAAAAACTGTTTTGCTGATGACACCGGACTAGAGGTAGAATGTCTTAATGGTGAGCCTGGAGTAATTTCGGCTCGCTATGCTGGAGAGAATAAAAGTATGCAGGAAAACATCACGAAGTTACTTTACAATCTCAAAGGATGCTCGAACCGAAAAGCAAGATTCAGAACTGTGGTAGCTCTAATAATCGACAACAATGAATTTTTGTTCGAAGGCATTATTAACGGTAAAATAATTGACGAACTAAAAGGTCAAAATGGGTTTGGTTATGATCCTCTTTTTATACCGGATGGATACAATCTTACTTTTGCCGAATTACCAGCCGAAGTGAAAAACAAAATAAGTCACAGGGCATTGGCAATGGACCAACTATTTAATTTTCTAAGAAAAAACATTAAATAAATTAATTGTAAAAAATAAAAATCCTAAAATTGAGTTTCTTATTAGTAAAACAAGACATAATGAATAAATTGAATTTTATAAGTAGTTTCTTTATTCTTCTGATTATATCCCTGTTCTCGATGGGCCAAATAGCTGTCGGCCAATGGAGAGACCACCTTCCATACAACTATGGTGAACGTGTTGCTATTGCAGGCGAAGACGTTTATTTGGTGACAAATGTCGGTCTATTAAAATACACTAAGAGTAGCGGCGAAACTGAGAAATTGACAAAAATAGTTGGACTTAGCGACTCTGGTGTCGAAAGTGTTGAATGGCACGAAGGACTCGAATATGTAATTCTTGGATACTCTAATGGGAATATTGATTTGATAAAAAACAACGAAATAATAAACCTTGCCGACATTAAAAGAAAATCAATGAACGGCGACAAGTGCATTTATGACATCTGCATTTTAGGAGATAATGCCTACCTTGCATGTGGTTTCGGAATCGTAGTTCTTGATTTAGACAGAAGAGAAATCAGCGAAACATGGTTTATTGGCAATAATGGAACTTATGTTAAAGTTAATTCGCTCGACACAGACGGCAGCTTTATTTATGCAGCAACTGACGAAGGAGTTTACAAAGGTGAATTGTCACAACCTTTGGTTGACTTTTCGAAATGGGAAATAATTTCGGAGACTAACTTGCCAGCATCCTTAACCTGGATGTCAGGTAAATCATTTAACACTTTAAAGCACATCAACGGCAAAGTAGTTGTAAATTACCATGACTATTCGCAGGCAAGTTCTGATACGCTTTTGGTGTACAATGGATCTACTTGGACATATCTTAACACTACACTAAATGAAACAATTACGCTTGGTGGAAATGACAATACGCTGATACAATGCAGTAAATACTGGATAAAATTCTTTGACGAAAACCTTGTAGAAACAAATCATATCTGGCAGTACTCTTTTGATGAAGGTGGACAGACTCCAAAACCATCAGCAGCTGTGATAAATGACTCAAATGGCGAAGTCTGGATTGCAGATACCAGATTTGGATTAGTTTACAATCCAGTTTCATGGAAATTCAGCTATATATCAGTTAACGGACCATCAAATTACTCAGTATTCGACATGTCTGTCAATGGATCCGAGATTATTGCTGTTGCAGGTGGAATGAATTTATCTTGGGGTCCTCAATGGAAGAATTTTGAATTTTTCAAATTTAATGCTAATCTCTGGAGCAGTTATAATTACAGTAATGTTTCGCAACTTGCAGGCTTTCATGACCTTGTTCGTGTAATTTATGACCCTTCCGATCCAACAAGATATTTTTGCGGCTCGTGGGTCGAAGGACTCGTTGAATTCCGAAATAATGAGTTTTACAAAATCCATAACCCATCAAACAGTACTTTGACTTATCTTTCTAGCGTCCAATATTGCAGAATTGGTGGTTTAGCATTTGATGCAGATGGAAATCTATGGGTTACCAACTCTCTTTCATCACCACAGATTCACATGCTTGCTCCCGACGGCACATGGTCATCAATAGATTACTCCTCAACCGTAGGCGGCATTAATCTAGGACATATTATTGTTACCAAAGATGACATAAAATGGGTAATTTTACCACAGGGCGTAGGTTTATTCATTTTTGATGATAGCGGCACTCCATCTGATAAAAGCGATGACAGATACAAAAAAATTAGTGTAATAAACGAAGAGGGTGAAGTAATCAGTAACGATGTATTTTCAATTACCGAAGATAAAAACGGATACATCTGGGTTGGAACAAGCAAAGGTGTTGCAGTTTATTACAATCCTGAGGATATTTTCGAGGCCGGTACTCTTGCAGCACGTCAAGTGAAAATCCCTAGAAACGATGGCACCGACAATGCTGACATTTTACTTGGAAACGAAATAGTAACTTCGATACGTGTTGATGGTGCTGATAAAAAGTGGTTCGGAACTCAAACTGGAGGCGTTTACTACACCAGTGCCGACGGACTTGAAGAGATTCATCATTTTACCAAGGAGAACTCTCCACTTATGTCTGACAATATTATCTGCTCAGCAATAGTTCCAAACACTGGTGAAGTGTTTTTCGGGACTTCTGCTGGAATAATCTCTTACAGAAATACCGCTACAGAAGGGGCCGAAGATTATATCGGAGTTTACGCATTTCCAAATCCAGTAAAACCCGACTATAGAGGACCAATTACCATTACAGGATTAATTGCAGGTTCTTATGTCAAAATAACTGACATCTCAGGAAATTTGGTTTTTGAGACCCGCTCCGAAGGTGGACAGGCAATTTGGTATGGCGAGGACCTTAATGGAAATCGTGTTTGCTCTGGAGTGTACCTTGTTTTCTCTAGCAACGAAACAGGTTCAAAAACTGATATTACTAAAATCTTGTTTATCAACGGCAACGAATGATAGGAAAAACCGAAGCCATCGTTCTGAATAAAGTCAAATACGGTGATAATTCTTTCATCGTTAACTTTTACAGCCTTGATTTTGGCAGATTTGCAGCTATAATTCGTATTCCCAAAACATCAACCACAGGGATAAAACCAGCTGTTTTATCACCTCTGAATATTGTGGAAACTGAAGTTAAAATGAAAGATAGCCGCAATATTCAATCTGTAAAATACTGCAACAGAAATGCAAATCTTGATAATCTTTCGACCGACATTTTTAAATCCTGCATTGCTCAGTTTATAGCCGAAATTCTAGTAAAAACAATAAAAGAAGAAGAAGCAAATCCACAATTGTTTAGCTTAATCAAAAAAACTATTCTTCTATTAAACGATACTTCCAAAAACATTTCTGATATTCATCTTTATTTTTTAAGAGATTTCGCCGTTGTTTCAGGCTTTGGGATAACAGACAATTTTGTTGAAGAAACAGCTTTTTTCAATATCAGAGAAGGTATGTTTTTACCAATGTTTACCAGCAGCGAAGAATCGCTAGATGTAATTGAAAGTAAAATTCTCTCCGATTTTCTGAAAAGCACTTATGACAACGAAAGTTCTTTTACAAACTTTAAAACCCGTAAGATGTTAATTGACAAACTTTTGCAGTATTATAAAATGCATATACATGGTTTTGGAGAAATAAAATCGCTAAAGATTCTTCAGGAGGTTTTCAATGACTAATTATTGGCAAATTAGTTAAGACAAATAGCTTCGGTATCAATTTTTGCAACAGTGCCAGAAACATTGCTGGTAAACACTCCGGTTTGTTTTAATTTCATTTGTTTTAAATAATCAAAAACATCGTATTTTTCGTCTGGCGAAAAAACAGGAGCGTTGACAAGCTTTAAAAACTCTTCAGCCATACCATCACTCATGTTTCTCAATAAGGTGTGATAAAAACTATCTTCGGGTTTTTCGAACACTGTTCCGGCAAGTTGACGAATATTTTGATTTACAAAATTTACAAAATCAGAAAATTGGTTGGTGTTGAGCTGCATATATACTTTCTGAAACTCAAGTACAACACTACCATCGCTGTTAACTGTCAGCTGTCCGTTCGGCGTATTGTAAACCAATTTTTTCATTTTCTTAAATATTTAAAGCTTTCGCTTCAATTTTGATACCACATTTAAGACATCATAAACGTCCCAAACGTGGCATGATAAATGAAAAAATCTCATAAAGTTATTAACAAAATTTGTAATGGGCTGATAATCAAATATTTGCTAAACGCAATTAAGGCTGAATGCGGCTCAATAAATCCATAATATCTTCTTCGAGGCTTAACTTTGGGGTTTCGATAATCCTGCAAAGCTCGTTTCCATGGTAATAAAAAATGAAAGTTGGAACATAATCAATATAAAATTCTTCTGTATCAATTGCATCCGATTTCTTGTTTCCATCAAGAGCAAAGTAGCGGACGTAGGTTCCTTTAAAGTATTCGTGATCCATAATTTTACAGAATCTAGGAACTTCGCGTTGAGAATCGCTGCACCAAGTACCTAAGAAAACGTATATTGAGTCAAACGGAATTTCATAATTTGGATTAAAGTGCGTCTCATTAACTTCATAATTTGCATAAACTGTGTCAAACCATAATGCAAAATCACCGCTTCTAAAACCATCAGGATTACATTCTCCATAAAGAATCTCTTCCGATTTGATTTCATCATACATTGTTTTGTTTAACTGAGCGCTCATAAGAACTGGAATCGTCACAAAAAAAATAATAAATAACTTTCTCATAATCTTTTAATTATTGTTTTACAGTCTCGTATTTTTCAAATTTAACTTATTTATCTGTCGAATTCTAACGGCATTGCCGCTTTACTATCAATTATTTTGCCATTATCGAAAACAATTTTCCCATTTACAAAAGTACAAACAACCGATGATCCAAATTCTGTTCCTTCAAGTGGAGACCATCCGCATTTGTAGAATAAACTGTCTTTAGTAACTTTTGTTTTACGATTTGGGTCAATTAATACCAAATCAGCGTAAAAACCTTTACGGATAAAACCACGCGATTTTATTTCGAACAATTCGGCTGGATTATGACACATCCATTTTACAACATCTACAATCTCAAAGTAACCTTGAGCAGCCAATTCGAGCATAACCTGCAAAGAATGCTGAATCATAGGACCCCCCGAAGGCGCCTTTGTATAAGGCATGGCTTTTTCATCCTCAGTATGTGGAGCATGATCGGTAGCAACAATATCTATTTTTCCATCCTTTAAAGCCTGAATCAGTGCAAGTCTGTCTGATTCCTTTTTAACTGCCGGATTCCACTTAAGTTTATTCCCAAGTTTTTGATAATATGTGTCATTAAACCAAAGATGATGAACACACACTTCGGCTGTTATTTTCTTTTCCTTTAAGGGCAATGATGAAAACAATGAAATTTCCTTTTCTGTACTTAAATGAAACACATGCAAGTGACCGCCTATTTTCTCAGCTATATTAACTGCTCTTGATGAAGAACTAAAGCATGCCTCCTCTGATCTTATTTTCGGATGCATAAATGGCGGAATCTCGTCGCCATAAGTGGCTTTTGCCAAGGTCAAATTTTTCGAAATAATCTCATCATCTTCGCAATGAGCAGCAACAATTACTGGCGATTTCGAAAGTATTTGTTCAATTGCCGAGGCTTCGTTAACTAGTAGATTACCTGTTGATGAACCCAAAAACATCTTTACACCAGCGACAGCAGTTTTGTCTAGCGATACAATTTCATCAATATTCTGATTGGTGGCACCAAGTAAAAACGAGTAATTAACTAGTGACTTTTCGGCTGCGATATCGAGTTTTTGTTTAAATAACTCCAAGCTTGTGGTTGACGGATTTGTATTTGGCATTTCCATGTAAGAAGTCACCCCACCGGCTGCCGCAGCACGC
>Ga0209800_10003291_pt1 | contig 13008 bp, 10 predicted proteins | sample Higcelweek8metaG_FD_187174 | JGI IMG/M metagenome (GOLD analysis project Ga0209800, IMG submission 187174) | Freshwater pond sediment microbial communities from the University of Edinburgh, under environmental carbon perturbations - High... | ecosystem: Environmental > Aquatic > Freshwater >... | reverse complement strand
ATCCTGAGGAAAAATAAATAAAAATTGCTCCATCCTCTGAAAGTTTTAATTTCCTCATTATCAATGTATAAACAATTTATCAAACGCTCTTTTTCTCTTAATGTTTATCAGATAAACCAATAAAAAGCATATTTTTAATTGATTTATCGATTTTTAATATATTTTTGACACCTGACAATTGAGAAAAAGTAATGAACTCTGTCCTATATTTTATTTTCCTCTTCATTCTGGCCTCTGGCAGCTGACCCGGAAATAAATATGTAGTACCATATACATACAGAAGCTTTCCGGGAACCGGGAAGCTTTTTTTTTTTAATGTTTTTATGATAATGAAGAACCAACTCAGGAGTGCAACAACGATAACCGGAAGAAATATGGCCGGAGCAAGAAGCCTCTGGCGCGCAAACGGCATGAAAGAAGAGCAATTCGGAAAACCCGTTATTGCAATCGTCAACTCCTTTTCCCAGTTCGTTCCCGGGCATATGCATCTTCATGATGTGGGTCAGATCATAAAGAGAGAGATTGAGTCACGCGGGCTTTTTGCGGCTGAGTTTAATACAATTGCAATTGATGACGGTATAGCCATGGGCCATGCAGGCATGCTCTATTCGCTGCCATCAAGAGAGCTGATAGCAGACAGTGTTGAATATGTATGCAATGCACATCAGGCTGATGCAATGATATGCATAAGCAATTGCGACAAAATCACCCCCGGCATGCTGATGGCTGCTATGCGGCTTAATATCCCGGCCGTGTTTGTTTCCGGAGGACCGATGGAGGCCGGAATACTCCCCGGCAGAGCCCTTGACCTGATTGATACAATGGTGTCAGCTGCCGATAGCTCCGTGACTGATGAAGAACTGAATGAAATTGAACGGGCATCCTGTCCAACCTGCGGCTCATGCTCCGGAATGTTTACGGCAAATTCGATGAATTGTCTCAACGAGGCTCTCGGTCTTGCTCTGCCGGGCAACGGAACAATAGTGGCTACCCATGTTAACAGGATGAAGCTTTTTGAAAAAGCAGCCTCGCTGATAGTGAGCATGGCAAACAGGTATTATGTTGAGGGCGACGACTCTGTGCTTCCCCGTTCAATAGCGACAGTGGCAGCTTTCAGAAATGCAATGTCCCTCGATATTGCAATGGGGGGTTCAACCAACACGGTACTTCACCTTCTGGCAATAGCTCATGAAGCAGGTGTTGATTTTACGATGAAGGATATTGACGAGCTTTCCGGAAAGGTTCCCAACATATGCAAAGTCTCACCCAGCTCCAGATACCATATCGAGGATGTGAACCGTGCCGGAGGGGTGTTTGGAATCCTCGGTGAACTTCAACGTAATAACCTGCTCGATAGTTCAGTCAAAAGGGTCGACTACCCTACCCTTCATGCGGCTATCACTGAATGGGACATACTGGGAGGAAAAGCCATCCCACTTGCTTTTGAATTCTTTAAAAGTGCCCCCGGCATGAAAAGGAATCTTGAAATGGGCACCCAGGAGGCTCAGTATAAGACGCTTGACACCGACAGGGAATCTGGATGCATACGAAGTGTGAAATTCCCTTATAACAGTGACGGAGGGCTTGCTGTGCTCTATGGAAACATTGCAAAAAACGGGTCTGTTGTAAAGACTGCCGGGGTCGACCCGTCGCTCTTTGTATTTTCAGGGCATGCAATAATCTTTGAATCCCAGGAAGATGCAGTGGAAGGTATACTTAATGATAAGGTGCAGGCCGGAGCAGTAATAGTCATAAGATATGAGGGGCCAAAAGGAGGACCGGGAATGCAGGAAATGCTTTACCCTACCTCTTACCTCAAGTCAAAGGGGCTGGATAAAAAATGTGCCCTGTTGACTGACGGACGGTTTTCTGGCGGCACATCAGGACTTTCAATAGGACATGTATCACCGGAGGCTGCTGCCGGCGGAGAAATTGCCCTCATAAGAACCGGAGATTTTATAGAAATCAATATTATAAAACGAAGTATCAACGTAATTATATCTGATAATGAATTGCTTATGAGACAGGAGCAGGAATCAGCAAGGGAGAATGAGGCATATAAGCCACATGACCGCCGGAGAATAATTCCTGCCTCACTGAAAGCCTATGCCGCAACGGTCAGTTCAGCCGACAGGGGAGCCGTGAGGATTGTCTAGATGAGAGGCAATAGGTAGGAGGCAGTAGGCAATAGGCAATAGGCAATAGGCAGTAGTGAAAAGGGGTGACATTATGATAGAATGAGAAGAATGATACCACTGAACCCCGAAGGGGAACTGAGCGTTAAGAAATTGTCCGCCAGCTGGCGGACAATTTTAGGGAGGAGACAGACAGTGGGTGGGCTAAGGAAGAATGAATACCAATGAACCCCGAAGGGGTGACATTTTGATAGATTAATATGAAAAGCAACAAGGATTTGAATACAAAAGGAGTGATTGACAAGGATCAGGGACAAATATCCGGGGCAGAAGCGCTTCTCAAATGTCTCATTGAGGAAGGTGTGGATACAATATTCGGGTATCCCGGGGGTGCTATCATGCCGGTTTATGACAAGCTTCTGGATTATGAAGACAAACTCCGTCATATCCTTACCCGTCACGAACAGGGAGCTGCACATGCAGCCCAGGCTTACTCCATGGTTACCGGCAGACCGGGTGTCTGCTTTGCAACCTCCGGACCCGGAGCAACAAACCTCATCACCGGCATTGCAAATGCATTCCTTGATTCAGTCCCCGTTGTTTTCATAACCGCCCAGGTGGTCTCAAACCTGATCGGAACAGATGCATTCCAGGAAACTGACATTCTCGGTGTATCCATGCCCGTCACCAAATGGAACTGCCAGGTAAAAAGATCGCAGGACATCCCTGAAACAATTGCCAAAGCATTTTATATTGCAAAATCAGGACGTCCCGGACCTGTTCTGGTTGATATAGCCAAAGATGCACAGATTGAAAAACTCAGTTTCAGTTATAGCAAGTGCGAATACCTGAGAAGCTATAACCCAAGAATACCATTGCATACCAGGGAGATAGAATCAGCTGCCATCATGATCAACCACGCTGAACGGCCACTTATTCTTGCCGGACATGGAGTTCTTCTATCGGGAGCAGAAAATGAACTTAAAGAGTTTGCCGAGAAAACAGGCATTCCTGTGGCACTCACCCTGCTCGGGCTCTCAGCCTTTCCCTACGGGCACAGATTATATGCCGGGATGCTTGGCATGCATGGAAACTTCGGACCAAATGTCCTTACCAACCAGGCTGACCTTATAATTGCCGTGGGAATGCGTTTTGATGACCGTGTAACAGGAGCCCTTAAGAAATATGCAAAGAGCGCCAGGATAATTCACATTGAGATAGATGCTGCTGAAATCAATAAAAATGTGCAGGTCGATCTTGAAATAAATAACGATGCCCGCGAAGCACTGCGCTACCTGATACCACTGGTGAAAGAAAACTCATTCCCTAAATGGATCAGGGAATTCAGGATATGTGACAAAACAGAATATGAGAAAGTAATCAGACCCGAGACTGAACCGGAATCAGGAGAAATAAGAATGGGGGAAGTCGTCAGACTGGTGTCAGACCTTTCACACGGAGATGCTATAATTGTAACCGATGTCGGCCAAAACCAGATGTCTGCCGCCAGGTATTACAAATTCAAGAACCCAAACAGCCTGGTTACATCCGGCGGTATGGGAACCATGGGATTTGGCCTTCCAGCGGCAATAGGTGCCAAAATCGGACAGCCTGAAAAACAGGTTGTTGTATTCCTTGGTGATGGCGGTTTCCAGATGACAATCCAGGAACTCGGAACAATTCTTCAGTACCAGATTCCTGTCAAAATCATTATCCTCAATAACAGCTATCTCGGAATGGTGAGACAGTGGCAGGATATGTTCTACAATAAAAGATACGCCTCTACAGCTCTGATCAATCCTGACTTCCTCAAAATAGCCGAGGGATTTAACATAACGGGAAAAAGAGTTTCAGAACGAAAGGATCTTGAAAAAACACTGGCTGAGATGCTTGACTCTGATTTGCCTTATCTGATTGACGTTACAATAAGCAAGGAAGCAAATGTACTACCAATGGTGGAGCCAGGCTCATCAGTATCAGATGTACGATTGACTTATTAAACCAGAGAGAAGATGAAAAACGAATATACACTGTCACTGTTTACCGAGAACCACATCGGGATATTGAACCAGATAACAATAATTCTGACCAGACGGCAGATCAATATTGAAAGCATCACCGCCTCTGAATCAGCTGTTGCAGGGGTGCATCTGTGGACGCTTGTAGTTATTACAACGCCCGAAATGGTTAGAAAAGTGGCCAGGCAAATGGAAAAACTGGTTGATGTGCTGAAGGTCTTTGTGCACACTTCAGATCAGATAATTTACCAGGAGATAGCACTTTATAAAGTCGCCACCAGGGGATTAATGTCAGGCAATATAATTGATCATATTGTCAGGGGTCATCACGCACGCATACTGGAGGTTTCTCCGGAATATATAATAATCGAAAAAACCGGCCACAAATCTGAAATAACAGACTTGCTCAGGCAGCTTGAGCCTTATGGTGTATTGCAATTTGTAAGATCCGGACGCGTGGCTATCACAAAGCAGGTAAAAGAATTAACCTCTTACCTGAAGGAGATGGATGAGGCAATGCGCCCGGAACCGCAGAGGGCTGAAAATAACAACTAAAATAGTACTAATCAAATAATCTGAAATCATGGCAAAAATCAATTTTGGAGGTGTCCAGGAAAACGTGGTAACAAGGGAAGAGTTCCCGCTTTCAAAGGCCCGTGAAGTTTTAAAAAACGATGTAATAGCCGTTATCGGATACGGCGTTCAGGGACCGGGACAGTCGCTAAATTTAAAAGATAACGGCCTTAATGTAATTGTCGGACAACGGAAGAACTCATCTTCCTGGGAAAAAGCTGTCAAGGACGGCTGGAAAGAGGGGAAGGATCTTTTCGAGATTGAGGAGGCCTGCAGAAGAGGCACAATAATTCAGTACCTGCTTTCAGACGCCGGACAGATTGAATCGTGGCCGACAGTTAAAAAGCATCTTACAACGGGTAAGGCACTTTACTTTTCACACGGCTTCGGCGTCACGTTCAATGACCAGACCGGTATAGTACCGCCGGCTGATGTTGATGTGATCCTGATTGCTCCAAAGGGGTCGGGAACATCACTGCGCCGCCTGTTCCTGGAAGGGAAAGGGCTCAATTCAAGCTATGCCATATACCAGGATGCAACAGGCAAAGCCCGGGAAAGGGTTTTTGCACTTGGCATCAGTGTTGGCTCAGGCTATCTCTTTGAAACAGATTTCAGAAAAGAGGTGTACAGTGATCTGACGGGTGAAAGAGGCGTCCTTATGGGTGCCATTGCAGGGATAATGGAGGCGCAGTATAACCTCCTGCGAAAAAAAGGACATTCCCCGTCTGAAGCATTCAATGAAACGGTGGAGGAACTATCGCAGAGCCTGCTCCCCCTTGTTGCAGAAAACGGGATGGACTGGATGTATGCCAATTGCTCAACAACAGCGCAGAGAGGTGCACTGGACTGGAAAAACAGGTTTCGCGATGCTGTTGCTCCCGTATTCGACAAACTGTATGAAAGTGTCGCCACCGGCAATGAGGCCAGAATAACAATTGAGGCAAACAGGCAGGCCGATTACCGGACAAAACTGGCATCCGAACTCGATGAACTTCACAATTCAGAAATGTGGCAGGCAGGCGCAATGGTAAGAAAACTCAGACCCTAAAATACTGGTATGGCTGAAAAACAATCGACTATGAATGACAGAATAATAATTTTTGATACAACCCTCAGGGATGGTGAGCAGGTCCCCGGATGCCAGCTTAATACAATAGAAAAAATTGAGGTTGCCAGAGCGCTCGAAGCACTTGGCGTCGACGTAATTGAGGCAGGATTCCCCGTTTCAAGCCCGGGTGACTTCAAATCAGTTGTTGAAATATCCAAGGCAATTTCTGAGCCCGTAATATGTGCATTAACGAGGGCTGTTAAGAAAGATATTGAAGTTGCCGCCGAAGCTCTTCAGTATGCTAAAAAGAAACGTATTCATACAGGAATCGGAACCTCCCCATTTCACATAATGTACAAGCTGAAAACAACACCCGAAGAGACACTTAAACGGGCTGTGGATGCCGTAAAGTATGCAAGAAAATTTGTCGATGATGTGGAGTTTTATGCCGAAGATGCGGGAAGAAGTGATAACGAATACCTCGCCAGGGTAATTGAAGCGGTTATAAAAGCAGGGGCAACAGTCGTCAACATTCCCGATACAACCGGATACTGTCTCCCGGAGCAATACGGTGAAAAGATCCGGTTCCTGAAAGAGAATGTGCCGAATATAGATAAAGCAGTTATATCAACACACTGTCATAATGACCTCGGTATGGCCACTGCAAATACAATGATGGGAGTCATTAACGGTGCCAGACAGGTTGAGGTGACAATAAACGGTATCGGAGAGAGAGCAGGAAACACTTCACTTGAGGAAGTGGCAATGATAATCAAAAGCCATCATGCACTGAACCTTACAACAAACATAGATTCAAAGCTTATCTTCAGCACGAGCAGACTTGTCTCAACCCTGATGAGCATGCCTGTTCAGGCTAATAAGGCTATTGTAGGCAGGAATGCCTTTGCACATTCATCAGGAATCCACCAGGACGGTGTCATCAAAAACAGGGAGAACTATGAGATTATTGATCCTCTGGAAGTTGGAATAAGAGAATCATCAATCATCCTTACCGCCCGAAGCGGAAGAGCCGCCCTCAATCACCGGCTTGAGTTACTGGGCCTTAATTTTGGTAAGGAGGAACTCGATGACATATATCACCGCTTCCTGCTCCTTGCAGATAAAAAGAAGGAGATTAATGATGAAGACATAAGGATCCTTTCCGGTGATGTCTTCAAGGGAGAAAAAGCGCTTAAGCTGGAGGGCCTTCAGGTAACATGCGGAAAATCATTGATACCGGTGGCAACTGTGGGTATAAGGATAAACGGGGAAATACATACATCAACCGCCTCAGGAAACGGACCTATCGATGCTGCCTTTACTGCAGTCAGGCAGCTTATAAGCAAAACAGTGCATCTTGAGGAGTTTCTCATCCAGGCAATCACAAAGGGCAGTGACGATCTTGGGAAAGTGCATATACAGGTGGAACACGAGGGGAAGATTTACTACGGGTTCTCCGCCAATACTGATATAATCACTGCTTCCGTGGAAGCATTCATTGACGCTATTGATAAAATCAAGTAGAACCACACCCTGAATAAACAGTAATAAATTGGAAGCTAAAACACTTTTTGACAAGATCTGGGATTCCCATGTTGTGAGGCAGATAGAGGGTGGACCCGATGTGCTATATATTGACAGGCATTATATTCATGAAGTAACCAGCCCCCAGGCCTTCAACGGACTGAATGACAGGTCTATATCCGTCTTCAGACCCGAAAAAACCCTCGCTACTGCTGACCATAATATTCCTACCCTGAACCAGAACCAGGAGATAAAAGATGAGTTGTCGCGCAACCAGGTAAGAAAACTGGAGGAAAACTGCAGTAAATACGGCATTGAACTGTTTGGTATTGGCCATCCCAATAACGGCATTGTTCATGTTATCGGACCTGAACTGGGGAAAACACTTCCAGGAATGACAATTGTCTGCGGTGACAGCCACACGTCAACACACGGGGCCTTCGGAACGGTTGCATTCGGCATCGGAACCAGCGAAGTGGAAATGGTACTGGCAACCCAATGCATAATGCAGGCAAAGCCCGCCAGAATGAGGATCACCGTAAATGGAAGCCTTCAAAAAGGGGTAACAGCAAAGGATGTCATAATGTACATAATCTCAATGGTCTCTGCAAGCGGAGCCACAGGATATTTCGTTGAATACGCCGGATCTGTCATTAGAAGCCTCAGCATGGAAGCCCGGATGACAATCTGCAATATGAGTATCGAGATGGGTGCACGGGGCGGACTTATCGCACCGGATGAAATCACATATGAATACCTGAAAGGGGTGCCCTCCCTTGCCGGCACTTTTTCTTCTTCAGGTCTACCTGAAAAATGGAATGAACTAAAGAGTGATCCCAATGCCAGATTCGACCGTGAACTGGAATTTACGGGTGATTTAATAAACCCCATGATTACATATGGCACAAACCCCGGAATGGGTATGGCAGTAGACGGTACCATTCCGGATATTGACAGTGCAGACAGCGAAGGAGAAGCCTCTTTTCTTAAATCCCTGGACTACATGGGATTTAAGCCGGGAATGAAACTCCTCGGTCACCCTGTTGATTATGTATTCGTGGGAAGCTGCACAAACGGAAGAATTGAAGACCTGAGAGCCTTTACCGAAATGGTGAAGGGGAGGAAAAAAGCATCAAATATTACAGCATTGATTGTGCCCGGATCCAAAATGGTTGAAAAACAGGCAATCAGGGAGGGCCTGACCGAAATTCTTAAAGAGGCAGGTTTTGAACTGAGGCAACCAGGTTGCTCTTCATGCCTTGCCATGAATGAAGATAAGATCCCTCCCGGCAAATATGCGGTCTCTACCTCCAACAGGAACTTTGAAGGCAGGCAGGGACCCGGGTCGAAAACCCTGCTGGCGAGCCCACTCACTGCTGCCGCCGCTGCCATTACAGGTAAGATAACCGATCCCCGCGATTTCATTAACTGAGTCACCCCATTACATAAAAAGAGATGAGCAAAACCAAATTCGATATACTGAGGTCAACATGCGTACCCCTACCCTATGAAAACGTAGATACCGATCAGATTATCCCCGCCAGGTTCCTGAGTGCCACGTCGAGGGAGGGTTTTGGTGAAAACCTCTTCCGCGACTGGAGGTTCAGTAAATCAGGAGCTGTAAATAATGACTTCATCCTGAACAATCCTGAATATAGCGGGAGTATACTCGTCGCCGGAAAAAATTTCGGATGCGGGTCAAGCAGGGAACATGCTGTATGGGCCGTCTTTGACTACGGTTTCAGGGCAGTTGTATCAAGCTTCTTTGCTGATATATTTAAAAATAATGCCCTCAATAACGGGCTCCTGCCTGTGGTGATCCCTGAAAAGGACCTGGTAACTCTGCTTTCCCGTATCACAAAGGATCCTGAAATGCTGGTCAGCATAGATCTTCACCAGCAGTTGCTCATGGCACCTGCAGCGGGACTGTCAGTATGGTTCGAAATAAATCCATATAAGAAAGAGTGCCTGTTAAAAGGGCTTGACGACATTGACTATCTTCTTGGTATTCAAAATCATATAGTTGATTATGAGATAACAAACAGGTAAATGAAAATAGAGATAATTGATACTACCCTGAGAGACGGAGAGCAGACACAGGGCGTTTCATATACTCCCGCTGAGAAGCTTCATATCGCAGCGCTTCTTCTTAAAGATTTGAAGGTTGACCATCTTGAGGTGGCTTCGGCACGTGTTTCAGGAGGCGAATTTGAGGCTACCCGGCAGATTACTGACTGGGCGCGCCAGAATGACCTCATAAGTAAGATTGAGGTTCTCGGGTTTGTTGACGGCGGACTCTCACTTCACTGGATCAATAACGCCGGCTGTAAGGTGATAAATCTGCTCTGCAAGGGATCACTCCGCCATTTGCAGAAACAACTGCGCAAGACACCCGAAGAGCATGTGAGGGATATCAGGGAGATTATAAATGAAGCGGGAACCCTTGATATGCAGGTAAACATCTATCTCGAAGACTGGTCTAATGGAATGATCAACTCGGAGGACTATGTCTGTTTCATGATAGACTCACTGAAAAACAGTCAGATAACCAGGTTTATGCTTCCTGACACGCTCGGCATTCTTAACCAGGACCAGACTTTCATGTTCTGTAAAAGGATGACGGAAAAATATCCTTCATTAAGCTTTGACTTCCACGCCCACAATGATTATGACCTGGCTGTTGCAAATGTCTTTTCAGCTGTCAGGGCAGGAATAACCGGAATACACACAACCGTGAACGGTCTGGGGGAGAGAGCCGGTAATGCCCCGCTTTCAAGTGTCATTGCCGTATTACGTGACCAGCTTGGAGTTGAGACAGGTATTAACGAGTATGAAATAACTAAAGTCAGTAAGGTTGTTGAAACATTCAGCGGAATCCGGATACCCGTAAATAAACCTGTGATAGGTGAGAATGTTTTCACACAGACCTCCGGCATTCATGCTGACGGTGATACCAAAGACAACCTTTATTTTAACAATCTTCTTCCGGAGCGTTTCGGCAGAAAGAGGAAATATGCCCTTGGGAAACAATCGGGCAAGGCAACAATCAGAAAAAACCTTGAAGAATCCGGCCTGTTTCTCAACGCCGAATCAATTGACAAAGTGACCCGGAGAGTCATTGAACTGGGTGATAAAAAGGAAAATGTTACTTCAGAAGACCTGCCATTCATAATCTCAGACGTTCTGGGTGAAGACCGGTCCAGCTATAAAATCTTCATTAAAAATTACGCACTTTCACTTTCATACGGGATGAAACCGTCTGCAAGCGTTCAGATAGAAATCAACGGGGAGCTTTACCAGGAGACCTCCTCCGGTGACGGACAGTATGATGCATTCATGAAGGCTCTCCGGATTATTTACGACAGGCTTGGGAAAAGCTATCCTGTACTGACTGACTACCAGGTCTCTATACCTCCCGGAGGACGGACTGATGCACTTGTTGAAACCGTCATTACCTGGGATCATAACGGTAAGGAGTTCAAAACCAGGGGACTGGATGCCGATCAGACTGAGTCAGCGATAAAGGCTACGGAGAAAATGCTGAACATAATTGATAATAAAGGAAATACCATAAATGCAGATAATATAATAAAGGTAACACATGAACATTAAAGTAGCGGTTTTACCTGGTGACGGGATCGGACCAGAGATAATTGAGCAGGCAAAAAAGGTTGTGCTTGCAGTTTGTGAAAAATACAATCATACGGTCAGCTTTACGTTTGGCCTTGTTGGTGCGGCGGCAATAGACATGACAGGTTCACCCCTGCCTGATGAAACTCTCACGTTGTGCAAAGCATCCGATGCTGTTCTTTTCGGTGCCATCGGTGATCCAAAATATGATGCCGATCCCTCATTAAAAATCAGGCCTGAACAGGGTCTCCTTGCAATGCGGAAGGAGCTTGGCTTATACGCAAACATAAGGCCGGTTACCACCTTCCCCTCCTTGCTTGATAAATCGCCGCTGAAGAAAGAGATAGTACAGGGGGCAGATATAATTATGGTACGGGAGCTTACAGGTGGCATTTATTTCGGGAAGCCGCAGGGCAGGTCTGAGGACGGTAACACTGCCTATGATTCTTGTGTTTACAGTCGTTTCGAGATCGAACGGGTCCTGAAAGTAGCCTTCGACTATGCTATGTCCCGCAAACATAAGATAACCGTTGTTGACAAGGCAAACGTACTGGCAACATCCAGGCTGTGGCGTGAGACTGCTCTAACAACGGCAAAAGAATACAGTGGTCTTGAAGTTGAATTCATGTTTGTTGATAATGCTGCTATGCAACTGATACAAAATCCCGGCAGATTCGATGTCATTGTCACTGAAAATATGTTTGGCGATATTCTGTCTGATGAAGCAAGTGTTATTACCGGATCGCTCGGTCTTCTGCCGTCGGCATCAGTAGGTCTGTTGACCTCTGTTTTTGAACCTATTCACGGCTCCTATCCGCAGGCTGCCGGAAAAAATATTGCAAACCCGCTCGGCACAATTCTCGCTGCAGCTATGATGTTTGAACTTGCATTTAAACTGAAAAAGGAGGCTGAGATGATAAGGCAGGCTGTCGAAAAGTCAATTGAAGAAAACATAGTGACTGAAGACCTCTCCCGGACCAACTCAAAGTCAACGTCAGAGGTGGGCGACTGGATAAGCAGTTACATTTTAAAGAATTAACAAAAAGAGTATTAATAAGGAGATCCCGGGAGGGCGTTTCTGTTTTTAACATTTACAAATGAAAATATCTATACAGGGAGAACAAGGAAGTTTTCATGAGGTGGCTGCCAGACAATTCTTCGCACCTGACACAATAGAGATTGTACCATGCTCAACTTTCGACATGACAATAAACAGTGTGAAACGTGGGGAGGCCGATTTTGCAGTGATGGCAATAGAAAATGCACGCTCCGGCAGCATCCTCTACAACTACACACTGATCAGGGAATCAGGGCTGAAGGTGCTGGGAGAACATAATCTCAGGGTAAAACAGAATCTCATGGCTCTGCCCGGACAGGTAATAGAGGATATCACTGAAATAAGATCACACCCGATAGCCCTTGCCCAGTGCATGGAGTTCCTTAACTGTTACCCAGGCATAACTCTCATCGAGTGTGAGGATACAGCCGCCAGCGCAAGAATTATAAGTGAGAAACAACTTAAGGGGATCGCCGCAATAGCGGCGATGAACGCTGCAAAAATATACGGGCTGAAGATTCTCTCCGAAGGTGTTGAAACATATAAGAAGAACTATACAAGGTTTCTTACAATCGGAGATGAGGAGAAGATGCGGAGTGACGGCAATAAGGTTTCAGTTTGCTTTTCCACAGGTCATAAGCCGGGTTCACTGGCTGCTGTGCTTGTTATCCTTGCCCAGATGGATGTTAACCTCTCCAAGATTCAGTCTGTTCCGCGGCTTAACGGTGACTGGGAATACATGTTTTATCTCGACCTGGAATTAAGCAAGACCTGCACCCCGGGCATGATTGAACAGGCTCTGGAAAAACTTACCCGTAACCTGGAGGTGCTGGGCGTTTACAATAAAGACAATGTGCTTTATGAAAGTTGAGCAGAAAAAAATATGCCTCACTGTTCATTTATTTGAATAATATATTAGTTTTGCAAACATGAAAACAAGGACGTTATATGTCTGGCGCTGGCGCAGCTTTTTGAATGATGCTGTGAATCACGCTATTATATAACTCTTATAAGATATTTGTT
>Ga0209800_10003290_pt1 | contig 13013 bp, 10 predicted proteins | sample Higcelweek8metaG_FD_187174 | JGI IMG/M metagenome (GOLD analysis project Ga0209800, IMG submission 187174) | Freshwater pond sediment microbial communities from the University of Edinburgh, under environmental carbon perturbations - High... | ecosystem: Environmental > Aquatic > Freshwater >... | reverse complement strand
GAGTTCCAAGAACCAAAGTTCATTCAAAGGACCTTGGATCGCCATGGCGCCGGGCGCCTCGCGATGACGTGTTTATGCCAAGAGGCCTTACGCAGGCGGGACTCTCGTTCGACTTCATGTGCTCTTGGCCTTTATCGCACTGCGAGACGGCTTGCGATAAGCGCTCTTGCTCTTCTGGGCTATTCCTTCTATTTTGCTCCTTGCACGGATCGCTTCGATGTGATTCATCTTACCTTTGTGGCTTGGGGTTTCTCCCTTTGCTTTTTCGGATTGTCCATACGTCCTTTGGGCGTTTTTAAGTTCTCTGACGGGAGTTTTTCGTTATGACCACCCTCGATCGCCATCCCTTGGAAGTCTTTTCTAATCTTGTGCCGATCGTCATCGAGCAAACGGCGCGCGGTGAGCGCTCGTTCGATATTTTCTCGCGCCTGTTGAAAGAGCGTATCATTTTCCTGATGGGGCAGGTGGACGACCATATCTCCAGCCTCGTTTGCGCCCAGCTTTTGTTTTTAGAATCGGAAAACCCGAAAAAAGAAATCTCGATCTATATCAATTCACCCGGCGGCGTTGTGACCTCGGGCATGGCGATGTACGATACGATGCAATATATCAAAAGCCCCGTCTCAACCGTGTGTATCGGGCAGGCGTGCTCCATGGGGTCGCTGCTGTTGTGCGCGGGTGAAAAGGGCCATCGGTTCTCACTACCCAACAGCCGGATCATGATCCATCAACCTTCGGGCGGCGCGCAGGGGCAGGCTTCGGATATCGAGATTCAAGCTCGCGAAATCATCAAATTGCGTCAGCGCCTTAATGAAATCTACGTCAAGCACACCGGCCAGACGTTCGACACGATTGCGTCAGCCGTGGATCGCGATAACTTTATGACGGCCGACGAAGCCAAGACCTTTGGCCTTATCGACGAAGTCGTTATCAGCCGTCCGGAATCGGATGGCGATGAGAAGAAAGCTGATTAATAAACAGGTAACTACCCCCGCGCTAGGGTGGGGGTAGGGTTTAATGAATAAGAGTGTCATATCCGTTTTTCGCTCACGCGGGGGAGGAGACTCCGGGCGGTAGCGTGCGGGAAGTGACATTTGTTTGAGGGAGAACGTCTCAGATGACGAAGACTGGCGACACCAAGAATACGCTGTACTGCTCTTTCTGCGGCAAAAGCCAGCACGAGGTGCGCAAGCTGATTGCGGGCCCGACGGTCTTTATCTGCGACGAATGCGTCGAGCTCTGCATGGAGATCATCCGTGAAGAAAGCAAGACCTCGCTCGTCAAAACGCGTGACGGCATCCCCGTGCCGCGTGAAATCAAAAACGTGCTCGATGAATATGTGATTGGCCAAGAACATGCTAAGCGCGTGCTCTCTGTCGCCGTGCATAACCATTACAAACGTTTGGCGGCGGGCGCGCGCAGCGGCGATGTTGAACTGGCCAAATCGAACATTTTGCTCGTCGGCCCCACGGGGTGCGGTAAAACGCTCCTTGCGCAGACCTTGGCGCGTATTATCGACGTGCCCTTTACGATGGCTGACGCCACGACGCTCACCGAAGCAGGTTATGTCGGTGAAGACGTCGAAAACATCATCCTGAAATTGCTGCAAGCCGCCGACTATAATGTGGAGCGGGCGCAGCGCGGCATCGTCTATATCGACGAAATCGATAAGATCAGCCGCAAATCCGATAATCCTTCGATCACGCGCGACGTGTCGGGTGAAGGCGTGCAGCAGGCCTTGCTGAAAATCATGGAAGGCACCGTCGCCGCCGTTCCGCCGCAAGGCGGGCGCAAGCATCCGCAGCAAGAGTTTTTGCAAGTCGATACGACGAACATTCTGTTCATCTGCGGCGGCGCGTTTGCGGGTCTTGATAAGATTATCTCCGCGCGTGGCCGTGGCTCATCCATTGGCTTTGGCGCGGATGTGCGCGGGCCGGAAGATCGCCGCGTGGGCGATATTCTGCTCGGCACTGAGCCGGACGATTTGTTGAAATTCGGGTTGATCCCCGAGTTCATTGGCCGTTTGCCGGTTGTGGCGACGCTGACCGATTTGGACGAATCCGCGCTCATTGACATTCTCACGCGCCCCAAAAACGCGATTGTGAAGCAGTTCCAACGGCTGTTCGATATGGAAAACATTGGCCTCGATGTGACCGAAGACGGTTTAACGGCCATTGCGAAAAAAGCCATCGAACGCAAAACCGGCGCGCGCGGCCTGCGCTCGATCATGGAAAGCGTTTTGCTTGACTCCATGTTTGATTTACCGGGCTCCGAAGGCATCGAAAAAGTCGTCGTCAACGGCGAAGTGGTCGAAGGCAAAGCCAAACCGATCATCGTCCACGGCGAAAAGAAAGTCGCAACCGCTTCGGCGTAAGAAGCGAGCAATTCAAAAAAAGCCCCGCAGCGAAAGCTGTGGGGCTTTTTTTGTTGTCACTTGTCTTTTAATACGCTGTCGTTGGCGGTGTGAAACCTGCTGTCCATCGTGCGATGCCTTTGGAGACGCGAAGCTCGTCGATGTAGCCGTTGAGATAATGATATCCCGGCAAAGCTGCGCCAATATAAGCTTCTGTGCCAACAGAAGGGAGGGCAACAGAACAGGTTTTTGTGGCAAGCGCGATGCCATTACGATACATGGTCATTGTAGTACCATTGCGAACGAGGGCCACATGATACCATGTTCCCGTTGACCACCCTGATGTGGAGCCTTGCGTAAAGGTGCAGCCAACGGAATCTTCATAGTCGAGGCCAGCTGAGTTGTTATAGCCAAATTGAATGTGTGTACTGTTGACAATGGCTTGTGAATAAAAATATTGATAGCTGCTTGAACTAAAGCCCTTGAAATAAACCCAAGCGTCGATGGTAAAGTTGCCGCTACCAAAGTCCCAATTGGTAGAATTGGGAACGCTGAGATAGCTGGCCGATCCTGTAAAGAGCGCGCTCGCGCCGCCAAATTGGGATTGAGCCGTTGAAACGGTGGCGTTGGTTGCCGTTACGGTGTTACCGACGGTTGAGCTGTCGGTAAAGCTTGTCGAACCATCTGTTCCATTCATGTGAAGAAGGAGCTTGGTATAGGAATCCTTCGTCGTGATTGTCCAGGGGCTTGAGGTTGTTGATCCGACGGCGACCGTGGCTGTGGTGGCTGTGCCTTCGGTTGAAGCCGATGTTTGTTTGATCGCAAGTGTATCTCCGGCAAGAAAGAAGCCGTTTGTGCCGAGCCATGTTCCGTTACGGGCTAAGGCCGTGCAGCCGCTTGCGCAAGCGGCAGGTAAGGCTCCTGTGAAACCGGAAAGGGTCACGGTATCGCTGGTCGTCTCGGTTGCGGTGGCCACATTGGTCTGATCGGTGAAAGCAAAAGCTGACGCGCCGCTGCTGGTTGATGTTGGGCTCAGGCTCCCCCAGCTTGTGCCATTGCAGCCCTGAAAGACCGAGCCTGACCACTGCATCATACCAGTATGAGCGGCATCGCACGTATCCGTTGACGTTCCAAGCCAAAAGGGCGCGCGGGCCCACAGGCTGTTGACGCATTGATAAATCGCATCCCAATCAACACGACTGAGGTTGCCTGAGCAAGCTTCGCCTACGGTTGTTGAAGCCGCAGCTTCGGCTCGAGCTGGAAGGAGGCCCAGAAGAAAAAACAGAGAAAGAAGGCGCAATCTTTTCATGTCTTATCGTATCCACAAGGTGCCAGATTGGCCCCAATGGGTTCCCGGGATGTCGCAACCCAAGTCCGTCGAATCCGCCAAGGCTCCGTAAATCAGGCGTTCGGCTGATCCACTATTCCCGTCTGCAACGCCGTAAACATAGGTCTGCGATGTCGTGCCAGCATATGTGCCACCATAGGTGCTGGACATAGCAACGCAGGTGCCAGAAGCAACCGTGGTTGCGCCAAAAGTGCAGCCCGATTGCCAGTATCCTTTATAAGAACTGCAATACAGCCGATAGGCGGGGCTTGTTCCACTTTTAAGGCCATTAATATCCGTATCGGCAAACTTGCCATAACCTGACAATGAGGCGATGTTTGAAGCCGTAACCGCCGCCGTATTATTGTGCGTTTGTGTCGTGGCCGATATGCCTGCTACAAGAGTCCAACCGCCACCGTCCGAGGCCATGTCGCAATAGACGTTTGTTTTACCACTTAAAAGGGTAACTTGATAAGTGCCGCTTACCGTTGTTGCTGTAGCGTTCTTAACAGCATAGCAAGATGTATAAGCGCCGCTGTTGTAAATCCAAGGGTCAGCAGCTGTGCCGCTTCCGCTTACAGCAGATGTCGTAACGCTCCAAGGCGATGAAATCGTCGATCCGACGACAACTTGAGCCGTGGTTGTGGCGAGACTTGAGGAAGAAGAGGTTTGTGTGATGGCAATCGCATCGCCGGAGACTACGGCGCCAGAGGTGCCGATTGATGTGCCATTTTTGATGATGCCCGTGCATCCGCTGCCACAAGTAACAGAAAGCGCGCCCGTAAAGCCGCTTAACGTAACGGCGTTGCTTGTAGCGGCTGCGTTGAAAGAAACGCCAGTCTGGTCTGTGAAGGCAAAAGAGTTCGGGCCGCCCGTGCTGTTGCCCAGAGCAACCCAACTTGTTCCATCGCAGCCCTGAAATGATGTGCCGTTCCATTGGATAATGCCCGCGTGACTCGAATCGCAGGTGTCTGTCGATGAACCAAGCCGCAAGGCTGCGCGTTTCCATGTGCTGCTGACGCATTGAAAAATCGTATCCCAATCGGCGCGGTGGAGGGCCCCCGTGCATGCTGAGCCCGCTGAGGTTGTTTCGGCGGCAAAACTCCGGCCGGAGCTTAGAGCCAAAAACCCAAAGAGAAGAAGGCAAGCAAAGGAAAATTTCATAAACGGCGGCTCTTTGTGTGAGGAGACGTAGGAGCTTGGGGCGCGCGACCGACTGTAGCGTAAAATGTTTTAAAGATAGGGTAAACATCTATTGGCAGAAGCCCTTACGCTAGGAAGGCCTAAAGCGGAGGGGGCTTGAAACAAGGCTTACATACCCCCATTTACCCTTTACAGGCCTGCGCGATTTTTGCTGTTTTTTGCAGCCGGATCGGGCATGCTGGGCAGGTGATTTGGGGTCGTCTGGGTAAAATGGCGTAACCCCTTCAGTCGAAAGGATTCTTTATGGTTGTTTCCTCCCCCGCTGGGGCTTTGTATCCCGTCTTGCCGCTCAGGGACATTGTGGTGTTCCCGCATATGATCGTGCCGCTTTTTGTCGGGCGCGAGAAATCTGTGCGTGCGCTCGAAGACGTGATGCAGGAGGACAAACAAATCCTCCTTTTGACGCAAAAAGATGCCGCGCTGGACGATCCGGCGCAAGGTGACCTTTATACGCTTGGCACCATCGGCACCGTGCTGCAATTGCTCAAGCTGCCCGACGGCACGGTCAAAGTGCTGGTCGAAGGCGGCGCGCGGGCGCGCGTGATCCGGTTTGCCGAAAATCCAGAGTTTTTCCAAGCTTTGGCCGAGCCGGTCGATGAATATATCGGTGACAAGGCGGAGCTGGATGCGTTGTCTCGCGCGGTCGTGGGGCAGTTCGAGCAATATATCAAGCTCAACAAAAAAATTCCGCCCGAAGTCATGGTCACCGTTGGCCAGATCGAAGAGCCAGAGCGTTTGGCCGATACGATTGCCTCGCACTTGTCGCTGAAGATTTCGGAAAAGCAGCTCTTGCTGGAAACGGCGTCGGTCAACGATCGTCTTGAAAAGATTTTCGGCCATATGGAAGGCGAAATCGGCGTTCTTCAGGTCGAAAAGAAAATCCGCACGCGCGTCAAAAAGCAGATGGAAAAGACGCAGCGCGAATATTATTTGAATGAGCAGATGAAGGCCATTCAAAAGGAACTTGGCGAAGGCGAAGATGGCCGCGATGAAGCGTCTGAACTTGAAGCCAAGATCACCGAAACGAAAATGTCGGCTGAGGCTAAAGAAAAGTGCCTTTCCGAGCTGAAAAAGCTGCGCTCCATGAGCCCCATGTCGGCCGAAGCGACCGTCGTGCGCAATTATCTCGACTGGATGCTGGCCATTCCATGGAACAAGCGCACCAAGACGCGCAAAAATATCAAAGAAGCCGAAAAGGTTTTGAACGTTGATCATTATGGCTTGGAAAAGGTGAAGGAACGCATCCTTGAACACCTTGCCGTGCAACAGCGCCAGAATAAGCTAAAGGGGCCGATTTTGTGCCTCGTGGGGCCGCCGGGCGTTGGTAAAACCTCGCTGGGTAAATCCATCGCGCATGCGACGGGCCGGAATTTCGTGCGTATGTCGCTGGGCGGCGTGCGCGATGAATCGGAAATCCGTGGCCATCGCCGCACCTATATTGGCTCCATGCCGGGCAAGGTTGTGCACGGGATGAAAAAGGCTAAATCGTCCAATCCGCTCTTCCTTTTGGATGAGGTGGACAAGCTGGGCTCTGATTGGCGCGGCGATCCGTCTTCGGCGCTTTTGGAGGTTTTGGATCCCGAACAGAACAACACGTTCAACGATCATTATCTTGAGGTCGATTATGATCTCTCTGATGTGATGTTCGTTTGCACGGCCAATTCGCTCAACATGCCGCAGCCTTTGCTGGATCGCATGGAGATCATTCGCCTTTCGGGTTACACCGAAGATGAAAAAGTCGAAATTGCTAAGCGTCACCTTCTTGCGAAAACGATGAAGGAACACGGCCTGCGCAAGAGCGAGTTTTCCATGTCGGACGATGCGCTTCGTGAGATCATTCGCTATTACACCCGCGAGGCGGGCGTGCGTAGCCTTGAGCGCGAAATCGCGACGTTGACGCGTAAAACGATCAAAGAAATTTTGTCGAAGAGCACAAAGTCTGTTCACATCACGCGCCGAAATCTTGAAAAATATCTGGGCGTCAAGCGCTACATGTTTGGCGAGGTCGAGGCCGATGATTTGGTCGGCGTGACGACAGGTCTGGCATGGACGGAAGTGGGCGGCGTGATCCTGTCCGTCGAAGCCGTGACGTTGCCCGGCAAGGGCCGCATTATGACGACCGGCAAGCTCGGCGATGTGATGAAGGAATCCGTTCAGGCTGCCGAAAGCTATGTTAAAGCGCGGGCGGCGCATTTTGGTATTAAACCGTCATCGCTTGATAAAAAAGACATTCACGTCCATGTGCCCGAAGGCGCGACCCCGAAAGACGGGCCGAGCGCGGGTGTGGCGATGGTGACGTCAATCGTCTCGGCTTTAACGGGCATTCCAATCCACAAAGATGTGGCCATGACGGGCGAGATTACGCTGCGTGGGCGCGTGTTGCCGATTGGCGGGCTGAAGGAAAAACTGCTGGCGGCTTTGCGCGCGGGCATCACGACCGTTTGCATCCCCAAGGAAAACGAAAAGGATCTGGTCGAAATTCCGGACAATGTGAAAAAGGGATTGAAGATTATTCCGATTGCCGTTGTCGATGAAGTGCTCAAGGTAGCGCTGACGCGGCCCTTCGTGCCAATTGAATGGGACGAGGAAGCGCAAGAAGCCGCCGCTGAGGCGGTTGCTGCGGGTAAGGCGTCTGCCGGAAAGAAAAAGGGCAAGGCTGGTGGCAACGAGGAGTTGTGCCACTAACAAAAGCCTGACGCTCTACGTGCGTTTTGCGTTTTGATGACAAGCGTCTTGTGCTGGGGGGTCTCGGCGCGGCGCTTGTTTTCTTTTGGAAGAAAACCAAGCGTTTATGGCCCTTCGCTCACCCTGCGTACGGCGTTATGGTTTCCGGGTTGTTAACGATAATCATCAAAAAATGGCTGAAATCTTGGCTTTTTGGGCTATCGTTCATTGACAGGCGAAAACAACAATGCCTAGAGTGAGCCTTCAAGGCTGATGGGCGCAGACCTTTTGTCTAAGCTGATTTTGTCAGACCTTGCACTCAAACTTAGGGGGATCTCTCGTGAACAAGAACGAATTCATCTCGGCCGTTGCCGACAGCAAAGCGCTCGCGAAGCTCGACTTGTCCAAGGCCGCTGTGACGACCATCGTTGACGCAGTGCTCGATACGATCGAAGGCGCGCTCAAAAAGGGGGATGAAGTCCGCCTTGTTGGGTTTGGTAATTTCTATGTCTCGAAGCGCGCAGCTTCCAAGGGCCGCAACCCGCGTACGGGCGAAGCCATCAGCATCAAAGCCTCCAAGTTGCCCAAGTTCCGCGCTGGCAAACAGCTTAAGGATGGCGTGAACGGCACCGTCAAGAAATAAGCGATCATTTGATTGTTCGGATAAAAAGGGCCAGCCCACGCGCTGGCCCTTTTTTAGTGGCTTGTGCGCGCAAAGATTTGTTATGAAGAAGGCGCTGCATTGCAGGGAAGGGCGGTTAGCTCAGGGGTAGAGCATCTCGTTTACACCGAGAGGGTCGGCGGTTCGAAACCGTCACCGCCTACCAAACCCAAAGCTCCCTGTCGGGGGCTTTGGGTTTGGTAGAAGTAATGTTGAGAACCGCCGGGAAGGCGTTCGACAACAAGCTGTTCAATACGGCGTTTGCGAGCGTGCACGCAAACGCACAAAAACAAAAAAGGCACAGCGCCGTTGCCACGAGTGGCGCTTGCGCCACGAAGTACAACCGTCACTGCCTACCAATCTTTTCAAAAGATTGGTTCCCTTTGACCCCTCCCAACGTACCGAGTTGGGCACTTCCTCAGAGATGAGTTGGGCCGTTTCTGTTTTTCCTACGCTTATTTCTCTTCCTTTCACCCTAAATGGAGTACCTCGCATGCCGAAGATTTTAATTGAGCCTATCTCCATCAAAACAAAAGGTGGACTTGATGCCGAGATCAATGGGATTGATCCGTCAGATAACGATTGTGTGTGCGGGAGAGTAAAAACCGTTTCTGGGTGGCAAGACGGTTGTTGGAACAAGACGGGAATTATGCGTGGAGGAGTTGTTGACACTAACATTAACTTTCAAGAAGCTGAATTTAATGAAATAGTGAGATTGATTGAGGATATAAAAAATTGAACCTGATCAATTAGGCAGGGCAATTTTCTAAGGTTGAGCTGCTTCTAGCTTAACCATAGCCGCTTTGGCTCTTTCTTTCTGCTTTGCGCCAGCCACATAGTGGGAGACCATGCGGTCTGTTTTGTGGCCTGTGATGGCTTTTATCTGTTCACTGGTACAGCCAGCCTCGGCAAAGTTGCCTGTGGCGGTCTTGCGCAGCCTGTGGAAAACAAGCCCCTGAAGCCCCGCCTTGTCGCGCAGCTTTATATGTGCTGTTTTTTGCTCGGCGTGAGATTTTTTTGTTTTAATGCGTTAAAATTAGACCTTTTTTAGGGAAGATGGTTCATTCTGGTCAAACCAGAGAAGCTTGAATTGTGGTAAGTTTTTATAAAAGTTAAGAATATTGAACGGTGTTTATGGTTAAACTTAAATTAACGCAAGGTTTGCACGCAGCCTATAAAAGAGGCATAATGGTCCCCGTAGGATATAGACGGGGGAATGTCGTGACTATGCCGCAGGCCGCTGGGGAAACAGCCCAAAAGACTTTTAATCCAAACAACGCACTCCGTGAGATTCGCGAGGCGGCGGCGGATATTGGAAATATTGTTGATGCTTTTGCAGCAAGGCAACCAGAACGTGTGCGCCTATATACATCTATTATGGCAGATGCTCCTAAGGGGCTTCATACCCCTAAACCATCAATGGCGGACCTTGTAAAAAGGGCGCATCAAGAATTAGGACGGTAGACTTTTAATTCGCGTTATTTATTAGAGCGTTTTATTTTAACTCGTGGTTATTTTATGAGCAACCATAGCAATGGTCTTATTGCTTATTATGACGCGTTGGACGAGGCCTTTCCGCCATCTGAAATGTCTGAGATCGCGCGAAGTGCAGCTGCCCATGATTTTAGACAATATGTACGGCAGGAAGACCTTTCTTTAGAGGCGGCAACTGCTGTTCTTCGTGATGAGAAGAAGGTTGCGGGTTTCCGTGAAATTGGACGTAAGGTTGAAACCTATATTATGGCCAATGGCCATTCTCCCGCGCCTGATAAAGAACAAACCGCGACGGAACTCGTTAATGCGTTCCTTGATGATCTTAAAACAGTAAGGCTTACTGTTGACCGCATTGCAACGATTGGCAGCGCGACAAATGAGATTCTTACGCAGGTTGAGAAGCAAGCTGCTGAGACGGGAGCTGAAGCCACAAACAACAAGAAACTGCTTCATGAAATTCGGGACGTTGCCGGAGAACTCAAGCACGATATTGCTAATGCAATAACCAGCACGCAGGATATTGTGCCAAGGCTTGAGACGATTTCCTCCCACTTGGATGGGCAGCTTCAAAAATTAGATAAAGGGGTGGATGAGGTGCGTGACAATACGCATCCGAAGAAGACGCGTAAGGAAAATGTGAAGATGATGTTGCATTCTGTTGCTTGGGGTAGGGCCTTTACGCCTTGCGGATATTATCCAGGAATCCACGAACGTTGCTGCGCAAGATCTCGGTTTGTTTGCTGAGTTCGCTGGCGGCTTCGAGGACTTGGCCTGCGGCGTGGCCGGTTTCGTCTGTGGCTTGATTGACCCCAACAATATTGCGCGAAACATCGGTCGTGCCTTGTGCGGCTTCCGAGACGTTGCGCGTAATTTCCTTGGTGGCGGAGCCTTGTTCTTCGACGGCGGCCGCCACAGAAGCCGAGATGTCGTTCATGTGGCTAATGGTTTTACCAATTCTGTCGATGGCGGTCACCGCGCTTTGCATCGCGCTTTGCATAGTTCCCACTTGCGCCGAGATGTCCTCCGTCGCCTTGGCTGTTTGATTGGCGAGGCTTTTGACCTCGCTGGCCACAACGGCAAAACCTTTGCCAGCCTCGCCCGCGCGGGCCGCTTCAATCGTCGCGTTGAGCGCCAGAAGATTGGTTTGGCTTGCAATGTCGCTAATCAAGCCGACCACTTCGCCGATTTTCTGCGCGGCTTGCGCAAGGTTGGCGACGGTTTCGTTGGTTTGTGTAGCTTCCACCACAGCTTGTCCGGCGATGGTTGAGGATTGTGAGACTTGGCGCGAGATCTCGCTGATCGAAGCCGTCAATTGCTCGGCGGCCGAGGCCACAGCTTGTACGTTGGCAGAGGCTTCTTCCGAGGCGGCCGCAACGGCGCTTGATTGGCTGCTGGCCGAGGCGGCGCTTTCGGACATGCTGGAGGCCGTCGAGTTCAACTCCGTCGCCGCCGAGGCGAGCATGTTGAGCGCCTCTGAGGCCATTTTGTCGAAACCAGCGTTGAGTTCCTCAATGCGCAGCGCGCGTGCCTCGCGCGCTTTTTGCGCTTCGGCTTTGTCGGCTTCCATGGCGCGATTTTTAAGCGCATTTTCCTTGAAAATCGACATAGCTCGCGCCAGAAGGCCGATTTCATCTTGGCGTTCGCTGCCCGTGACGGTGATGTCCAAATCGCCGTTTGCCAAGCGGCCCATAGCATCGGCCATTTTCACGACGGGTTTGGAGACGCTGGAGATCAGCACCGAACCGCACACAAGGCTGAGCATAAGCGCGAAACCTATGGCGATAAACATAATGAGGCGCGTTGTTTGATAAATTTCCGCGCCATGAAGAGCCTGCGCCTTGCCATGCTCTTCGTTGTAGGTCAGCTCATCCATCAGGATTTTGCGCATGTCCTGATAGATCAAGCGCATGTTACCCTGAAACGTGACGGCAGCTTCTTGGGCTTTGTCCGCGCGGATGAGGGTGTCGAGCTTGGCAAGTTCGGCGTTATACTCGATCAGGCGTTTGTCGAATGTGATCCACCGTTCACGCTCTTCGCCGTCATCAATATAGGGCTCGAAGCCCTTGCGCTCTTCGAGCAATTTCTCGAGGTTCTTTTTCGATTCCGCTATCCATTTTTCAGAATCGCCTTGGGCCATTGAAATCAGCTCTTGCGCATTGCGTATGCGGTAAAGTTCAAAATCTTCGACGATTTGCCCGAGCCGGGAAAGGCTCGGTAGATAATTGTTCCTGATAATTCCGGCGGCCGTATCGACCGCAGCCAGCCTATTCACGGCCAGCCCCCCGATGCCTATGGTCATGAAAAGGAGGATCACGAACGAGGCGATGATCTTGGTTTTGATTTTGACGTTGTCGAGATTGCTCATGGGGGGCCTCGAAAAAAAAGGAATCAAAAGAGTGCTCTTAAGGGATAGGAAAAGAAGGTTAACAAGACTTTCGCGTGCTGAATGCGGGGACATGCTCTTTTTATTAGAAAAGTGACTTGGGACGGTTGACAGGAGGGGGGGGAATGCCCTAAAGCTTGCCGCCTCTAATGCGCGGGTGTAGCTCAGTTGGTTAGAGCGTCGGCCTGTCACGCCGAAGGTCGCGGGTTCAAGTCCCGTCGCTCGCGCCATTTCCCTTCTTAATATCTTAACGCCAGAGCTAACGTCGTTGAACCCGCGACGCTTGTTGTCTGCTCTGCGCTTCGCGCAACCGTGCTTGTCCTTTGCTCTGCGCTTCGCGCAACCGCGAGGGGGTTCAAGTCCCGTCGCTCGCGTCCTTTCCCTTCTTAAAATCTTAACGCCAGAGCTAACGGTTTTGCCCCCCCCGCCTTGCCTTCACGACAAGCCCGTTCCTCCCCCCTTGCGGGGGAGGTTAGGAGAGGGGTTGGTGCCATAAAAACAAAATCCCGCATTGCGGAAGCCAACCCCGCCCCCAGCCCCTCCCGCAAGGGGAGGGGAGCTGTGCGGCTCTTTTTTTCTTCTCCCGTCATCGCGAGCGCACGTTTGGGCGCGTGGCGATCCAGAGTCGGTAGAAAGGGGCCTCCGTTTTTATGTCCCCGCCTTGCCTTCACGACAAGCCCGTTCCTCCCCCCTTGCGGGGGAGGTTAGGAGAGGGGTTGGTGCCATAAGAACAAAATCCCGCATTGCGGAACCAACCCCGCCCCCAGCCCCTCCCGCAAGGGGAGGGGAGCTGTGCGGCTCTTTTTTCTTCTCCCGTCATCGCGAGCGCACGTTTGGGCGCGTGGCGATCCAGAGTCGGTAGAAAGGGGCCTCCGTTTTTATGTCCCCGCCTTGCCTTCACGACAAGCCCGTTCCTCCCCCCTTGCGG
>Ga0209800_10003288_pt1 | contig 13014 bp, 13 predicted proteins | sample Higcelweek8metaG_FD_187174 | JGI IMG/M metagenome (GOLD analysis project Ga0209800, IMG submission 187174) | Freshwater pond sediment microbial communities from the University of Edinburgh, under environmental carbon perturbations - High... | ecosystem: Environmental > Aquatic > Freshwater >... | reverse complement strand
AGTTCGGCATTGCCTTGAGTCAAGTTTCAGGTTTCAAGTTGGAAACAGTTGGTAAAATTAGCAATTTAACTTGAAACTTGAAACCTGAAACTTGAAACAAAAAAATTACATTTGATATACAATTGCATTAATATTCATTCCGGCACCTACAGATGCAAAAATAATAACATCGCCTTTATTTAAATTTTGTCCTTCTAATTCTCCGTTTACAATTAAATCATATAAGGTTGGAACCGTTGCAACACTAGAATTTCCTAATTTATGAATGCTCATAGGCATAATTCCTACAGGCGTTTCCATTTTGTATAATTTGTAAAAACGATTGATGATGGCTTCATCCATTTTTTCATTAGCCTGATGAATTAGAATTTTCTTTACGTCGGCAATCGCAATTCCACTTTTTTCTAAGCAAGAAGCCATTGCTTTTGGAACATTAGATAAAGCAAATTCATAAATTTTTCTACCATACATTTTGATGTAACGAATGTTTGGGTCTTCTTCTTTGCTAAAAGAGTTTCCAAAATATAAAAACTTAGATTCATCAAAAGAAAAAGTAGCGGATTCATGAGCTAAAATTCCACCTTCGTCATCAGTGACTTCAATAATCGTTGCTCCAGCACCATCAGAGTAAATCATGCTGTCTCGGTCGTGTTTGTCTACTACTCTTGATAAAGTTTCGGAACCAATAACTAAACATTTTTTAGCCATTCCTGCTTTAATATAGGCTTGTGCTTGAATAACAGCTTCTATCCAGCCTGGACAACCAAAAAGAATGTCATAAGCGACACATTTTGGGTTTTTAATTTGTAGTAAATATTTAACTCGCGTGGCTAAACTAGGAACAGTATCAGACTGAATTGTGTTTGCTTTAATGTCACCATAATTGTGAGCAAATATTATGTAGTCAATAGCTTCAGGGTCAACACCTGATTTTTCAATTGCTTTTTTTGCTGCGATAAAAGCCATGTCAGAATTAACCATATTGTCATCTGCATAGCGTCTTTCTAGAATTCCAGTAATTTCAACAAATTTCTCTGCAATAATATCATTTGTCATATTAAAAGCAGTGCCGTCTTCATTCAAAAAATCATGTTGAGCAAAATCAGAATTCGTAACTTTTTTAGTTGGAATATAGCTTCCTGAACCTGTTATTTTAATATTCATAATAGTTATTGTTAATGTAACGAAATTATTAATTATTTTTTAACATAAAATAAAAACGGGTGTTTTTTTGTGCTAATTATTAAATCGTCAATTTATGCTCAAAATAATACGAAATTGACTTTTTTTAGGGGTTTTTACGAAAATTTTATTTGCATGATTGTCGCCATGCTTAACGCTTGTGTTTTCATTTGTTCGGCATATTTACCTTCAAAATGTTTATCAATCGTTGAATTAAAATGATGCAACCAAGTTTCAAAATGTTCTTTTGTAAAAGCATGTTTGTCATGAACCTCTTTATGAATGGAAAACATATTGTTGTAATAACCACCTTTCAAAAACAACGATTGTTCCCAAAAAGTTGCCAAAATCTCAAAATGCGCTTCCAAATGTTGGTCAACTGACGTTACTTTCGTAAAGAAGAAATTAATCGAATCATCCGCTAAAAGCTTGTCATAGAACTTACGCATGATGAATAGAATGTCTTCTCGAGTTTCAATGTCTTTCATTTCCAGATTTTATAATCGTACAAATTTACAACAATACTTCTTGAAGCAATTGATTTTTATCATGTTTAAAAAAAATCCCAAAAACCTGAATTGGAATTTGGGATTTTAAATGTTCGAAATTTACTTTTTACATATATGCTTCAATTGGAGCACAAGAACAAACTAAATTTCTATCTCCATACGCTTCATCAACACGACGAACCGTTGGCCAGAATTTATTTTCAGCAATATAATCTAATGCAAATGCCGCTTGTTCTCTTGTGTATGGGAAAACCCATTCGTTAGCTGTAACCATTGCTAAAGTATGAGGTGCGTTTCTTAAAATATTATTGGCATCCTCTTTTGTTGAAGCCTCAATTTCTTTACGAATTGAAATCATGGCATCACAAAAACGATCTAATTCCGCTAAATCTTCAGATTCTGTAGGTTCAATCATTAATGTTCCAGCAACTGGGAAAGAAACCGTTGGCGCGTGGAAACCATAATCCATTAAACGTTTTGCAATATCTGTTACTTTGATTCCTTTTTCTTCGAAAGCTCTACAATCTAAAATCATTTCGTGAGCCGCTCTTCCCATTTCTCCAGAATATAAAACTGGATAATGTTCATCTAAACGTGCTTTCATGTAATTTGCATTTAAGATAGCATATTTAGTAGCGTTTGTTAATCCTTCAGCGCCTAACATAGTTATGTAGCCATAAGAAATCAAACAAACTAAAGCCGAACCATAAGGCGCAGAAGAAATTGCGGTAATTGCTTGGCTTCCTCCTGTTGGAATAACTGGATTAGTTGGCAAGAATGGAACTAATTTTTCATTTACGCAAATTGGTCCAACACCTGGTCCACCACCGCCGTGAGGAATAGCGAACGTTTTGTGTAGGTTTAAGTGACAAACATCAGCACCAATGGTAGCCGGATTGGTTAATCCAACTTGTGCATTCATGTTAGCACCATCCATATAAACTAAACCACCATTATCGTGAATGATTTTAGTGATTTCAATAATAGCGCTTTCAAAAACTCCGTGAGTTGAAGGATACGTTACCATCAAACAAGATAAGTTGTCTTTATGTAAGATTGCTTTTGCTCTTAAATCTTCTACATCGATATTTCCATTATCCATTGTTTTTGTAACGATGATTTCCATTCCCGCCATAGCAGCAGACGCTGGATTCGTTCCATGAGCAGAAGCTGGAATTAAACACACATTTCTGTGGTTATCGCCTCTTGATAAATGATAAGCACGAATAGCCATTAAACCTGCGTATTCACCTTGAGCACCCGAATTTGGTTGTAACGTCGTTCCTTGGAAACCTGTTACAACATTCAATTGTTGCTCTAATTTTTTCAACATGATTTGGTAACCTTCTGCTTGTTCAATTGGTGCAAAAGGGTGAATGCTGTTCCAATTTGCCATCGATAAAGGCAACATTTCAGCAGCAGCATTTAATTTCATCGTACAAGAACCTAACGAAATCATAGAATGATTCAACGATAAGTCTTTACGCTCTAATTTTTTGATATAACGCATCAATTGCGATTCTGAATGATGGTTATTGAAAACATCATGTTGTAAGAAAGTTGATTTTCTTACTAAGTTTTCAGGAACCATAGTGTCATTTGCTAATTGGTTTACAGTAAATGCATCTTTTCCAGTAGCTTCAGCGAAAATAGCAATGATTTGATTGATGTCGTTTACAGAAGTCGTTTCGTTAAATGAAATCGAAACCGTTTCTGCATCTGGATAGAAGAAGTTTACTTCGTTTTTCTCAGCAATTGCTTTTACTTTTTGAGCATCTGCTTTTACTAAGATTGTATCGAAGAAAGCAGTATTCGTTTGGTAAACACCTAATTTATTTAAAGCATCGGCAGTTGTAACCGCAGAAGCATGTACTTTATTAGCAATATATTGTAAACCTTTTGGTCCGTGAAAAACAGCATACATTCCAGCCATAACAGCTAATAAAACTTGAGCTGTACAAATGTTAGAAGTCGCTTTTTCACGTTTGATGTGTTGCTCACGAGTTCCTAAAGCCATACGTAATGCGCGGTTTCCGTTTACATCGATAGAAACACCAATGATTCTTCCTGGCATTGAACGTTTGTATTCTTCTTTAGTCGCAAAATAAGCAGCGTGTGGTCCACCATAACCCATTGGAATTCCAAAACGTTGTGTAGTACCAACTACAACAGCAGCTCCCATTTCACCTGGCGAAGTTAATTTAGCTAACGATAGAATATCAGCAGCAACCGCTACTTTAATTTCGTTTTCTGCAGCTTTTGCGATGAATCCTGCATAGTCATAAACTTGACCATGTTTTCCTGGATATTGTAAAATCGCACCAAAGAATTCTGATGAAAAATCGAAAGTTTCGTGATTTCCAACTACTAATTCAATATTTAACGGAGTAGAACGTGTTTGTAAAACCGATAAGGTTTGTGGTAAAATTTCTTCCGAAACGAAGAATTTTGTCACATTATTTTTCTTTTGATCGCGCGTTCTTACATCAAAAAGCAACGCCATTGCTTCTGCAGCAGCTGTTCCTTCGTCAAGTAAAGAAGCATTTGCAATTTCCATTCCTGTTAATTCGATAACCGTAGTTTGGAAATTTAAAATTGCTTCTAAACGACCTTGTGCAATTTCTGCTTGATAAGGTGTGTAAGCTGTGTACCATCCTGGGTTTTCAAAAATATTTCTTTGAATAACCGCCGGAACGATCGCTGGGTGATATCCTAAACCAATGTATGATTTGAATACTTTATTTTTCTTTCCTAATTCTTGAATGTGAGTTAAATACTCATACTCAGTCATTGGTTCATCTAAATTTAAGTCGTTTTTTAAACGAATATCATCTGGAATTGTTTCGAAAATTAATTGGTCTAAAGATTCTACACCAACCGTTTTAAACATGTGATTTAAGTCACTTTCACGTGGCCCTAAATGTCTCAAAGCGAATGCATCTGTTCTCATTTATTAAAAATGTGTATGTATGTTATTATGTGTTGTTTTGGTCAACAAAAGTAATTATTAATCTTGTAATAATTTGTTTTTAAAATGTGAAATTTTGTGATTTTATCAACTAAAATAGAGTCTTATTAACAGATTGATTATTTTTGTTGAATGGTGATTTTAAAGAAAATTCTCGATTTTTACATCAATAGTAGTTTGCATGTCGCATTATCAGCTTTTGCTTTAGTGTCGATGACGCAATATTTCTTCGGTGTTGAAAGTGATTCATCGGTAGCTTTCTTTGCTTTTTTTGGAACTGTTGTAGGGTATAATTTTGTGAAGTACGATGCCATTGCAAGGTTAAACAAAACCGAAATCAAAAAAGAACTCAAAGCCATCGTTTTTTTGAGTTTTATTTCGCTGTTGGCTTGTTTTTACTTTTTCTTGCAATTGAGTTGGGAATCAAAACTAAGTGCTGTTGCTTTTTTTGGACTAACACTTTTATACACATTACCTTTTTTTCCAAACAAACTAAACGCTCGAAATTGGAAAGGCGTAAAAATCTACATCGTTGGAATTACTTGGGTTGGAGTAACTTTGATTTTACCTTTGGTAGAAACTGAAATTCCGTTTTCAATGGATGTGCTTTTGATGTCTTTTCAAAGATTTTTATTAGTGTTTTCTATTGTTTTGGTTTTTGATATTGTAGATGTAAAACATGACGACTTGCATTTACAAACCGTTCCGCAAAAAATAGGAGTGAAGTTGACGAAAAAACTAGGTTATCTATTATTACTTTTATTACTGCTTTTAGAGTTTTTCTACACAAATAACCATCATTTTTTACCATTCTTTTTCAAACTTTTGGTCTGTGGAACTATTGCTGTTTTTCTCTTTTTTGCCAATGAGAACCGTTCGAGATATTACGCTTCATTTTGGGTTGAAAGTGTTCCGATTTTGTGGTGGTTGGTGTTAGTGGTTTTCTGATAATTCTTTTAAAATAGAATTTCTATATATTATGAATTTTTTTAAATGATTTTTCAAGATAATTATATCAATTAGTCTTCCAATAAAACCAAAAGGAGTTTCATATTCTAAAATATCAGTCATTATAGTTTCGTTTGCTTTTTGTTTGAAAATATGTTTGTGTTTGAAACTTTTGAAATGTCCTTTTAACTGTTCGTCAACGAAATAGTTTGGGAAATCCATTTCAGAAATAATGCTTTCATGTTGAATATAAAATCCAAAATGTTTGCCTTTCCAAGTCACGGTTTCTCCTTTGTTAATTAATCCTGAAGTTCTGCCAGCGATTGCTTTTTCGTTTGTTTTACTTGCAGAATATTGATGGATGTCGATATTTCTGCTATTATCAAAAACAATTTTTATTGGTGCGTTAATTGTTGTTGTGATTTTTATTTGTGTCATTGTTTTCGATTTAAATCCTGACAGGTTTCAAAAACCTGTCAGGATTGTGAATTTATCCATTAATAACAATTCGTTGTTCTACTTGTGCTTGACTTGCTTTTCGTTTTCCTCTAAAGAAAAAATACAAGTTTAAGAACAGCATCAATCCCAAATAAATTGAAAATCCACCTATTTTGTAGCTCAATTTTTCAATTAAAACTTGATAACTATTGTCATACATATTCATTTCTAAAATCATAAGTGCAAAACCTAAATTCAATAAATAAAATCCAGTTTCAAATAATTTATTGGTGGCGTTGGCGATTTCTTCTCGTCCTTTAAAAATATCTAACATATAAATTTTACTGTTTTTAAAAAGTGTTTTTGAAACATAGTAGGTTAAAAATAAAGCAATGGGAAGATAAATTGCATAACCGATTAAAATTTTTGTAGTTTCCATAATACGTGTGTTTAAATTAATTTTTTGATGTAATTCGTTAATAAAATAATGTTGATGTAATGCATCACGGCTATCGCAATAATAATGAAAGCCGATTTTGAGGTAATCACTTCAATGAGTTGTGTGATACTTTCAATTTGTTCCCAAGAAATTATCGTCATCGCACAATAACCAATATTTAAGAGATAATAACCCACCAAAAGCAATTGATTGATTTTATGACACAAGTCTTCATGATTAGGAATCAATTGCGAAACGAAAATATTTCCATTGTTGAAGCAAATTCTTCCAACCTTCACAATGATAATGCCTGTGATGCTGAAATAGATGAGATAGGCGATGATGTTGAGGTTCATGACAAGAGATTTTTAAACGTTTTATCTAAATCAGCATATTCAAATTCAAATCCGTTTTCTGTCAATCTTTTTGGGATTACATTTCTGCTTTTTAAAATCAATTCGGTTTCGGTATTGATGATTCTTGCCCCAAATTCAAGTAACGTTTTTGAGATTGGCAATCCAAATGGAATTCCAATTGCTTTTTGAAGTTTTTTCATAAATTCATAATTTCGAATCGGTTTTGGAGAAACAACATTGATGCTTCCAGAAAGTTTTTTTTCGATTATAAATTCGATAGCTCTTGCAAAATCTTTTTCATGAATCCAACTAACTAATTGACTTCCATTCCCGTTTTTTCCACCTAAACCAAATTGTGTTAGTTTTTTTAAAGGAATAAAAGCGCCTCCATTTTTACCTAATACAATTGAAGTCCTGATTGCAGTTTTCAATGTTTTTAGAGTTTCAACTTCGTAAAATGTTTTTTCCCAAGTTTTGGCAACGTTCATAGAAAAATCATTGCCAATTTCTCCTGTATATTCATCCATTTCTTTGTCTTCTGAATGACGATAAATAGTTGCAGTTGATGAGTTGATAAAATGTTTTGGTGGATTTTCACATTGTAAAATAGCTTCGTTTAAAATTTTGGTACTATCAATTCTTGAAGCTAAAATTTCAGCTTTATTTTTTTCGGTATACCTACAATCAACTGATTTTCCAGCTAAGTTTATGACAACATCTGTATTTTCTAATTCTTTTTCCCAACCTGAAAATGATTTAGCATTCCAATTTACATATTTGATTTGGTTCTTAATTTTAGATTTTCCTCGAGTTAAGATTACAATTTCTTCAAATTTGTTTTTGAAATGTTGGTTTAAAACGTTTCCTAAAAATCCTGTTCCTGCTGCGATTATTAACTTTTTCATATTATTTATTATTTTAAACTTTCAGAAATAATTGAAAGTTTTGATTAAATTTTTTTATGTTTACTTCATTATTTTAACAACCAATTTTGCCAACCAATTGTCTTTGTATTCTGTGATTTTATCCAAAACGTTATCTGCTTTTAATACGAAGTCGTACAATTTTGTGGTTTGATCTACGAAATGTTTTTCTGCTTCTGTGTTGTCTGATTGAATAGATGAAACTTCTTTTAAAACTTTCAAGGCTGGTTTGATTTCGCGTTTGCTTCTTTCTCTTGAAATTTTTACGGCTAATTCGTCTAAATCTTTTTCAGCAGTGAAAAATTCACGTCTTTCGCCCGCTTTGTATTCTTTGTAAACGATTCCCCAATCCATTAAAGCTCTTAAATTCATCGAAGCATTACCGCGTGAAATTTGTAATTCTTCCATAATGTCTTCCATTGAAACAGGTTCATGCGAAACCATCAACAACGCATGAATCTGTGCCATGGTTTTGTTAATGCCCCATTGAGAACCTAATGCTCCCCAAGTTTGTACGAATTTATTTTTTGCTTCTTTGAATTCCATTTTGATGGTTATTTCATTTTGATAGGACAAAGATATATAAAAGTTTTTAAAGTTTCAAAAAAAAATGAAAGTTTATTGTTTTGATTGTAAAAAGTTTAATATTGGTGAATATAATCACCGAAAAATACATGAATTTGGTGAATAAGGACATTTTTAGAGCGTTTTTGAAGTAACCTGAAAAGTATTTTTGAATTTATAGCTTTAATTATATTTCTATAACAAACTTGTTGTCGGATTTATTGATTGCAGAAATTACATTTTCCCAACAATAATTTTTGTTTTGACCTATTCTAAATTCATCAAACACAAAAAAATGTATTTCATTAATACCTAAAATTTTCAATTGATTAAAAATTGTTTCGAATAGTTCAATTTTCAATAGTTGATTTTCATTGTAAAGTTGTATTAAATGAAAATAATCAAGTGTAATTTCTACAGAAATTTCAATAAAATCCTCATAAATAATAAACTTAAAATCTTTTTGTACAAATTCATATTTGGTTTCAGGGATAAATGAACAGCATTTTTCCTCTAAATAAGTTTTTTTTGTTATTTCATCTTTTGAAATTGTTTTATTGTACAAAATTGAACTTCTGTGATAACGCATTTCAACATTCAAATTCAATTTTTGAGATAATTCGTTTGCAAAAGTTTTAAAATCTGAAATATTCAATTCATGCTTGCAAGTAATTCCTGGATGTTGATAGATTTCTTCGAGGTTATTCATTTAATATTGGTGTCCAGTTTAATGTTGCTTAATAATTGTTTTTTATACATATAAATAATGCGTTAAAAGTTGGAATTAAACCTATAATGATTGATATGATTCCTAATATAAATGAAATTATTGTTATTTTAAAAATTAACGAAACTGATGGATTTGGATGTTTCCAATTTGAATTAAATAAAATATCAAACCAATTTGCTTTACTTATCTTTAAATTTGCATAATTGTTTTTTTGAATTAAAATTTCATCTCTATAAAATTCATTCATAATAATTAATAATTCATTTTTGTTTTTAATTTTATTTGTGTTTTTTGAATCATAATATGATTCATAATTATCGTCAATTGTTCTTTTGAAAACTACAATCGTTTTATTATTTTCTTTGTTGGTAATTTTTATGAACCCTTTTGGAATAGATTCATTGTTTGTCCATATCCAATTTTCTAAAGATTCTTCATTTAGAGCAGCAAGTATAAAATATTTATTATTCATAAATTAAATTAAAAAGGTAATTTGTCTTGTTTTTCTATGTTCTCTATAATTTTTTCCAAGTATTCTTCTTCTTTATAATATATAAAAGATTTTATTTTAGAAGGGATAGGATTGTGTATGTTTTCAGGCTCTATATGATAGTATTGATTAATATCATATGGTATTTTGTTATTATTAAATTTTCCAGTTTTATGACCGCATAAAAGCGTGTTTACACAATTAGCACACTTAATTGCATTTCTATTTGATATATCGAAAATTTCAATTTTATTTTCATTTAAATATTTAATTTTTGAATAGGTATTATTTATTTTGTTTTTTAATTCATCATTTCTAGTGATTGTTTTGAAATTAAAACCTTTTATTTCAACATCTCCAAATCGTTCTGTATATTTCCAATAAACTAATAAACCATATTTAATATTATATTCTGATATTCCGTATATGTATGAAGCAGTCTGATTAATATGATTCTCATAGAAAGTAATATTTATATTTTTTTCTTCAGAAAATGTTCTTTGATATTTTTCTTCTATAACAAAATAATCTCCATTTTCATCTTTAAATATGAAATCAGGTTTACCTACAAAATCTCCTTTATTGCTTTTAAATATTTTTTCATTTTTACCATCATCCTCGTAAATTAAATCTGATTTTAATATTTTACTTTTTAATTGTTTAAATGAATCATTATTACTTAAATTAGATATATAATAAGGATCATGTTCTTTTCTTCTTGTAATTTGCTTTAATATACTTTTAGAATGTCTTTCAATTCCAATTTCAGTTGATGTTATTGATAATTTTTCAATTGTTTTTGATATTGAATAATTTACTGGACAAAATGAATAGTTTGAAATATCTGTTGCTGAAATTTTATCAAAATTTATATTTTTTTTTAGATTTACTTTTTTTTTAGATTTTATATTTAATTCTATTTGTAAAAATATCAATAGATCATAGTTGACTATTTCAAAATAATTTTCTTTTCTAATATATTTAGCATTTATTAACCCATCCTGTGGTATGATATATTGATAACCATTATAAACTGCAACTGTTTTTTCGCAATTTGCAACTCTTTTAAATTTCTTGTGTGCTTTTTCTAATGCTAACATATAATTATTTATAAAGTTACCATCTAAATCTTTCTTTATGCCCCAAAAACTTAGTCTTGAAAAAAATAATTAATTATTTCGACAAAGTCAACGCCTTGTATTTCACCCATTACAAATTTTTTTATTTCCTCAAAAATAACGAAAAAAGGATTACCAAATATTTCATTGATAATCCTTTTTGTTTCATTTTATTAACAATCTAAATCAACCCAGCCCTTTTCAACAACGCCTCCACTTTCGGTTCTTGCCCTCTGAATTTTTTATACAATTCCATTGGTAATTCGGTCCCGCCTTTTGAAAGGATGTTTTCTTTGAATTTGGTGGCGGTTTCTTTGTCAAAAATCCCTTTTTCTTGGAAATAAGCAAACGCATCAGCATCTAAGACTTCCGCCCATTTGTAGCTGTAATAGCCCGAAGAATAGCCACCTTGAAAAATATGCGAAAACGATGTACTCATGCAATTTTCGGCTACATCTGGATATAAACTTGTGCCTTCCATTGCTTGTTTTTCAAAAGCTTTTACATCTGCAATAGTTTGCGATTTTCCGTGATAGGTCATGTCTAAAATTCCGAAACTCAATTGACGTAACGTTGCCATTCCTTCTAAGAAACTTGCGCTTTCTTTGATTTTTTCTACATATTGTTGCGGAATAATTTCACCCGTTTCGTAATGTTTGGCGAATAATGCCAATGCTTCAGGTTCATAACACCAGTTTTCCATCACTTGACTTGGTAATTCCACAAAATCCCAATACACCGAAGTTCCTGATAAACTCGGATAGGTTGTATTTGCTAATATACCATGTAAGGCGTGTCCAAATTCGTGAAACAATGTCGTTACTTCGTTAAAAGTTAATAAAGATGGTTTTGTTTCTGTTGGCGGAGTGAAATTACACACAATAGAAACATGTGGTCGTTCGTTGATTCCGTCTTTTATATATTGTGGTTTGTAGGATGTCATCCATGCGCCATTTCGTTTTCCTTTTCTTGGAAAGAAATCCGAATAGAAAACAGCCACTAATTGTCCTTCAAAGTCTAAAACTTCAAAAGTTTGCACGTCTTCATGATACTTATCAATATCAAAAACTTCTTTGAATGTGATTTCGAATAACTTTTCAGCAATGGTGAAAGCTCCGTTTAGCACATTTTCCAATTTGAAATAAGGTTTTAACAACTCATCATCTAAACTGAATAATTTTTGTTTCAATTTTTCGGAATAATAAGCGCCATCCCATTTTTCTAATTGGTCAATTCCGTCTAATGCTGCCGCGAAAGCGGTTAATTCAGCAAATTCTTTTTGAGCAGCGGGTTTTGCTTTTTCCAATAAATCATTCAAAAACGATTGTACTTTCTCTGGATTTTGCGCCATTCGTTCTTCCAAAACAAAATGCGAATGGGATTGATAGCCCAATAAATTAGCACGTTTGTGACGCAATTCCACAATACGTTTTACGTTTTCTTGGTTATCGAATTCATTACCTTGAAACGATTTTTTTCCAGCAGCGATTGCAATTTCTTTTCGCAATTTACGATTTTCAACATAGGTTACAAATGGTAAATAACTTGGAAAATCTAAAGTAAAAATCCAACCTTCCAAATTTTTCGATTTTGCCAAACTTGCTGCCATTTCTTTAGCGCCATCAGGTAAACCTTTCAAATCAGCTTCGTTGGTAATGTGTAATTGATAGTTATTGGTTTCAGCCAATACATTTTCTCCGAAAGTTAGTTTTAGTTTGGCTAATTCGGTATCAATTTCACGTAATTTTAATTTATCTTCTTCCGAAAGTAACGCACCATTTCGTGAGAATCCTTTGAATTTTTTATCTAATAAAGTCGCTTGTTCAGTAGTTAATTCTATAGTGTCTTTTTGATCGTAAACGGCTTTAACTCGTTTGAACAAATCTTCATTCAAAGCAATATCGTTACTGAAAGCTGTAAGTAAAGGCGAAACTTCTTGTGCAATTTTTTGCATTTCATCAGAAGTTTCAGCCGAATTCAGATTGAAGAAAATATTCGATAAACGATCTAATTGCTCGCCAGAATAATCTAACGCTTCAATAGTGTTTGAAAAAGTAGGAGCATTCGAATTTTTAATGATTGCATTAATTTCTTCTTTTGCTAATTCAATTGTTTTTTCAAAAGCCTCTTTATAATCTGAAAGTTTAATCTTACTAAAAGGCGCCGTATCGTATTTTGTTGTAAATTTTTTTAAAAAAAGTGTCATAAAAATTTGTTTTTACCGATAAAGTGTATAATTTTGTCGATGAAATGATGTAGGAACATCCTTTTTGCCCCAAACAGAGAGAGAGTAGAATTTTTTTATAGTTGTCACTTAATTGTGAGTAGAAATCCCGAATTAGCAATAAC
>Ga0209800_10003287_pt1 | contig 13019 bp, 13 predicted proteins | sample Higcelweek8metaG_FD_187174 | JGI IMG/M metagenome (GOLD analysis project Ga0209800, IMG submission 187174) | Freshwater pond sediment microbial communities from the University of Edinburgh, under environmental carbon perturbations - High... | ecosystem: Environmental > Aquatic > Freshwater >... | reverse complement strand
CCGAAGCCTTGCATTACCTTGTGCGGCTCATTGCACCTTCACAGGATCTGTCAGTGCACCCGTGCGGATGCAGCTGGTGCGGTAGACCATGGCGCGCACTTCGACCCTGTAGCTTGCGGGCGCAAGAGCTTCGGGCAGTAAAAAAAGAATGCGGCTGCGCGAAGTGAGCAGATATCCGGTGACTCGTGTGCACACCCCTTTACTGACGAAGAAGACCCCCTGATCTTCGTCGGCGGGGTCGAAGCGCAGAAGTTTCCCCTCGAGCTGTGCGGCGTCACCCGCATGTGCGGTCGTTTCCCCGTCGTTACGGGGCATCAGGCAAAAGGAGTGCACTTCGGGAGCACGCACCTTGCACGCGACTCTTCTCGTCGTCACTGACGCGGCGATGCGGCGGATGCGGCTGCCCGGCTGCGCGCGAAAGCTGACACAGTGCCGGGCGGGGTCGAACTTGTCGTTACTGCCGTTAAAGAGGCCCTCAATGACCGGGGCGATACGGTAGAGCTCTGTGCAGATCGAAGCGCCGCTTGCAAGCACCGCCTCATGCGCCTCGGCGAAGGCCTCGATCACCGCCGCGGCCTGCACGCGCGTGACGCCCCCGGGGACCGCCATAACGTCGAGAAGGTCCTTCATGCGGTAGACACGGCTCACCTTCGGCACGGCGACGTGTCTGCCGGCGGCTCCTTTGAGCGAGCTCTCAACGATCGAATAGTCCAGATGCATGACGGTGATCCTCCGTGGTGCGGCGTATCCGGCGGGGGTAACAGCGGTATTAATTCGTTTTTATTTGTATCGTTATATGTGGTACAATGCTTTACTCTTTTTTGCCCCGCTGCTCTTTGCCGAAATATCCTGCGGCCCCCCCCCGAACCTCCCCAAGGAGAGTCTCTCTATAAAGGTTGATTGTGCGCGTAACCTTGCAAGGTTACGCGCGTGACCTTATAAGGTTATTTGTGTGACCTTGCAAGGTTACAGAACTTATGCGCGGTGTTACGGAAGTTTAAGACGAGGCGCGGGGGCGGCTTATGCGGGGGAGGGAGGGGGGCGATTCGCTATTTTTCGCATAACTCTATGGGAAGGCCGTCGGGATCCTGAAAAAAAGTAAAACGCTTGTTATCTCTGGTCTCATCAAACCGGATAGGCTCAACACTTATCCCCTTCAATTTCAGTTCGCATGCCGATTGTTCTATATCGTCTACCTCAAAGGCCAGGTGCCGCAGTCCGCATGCTTCAGGCTTTGAAACTCTCTGCGGCGGATCAGGAAACGAGAAAAGCTCTATCTGATATACCCCTTCAACTTCGAGGTCACACTTCCAGGAACCTCTCTGCGCCCGGTAAATCTCACGAACAATGTTCATTCCCAGAATGTCAGTATAAAAAGACTTTGATTTCTCGTAATCTGAGCAGATAATCGCGATATGATCTATACGGTTGAGTTTCATTAATTACTCTCGTGGTGCCGTAAATTTGCAGTAACACTTACACTATTTTCGCGCGATTCTGTCAACTCAAACCAATCCGGATTTATGTGTAAAGTCGGTAAAGGGGGATAAGATCTGAAATGCATCCTGTGGACAGTCGGCTCAGTTAATACAATTGGCTCGACGAACAACCGAAGAGTACCACCGCATCAGATGCGGCGCCATTAACTCTATTGCAATTTCGTGTTGACAATTGACATGAGGTTCAACTGGTATAGTTTTGTAATCATGGAGGAGTTTTCTTTACTATTACATTAATCCACGGTTGAATCAGAAGAATATTTCGAATTTAGACAGGTTAACAGGAATAATTGAGTATTGAAGCCATGTGCCCTCACCCCCGCCTCCGGCGCGCCCCTCTCGATAACCGCAAAAATAATACCTTAATTGCGATCATACGCGAGTCACCTTTTCTGCACGTCCTGTGCCGGTGACTCGCTTTCGTGCATCGTGCACAATGGGCTCCCGGGTACATTCTTTCAGTTTCTTATCAATCTAATATTGAATACATGATAATCATTAAGTTTCAAGACTCCCCTCTCCCTACATTCCCGTAAACGCTTTTACCGGGAGAGGGGGCGGGGGTGAGGGCACTAACTTTCATAACATTTTATTCGTTGATAAAACTCACAAACTGACTAATCAATGGTTAACTATATCGGTTTGCGAAATGATTAGCCCGTTTATATGCAGTGAAAGCCTGGCAAGCCGCTGCAAATTGCGCCGCTGCCTATCCGCGTCGCGCTCTGAACACTGTGCCCTGTCGAAGTGTCCATAGTGCATTGATTCACACGCAAATCCCAATTGTTGCAGCGACTTTCAAAAATGCTTTGAAAAATTGAATAGCCTTTGAACGTGTTGTCACTTGATTATTATAATCTATAATGTAATCGGCCGAGCGGGGATGTCAAGGTTATTTGTGTGACCTTGCAAGGTTACAGAACTTATGCGCGGTGTTGCGGAAATTTCAGACGAGGCGTGGGTGCGGCTTATGCGTGGGGGAGGGGCGAGTGATAAGAGGAGGGCGGCGCGGCGGTAAAAACGTCTTCACGAGACTTATTGTAGTTGACGTTTTAACGTTATAACGGTATTTCTATGGTAATTGCAGAAGACCGACAGCCCCGATCTTAGTTGCAGCAGCGAGCGGCGATCTCCGGTCGTTATGCTTTGCGGCCCGGTTTGCAAAATCGACGGCTGTGCAGCAAGTCTCATGTTTATATTATGAAGAGAGCAGATATGCCAACATTGAAAAAACGAGTGACTGTATATTTTGATCCTGAATTACACAAAGTTCTGAAAATCAAGGCAGCAGAGACATCAAAATCGATATCCGAGATAGTTGATGATGCCGTTCGGATGGAACTGACTGAAGATGATGAGGACTTAAGAGCTTTCAGGGAGAGAGCGGATGAGCCGTCTGTTTCATTTGAAAAAGCTTTGTCGAACTTGAAGAAAAACGGAAAGATTTAGAGAGGTCACAATGCCTGATTATGGTCACCTATAAGAATCAGCATTTTCATTTCAAAACAAATGGAAAATGCTGATTATACCATGCTTTGTGGCCACATATTGGCGGCGCAGCCGTCATTAGGGAACATCCGAAGTTAATTTTTCGAGGTTCCCTTATTTTATCCCGCACGTTGAAACAGCCGGTAACAAACGCGGCAAAATCTTTACGGGAGGTGGTTTTGAATCCGCCCTATAAAATTGAAATCAAAAAATCAGCTCTGAAAGAACTGAGCAGACTACCCCGAAGCGATCTGAACAAAGTTATTGATAAAATTCAAAATCTTGCACAGGATCCGAGGCCCGCTGACTGTAAGAAGCTGACTGCCGAAGAGAAATACCGGATCAGATGCGGCAATTACAGGATATTGTACCTTATTGAAGATAATATTCTGATGGTTGTTGTTGTTAAGATCGGCCATAGAAAAGATGTGTATCGATAAGGAAATATGAATCTCAAACTGGTCCTTGCGTGGTGTGAGCTGCACCAGAGTGAGCTGCTTTCAAATTGGAGTATTGCACAGAAGCACGGCAAACCGCTGCAAATTACGCCGCTCCATTAAACGAGGTGCCGCATGTATTCAATTGTACAGGTATATCCTGATAAAAATTACAAAGTCTATCTCTACTTCAGTAACGGTGAGATTCGTCTTTACGATGCCTCTGATATTGTAGGAAAGGGCGTCTTTTCAGTATTAAACGATCCCGATTTTTTTACCGGGCGCTGCACCGTGCTCAATCACACGCTGGCCTGGGATATTACCGGTACCTATGACCCGAAAGAGTGTATCGACCTTGATCCCGATGTGCTTCATGAGCGGTCTGTACCTGTCACCGATCCGCTGGCGTGGTTTGCATAATTCTCTTCTGTCATCGCGTCGCGACAGCCGTTTTCAATATACTCTCTGTAATGGATCTTGTCATACTTAACTCCATCCGCTGCCTATCCGCGTCGCGCTCCGAACACTGTGCCCTGTCGAAGTGTCCATAGTGCATTGATTCACACTCAAATTGCTATTGTTGCAGCGACTTTCAAAAATGCTTTGAAAAATTGAATAGCCTTTGAAAGTGTTGTCACTTGATTATTATAATCTTTAATGTAATCGGCCGAGCGGGGATTATCGCGTTATTCGTACCGCACCATTCTCTATTTCGGCCATAGCGGCAGTAAAGATGGCGGCGGCGAAGGGTGGTTCTGCGGCTGCTTTATTGCAATAAACACAGCGCGGCAACGGCCTTCAGCACGGCGATCGCGCGTCTGGCGGCTGAATTTGGTGAAAATGACATATCGCCCTATATTTACCCGCGAACGAGGGGATTAAGACCTTTGTTGTCCGGACGTTCAGGAAGTTTGAACGTCGGAAGCTCCGAGCATCGAAAAATCCTCTTGACCGGCTGTTGTAAATTGTTATCATAAAGAAAATGTTATCAATCGGGTTGTTCCCTGTCTGAATGATTGCGTCGCATCTCTCTATCGCCCGCTGCGTGATAAGCAGAGTTGCGCCAACTCAAGTGCTATTCGTATTATAAGAGATTACAGGCATTCGGGGCGCCGTTACCGGGAGTATCGGTTGAAGATTTCAGCGTTGAAGGAACCATTTTCCAGATTGGATTAGCACCGGTGCGAATCGACTTAATTACAAAAGTTGACGGAATTACATTTGAAGAGGCGTATCTCAAAAGGAATATCCATCAAATTGGTGAAATAGATATACCCTATTTATCAGTTGAAATGCTGATAAGGAACAAGACTGCAAGCGGAAGGCCAAAGGATATGATAGATGTCGGGGAGTTAAAGAGATTATGAGCGGCACATTTGATGAACGAAAGTCTGTACGTGATAAACAATGGTCTTCAGTTCTTTTGAAAACGGACGGTTCTGAGGTAATCAATCACCCTCTTGAAAACAGTATAAGGCGTATTGATGATAATCTTGAACTTCTTCATGAACTGCGATTGATGGCATATCCGCAACTTAGAGATGGATATATAATGGATCGATCAATTGTAAACATTATCAGGCCATGACAGTACGTGGTAAAATATTACGGTTAACGAAATGATTAGCGCCAGGGCGTACGCCGAAAGATGCATTGAAGCCTCCGGTGTACCTTCATAATAGCAAATCTCTCAATATCTTCCCTTTCCCGCTCCCCCTTACTCATCCAGATCAATCTCTCCCATGGGCTCAGCTTCGAGCAGCGAGGCGACCTCTTCGTATACGCCGGCGTTTTCATTCATCTGCTCGTTCAAGTCGGGGTTCTGTTTGCCGATGCTGCGGAAAAATACTGCGGCGTCGCGCAGCAGTGCTGCTGCGATAGAAACATGTGTGGGCATACTCTCTCCTGTAGCAAATGCCGGGCTGTTTGCGGTATCACGTGTGCGCCGCGGATAGGGCAAACAGCGCGCACGCAATACCTCGCGGCAATTTTGTTGTGCGGATACGGCGGAAAAAACTGCCGCTGTCATAGTGCGCTTATTGACGCGCAGTGCAAGAAGAAACTCGGCTGAGTCAGGAGCGGAGTGTCGAATACAGAGGGTACGCTTGTGTAAATTATATTGACTTCCCGCGCTTTGTGTACGAATACCGATTTTATGCGGTGAAGGAATAATAGACTTATTGCAAAACTTGATTAAATCGCCTCTTGCCCCGCAGAAGGCGGGGCAAGAGGCGATTATATATCAGATTCGTAACAAGTCTATTATATAAAACATAACTTTCACATGGCTGTCTTTACAATTAGTAAACCGCTCTATATGCGGCTGTATAAGCGGTAATAACACCGGTAAGGAGTCTTTATGAATGCACTCGTTGAGCAGCTGCTCTATTTTTCAAACTGGAAGGTTATCCTCGCGGCGGGGGTATTGCTGTTCGTATTCTATCTGTTTGTCGGGGTGTTCAGTAATTTTCTGCTGGCGAAGAAGAACCTCTTCACGCCCCACAAGATGCTCAACTCGCAGTTCAATTACCCGCCGCAGAAGGCCTTTGAACTGCTACGTTCGTATGATGATAAAGAGCGGAGCGTGTACATTAAGTTCACCTATCCCTGCGATGTCGCAGTCGCACTTTTGTACGGAGTGTTTTTCACGCTGGCGCTTATCGGCATCTATAAACAGATATTCACCGGCACGCAGCTGCTCGCCCTGTTCATCTTTCCCCTCGCAGGTGCGCTGTGCAATATAATTGAAGATATGCAGATCGTATATATGCTGCGCAAATTCGATGCGGCCGTCATTCACAAGGTTGCGAAGGTAACAAATCTTTTTACGATGGCAAAGCTCATTCTGCTGCAGGGCGCGCTGGCCCTTGTCGCGGCGGGATTAGTTATCCTGCTGTTAAAGCGGGTGATGACACTGTTGTGATTGCAGTCTCTGAAATGAACCTGCGATATTTGAGTGCGGGTTCATCATGCGGCCGTACTTACGGCGCTCTCATGCCGGTGTCAGCGTTCCCTCTCGCAGGTAGAGTACGCGGTCCGCGGCGGCAAGGGGGAAGTTGCCGTGTGTGGCCGCAATCAGAGCGGCCCTGTTCGCTCTGACCGGTTCAAGCAGAAGGTTAATTATCGTATCGGCCGTTTCGGGATCCAGTCCCCCCGTGGGTTCGTCAGCCACGATCAGCGCGGGGTTATTGATGAGATTGCGCGCGATGGCGACGCGCTGACGCTGGCCTATGCTCAGCTCTGAGGGAAAGTGATCCAGCTTGTCGGCGAGTCCCGCCTTTTCAAGCATTGATGCCGCCAGCTCAATCTTCTGCTTCTTTTTAAGATCAGAGTGCAGCATCGCCGCGGTGACGTTTTCAAGCGCGCTCCAGATCGGGATAAGATTGAAATCCTGAAAGATGATGCAGATCTCGTTTCTGCGCAGTTTCGCGAGCGACTCCGGGCGCATCGACTTTAGCGGAGTGCCCTTGTATATGACCTCGCCCCCGGTGGGGCGGTCAAGCTGGGCGATGAGCCACAAAAGTACGCTCTTTCCCTCTCCGCTTTTGCCCGAGATCACCACCGCCTCGCCTAGGGCGGCACTCAGCTGAACATCGTGCAATACCGGAAATACCTTGTGATTCTTGCAGAAGCTTTTCTGCAGCGATCTGCACTCGATTATCGTTTCTCTCATATCGTAAGACCCCTCAACTTTGCGCGGGTGTGCGGATGTTCAGTATTTACGCAGACACTCGGCGGGCTTTTTGTTCGCGGCCGCAAGGCCGGGTATTAGGCCGGCGATCGCCCCGCTGGAGAGCGCCAGTATAAAGCTTATCACATAGACTTCGGGCATGAAATCGACGGCTGCATCCGGTGAGAGCAGGCGAATAAGTGCGACTATCGACGTACTGACGGTCACGCCGGCAAGCCATCCCGCGAAGGCCTGAATAAGCGATTCATAGACTATCTGCGAGGCTATGTCGCGGCGCGACCAGCCGATCGCCGTCACGATGCCGATCTCGTGTTTGCGTTCTGTGACCGAGTGCAGCTGCGACTGCAGCGAGAAGATTATGATGCAGATATACACCAGCAGTGCGGCAAGATCGGCGCCGCGTTTCGTTATCGTGTCGGCCTTTGCTGCCGGCTGATAGCAGTTATAGCTTGATAGAAGCGCCTCGCTGCCCATGACACGTCTCACATCGGCCATCGCTCGATTGTGCAGATGCGAGCTTTTGGATTCGATCATAAACAGGCTGCTGTTGTCGAGAAAGTCTCCCTGTATGCGCGGTGCGATGATCTTTTCGGCAGCTATGATGGTCATGTAGACGTCAGCCTTGGCCGGGCGTACGCCGGGCTCGACGATGCCGATTACCGTGTATGCGCCGGTGCCGATTGTGACGATGTCATTGAGATTAAGCCTCGCGCTTGTTGCGTAGGATGCTTCGAGCATGACGGCGTTATCGTCGCCGGGTAAAAGAAAGCGGCCCTCTGTCACATCACCGGGTGCGCAGCAGTTCTTCGCCGTGGCCACCGATGCTTCGGGGTCGAGCCCGCCGATTGAGTAGCTTGCGGTACCCTCGTTATTTCGTATTCTGAAAAGCAGAAACGGGGCGGCGTCCGCCACGCTCGGCAGTGTCTTAATGGTCGCGAGCATCGAGTTATTCATCAGGCGGGTCCGTGCAGAGGCGACGTAGAACCCCTCATGTTCGGGGTCGAGGATAGTGGTGGGGCAGCTTCCCCCCTCGCAGACGGGAGTATAGGCGATAAAATGGGTACCTGTCGAAGAGAGTATCGCGCCTGATGCCCTGCCGGCTCCCGTAATTGCGGTCAGTAGGATGCACAGAAAGGTGACCGCGGCGAAATAGCCGCTGACGGTGATGAGCGTCCTTTTCCATCTTCGCGTGAGTTCACGCAGTGAATATTCAAGCATGGCAGTTCTTCTTGTTATGATGATGAAGCCCGCAGTCATCGCGACACGTAAACTGCAGCGGCTGCGGGCTCCTGATTACTCAGAGGGTTGCTCTGAGCCTTACAACTTCTCCGGGGCGCTGTTTTTGAAGATCATGAGTTTGTTGGTGCCGGTGTAGGGCATTACGGTAAGCATCGCCGTATCTCTGGTCATCATCGCGGTGCCGAGAGAGCTGTCGATAGTTGTCTTCAGCTTAAAGCTTTCGCCGCCGTCGGAGGTCTCGTAGAGGCGGTATTTTGCGGCCTTTTTGTCGAATGCGGCGATGAGGCCGTGCTTGCTGTCGCGAAAACGCATGGCGGCGGTTTTGTTGGTAAACATGAGATCCTTGTTTACTGCGGCAAGGGCGCTGCTCTTTTTCCACGAAGTGCCGTTGTCAGAGGTGTAGAAGAGATCTCCCTTTTCGTTCAGAATAAAGCCCTCGCTGCCGCCAACATATGAGATGGTGCTGGTCTTTCCCGCGTCGGAGGGTCTTCCTATTTTAGTCGACGCGCTGCCGTCGAAGTGAAAGGTCGCGAAGGGGGTGGCCAGCCAGCCGGTGAGTTTGTCGTCAAAGCTCAGGATATTAGTGCTCGACACATCGAGCTTCTCCCACGTTTTGCCGCCGTCTCTGCTGAGCTTCGCATTGGAGCAGTCGCAGCCTATGACGAAGGTGGTTTCGTTGACAATTTCGGCTCCCGAGAGGCAGGGCTGGGTTTCGATTCTGTTTGTAGTCCAGCTCTTTCCCCCGTCATTTGTCAGGTAGACAAAGTCCTGGAAGAGCATTATCCCTTTGTCGGGATTCATAAAATTAGCCACTGTGGGTGAGTTGGTGCCGTCGATAAGCTTTGTCTGTGCGGATACAAGCGTCCACGATGAACCTGTGCACGAGGCCGTTGACAGGCACAAGAGCAGTAATATCAGTGTCGCACCCGCGCCGTAGAGCGCTTTGTTGTGTCGTTTGCTTTTCATTGTCTGTAGCTCCTTTATATTATGAAAGCATTTATTGTATTGTGTTATATTGTGTTATATCGAATGTAGTATTGGTGGCAGCTGTTGTCAACAAAAAGATTGTGTCACTATTCAATAATTTTGTGACGCTTTCGGTTATTCGTTTATATCCGCATACAAATTGCACCCAGGCGCAGTATAGTGCTTGAAATTACGGTGCGATCGGTGAGAATGAAGCGGGCATTGCAGTTATTTCTGAAAGAAAGAGGCACGCAATGAGGGTACACAAGATTATGCCGGGCTCTGTACTGCTCGAAGCCGAAAAGAATATTCTCTTCGGGTGCCCTCCCGAGATAATCAAGGCGATTTCCCGCCATGCTCTGCCCTATCCCGAAGTCGTCGTTCTGCCCGATACGCAGTACCGCTACGGGGTGGTGCAGAACGCCACCGAGTTTGTCCTCTATCACTTCCTCTTCGTCGCGCATAACTATCAGTCGGGCCGCAAACTCATCATTGCCGGCAATAAAAAGGATGTGGACAACAACATCCGCCTGCTGCGCCTCTCGCTTCTGGGTCCGACCAAGCGCGAATTTCTCTCTATCGGCGAGAGTCCGTACTTCGGGCGTCTCTACCAGGAGGCACGGGCCCTCGCGCTCAAGGATGCGCAGGGTAACGAGTATAAAATAGAAGATATCGTCGAGCCCTGCTATTTTGAGAATGATATTCTTCAATGCGGGGTGGAGGTTTTGCATGAGGATCGCGACCTGTATTCGGTCGGCGGCACAAAGATAAATGTGCAATTCAGCACCCCGCAGCGCCCCCCCTACGATCTCAAGCGTGACTTTACCCCGCATCTTCCCTTCAAGTTCGGGGTGGATATTCTCGGCGGGGGATCGGGATTCACCCCTGAGCGCCCGTGCTCGTCGCTTTTGCTCAACCACAACTCGGAATACATGCTCATTGACTGCCCGCCTTATCTCGAGTTCTCGCTCAATGCGCGCGGTGTCTCGAAAAACCAGGTGCGCTCGATCTTTCTTTCGCATATCCACGATGACCACTGCAACATGTTCCCCCTGGTCGAGTTTAACGACAAGGTCAAATTTCTCGGCACCAAAGAGATTTACTGGATGGCCATTCAGAAGCTCGCCTGCCAGACGGGCGCCGATCCGGGAGAGTTTTACGCATATTTCGATTTTGTAGAGCTGCAGCCCTACGTAGAGAATCAGTTTTTCGGGGTGAGCATCACCCCGCATTATACCGTTCATTCGATACCGACGACCGGTGCCGTCTTCAGGATGCGCGACAGCGACACGCACAAGTCATTCTGCTTTACCGGCGACAACAAGGCGCTTGACGATATCGATAATATGCTCGCCGAAGGGGTGCTCTCGAAGAGCAAGGTCGAGTACATCAGAAAGATCTACCGCAAGCGTTTCAGTCTGCTCGTTCCCGACGGGGGGATGGGGATTCTTCACGGCGACCCGAAGGATTCGTCACACTCCAAGTCTGACAGCGTGGTCTTCGTGCATCTCGAAAAACTTCCCCCGCAATTTGACGCCTCATTCTCGCTCGCAAACGAGGGAAAGCGCTACAACCTGATCGAGAGCAATCAGCACATCTATCACGCCTATACGATCCGAACCATGCAGATTCTGCAGCAGCACTTCGCCGGTATCGGAAGCGACTGGACCACCGCCATGCTCAACGACATGCGCATCGTCCACTTCAACGCCGATGACATCATCATCAAGCAGGGCAGCCGCCGCAACGGATTCATCTACGTGATCCTGTCGGGACGCTGCCGTGTGAAGCATCACGACGGCAGTGCCCTGCGCAGTGTCGCCTCAAAAGAGAGCGGTGATTTTATCGGAGAGATGGCGATCGTCAACCAGACCGAGTTTCATGCCTCGTCGGTGGTTGCCGATACGCCCGTCGTTCTGTCGGTACTGGACGAGCGGCTCTTCTACCGCTTTCTCGAGGATGAAAACCGTCTGCGCGACATTACGAACATCTGGCGCATACGCAGCGAATTTGAGCGCTTCGAGCCCTTCTGCTATTTTTCTGATTCTCTCAACGAATTTATCGCACACAAGGCCCTCTACCGCGAGGTGAAGCAGGGCGAGGTGGTGGTGGCCGAGGGCGAGCAGACCACCTCTTTCTACATTATCATCAGGGGACAATTCGAGATTACCCAGAATCTGCAGAAGATCGGCATCATGAAAGAGGGGGGGCTCTTCGGTGAGTACGCGAGCCTTCGCCAGATGCCGCGCACCGCGACGGTGAGTGCAATGGGCGAGTGCACGGTACTCGAGCTCAAGAAAGAGGATATCAACACCATCGTCTTCACCACGCCGGTGCTCAATTTTCTCATGCAGCGCATGATGCAGAATCGCGTCCCCTGAGTGTTTCCGCACTGTTTTATTTTTTCTGTTATTATTATACGGAAAACACCGGTTTTTGCGCGCGCCTATAAAGTTGGCAAAAATCTGCGCAGAATTGCCGATAAGAAGGGTAGGCCGTTCGTGTCTTCACTGCGGATCGCGAAATGATCTGATATGTGCTTTATCAGTGAGCGCAACTTTTGCCGCGAATGCGGCTCTCATCTGACAGATGTGGTGATCAGTATGCATAACGGCCGCAAAAACAGGGAATCGCCTATTCCCGCCGGTAAGTGAGGAATCTCCTATGAAATTCAATAAATATCTTCTTATACTGCTTCTTTTCTGCGGCGTGCTTACGGCGCAGACAACAGCCCCGCGCACGACGCAGCGTCAGCCGACTACCACACGGCAACCGGCGACGACGCGGCAGCCTGCAACAACGCGGCAGCCGGCGGCGCGCACCACCACGCAGAGCACTGCCTCCGGTTCTGTCGGTGAGGGATTCGGCTCTGTTTCGTGGGGTTCGGCCTATCAGACTGTCCGCGAGAATATCAGCGGTACGCTCAAATATGCCGACGAGAACAAGATCATCATCTCGCAGGACGGCGAATTGACCTATAGTTACGGTTTCTTCCATAAAGAGCTGCAGGTGACAGGATCAGCCGAGGCATCGCCTGCCGTTCAGCCCGGTGCGGGCAATAACGCCCAGCCCTCCGAGGGCACTGAGGGAAAATTCTTTTTCGTAAAGGTCGAGTTTCCCTATCTGGCTTATGAGGATGTGAAGGCGAAATATGTCGAGAAGTTCGGAGCGCCCCAGGGCGAGAACATCGTGAAAAACAGGGGCGTGGTTATGTGGGAAAACGAGAAGACCCTTGTCGCCGTCTGGGTGGATGAATATGAGAAAAAGCCCTACAGCCGCAAGATTACCTATATGAGCAAAGAGATCGTGAAAGAGCTTGCCGATTACAAGAAGCTTCTTTTTACGAAGCAGGAGATCGACGCTCTTTCACAGCTGCCCGCACCCTCTACGAGTGGCAGATAAAGATTGCGATAACGCCCGTTCCCGACTCGAGTGAATCGAGTGCCTTGCCGATAACCGAGCCGACCTTGTTGAATGAGTCTATGCTTCCCTTCATGCCGCAGCCGGGGGTCTCCGAGGTGACGATCAGATCACCCGGTCTGATCGGCTGCTGCCGGGCGTCCACCTTGCAGTACACCTTTCCTGTCAGTGCCACCGGATAGAGTTTTATCCCTTCGGGAGCGTTGGATATTTCTATCACCGGATCGGCGGTGATTATGCCGATGACCGAAGTGTCGTACGATTTCATCGAGCGGGTAA
>Ga0209800_10003286_pt1 | contig 13021 bp, 14 predicted proteins | sample Higcelweek8metaG_FD_187174 | JGI IMG/M metagenome (GOLD analysis project Ga0209800, IMG submission 187174) | Freshwater pond sediment microbial communities from the University of Edinburgh, under environmental carbon perturbations - High... | ecosystem: Environmental > Aquatic > Freshwater >... | reverse complement strand
GGAAGGCGACAAACTCATGTTATCGAAATTAAACAACAGGGGCGACACCCTGCTGACAATTGAGGAGGGAACATGGTACAGGGGGGATAACGCCGAATTGGATAAACTCGACTGGAAAAGGGGTATTGAAAGGACCACAATCGACGGTTACCCGGCCATTATAAAAATTGAAGAGGTTAACCCGCCCGCCCCATTGCCCTTCGAATCGGTTCGCGAGGAGATGGTCGGCGGTTATTTAGAGAGCGTTGGAAAGAGATGGATTGAACAATTAAAAACGGATTATCCCGTTATTATTGACGATTCTGTGCTGAATGAAGTAAAGAGAGAGATAGAATGAACAGGTTACTTTTGATTTTTGTGCTAGTTTGGGCGGCCATAGGTTGTTCAAACTTGGGCAGCCAGGCGGGAAGGGAGGTTGTGGCCAAAGCGGGGAACGCGGTTTTATATGCCGATGAGATCCCAGTGTTGTTTGAAGACGGTACATCGGCGGCCGACAGCGCCATATTGACAAAAAACTATATTACCCGATGGGCCAAGAGGGAGTTTCTGTTGCAGAAAGCCAACGAAAACCTGGGTTATGAAGTTAGGAGGAACATTGAGATCCAGGTCAACGAGACCCGCGCCAACTTGGTTATATACCAGTACCAACGCCAGATGATGGAGGAGAAAATGGACACCATCATCAAAGAAAACGAACTGGAAACATACTACAACAATAACGGATCAAATTTCCCCTTGCGGTCAAACATTGTGAAAGCCCTCTACATAAAACTTCCGTTGGACATATCGGAGACAGCCAGGATAAGGACTTTGGCACAAGCCGACGATCCCGGGAAGGTGGCTGAACTCGAATCGCTCTGTTACCAAAACGCGGTGCAATACGACGACTTCAATGAAAATTGGATAGCGTTCGACAGGCTTACAGTGGAGCTCCCAGTGAACATCGACAACGAGGAGGAGTATTTAATGAGGAATACATTTTTTGAGGGAACCGACTCGCTCTTCACCTATTTTGTGAAGTTGAGGGATTATAAACTAAGATCAACCGTGGCACCATATGAATACGTGAAAACCGATATAGAGAGGATTATACTCAACAACAGAAGGGTGGGTTTTATCCAATCACTCGAAAACGAAATCTATAGTGATGCCGTATCAAAAAATTCGTTTACAATTTATTAAACAATTAAGAATGAGAATTAACAAATCCATTATCACTGCCCTTATTTGCGTTTTGTTGCCAAGCACCGTTTTAAGGTCACAGGTGCTCGTCGAATCCGTCGCCGCCATAGTAGGCCAAGAGATGATACTCCTCTCCGATGTGGAGGACAGGGTGTACCAACAGGTACTATCCGGGGACAAAAGAGCCATAGAGACAATAAGGTGCGAATCGTTTAACGATATACTGATCTCCAAACTTTTTGTCGACCAGTCGAAACTCGATAGCTTAATTGTAAGCACAACCTATATCGATTCCGACGTGAACTTGAGGATCAACGAGGCCATCCGCAACGCCGGCAGTGAAGAGGTTCTAGAGGAGTATTTCAGGAAAGATATTATCGAGATAAAAAACGATATCAGGGAAGCGCTCATTGAACAACAGATCATATCTCAAGTACAAAACTCTTTGGTACAAGACGTTACGGTTACACCAAACGACGTCAGGAAATTTTTCTCCAGTATACCCAAGGACAGCATTCCCATTATTCCCGCCAAGGTCCAAGTCAGCATTATCCAGTTCAACGCCCCTAATCTGGATGAGAGCAAAACGGAGGCCCGACAAAAGTTACTGGATATCAGGAACAAAATCATGGAGGGACAGAGCTTTAACATGATGGCTATCATGTATTCCGAAGATCCAGGATCAGCCATTAAGGGAGGGGAACTTGGTTACCTCCTCAAAGGCGAACTTGAAAAAGAGTACGCCGACGCCGCCTTCGCGCTACAGCCGGGCAGTATCTCGAGGATCATTGAGACCCGTCACGGATACCATATCATACAGATGATCGACAAGAAAGGCGATATGGCCAACACCCGCCACATACTGGTCAAACCTAAAGTCAACTCGGAACAAACAGCACAGGCCATAAACCGACTGGATAGCCTCGCGCAAGCCATCAGAAGGGACAGTATCTCCTTCGAAGAGGCCGCTCGCCTCTACTCTACCCACTCCGACAGTAGGACCAACGGCGGAGAATTCGTGAACTCCGACCCATCCGACAGAAACAGGTGGTTTGAGCTGGAAAGCTTCAACCAGGAAATGTACATGAAAATAAGGAACCTCAAAATTGGCGAGATCTCCGAACCGTTCACCACAACCGACGACGATGGCAACACCGTTTACAGGATAGTTAGGCTCGACAACGAGATGGCCGCCCACAGGGCCAACATAAAAGACGATTACCAGATAATGTACAACGGCGCACTGAACCAAAAACAGTCGGAAGTGTACAATAAATGGATAGAAGAAAAGATTGCATCAACATATATCAGGATAAGCGAAGAATGCGAAACATGCGACTTTCTGAAGGACGGATGGATAAAATAACGGCATTGGGCTTACGGCTTTGCACGCTGGCCGTCGTTTTGCTCCTTTGCCCCCCCTCCTACGGCCAAAACGGGACAGTAAAAAAAGAGAAAATCGAAATACTGAACTCCGATGAGGTCAATATCGAGCGTAGAGCTGTTACCGGTAAAGACTGGTACCGCCTCCTTGGCAACGTCTCACTGAAGCACAACGACGTTTACATGGCATGCGATAGCGCCCACTACGACCCGGAGACGCTGACTGTCGACGCCTACTTCGGCATACATATACAACAGGGCGATACCCTCCACATGTACGGCGATATGCTGCATTACGACGGGAATTCGGAGATAGCCGAGATGACCGGGAACGTTGTGCTGGTAAACAAAGAGACATTTCTGTACACGAATTATGGGGTATACAACCTCCAGACAAAGATCGCGAACTACATCGACAGCGGCAGGATTGTCAACGGCGACAATACCCTGAGAAGCAAGAGTGGTATATATTACGCCGATAGGGAGCTGATCTTCTTCAAAGACGACGTGGAGATCACCACTCCCGAATATTTCATCGAGAGCGATACTATGCAGTACCAAACGCAGACCGAAGTGGTTACTTTTCACGGGCCAACGGACCTTACGGGCGACAGTCTATTTATGCATTGCGAACAGGGGTGGTACGACACTAAGCTGGATATCGCCAGCGTTTGGAAGAACGCCATGCTTGACAATATGAAACAGATTGTGAAAGGCGACTCAATTTATTACGACGATAGGATCGGTGAAGGCGAGTCGTTCGGCAATATAAGCATCTCCGACACCACCAACAAGATGATGGTCAAGGGCAACTACGCTTGGGTCAAGAAGAACCCCGAGACCTTTATGGTAACCGACAGGGCCATGTTCGTGCAGTTTTCCCAAGGCGACTCACTCTACATGCACGCCGATACCCTCAGTTCAGTGATGGTAGGCGATACTAGCAACCAATTCAGGCTGATGCGGGCTTACAACAACTGCAAGGTTTTTGGACAGGAGCTGCAGGCAAAATGCGACTCCTTGGCCTATTCGTTCCAGGATTCTGTCATCAGGATGTACCAAACGCCCATCATCTGGTCGGGCGAGAAACAGTTGACATCCGACTCAGTGGTGCTCTTTACGCGGAACATGAACCCCGATAGGCTCGAACTTTACAACTCGGCGTTCGTCATCAGCCAGGTCGATTCGCTTCGGTTTGACCAGATAAAAGGGCGTAACCTCACGGGCTATTTCAGGGATAACGAACTCTACAGGATATTCATCGACGGCAACGGGGAGACAATCTACTATATTGTCGACAGCGACGCCCTTATAGGGGTTAACATAGCCAACTGCTCAACAATAGACATCTACCTAGAGGGTGGCGAGATAAAAGAGATATTCCAATATGAACCGGGAGGCGACATTGACCCACCGGTAGAAACAGACGACCCCAAAACACGGTTGGACGGGTTCGTGTGGTTAGATGGGTTGAGACCTAAAAACGTCGAAGATATCTTTAAAAGGTAAAATCAGGTGAATGGTTGTTAGTATTCGTCCTCGTTGAAGAAGAAATCCTCCTTGCTTGGATAATCGGGCCAGATATCCTCGATACTCTCGTACACATCTCCTTCATCTTCAATTTCCTGTAAATTTTCGATAGCTTCCATTGGTGCACCTGACCTGATGGCAAAGTCGATAAGCTCATCTTTTGTTGCAGGCCATGGGGCATCCTCCAATTTTGATGCCAATTCAAGTGTCCAATACATAATTCAGTATTTTTTATCGTTATTTTTAAAGGGTGACAAATATATGTATAATTTTATTCCATAAACGCGCAAATAACTTTTTATATAACATTATTTTATTGACCTTTCTGTATAGTTTGTGGGGCGATAGTTAAAAATGGGGGTTATAGCGCTAAACTGTCGACCAATCAATCGGCAAAAAGATATTTAGAAATGGTTTTTTTGTTTATCTTTACTTGATTTTAATAATAGAAATAACATTGTTATGGGCGAATTTATTTTATCAAGACCTGAAATAATCTGGTTTATCATCGGTTTCGCACTGTTAGTGCTGGAACTGGTGGTGCCCGGATTCGTGATCATCTTCTTCGGCATTGGCGCATGGGTAACCGCGCTCCTCTGTCTGGTTGCCAACCCTGGGATAAATCTCCAGGTGATTGTCTTCATCACCGTCTCCATCCTCTCACTGATAGCCTTGCGGAAGTTCCTTTCCAACAAGTTCTTCACCAGCAAGGACAAACATGTGGTGGACGCCGACGATGATTTCACCGGCTCAACCGCCGTTGTCGTTGATTCTTTTGGACCCGGTGTGACCGGCAAAGTTGAGTATCGCGGCAGTTATTGGAACGCTATAACGAAAGCCGACCTCAAGAAAGGCCAGGAGGTTGTTATAGTGGATAAAAGTGATTTGAAATTGATTGTTGAACCTAAATAAACTTAAGAAAATGGCAAGCACCACATTCCTACTGATTGGTATAATCTTTTTGGGCTTTATACTGATCTCCTCCATGGTGAAGATCGTTCCGCAAAGAACGGCCATCATCGTGGAACGTCTCGGAAAATACAAAGCGACCTACGTCGCCGGTTTCCAGATACTGATACCCTTCTTCGATAAGGTACGCTACAGGCACACCCTCAAGGAGCAGGCAATAGACGTTGCCCCCCAGATTTGTATCACCAGGGACAATATCTCCGTTGAGGTGGACGGTATCCTCTACCTCCAGGTTTTAGATCCCCAGAAGGCCTCTTATGGCATCGACAACTACCGTTTCGCTTCGATTCAGATAGCGCAGACCACCATGAGGAGCGTAATAGGCAAGCTGGAACTCGACAAGACCTTTGAAGAGCGCGAAAGCATCAACTCTACCATCGTAGACGCGGTTGACAAAGCTTCCGAACCGTGGGGCGTTAAGGTCACCCGTTATGAAGTCAAGAATATCTCCCCGCCGCAGAGCATCAAAGACGCCATGGAGAAACAGATGAGGGCCGAGAGGGAAAAGAGGGCAATCATCGCTGAGTCGGAGGGTGCCAAACAGGCCAAGATCAACGTAGCCGACGGCGACAAGCAGGAACTCATCAGGAAGTCGGAGGGCGAGATGCAAAAGAGGATCAACGAGGCAACGGGACGGGCTTCGGAGATTGAGCAGATAGCCAACGCCACCGCGAACGGGTTGAGGGCGATATCACTAGCCATCTCAGAAAAGAACGGCCTCAACGCCGTGAACCTCAGGATAGCCGAGCAATACCTCACCGAGTTCGGTAAATTGGCGAAACAGAACAACACCATGATACTGCCGGCGAACCTCACCGACATCGCCGGGGTGGTGGCAACGGCTACTTCGGTCTTCAACGAGACAACGGATAAAGCTAAAAAATAGGTATTTGTTTTGTGCAACAAGTTAAAGGGTTCCTAGTTGGGACCCTTTTTTGTAAAGGATTATTGGCCCTGTTTTTTATACAATTCGACCCCTACCCTGTTAATATGGGATAAGAGGTCGGTATCTTTTATCATATTTAGAATAGATATATCCGTTTTGTATGGTAGCAGTAAGTCGTCTAGATCCCTTTCTAGGAGAGAAATGGTTTCAGAGTTTAGCCCATTGCCAACCAACGTTAAGTCAATATCTGACCCATTGCGGTAATTCCCTTTGGCACGGGAACCATAAAGTACCACTTTCTCGATTGAACCGTATTTGGTAAAAACCGATAACAACTTATTTATATGGTTTTCTTTTAGACCGTACATTATTGATTGCCGAATAAATCTGGGTGTCTTTCTGAACGCTTTGCATCCATTACCTCCCCAAATCTCAAAAATTCGGGGTAATACTTGTTGACAATTTTTGAATATATTTCTTTGGCTATATCTTCATCATAGGTGTGTGAAGTTTTGATGCGGCTGCTTACCATATCCATCCATAAATCACCATCGGAAACGAGGTTTAATGAGAAGGCGTACCTTATGGCGTCACGCGACCCGCCTACTTCGGTGTTCCCTTGAAAATGGGCATAGTCTTTCATCACGTTCCAGGCCATCTCATAAGTATATTCAAAACGCTGTATCAGACCTTCCCTAATGATCTCGACAAGAACTATATCGGATTTCATGTCGTTGGCACCTATAACTCCTTTTACCGACATTTTTTTGATATATCCAATAGCTTCAGCAAGCTTTTTAAGGGCCTTATTATAATTGGCGAAGCGTTGTTCCCACCTGATATCTTCCATTTTATCTGACATCATATAAATAATCTGTTTTTCAACGAATAAAAGTAAACAATAAACCCGTTATTCGTAACGAAAGTAACCATAATTTTTAAAAATCCGGAAACGTTTGATTTTTAACTGTACCTCGTAACGTTTAAATAACTTACAAATCAATTTTTTTCTTCATATCCCCTATTAATAAAACAGGGTTACTGGTTTCAGTTACTTTGCCGGTGATATCTAGAAGCCGTGTTCTTACTGTCGGATCGAGATCGGGATTGGTAAGGGCTTTCCCAGCGAATTGAAGAAACGAAAATGCATCGTATGTCTCAACTAGTTTCCCATAAGGACGTAGTAATGCGGGAAAGTAATTTGGGGAATATTTTGTATCTCCGTCCGTTTCATGTTTGAACCCAAAATAATCGTTTTCAAAAGTTTTTATTCTATACGCTACTTTTTGATTATCATCGTATAAAATATAAAATCTATTACCGGACACAACCAAACTTGGAAGACTAAAATCTAATTCTTCAACATATATATAATTTATTAGTTGACAACCATTTACTCTCGCATATTCTTCCATTTCAACCGTGCAATTGTCAGCGTACATTGAAACAGGATATCCATCAACTTCCGAATTTTCAATTCTTCTTACCATTGTTGGTACTAAAGAATGATTTAGGGTATTGAGTTTGTAAATCGTATCTTGGTCTTCAACCTGCAATACATATTCATCTGGATCATTAGTAGCAAGAAGGAAAATCCTACTTCCTGTTCTAAATTTATAATTCGGAGAAAGAACAACCATGGAGTTATAGTTAAAATCTTTTTGCCATAAAACATCTCCACCAAGTGTCTGGATCGTAACACCGGAACCCATATCTTCCGCATTTACCAGCCCATTTGTAGTATGTGAAAACAATATTATTGAATCACCAAGATACACACAGGATCCCATTGTGTCTTTATCTTTAAGTATGGGCCTTCCTTTTGAGCCAAGAAATTCTCCGGTTGATAAACTATAATAACTTATATCCATAAATTTGGAAATCACTATAAATAAATCTTCTGACTCCACAAAACACGATTGGTGTGATGGCAAAGCTTCACCTGGACCTCGACCATAAGAAACAAGTTTTCTAATAAAAGACCCATCCATCGAGAATTGGGTGACCCCCTGTCTGTCCTGAGCTATAATGTACTTCTTTCCCACCTGAAATACTACATCACTAGACAACAGACAATTTGAATCGGTTTCAAGGGCAACAAAATTAAAATTCTCGGCTATTTGGCTTAATTTAATATCAATAGGGGTCAACAAATTTGGATCAAGGTCTGGTATTTCAGTGCCGTTCACCTCCACCATTGGAAGTTGGTCGGCTTGCCGGTCGCAACTTGCGGATAAAAGTGCAATTAGCACACAAAGGGTAAATATGTATTTTATTGTTTTCATAGGGTATTCTTGTTTGTGGTTAATTATTTAAAGGTCAAATTTTTTCTTCATATCCCCTATCAATAAAACAGGGTTACTGGTTTCGGTTACTTTGCCTGTGATATCCAAGAGTCGATCCCTGACTTTTTGGTCGAGTAATGGATTATCTAGTGCCTCATAGGCAAATTGTAGGAACGTAAAGGCATCGTAAACCTCAACAAGCATTTTGGCCGGGTCAATCAAATATGGATAAATATCCTTAATTTCGTCTTCCGTTGAGTGGGAAAAGCCGAAATAATCGTTTTCAAAAGTTCCAACTTTGTAGGCTGTTTCTTTGTTTCCATCATAAATTATAAAACATCTGGAATTAAACCCTTTTTCAAGACTCTCAAAATACCCGTAATGCGACAATTGATAACCGTTTATATTTGCGAACTCCTCTTCCTCATAAGTGCAATTTTCAACATAAAAATCAACAGGAATACCATCAACTTTAGTCTTTTCAAATCTTTTCAAGAATATTGGTTCCATAGAATAGTCGGTTGTATTTAATTTGTAAACTGTATCCTGATCAATAATTTGCAGTATATACTCTTCAGGGTCATTTGTGCTAAGTAGGTATATTCTACTTCCCTCAAGTAGTGTTAAGTATGGACCCGGTGTAGCCCATGATAAATAGTTGAATTCTTTGTTGAAAAGGACTTCACCATTCATTTTCTGTATTTTAACGCCACTGACCACTGTTTGTGGATCAGGGTTCGGACTACTCGTATAGCTATAGTATGAAAACATAATAATTGAATCTCCCAAATACCTGCAACTGATTAGCGTTTCTCTAGATTCCAAAACAACAGACCCACATTTCCCTAAATATCCACCAGAGGAAAGTCGAAATTGATAATTATCTGTACCAGAAACTCCATTTGCCATGGCGATTAACAGATCCTCATCTTCAACAAGACATAGAGTTGGCAAAACAGACGTTTCGCCGGGAGCGCGCCCATAAGTAATTATTTTTCTGATAAAAGACCCATCAGTGGCAAACTGGTAAACCCCGTTCATATCCCTAGCAATAATATATTTATCTCCAATAAGATAATCAACATTTGAAGTTAGCATACATTCCGGACTTGTTTCCAAAGTAACAACTTTTACATTCTCGGCTATTTGGCTTAATTTAACATCAATAGGGGTCAACAAATCTGGATCAAGGTCGGGTATTTCAGTGCCGTTCACCTCCACCATTGGAAGTTGGTCGGCTTGATTGGAACAACTTGTCAGTAACAACACAAAAACGGATAACGCACGGAAAATTGGGCAATGTTTCATGGGTACTTAATTTTAAGGTTATTAATAGGTTTAAGGAGAAATGATAGCTTTAGATCATATTTATAGTCAAATATAAATATTCAAAACCACAACCTGTTGTTAATAAGTTATAAATTAACTTATTAATGTTTAAAAGTAAAGTCTCGAGAAAACTTGGAAGGGATAGAAATAAACACGGAAGTGTTTTCTAATTGAATAGTATCTATACTGTACGTATAACAATACTGTTATAATCTTCTGACGGTAAACTTATTGAGATATTCATTTATGCTATCTACAGGTAACTTACTTCCAGCAGCTTTTACTTTCTGAATAAAGATATTACATTCTACTTCGGTCAATTGGTTAGAACGTAAAGCTTCAGCTAAAAAATCCATTGTCGTTAAATAGACAATGCCATTTTCCCCACAATATTTTACTATATCTTTTAAGTTGCTACTAGCCAAAACACTCTTATTAAACTTACAATATGCCATGCAAGCACTTTCTCCCTTACCATATAACTTGATTAATCTGGCATATTCCATTAATAATTGCTTATCTCCTTGGAAGACAATTTCTTTTATAAATCCCATGGAAATGGCATTTTCTACATATACCTTAAATTTTTTAGAAGCCCTAAGTTCATTGACAACGATATCTAATAAAACTTTTTCGTGCGCAAATATCGATTTAAGCAACGAGAATTGCTCCCCACTTATAAAATGGCTGATTACGTCTGTATCCAACAATATGAGTTTGTCAGTTCTCGTCGCCATTTTCAGGATTGGTAATATCTATTCCTATTAGCCGCATTAGCTCAATATAATGGCCTTCAGAAATCTTTTCGGCATCAAATAACCTCTTGGCTTTTTCCCCATAATCTCCTATCACTACGTTCTGGTTTCCCTGTTTATAAAGCGATATATCATATCCATATTGCTGAGCCGTCTCCGTAGCCTTGAACTTTTTATATTGGTCATGAGTTTTCGGATCAATTAGTCCAAGCATTTTCAACCTAAGGAGCATCGAAGAATGTGAAACGGAGAAATATTGTTCAAGCTTAATTATTGTATGCTGACTTATTATATTTTTTTTAAGTTCTTCATCGGGTATTATTTCGTGGATTCCTTGCTCTGGCATCAATAAACATGACGCAAAAAAATCAGCATTAAATTCTTCTTTGTTCTTTGTATCAAATAATCCCGTTTTACACTGATGTATTTCAAACTTTTCTTGAATAAACAGGTGGTAAATCTCATGTGCAATTGTAAAATGCTGCCTACCCAAGGAGTGGTTCGAGTTAACCAATATAAATTTATAATTGTCATTTATCAATATTGACATTCCTGAAAAACTTTCGGTTAATGGCCGAAAAACTGTCAATACCCCCAGTTTCAGCAAAAGACTCTTAAGTCGAATTGGCTCACTATTGCTAATGCCGTTATGTTCCCTGAATAGTGCGGCTTTCTTTTGAAGTATTACGTTCATATCGATGAAATCAGTTTATTTATCTTTATATAATTCTTGACAATAGCTTTAAACTGGGATATTGCGTCAAGGTCACCGCTCTCCACACCATCAGTTCTGAACGCGCAAATAACATTTTCCCTAACAACATTCAAGTCTTCCTCATAAATATCCTCCATATCTATGCCATATAAATCACAAAGGCGCAATAATATCTCTAAGGGCACTTCTCTCGCACCATTCTCATAATAACTTATCATTTCCCTTTTTACACCCAGAAAATTAGCAACCACATCTTGGGTAAAACCATTGATTTCTCGGTACGACTTAATATTCTTTCCGATAGTTATATCAGTTGTCATAATAATATGATTTTGTTACAAAGATATGGTATTTAAATTAATAACATATAATACGTAACAAATAAAATATTATTTACTATCTTATTCATAATATTTTAGAAAATAATATTATGTTACATATTTACTCAAATTATTGAAAAGTCTTCAGACGATTAACACCAATACAAGCGATACTCCAGATGGTGTTAATTGTCAATAATCCAAACTATTTCTGTCCAATAAAAAATCAATTATTCCTATGGTGAGAATGCCGTATTCGTCTCTTTTAGGCATAATAGCATCCTTAACTACAATAATTTTTTTGAAAGAATCATCTATTCTTATAAGTGACGCCTTTTCCCGTTTGACTTTTTCTTCATCTGACATAGAAAAAGCCGACTGAACGTAGTAACGTCGATTGCCCCGGTTTACTACGAAATCAACTTCCAACTGTTTGCGAAGAAACCTGTTATTTTTGTCAACGGTTCTTAACTCTATCATACCCGTGTCAACTTTGTTTCCCCTTATAATGAGTTCATTAAAAATAATATTTTCCATAATATGGTTCTCTTCCTGCTGACGAAAAGACAACAAGGCATTCCTGATCCCAATATCAGAGAAATAATATTTTGAGGGAGTATTAATATACTTTTTACCCTTGATGTTATATCGAATTGACTTTCCTACCAAAAAAGCATCTTCAAGATACGACAAGTACTTGGTAATAGTTTGGTGGTGAATATCTTTATTCTTAATGCTTTTAAAGGTATTCGACAATTTTGTGGGATTGCAGGGTGAGCCGATAGAAGATGCTATGATTTTAATCAACTCGTCAAACTCTGCTTTATTCTTTATATTATGTCGCTCAAGTATATCAACGAGATATACACTCCCATAAAGATTGTTCAAATAGTCTGTTTTCTTCTTTTCTGTGTCCAATGAAAGTATATGGGGTAGTCCACCAAAAGTATAGAATTCTTTCCATGCGTTATTTTTATCACCCTGGTATCCCCCACAGAATTCAACAAAAGACAAGGGATAAAGATGAATTTCGTCACCACGTCCCCTAAATTCTGTCGCAATATCTGACGAGAGGAAGCGTGAATTGCTCCCTGTAACATATACATCAGCATTTCTAACATGTAGAAGGCTATTCATAACATCTTCAAATTCAGGCACTAACTGCACCTCGTCTAGCAAGACATAATACAATTCATTGTCTACAATCCTATCTCTGATGTATTTTAAGAGTGAATCTGGATTACGCAAGCCAATATTCATTCGATCATCTAGAGCAACCTCAATAATATGGTCTTCACCCACACCTTGCGAAATAAGATATTCACGGAATATTGTAAAAAGCAGAAAAGATTTTCCGCAACGCCTTATACCCGTAATAATCTTTATAAGACCATTTTTTTTGCCCGCTATTAGTTGATCCAGATATTGGTTTCTGTCTATTCTCATTATCCCTTATTATCAAAATTTGGCAATATTACCGGTTTTATTCACCTACAAAGTTTACGATAATAATTGAATAAACATTATTCTATTATCAAAAAATGGCAATATTGCCATTTTTAGTCATTTCAGGGCAGCCTAGAACGCTTCCCTATATGGTTAATCATAGTTGTCCTACTTCCTTTTCAACGGCATAAAGACCGGCATAAACAACACAAGCGATATTA
>Ga0209800_10003283_pt1 | contig 13025 bp, 10 predicted proteins | sample Higcelweek8metaG_FD_187174 | JGI IMG/M metagenome (GOLD analysis project Ga0209800, IMG submission 187174) | Freshwater pond sediment microbial communities from the University of Edinburgh, under environmental carbon perturbations - High... | ecosystem: Environmental > Aquatic > Freshwater >... | reverse complement strand
ATTTCCCCTGATTTAATTATTTCTTTTATTTTAAAAGTCATTGGCATATATCTTGTCCAAATAGCCTCTGTTAATAAAAGGTTCTTTTTTTTAGCCATATCAAAAACTTCTTTAGCTTGCAAAGAATTTACAGTAAAAGCTTTTTCACATAATACATGTTTATCATATTTTATACACATTTTTATATTATCATAATGATGTGAATGTGGTGTTGCAATATAAACTAAACTGATATTTTCATCTTTAAGCATTTCTTCATATGAACCATAGGCTTTTTTTATCTTATTTTCCGAAGCAAATTGAAAAGCCTTTTCGTAACTTCTTGAGCCAATAGCATATATTTCCGCACAATCCAATTTTGCAACGGTTTTTGCAAATGTAGAAGCAATATTCCCTGCTCCTAAAATTCCAATTTTGATTTTATCCATAATAAACCTCCATTTAGATATTTGTGGGCAAACCATTTATTTCTATCATTGGGTCATCTAAATCTATAAGCAAACATCTTCTATTATCAACAACGTTTATTCTTACTTTATCTGTACCTGATTTTTTTATATTAACAGTAATGTCTGGAGTAGTTAAAACTGTTTTTGTTTCCACTAAATTTGATGCATTTAAAGCCACATCACCTATAGAATTTTTATAAATATTTTCTAAGTTAGTTAATTTTTCATTACTAACGCCAACCTCTGATAATATAGCATATAATTTTTTATCATCTATAACTACTGGTTCTGTTTCATTCTTATTTTCGTGTATTATCTCTTGAATTTTTTCATTTACAGTTGTTATAACCATATAATTAAGCTCTTCACCAACAACATTTTTCAAAATATTTTGAAATTCAACTTTTTCTTCTATTGCAGAAAGTAAAAATTGACATCCTAAAATATCATTCACAATCGAAATATTGGGTTTATTTGGCGTTTTGGTGAAATACATTATTTTATTTATATCTGAACTTCTATCACTAAATACAGGATATAAAAAACCATCCGATGGTGATTTGCTGACAATAAGTTCTTTATTTTCTTTTTTGATAAGTTCATTGTTAAATTCATCAAAAACAAATCCATCGTCACCAGTATTGGCATTACAAAAAGCTGTAATGGTAAAGTTAAAATCCTCATCTGCATTTTCTGAATACTCATCCATTTTATTCTTTTTTCTTACTGTATAACTACAATAGCATGTTATAACTGCAAACGCTGAGGAATAGTTGATGTTTTCGGCTATGTTTAATAAAAAGTTTTCATTTGCAGTTTCATCTTCAAGTTTACCTTGTAATAGACTATACATTATATTTTGTGCCCCACCCACATCATAGGCTTCTCTTGGAAAATCATATTCACATAACGCCTTTCCAACACTAGGACTCAATACTTTTTTTAAGGTATCTGTCAAAACTGTATACTCTTCTTCAGGCATTGTAATTTTTGATCTTACATTTTTATATCTAACATTTTTTTCAGCATCTATATAAGCTGTCAAAATCCTGTGAGTTGTTAAAAATCCACTGTTTTCTGTAAAGTTTTTTTTAATTTCATTTACTTCTTTTCTATTCATATAATTTTGCGAAAAATCGCAAACCTCCTATATAATTTTGCTCAACAAAATGCGTTGAATTATTTAATTATTATATCATAGAAAATGATTTTTTTCTAGTTATTTTTTTATACGCCTAATGATAATTTTAAAGTTCATGAAATAAAAATAGAAAAATATGAATAAAATCTATATTTTTCGCTATTTTAAAAAACTTATTTTTTAATTAATATGTTTGTTTTGATTAATCGTCATATTTTATTACTTTTAATTGAATTAATTACTTAATTTAACTTTTTTCTTGACACACAATTCAATATAATGTATAATTAAAAATGTATGAATAGTTTATATTGCATTTATAAACCAATTTTTATGTTTTAATAAAAAATCATATTTTACATCTAGAAAGGAAAAATAAAATGAAAAATTTTAAATCAAAAATAATCGCTATCGCTTTAATAAGCATGTTGTCTATCAGTATTACCTCTTGCTCTTCCTCAAAGGAAAAGGATACTAAGGTAGTTAGCAATCCTGTTTCAGAGACAACCACAATTCAAAACGCAAAACCTAAAGATGAAACTGTTTTGACAAAAACAGAAGACAATGAGGACGCTATAATTTCTGATTCAGAAGGAAATATAGTTTCTATGAAAGCTGTTACTGATGCAAATGGTGCAGATGTTACTGTTCCAGTTTTAGTTAACAAAGAAAATAAGGTTGTAACCAAAGAAGATGGTGCTGAAGTCACTGTTAAGGTAATAAAAGAAGCTAATGGTGATGTTATAGTTGAAAATAATGGGACCACAGTTATTAATAAAGCTCCAATCAAACAATCCGAACCAACGACTAAAAAAGAAGACGGTGCTACTAGTGCTCAAAATTCATCTACATCAAACATCAAACTTGAAATGGGATCATCAAAAGGTAAAGTTGGTACTACAATTGAACTTCCTATTATATTAGCTAATAGCGATGGAATAAGTGCTGCAAACTTTGAAATAATCTATGATAAAGATGTTTTTGAACTTGAAGATTGTTTTACTGGTGATGGATTTGGTGGTGCATGGACTGTTTCACAAAATGATACTGGCTATGTAATTTATTTAAGTGCAGATGGTAAAAATCAATCTGGAAATGGTACTTTCGGTATTGCTTCTTTTAAAGTTAAAAAAGATGCAAAAGAGGGAACCTATCCAATTTCTATAGGATATGCAAAATATTCAAAATCGATGGATAATACACAAAAGAGTTTTGATTTTTCAGAAACAATAGAAGGAAAAATTGAACTAACAAAATAATCATCAAGAAAGGGCTTAATATAGATGAAAAAATCTTTTTTTAAAGCTATAGGCTTGATATCTATATGTATTGTTTTTATAAGCAATGTTTCATGTCAATCTTCAAATGATAAAAATAAAGAGCATATAGTAGAAACCGTTAGCACTACAGAACTTTCAACATCAAAATCAGAAAGTGAAGTATTTACGGACTCTGAAGGTAATAAATTCATAAATATGATTGTTACTGACGAAAAAGGCGATACTGTTACTGACGCAGAACAAAAACCAGTAACTGTTGCAGTTGTTGTTGACCAAGATGGCATACCAGTTACCGATGAAAAAGGAGAAACAAAAATAATCTCCCCTATTAAGAAAACTACAGATATAAACACAACAAAAATCACAACTATATCTTCTTCAAGTGAAGCCTCATCTTCTAATTCCTCAGAAAACAATAACAATTCTAAATATTACAGACTTTTGTGGATAGGAAATAGTGAAAAAGATGTAGTTAGTCAAGACGGTCAAATTGCTACAATTACCTTTAAAATAAAAGAAACTGCAAAAAACGGTGATTATGTAATTGGTTTTGAGTCAAATAAACCTGAAGCAATGGAATTTGTTCAATGGAATCTTGAAACAGTAAACACTACACCTATAAGCGGAGTCATAAGTGTAGGTGCAAAAGAAGCCATCGCTCAAAATATACCTAGTTCTGGTTTTACTGTTTCCATTACCAATGGATTTGGAAATGTTGGTGAAACAGTAACTGTTTATATGGAAGTAAAAAATAATCCTGGTTACTTTAGTTTTATGAGAGATTTTAAATACGATTCATCTGCCCTTGAATTACAATCAGTAGTACCTAGTGGTATAATGGCAAATGCAAATTTCCAATCAAGCGAATATTAATTGAAAGGAATAATTATGAAAAAAATAAATAAATCAATTGCTCTTTTTCTAATTATATCATCATTATTTTCAACACTTTATTCATGTGATTCTAAAACTCAAAATGGCCAAGAAGGTACAGAGACCTTATCTAAAAATTCAACTATATCAAATGAAACCAATAACAAAAATGAAGTTGATAAAACATCTAAAGCAGTAGAAACAAAAATTTCTGAAATTATTGTCACTGATGAAGATGGCAAATCTGTTACAGATGAAAATGGTAAAGAAGTAACTGAAAAAGTTTTTATAGATGAAAAAGGAAATGTTGTAACAAATATCGACAAAAATCCTGTTTCTGTGAACAATGATTCTAAAGTAACTACACCCTCCAAAAATGAAAATACAGTTACTGATAAAAATTCTACCACTTCTCCTATAGAAAACGATAAAAATAACACTTCCTTGCAATATGCAAGAACGGTTTATTTAGATATGGCAAATATTCAAAAATCTATAACTGGTGATGGTAATATTGCGAAAGTAACATTTAAAGTAAAAGAAAATGTGCCTAACGGTGAGTATGAGATCATGATTGATTCTCTAGAGCCTGAAGCTATTCAATTTACGAATACAAAAATGGAAAATTTGCCTTACAAAATACAAAAATCCGCTATAGTCAGTGTAGGCGTACCTTTAAAAGAAACTGTAATCCCTAACACAGGTGATTTTTCCATTTATATGAATAACGCAACAACAAATGCAGGTGAAACCTTTGAAATGTTTATAGACATAAAAAACAATCCTGGATTTATAGTTTTTGTTTTAGATGTTGCATGGGATAAATCTATTTTTGAAATTCAGTCAATAGAAGCATCTGGCATACTTCCTAAAAACTCTTTGGATTCAAATCTTGATATTAAATATATCCATTAAATTTTAACTGCTCACATAAAAATGTGAGCAGTTTTTTATTTTATAAATTTAAAGCCTGTTTCTGCTATTTTATTTTCTATTAATTTATCTGAAATATCACCAACGTAAAATATTTTAACTAATTTACTATCCAAATTAATTTCAACTCTTTTTATATTATTTACTGATAGTAATGCATTTTCAACTTTAGAAGAACAATGAGAACAACTCATTCCATCTACTGTAAAAGTCTTGATATTTTCTTGTATAATTTTTTTATCACTATCTACTTTAATAGTTTTTAATCTTAAAGCATTCATAACTACAAAAACAGAACTTAAACTCATAGCAGCAGCTGCAAACATAGGGTTTAATTTTAAATCAAATGGTATAAATAGAACTCCAGCGGCCAATGGTATTCCGATTATATTATAGAAAAATGCCCAGAATAAGTTTTGTTTTATTGTTTTTAAGGTAGCTCTGGATAAATTAAAAGCTTTTATAAAATCATTTAAATCATTTTTTATTAATATAATATCCGCCGATTCAATAGCTATGTCAGTACCTGCCCCTATTGCAACCCCTATATCTGCTCGAGTAAGTGCAGGTGCATCATTTACACCATCCCCTATCATAACTACTTTTTTGTTTTCAGACTGTAAGCTTTTAATTATTATTTCTTTTTCAGATGGCAAAACTTCTGAAAATATTTTATCTATTTTCAATTTTTCCCCTATGTATTTTGCTGTTAATGAATTATCCCCTGTTAACATTATAACCTCAAGATTTTTTTCTTTAATCTTTTTTATAGCCTCATATGTTGAGTCTTTTATTGTATCTGCTACTGCAATTATACCTAAAATCAATTTATCTTTTGCAAAATATAATATTGTTTTTCCTTGATTAGACAATTTATTTTTTTCGTTTTCATATTTCTTAGTATCTATTTCATAATTATTCATTAATTTTTCATTTCCAGCTAAAATAATATTATTTTCTAGTTTTGCTTTTATTCCATATCCTTCAATTAATTCATAATCCGTTGCCAAATTATAATTATATGATTTTTCATCAGCAAAATTTATTATTGCTTTTGAAATAGGATGCTGTGATAGTTTTTCTATGCTTGAGGCATAAAAAAACAATTCTTCTTCTGTTATATCTTCAGATAATATAACATCTGTAACTTTGGGTTTCCCCTCTGTAATGGTTCCTGTTTTATCAAGAACAACAGTTTTCACACCATGTAAAATTTCCAAGCTTTCTGCAGATTTTATTAAAACTCCATTTTCAGCACCTTTACCTGTTCCAACCATTATTGCTGTTGGAGTCGCTAAACCTAGTGCACATGGACATGATATAACCAATACAGATATGCCCATAGAGATGGCAAATGAAAACTCATATCCCAATAACATCCAAATGACAACTGAACTAAATGAAATTCCTATTACAACAGGTACAAAAAAACCACTTATTTTATCTGCCAATTTTGAAATAGGAGCTTTTGAAGAGGCAGCTTCTTCTATTAATTTAATTATTTTAGAAACAGTAGAATTTTCTTTTTCTTCTGTTACTTTCATTTTACAAAATCCAGACGTATTTATTGTTCCTGCTATTAACTTCATTCCAACATTTTTATTTATAGGTATGCTTTCTCCTGTAATCAAAGACTCATCTACAATTACACTTCCCTCTATAATTTCCCCATCAAGAGGAATATTTTGACCAGTTTTAATAATTAAAATTTCTTCTTTTTTTATATTATCCACACTTACTTCAACTTCTATATCATTCTTTAAAACTATAGCTGTATTTGGAGTAAGCTTCATAAGCTTTGATATAGCTTCTGAAGTTTTACCTTTTGAACGTGATTCTAAATATTTTCCAAGTGTAATCAAAGTTAAGATCATTGCTGCTGATTCAAAATATAGATCCATAGTGTATTTTTTAACTATTTCGTGATTATCATTTCCCAAACCATATCCAATTATATATATTGCATAAATACCATATATTAACGCTGAAGATGACCCAATGGCAATAAGTGTATCCATATTTGGCGATTTTCTAAATAAATTTTTATATCCATTAATAAAATAATTTCTGTTTATAAATACTATAGGTAAAATTAAAATAAACTGAGTAAAAGCCAAATTAATTGCATTTTCCACTCCATGAAAAGCATCCAAAAAAGGAAATTTCATCATATGTCCCATGGATATGTAAAATAAAGGTACAAGAAAAATAAGAGAAAAAATAAATTTTACCCTAAGAGTTTTGTATTCAACGTTTTTTATTTCCTGAACTTGTTTATTTTTTTCTCCCTCTAAACTTATTCCATAACCCATTTTTTTAACTAAATCTATTACTTGATATATATCAAACCCCTCTTCATATCCAACATTCATGCTATTTGTAAGAAGGCTTACTTCCACATTTTCTACATTTTTAAGCTTTGATACGTTTTTTTCTATTCCAGAAGAACACGCAGAACACGTCATTCCAGTAATATTGAATTTTTGTTTCATATCATTTCCTCCTATTCCTATATAATTTATAATATATACTAAAATTATATACTATTTGAGCAAAATAATCACTATGTATATTAAACAAATATATTTTTTTTATTTATGTAATTTTGTTCATAATTAAATTGTTGTTATTCAGTTGACGACATTGATTGCCCGGTCGACTCCGCAGAGTCGAAATCCCTACAAAATTGTAAACTTTAGCTTTCGTGGCTGAATAGTAACCCATTAAATTACATAAGCAAAAATATAAATTAAAATTATTTGATTTTTCTTTGTAATAATGGTAAAATAATAAATGTATATATAATACGAATATTAAAAATAAGGAGTATTTTTATGATAATCAAACCTAAAATCAGAGGATTTATTTGTACTACTGCTCATCCAGAAGGATGCAGACAAAATGTTAAAACTCAAATTGAATATGTAAAATCTCAACCAAAAGGCTCAAATAAAAATAAAAAAGTATTAATAATTGGTGCTTCCATGGGTTTTGGTTTAGCATCTAGAATAACAGCCGCATATTCAAACAATGCCGATACAATCGGAGTTGTATTTGAAAAAAAAGGTGAAGGCAACAAAACATCCACTTCTGGTTGGTATAATACTGCCGCTTTTGAAGAATTTGCACATGCAGATGGGTTATATGCAAAAACAATAAATGGCGATGCATTTTCACAAGAAATAAAGCAACAAACTTTAGATTTAATAAAAAAAGATCTTGGCAAAATCGACATGCTTATATATAGTTTAGCAGCTCCAAGAAGAACGGATAAAGACGGTGAAGTTTACAATTCAGTAATAAAAACTATTGGTAATTCATTTACTGATAAAACTATTGACTTAAAAACCAGAAAAGTTTCTGAAGTAACTATTGAACCCGCAAATGAAAAAGAAATACATGACACAATAAAAGTTATGGGCGGAGAAGACTGGAAGGATTGGATATCTTTTTTAAAGACAAATGATGCTATTGAAGATGATGCCCTAACATTAGCATATTCATACATCGGACCTGAAATCACACATCCTATGTATTTAAAAGGAACTATAGGAAAAGCAAAAGAACACTTATATAATACATCAAAAGAAATATCTGAAGAATTTAACATTAAATCCTATATTTCTGTAAATAAAGCTTTGGTTACACAGTCAAGTGCTGCCATTCCAGTAGTCCCTCTATATATTTCAATATTATACAAAATAATGAAAAAAGAAAACTTACATGAAGGCTGCATTGAGCAAATGTGCAGATTATTCAATGAAAAATTAAATGGTGAAAATATAATTACAGATAGTCAAAATCAAATCCGCCTTGATGATTGGGAAATGAAAGAAGATATTCAATCTCAAGTAAAAGAAATATGGAATAAAATAAATGATGAAAACATTGACGAGTATTCAGATGTTGAAGGTTACTGGAATGATTTTTATAATATTTTTGGATTTGGGTTTGAAAATATTGATTATGAAAAAGATGTAGATATTGATTTAAATATAAATAGCATAAATAATTAATTTTTTTCTCTTGTTATAATTCGGCCACTAAAGGTGAATTTTACAGTTTTGCAAGGGTTTCGACTCTACGGAGTCGACCAGGCTTTCCGGTTGCCCAATGTCGTTAACTTAGTAAAAAGCAATTAAAGTTTTAATCGATTTTTTTCAAAAAATCGTAGGTTTCCAAAGGGCAACGCCCTTGGTCGCTTTCCGCAGAAAGCGAAATCTTTATGCTTTAAGAGCTTTTTTGCTTCTTTTTGCGATAGAAAAAGAAGCGGAGATTGAGGCTGAGCCTCATAAATTGCCTCAGCAATTTGCTTAAGTTGACGACATTATCCGATCGCCCTTTTGATTCTTCGTTAAAATATCTCTGCCTTATACATATGACTGAATAGTAGCTCTTTTCAGATGGTTATAACCAATTTTGAAAATTAATGGAGTGATCATAATTATGAAAAAAAAACTATGCCTATTGTTATTAGTTATCTTTATATTCACATCATGCGATAATAAAAAAATTACCAATTTTACTAATTCAACAGACTCAAAAGTGTCAACCAATTCTAATATTTCAACTTCAAATAAATCTAAAGCTGAGCTTGTTGACATGAATAGTAATACAAATAACGCTGAATCAGTATACAATGAGAAAATAAAAAAAGAACATGATAGCATTATAGCTAAAGTTACTGATGATACTTTTGATAATGTAATCACAAAAAGTATGCCTCAGTCAATTGGAAATTATTTGATGTATACATTCGATCCAATAAGATCATATCAAGTAACACCTATCAATTTTGATCACGATTATAAGATTGAAATTATTCGTAAAGTAAATAATCAAAGAATGTATACCATACACAAAACAGATTCTAACGGTCTATTCTATTCTTTTTTTGAAGGTGAAAACGTCTCAGATGGATCTTGGCTATACAATACTGTTTATTCTTGTAAAAAGCTGAACAAAAGCGATTTTAATAACGTAAAAATTGGTGATGCTATTTCTAAAATTGAGCAAATAAACCCTTGCACTACTTTATGGAGTGATTTGGCACAAAAAAATGAACTAGAATCATTTGAAGAATCAGTTCTTTTAACAGATGGATTGTTATTGATTGGTTATAAGAAAGGTTCAAATTCCATGTATTGTGTAACAGATATACAATATCATGAGGATTTTAAAATTACTAAAACATTCTCTAATATTGGTGCAATTGTATACGACTATAGTATTTTACCACAAGATTATCCATATTAGTAATTTCACAAGTAACCCTTACCATTATTAGCCGAATACTAACTTTTCTTTGATATCTTAAGTGATAAAATTGAAAAAATACTTGAAAATTAGTTTTGGATATAGTATAATTAATCTTGTAATGTGTGCATAAAGCACTCAAAACGAAAGGAGTATTAAGACTATGAATTATTCTCATGAAGTCGAGAGAATGTGTGTTGTTGCAAAAGGACCACATCATGGACCAGCACCAATTCCTGAAGAAGGAAAATGGGTAAAAGCTTATGAAATAAAAGACATTTCAGGCTTAACTCACGGTATAGGTTGGTGTGCACCACAACAAGGTTGTTGTAAACTTACATTAAACATTAAAGATGGTATTATCGAAGAAGCTTTAGTGGAAACACTAGGATGTTCTGGTATGACACATTCAGCTGCTATGGCTGGTGAAATATTACCTGGAAAAACAATTCTAGAAGCTTTGAATACTGACTTAGTTTGTGATGCAATTAACGTTGCTATGAGAGAACTGTTTTTACAAATTGTTTATGGTAGATCTCAAACTGCATTTTCTGAAGGCGGTTTACCAATAGGTGCAGGACTAGAAGACCTTGGAAAAGGACTTCGTTCTCAAGTTGGTACAATTTTCTCAACATCTGCAAAAGGTGTTAGATATTTGGAAATGGCAGAAGGATATATAACAAAAGTTGCACTTGATTCAAACAATGAAGCTTGTGGTTACGAATTCGTTCGTGTAGGAAAAATGCTAGAAGACATTCGTCATGGTTCAAATCCTACTGAAGCATATCAAAAAAACATCGGTACATATGGCCGTTTTGAAAACGCTGCTAAATATATCGATCCAAGAGAAGAATAAGGGGAGGTTAAGATTATAATGGCTAAATTTGAAGGACAAGAAAGAAGAATGCCAAAAATCGAGGCTTGCCTTGCTGAATATGGCTTTGCAAATATCGATGAAACCGCTGATTTCTGTAAATCAAAAGGAATAGATGTTGACAAAATAGTTAAGGATATTCAACCTATAGCTTTTGAAAATGCTGTATGGGCATACACTTTAGGAACTGCAATAGCTCTTAAAAAAGAAGTTAAAAAAGCTTCTGAAGCTGCTGAAGCAATAGGTATTGGTTTACAAGCATTTTGTATTCCTGGATCAGTTGCTGAACAAAGAAGCGTTGGTTTAGGACATGGTAATTTAGGTGCTATGTTACTTAAAGAAGAAACAGATTGTTTCTGTTTCTTAGCTGGTCACGAATCATTTGCTGCTGCTGAAGGTGCAATTGGTATTGCTAAAACAGCAAATAGAGCAAGAAAATCTCCTTTAAGAGTAATCTTAAATGGTCTTGGAAAAGACGCTGCTATGATTATTTCAAGAATTAACGGTTTTACATATGTACAAACTGATTATAATTTTGAAACTGGAGAATTAAGTATTGTTAAAGAAACAGCATACTCTGATGGCGAAAAAGCAAAGGTACGTTGTTATGGTTCAAACGATGTTCTTGAAGGTGTTGCAATTTTAAAACACGAAAAAACAGACGTTTCTATCACAGGTAACTCAACAAACCCAACTCGTTTCCAACATCTAGTTGCTGGTACTTATAAAAAATGGACAATGGAAAATGGCATAAAATATTTTTCAGTTGCTTCTGGTGGTGGTACAGGACGTACTCTACATCCAGATAACGTAGCTGCTGGTCCTGCTTCATATGGTTTGACAGATTCTATGGGAAGAATGCATGGTGATGCTCAATTTGCTGGTTCTTCTTCAGTTCCTGCTCACGTTGAAATGATGGGACTTATAGGTGCTGGTAACAACCCTATGGTTGGTATGACAGTTGCTTGTGCAGTTGCAGTTGAAGAAAGCTGGAAATAATTTATTTCTACTTTAATTAATAGCAACATTATTTTAAGTTAAAATATTTAAAAGGCGTGATGTATTTCACGCCTTTTATTTTTTGAAAATATATTTTCACTTTAATGATTAGTTATTGTTGTTTATATTTTGCTTAATTTTCTCCGAAATTCCAAACCTTACCTTAGGTGATATACTTGCCTCTACTTCAAAATATGATGATTTTTCAATTTCTTTATCTTTTATATATTTATTAGTCATTTCTTTCCCACATTCTAAAATATCGATTTGTTTCAATAATTCAAAATTAATTTCACCTGTAAAATCAACTCTTGTTATAAATCCTAAATCACATAGATAAATAAGCACTGTTTTCATTTCATTTTTACTGCAGCCTACTTTCTCCAAATTAGGTGAAGCACCTTCTTTGATTTGATTAACTATATTTATAACAGATTTGGCTTTATGTCTTGTTGGAGGCATATCAACATCTGGTACATCCCAAAAACGACCTTTTTTTTCTGCAAAAGGTATCATTCCTTCATTAATTCGATCTCTAACAACTTTACATGAACATCCCCACTTTTTTGAAATTTCTTTAACCGTCATAAAAACACTCCTTTTTAATTAAAATTAGATTCTAATTAATCATTGTAAAACAAGTTACTATTCAGCCTCTAAAGGTAAAGTTTACGGTTTTGCAATGGCTTCGACTCTGCGGAGTCGACCGGGCTTTCCGGTCGCCCTGGACCTTCGGTAAAATATCTGTTTCTTACACATATGGCCGAATAGTAACAAAAATAAACGTATTTTATTTTTTTATAAAAAAGATATTGTTCCAGAAAAAACAAAATATTATTCAGCAAGTCCTTAATAAATATTCATTATTTTAACACTAAAGGTTTATCTTTTAGTATTGAGGTTCTTGCCTATTTCAAAAAATCAATATCTTTTATTATTTTGATGATTATATCATAACACATACTTATAACATTTTCAACATATTTATCAAAAAATTTTACTCTAAAATCATAATTTGTAGTATCTTTCCCGGTCGACCAATGTCGTCAACTTAAGCAAATTGCTGAGTAATTTATGAGGCTCTGCCTCAAACTGATATTGTCAATATCACTTGACACATTTTACTCGAAAATTTTGAGGATAACATGTGCGTATAGGAATAAATATTCATGGAGCGTAGCGAAATGGATATTTATTCCTATACGCACCGAAAATTTTTA
>Ga0209800_10003282_pt1 | contig 13027 bp, 6 predicted proteins | sample Higcelweek8metaG_FD_187174 | JGI IMG/M metagenome (GOLD analysis project Ga0209800, IMG submission 187174) | Freshwater pond sediment microbial communities from the University of Edinburgh, under environmental carbon perturbations - High... | ecosystem: Environmental > Aquatic > Freshwater >... | reverse complement strand
ATCGCGTTGGCGATCCTCCAACTGATCTAAATCTTTTCCCGAATTCACCCGGGTACAGACTGATACTGAATAATGTGTTGTTTCCGGCTGCAAAAAAGAAAAAGCAAAAGACCTGATTTTCTATTTCGGACAAATAGTGACCACTAAATCCGGTAGCTTTAAACAATCTGAAAATCTGCTTTTAATTGTTTATTGAAAGATGAACATCTAAACTGGATTCTTCTCTGCTTGCTTGAATCAGTCACACAGACTTCTTTCTACTGTTAATAATTTAATTATCACTACCGGGCAAATTTAAAACAGGCTCTGAATATTATTTTTAATTTTTAAAAAAAATTATAAAGTCATATCTATTTCTTACTAATTTTACAGCATAATTATATTTAGCAATGGATTTAACCAGTTTGAAAGCCCTCTTCCAGAATATTTATCAGAATAATAGCGAAATACCTTCCGTCTTCTTTGCACCTGGCCGTGTGAATCTGATTGGTGAGCACACTGACTATAACGGTGGTTATGTTTTTCCCTGTGCCATAAGTTTTGGAACATACCTGATTATCAGGGCAAATAATGATAAGGTCATAAGGTTGGCAACCACTAATTTTAGTTACAAAGCGGAAATTGCTCTTCCCGATTTACAAAATAAACATGGAAACGAATGGGTAAATTATCCGTTAGGTGTTTTCGATCAGTTTAAGAAACGAGGTTTCGCGGTTACCGGATTTGATTTATTGTATTCAGGTGATATCCCTAACGGAGCTGGTTTATCATCGTCAGCCTCAATTGAAATGGTTACTGCAGTTGCATTGGATTCATTACTCAAAACTCAGCTGAACAGGGTTGAACTGATAAAAATAGGACGCTCTGCTGAAAATGAATTTGTTGGCATGAATTGCGGTATTATGGACCAGTTTGCTATCGGGATGGGTAAAAAAGAATCCGCTCTGGCTCTTAATTGCCGGTCGCTCGAATTCCAGCATGTTCCTTTGCGACTTGGTGATTACAAAATAGTGATTGCAAACACAAACAAACGCCGAGAACTGGCTGATTCCAAATATAACGAGCGCGTTGCCGAATGCGCTGTTGCACTCGATAACCTGCGTCAGGCAAAGTCCATGGTTGATTTAAGCGCAATGAACATGGACGAATTTAAAAAGCATTCGCATCTTATTGCTGATGAAACAATACGCAAAAGGGCACATCACGTGATAAGCGAAAACAACCGCGTTATCGAAGCTATAGCTGCTCTGATTATAGAAGATCTTGTGACGTTCGGAAAATTGATGAATCAATCGCATCAATCGCTGAAAGAAGATTATGAAGTTACCGGTTTCGAACTTGATACCATTGTAAACGAAGCATGGCAGGTTGAAGGCGTACTTGGCGCACGTATGACCGGCGCAGGTTTTGGCGGATGCAGCGTGAACATAGTCAGGAAAGATAAAATCGATGAATTTATTCAGAAAGTCGGATTAAATTATACGGAAAAAACCGGCCTGGTGGCTGAATTTTATATAGCCTCGGTAGGTAACGGGGCAGGTAAACTGGAATAATTCTAAATACTGTTTCTTTGTAGTTGATATTCATTATTATACATATTATCTGATAAAAAAAAATAAAAAAATCAATTTCTTTGTGTCAACTTAACACTAAGTTGTCTATTTTTACATTTCGGGAGTACAATTTCGTTATACTTTTTCAGTACGATTTCCTCATTACTGAGCCTTTGAGGTATAAGTGACTTTATGCACCCAAATCTTAGATAGTGCTGGAATTCAGTTTTAAATGTGAGTGCAGAGTAATAAGTTATAATTCACCCCCTTAACAACTTAAACATGGAACAAAAAAACGCAAACTATGGTCTGGGAATGACTGTAATCGGATCCATTTTCTTTATCTTTGGATTCGCCACTACCTTTATTATTACTTTAAGTGGTCAGGTAAAGGATATTTTTGAGTTAACAGAGTTTAGAGCACAGTTGCTTAGTTTCGCATTTTTTATTACTTACTTTTTTATTTCCATTCCCATTGGACTGTACATAAAAAAGATTGGTTATAAAAGTGCTTTGATAATTGGTCTGTTGCTTATGGCAGCAGGTAGTTTTTTGTTTTTCCCCGCTGCAAAAGTACCATCTTTCCCACTTTTCCTTGCAGCTACTTTTGTTTTGGCTTCGGGTGTTGTATTTCTGCAAACTGCAGCTAATCCGTATGTTACAGCCTTGGGTTCGGAAGAGTCAGCAGGTGGCAGACTTAACCTTGTACAGGCTCTCAATTCAATAGCTACAATGGTTGCTCCATGGATTATAGCCGTGTTTATTTTCAAGGGAGCCAGCGAAATGCTTTCAGCACTTGAAAAAGCTCAAACTGTTCAAATGCCTTTCATAATAATAGGTATTATTGTTGTGCTTGTAGCTATTGCAATTTTTCTTACCAAACTTCCAGAAGTGGGTGGAGGAACTGATCTGCAGCGTAAAAGCGTTTGGAATCACCCGCATGTTATACTTGGTGCTGGTTGGTATTTTCTTTATGTAGGTGCCGAAGTGGGTACTGGTGGACTGATTCTCAATTATTTGAAAACTACCATGGATATGACGCCTGAAGTTGCTGGTAAATATGTAGCAATTTATTGGGGTGGTGCAATGGTAGGCAGGTTCTTCGGATCAATTATGCTTTCGAATATTACTGATAACGTTAAGAAATACTCTTATGTAGCTGCTGTTTTATTACTTGCATTGGTATCGGGTTCATTCGTAACCGGTTGGAGTTGGAATATAGGCCTTATTTTTATGGCTGTAGCTCTTGGTAATTTCCTTGTTATGCAACTTGGTAAAGGCAGTGCCGGACGTTCTTTAGCTGTATTTGCGCTATTAGCTGCAATTCTTGCACTTGTAACTGCTTTTACCACTGGCAGTGTAGCATTATGGGCAGTGGTATCTATTGGTATGTTCAACTCAATTATGTTCCCTAATATTTTTACACTTGCAGTAAAAGATCTTAATCCGGGCGAACTGAGCACTGCTTCGGGTATCATCAATACTTTAATTTGCGGCGGAGCAATTATTCCTCTTATCATGGGTAAAGTTGCAGATGTATCAGGGTATTCATGGGCTTTTATAGTTCCTGCTGTTTGTTACCTGTATATTTTCTTCTATGCAGTTAAAGGAAGCAAACTTCGTGCTGCTTAAAAATGGTTTGATAACGGATTTACTGGTTTCTGTCAATTCGAATCAGAATTGATAAGCACCCAGTCCGGATTGAAATAAATAAATACTTATCCCAACATGAAACAAGTAGCAATAGGAATTGATATTGGCGGTACTAATACTGCAATTGGTGTTGTTGACCGCGAAGGTAACATCCTTTATGAAAAACATCCCCAGTTACCTACTCCCCTGAAGCAGGAAAATCCACAGGGGAGCGAAATTATTTCGGAGAGATTACTCAGTGATTTTATCACCCTTCTTGCTGATGAAATTAAATCAGCAATTGAAATAGTTTCGAACATAAATCCATTACTCAAGGTAATGGGTATCGGAATTGGTGCTCCAAATGCAAATTATTATACCGGTACAATCGAACATGCACCTAATCTTCCTTTTGTAGGTGTAGTGCCATTTGCCAAAATGATCCAGGAAAAATTTCCTGAAATCAGGCATATCAAGCTCACTAACGATGCCAACGCCGCCGCACTTGGTGAACTGATTTTTGGCGGAGGCAAAGAAATGAAGAACTTTGTCATGATCACCCTTGGCACTGGCCTTGGAAGCGGAATTATTGTTAACGGCGACCTTGTTTATGGTTCTGATGGATTCGCAGGCGAGTGCGGACATACTACCATTGTTCGTGGTGGCAGGATATGTGGCTGTGGTGGAGTAGGTCATCTTGAGGCTTATTGCTCAGCTACCGGCATGAAACGTACTGTTTATGAGCTTCTTGCTAAATACAACAGCTCGGAAAGTGAACTGGCGGAAGTGCCCTTTAACCAAATGACTTCGAAAAAAGTATTTGATGCAGCCGAAAAGGGGGACAAAATCGCAAAAGAAGTATTTGAACTTACCGGTGAGTGGTTAGGACAAGCTCTGGCCGATACTGTTCATCATCTCAGTCCGGAAGCAATTTTCCTTTTCGGCGGACCTGTTGCTGCCGGCGATTATATCTTTAAGCCGACAAAAGATAGCATGGAACGTCATCTTTTACCCATTTTCCGCAATAAAGTAAAAATCCTTCCATCAAGTCTGAAAATTGGCTCCGCCGCAATTATTGGCGCCAGCGCTCTTGTGTGGAAAGAAATTGAGAAACACGGTTTTTAGTCATTAACACTCTTTAGGAACAGCACATCAATTTAATTTATTGATGTGCTGTTTTTTTATTTATTAGTTTCTAAAAAAAAATATCTTTGCAGTATAACTTTCAATGATTTTTTATTTATTCATGCGTGTTTTGGGAAGTTAATGTTAAGAGTAATCTGATAGTATGAATAGAAATTTACTTATGTAATCTCATGAAATTCAAACCTGAACAATAAATATGGTTGATAACTTTACACTGGGTTTTATAGATTACGCCATCATGGCAATCTATTTCATTTTTGTGCTTGGCATAGGCTGGGCACTGAAAAAATACATGAAATCGAGCTCTCAGTTCCTCGAAGGTGGTAAAAACATTCCTTCCTGGATTACTGGTCTTGCATTTATTTCGGCCAACCTTGGAGCGCTTGAAGTCTTTGGAATGGGCGCATCAGGAGCAAAATATGGCTTAATGACTGCTCATTTCTACCTTATCGGTGCCATTCCTGCCATGATTTTTCTGGCGCTGTTTATGATGCCTTTTTATTACGGTTCCAAAGCACGTTCAGTACCTGAATACCTGAAACTCAGGTTCGACGAGAAAACACGCGGTTTCAATGCGTTCTCTTTTGCAATCATGACCATTTTTGCTTCCGGTATTTCGATGTTTGCCCTGGCAAGATTGATGGAGGTTATGCTTCACTGGAACTTTCACTACAGCATTATAGCATCTGCAGTAATTGTTTTGGTTTATACGTATTTAGGTGGTTTAAAATCAGCTATTTATAATGAAGTTCTGCAATTCTTTCTTATCGTAATCGGCTTCCTGCCGTTAGTAATTATCGGTTTGCAGGATGTCGGCGGATGGGATGGACTCACATTGAAGCTTAACGAAGTGGCTGTTCAGAAAGGGTACGAAGCCGGGACCTGGACAAGCACCTGGAAATTCCTGGGTTCAGCTTCTTCAAATCCTATGGGTGTTGATTGGATTGCCATGTTCACTGGTTTAGGTTTTGTGCTTGCTTTTGGATACTGGTGTACCAATTTCCTGGTTGTTCAAAGAGCAATGGCCGCTAATTCAATGTCTGGAGCAAGGCGCACTCCGCTTATCGGCGCATTACCCAAAATGTTCCTTCCTATCCTGGTAATTGTTCCCGGAATGATAGCTATGGCATTGATGGCCTCGCCCGAAAAAGGCCTGGTTCTGATTGGTGATCAGGGGCAGACGGATTATAACATGATCATTCCCACCATGTTGGTGCATTATTATCCGACAGGTTTGTTAGGCCTTGGAATTACTGCCCTCATGGCTTCGTTTATGAGTGGAATGGCAGGAAATGTTACAGCTTTTAATACAGTTTTTACATACGACATATACCAGTCGTATATAAATCCGGGTAAATCGGACGATCATTACCTCAAAATCGGTCAGTTTGCAACAATTTTCGGAGTGGCTGTTAGTATTGGTGCTGCCTATATTGCTGCCAATTTCAATAACATAATGGACTTTCTGCAGCTGATTTTTGCTTTTGTAAATGCACCGCTTTTCGCTACTTTTATGCTTGGAATGTTCTGGAAAAAAACTACAGGCCATGCCGCCTTCTGGGGATTACTGGCCGGAACATCTGCTGCAGCTCTGCATTACAGCCTTACAATTGCCGAAGGTAAAGGTGGTTGGTTAGCTCAACTAGTTGAATATCCGAGTGGTATGGCACAGGGTTTCTGGACGGCAATTTACGCCTGGACGGTTTGTTTTGTTTTCACGATTGTACTCACATTTTTTACCAAACAATTAAAAACTGTTGACGAACTAAGAGGACTGGTTTACTCCCTGACACCCAAAACGCACGACGAACCGGGAATTGTGTGGTACGAAAAACCGGTTGTTATGGCCGTTATCATTGGAGCGATAAGTATAATTTTAACAATCATTTTCTGGTAGGAGGAAAAAATATGGATATGGACATTCGGATACCGATCGGACTTTTGTTCGTTATTTTAGGAATAATACTTGCTGCTTTTGGCATATTTACAATAAACGATACTGAATTATATGCTCGTTCGTTAGGGCGGAATATAAACCTGTGGACAGGTGCACTTATGCTCGTTTTTGGAGGAGCGATGTTGATTTTTCCAATACTGGGCAAGAAGCGAAAAGTATAAACATCAAACATAGTATTTAACGTACATTCTGGTTGTCAAATCTCTTAAAGCTGCTCATCCCTGGCAGCTTTTTGCATACCTGTTGAATGCGATTCTTTTTTGATCACCGTACTTCAGGCAATTTAATATTACAAATGAACGTTAAAGCTATAAATTATGATTAAATGGTGTTGCAGGATAGTAAAACTTGATTACTTTTGAATAATTATTACTAAAAAGACAACGGTATGTATAAACATGCCTCCAATCACTGTTTTTAAATGTTTTGTTCCTCATGAGAAACAAATTACAACTGAGTGTGTTCCTGATACTTCTGATATTTGGAGTTCAGGGAAATTTCACCAAAATACTGGCACAACCTTTAGTAGATTATACATACACAGGTGTTTGTGTTGGAAGTCCAACCCTTTTTACAGTTGATACAGTTGTTACCAATGTAAACGCTGTTCAAATCTGGAGCTGGAATTTCGGTGACGGGAATTTCTCTACATTTCAAAATCCGACCTATACATTTGCAGGTATTGGTAATTATACCGTAACCTTAACAATTACCGATACAAATGGTGCAGTTGGGAGCGTTACCCATGTTGTTACCATACAGAAACTCCCGGTTGCTAATTTTGCATACGCTACGCCCAATTGCAGTAACGATCCTGTTCATTTTACTGATTTATCAAGTACCGAAAATGGTTTTATCCGTTACTGGATATGGAATTTTGGCGATGGTTCCCCGGTTGATACAATTTTCTTCCCCGAAGATCCTAATCCTGAACATATTTTTCCTGATGCCTTAACTTACGTCGTTACACTCTCAATCATGAATTCCGATTCGTGTACAGATGATTTTTCGATGCCTGTTACAGTGATACCCAGCCCTATAGCCAATTTTTATTTCAATGGAAAATGTGAGGACCAGGTGGTTCAGTTTACTGATGCTTCTTTTGCTAACGGAGCCGGAAACGTGGTTGCATGGAACTGGGAATTTGACGATCCTTCCAGCGGAATAAACAATACATCTAACCTTGAAAATCCGATTCATACTTTTGCAAATGCCGGAACCTACTTTGTTAAACTTACCGTTACAAATTTTAATAATTGTACGGATACCATAATTAAACCGGTCGTTATAAATCCACCACCTCCAATTGGATTTAGTTATACTGCTGCCTGCCTTGACGAACTAATTAATTTCAGTCCGGATACTACCATTATGGAAATAGGAACAATCCAAACATGGCTATGGGATTTTGGTGACGGAATTACTTCCAATACACCATACACTTCGCATTCCTACAATGTAACCGGTACCTATACAGTAACCCTTATTGTTACAGATACTTCACTGTGTATAAATACTTTATCGATTGATGTACTTGTTAATCCTTTACCATTTGCCCATTTCGATGCTGGTACATCAAACTGTGCAGAAGCTACTGTTCAGTTCACCAATTTATCAAGTACAACTGCAGGTTACATCATTCGCTGGGAGTGGGATTTTGGTGATGGGAATACACAAATAGTGAACTTCCCTGCTAATGCAAGTGTTCAACATGTTTATGCACTTCCAGGCACTTATCCGGTTACACTTACCATTAAATCGTCCGACAGTTGCACTGGGACAACCACTCAGAACATTGTTATTCATCCGAATCCTGTTGCGAATTTTGATTTTACAACTCCTACCTGCTTAGGAACGGCTGTTGATTTTGAAGATATTTCGCAGCTTAATGGTGCCGGTTCAATAGTTCAATGGCAATGGAACTTTGGTGATCCTGGTTCCGGAATTTTAAATACAGCAACCGTTTTTAATCCCAGCCATTCTTTTACAGCAGCAGGTAGTTTTACCGTTCAGTTAATTGTAAGTACAGGAAACGGATGCAGCGACACGGTTACCAGGGTTGTGGTTGTTAAGCCGCTTCCTCCTGTTAATTTTACAACCACGAATAACTGTCAGAATAATGCTGTCATTTTTACACCTGATGCTGTAGCGATGAATCTGGCCACAATTGGTTCCTGGTTCTGGCAATTTGGTGACGGTGTTACTTCAGTGCTTCCGAATCCAACGCATATCTATACAATTGCAGGAACTTATAACGTTACTCTTACTGTAATCGATACAGCCGGATGTACGAATCAGATAACAAAACCCATTACAATAGTTCCTGAACCAACTGCTAATTTTTCATCATCAACACCTGCTTGTAAAGATTCGCAGGTTCAGTTTACTAACCTGTCCTCAGCAGGAGTTGGTTACATAGTTAGCTCCGAATGGGATTTCGGAGATGGAAGCCCGGTGCTGACAGTTACTACACTTGCCCCTGTTTCTCATACTTATACATCTTATGCAACATTCTCGGTTTCATTAACTGCAACAACCAACGACAATTGCAAGCACACAAAAATAATTTCGATTACGATTCTTCCAAATCCATTATCTAATTTCTCATACGAAACTTCATGTGCAGGTTCACCGGTTGTATTCAATGACTTGTCGCAGGCTGGTGCTGGTGGTTTAGCAGGCTGGTCGTGGAATTTTGGCGATCCTCCTTCAGGAAGTAGCAATATTTCGACACTCCCTTCACCTTCACATATTTTTACAGCTCCCGGAACATACCAGGTTGCTCTTATTGTAACTAATACCGGCGGCTGTGCTGATACTGTAACCAAACCTGTGATAGTCAATGCCCTTCCTGCAGTTGATTTTACATCCTCCCCAGGTTGTGTTAATGATTCAACACATTTTGTTAGTTCAACATTTGTAAACGGAGGTGCAGTGGTTTCACGCATCTGGGATTTTGGCGATGGCTTTACTTCAACTGAAATTGATCCATACCATATTTATGCTGCATCAGCCACCTATAATGTTACTCTTACGGTAACCGATACTGCCGGTTGTATAAATACGAAATCGCATTTTGTTTCAATTGTTCCCCCGCCAACTTCCTTGTTCCAGGTTTCAGCTCAAACTTGTGCCAATAACCCGATATTTTTTATCAACCAATCCTCAACTTCAGGAGGAACGATAATTTCTTATTTCTATGAATTTGGCGATGGGACCGATACTTTAATTTTAGCTCCTGCAAACGGAAATGTTTCGCATACTTATGCTGTTGCCGGTACTTATACAGTAATTTTAACAGTAAATACATCGCTGGGATGCGAAAAAGAATCCTCAAATACAATAACTGTTTCGGCCAGTCCGCTGGCACTCTTCGAATATGATAATACCTGTGTGGGAACGGCAGTAAACTTCACTGACCTATCGCAGGTGAATTCCGGTACAACGATTGTTAACTGGCTTTGGGATTTTGGCGATCCGATTTCGGGTACCAATAATACTTCCACACTGCAAAATCCGCTGCATATATATAATACTGCCGGAACTTACACAGTTCTTCTGCTTGTCGAAAATGCTTCAGGCTGTCCTGATACCATTTCGAAAGTTATAGAAGTACAGCCCAAACCCGGAGTTGACTTCGATTGGGAAAGCACCTGCCTTGGTACAACAACTGAATTCATAACAAATACTGCAGTTACCAATGTTGGAGCTGTTTCGTCGTACGACTGGGATTTCGGGGATGGTACACCTCATAACACTTCGCAGCAAAATCCAATGCATGTATATGCAACCACAGGTAGTTTTACCGTAACACTTACTATTGTTGACACAGCAGGTTGCGAAAATTCGGTTTCTCATGTTATAAATATAACCCCACAGCCTAGCGCACTCTTCAGTATTTCGAGCGCTTGCCTCGGAGCAAGTACTTATTTTACTGATGAGTCATTTACTTCAAGTGGCGAACCGATTGTTGCCTGGTTCTGGGATTTCGGGGTAACATCAGCTACCAATGATACTTCGAATATTCAAAATCCGAACTGGACTTATACTACACTTGGCGTTTATAATGTAAGCCTGATAGTAACTTCGCAAAACGGTTGCCAGGATACAACATCAATGACGATTCAGGTATTCAGCAATCCAATAGCTAATTTCATTTACACTGCAGCTCCATGTGACGAAGGTGCTGTTTATTTCCAGGATTCGTCGTATAGCCAGCAAGCAACAATCGTAGGTTGGAACTGGGAGTTTGAGCCAAATCATTTTTCCACGCTTCAAAATCCGGTTTATGTATTTTATGATACTGACTCCTGTTATAATGTTCGTTTAATCGCAACCGACGTGAGGGGATGTGTTGATACTGTATATAAGAGTGTATGTGTTCCGGCAGATTTTGATTTTACATTTGCTATTTCGCCTACCTGTTTTAAGGATACAACCTATTTTACACCTCAACTTCTTGCACCTTTAACTGATTCGCTGGTGTTCTTTAACTGGAATTTCGGCGATCCTGGTTCAGGGATTTATAATACATCAACCTTGCGTTTGCCATCGCATTATTATTCGCAGCCAGGTACTTATACCATCAGTCTTCAGGCCATTGATATTAACAATTGCCCTAAAACCAGGTATTTGGAATTAGTAGTACATCCTTTACCGATACCAGCTTTTACGTTTACAGAAGGTGTTTGCGACAGTACCATATACTTTAATGAGTCATCTTCAGGAAACGGAAGCAATATCACCCAATGGACATGGAATTATGGCGATGGGAATATAGATACTGTATTTGCCCCCAATCCTCCTGATCTCTCTCATTTGTATAATTCGTCAGGTATGTATATTGTGAGTTTGTCAGTTACTAATACCAATGGCTGTACCGAAATATTGACTGACAGCAATGTTCTTGTAAAACCATGTATTGATGCTGAATTTGAATTGATCGATACACTGATTTGCCAGAATAATATGTTATCATTTGCTGACAGCAGTTTCAGCGGCTTGCCAACGAGTGAATGGTACTGGGATTTTGGCGACGGAAACGATACAACTTATTATTCCTATACAAATCCGGTTAACCACGTATTTGAAACAGCAGGAACCTATAGTGTTAAAATGAGATTGTCCACTTTTGTTGCCGGACAAAAAGTGAGCGATTCAACCCAACTTTCCGTTTTTGTAAATCCTGCTCCTTTGCCTGATTTTACTTTTGGGAAAGTATGCTACCTTCAGAATGCTGAATTTACTAACATGACTTCCGGAAACGGAACACAGATAAGTAAGTACAACTGGAGTTTCGGCGAACCAACTTCTGTACCTAATGATACCTCAACAGTCCGAAACCCGACACACCTGTATAATGCTCCTGGTACTTATGATGTGAAGCTTGTAGCAAAAAATACAATCGGGTGTGTTGATTCAATCCTTAAGCCATTAATTGTTTATGGTTTGCCGGATGCAAATTATTCTTATTCCCTGTCATGTGCAGGTGATAAAACAAGCTTTACTGATTTATCGGTTTTGGCGGTAGCACCACTAATTAAATGGGATTGGACATTCAGCGATAATACAGGTGTTATCGGTAGAAAAGAAGATCAAAATCCTGATTACATTTTCTCCACACCAGGCGATTACCTTGTAAATCTTATGGTTAGAGACACAAATGGTTGTGTTGATACTCTAAACCAGAATGTTACAACATGGAGTGTGCCTACTTCCATCTTCAATTATACTGATAATTTTAATGAGGTGCAAGGGCAATTGCAATTTGTCAATACATCCATTGATGCGACTAAATACTACTGGACTTTTGGTAACGGCGATGATTCGTATGGTGAAAATCCGGTTGCTTTCTATCAGAACGACGGTACTTACGCTATTACATTGGTTACCTGGAATGATAAGGAATGTTCGGATACAATTACCATGGATTATAAATTTATGGTTAAAGGATTGTATATTCCAAATGCATTTTCGCCAGGAAATCCAAAAGCAAGCGTACAATTATTAAAACCGGTTGGTATAAATCTGAAGGAATATCGTTTTGAGGTTTACGACCGCTGGGGCAATATATTGTGGTGGACTGATAAACTGGATAATTACGGACGGCCTACCGAAGGTTGGGATGGCAGATATAACGGAGTGTTGATGCAGGACGGTGCCTATGTATGGATAGCATCGGGAGTATTTAAAGATGGTACCATCTGGGATGCGGATAATATCGGGAATAATGATAATCTGCCGAAGCTGAAAACCGGTACAGCAACAATGCTTAAATAGAAATTACTCAGATATAAAAGAAAAAGCACCTTACCGGTGCTTTTTTCTTTTATAAAAACAGATTCTTTGGGCTCAAACTGCTGGTTGTCTTAAAAAAGTTTCTTCCCTTTTCCGCCAAACAATCCTCCGAGCAAGCCACGAACCAGGGCACGGCCCAGCTGTCCGCCAACCTGTTGCGTAACGGTCCGGCCAACTACTTTGGTTAAATCACCGAACAAACCGGTGTCAGAGTTTTTAGCCCTGGCTTTTTCTTCCCTGGCTTCAATTTTTGCCCTTTCAATTTCTGCTTTTTCCCTTTCTTTTTGCTCAAGGGCATCCTGTGTTTGCTTTAGCTGTGTGTTGATGCGCCTTTGAAGAATCTCAAATGCTGATTCGCGGTCAACTTCTTTTTCATAAACGCCTGCTATAACCGACCGTCGTATAATTGCTGTACGTTCTTCGGCGGTAATAGGTCCGATAT
>Ga0209800_10003281_pt1 | contig 13031 bp, 8 predicted proteins | sample Higcelweek8metaG_FD_187174 | JGI IMG/M metagenome (GOLD analysis project Ga0209800, IMG submission 187174) | Freshwater pond sediment microbial communities from the University of Edinburgh, under environmental carbon perturbations - High... | ecosystem: Environmental > Aquatic > Freshwater >... | reverse complement strand
GGATGGCCATTTTAGACGGTGAAATAGGTAAGTCCCTTGACTTCCGGTTCTACAAGCGCAAGGGAGACCTGGTGAAGAACAATAATGTGGTCGTTTCCGTGCAGAACCAGTACGGTGAAAACCTGCCGTTCTTCAGCTCCCCAATAGGGGGTGTTCCAGTCTATAAACCCCGGATAAAGGTCATACCTAAAAGATAGTCATGCACAGGAGTATAAGATTTACAGTTGCGGCACTGTGTGCGTTTCTAATCCAGGTGCTGCACCCGGTGCTGTCACCTGCCCAGACCCACAGTTACCGCATCTATGATGAGTATACGGGCCTGCCCGGGAGTTATCTCAATGTAATTGAGCAGGACCGGAGCGGTCTTCTGTGGGTCGGGGTTGACACGGGCCTTTACCGGTATGACGGATTTTCATTTCATCACGTGCCGTTCACGGATACCCTTCCGCGAGGTAATGCCAGTGCTCTCTTCTGCGATGAGACAGGAACGATGTGGGTGGGAATGAGTGACGGCTCGCTCTTCACCTGGAGCGACGGAGGGACAATTGTACGCCGGGAACTGCCGGAGACCGATAAGATCAACCGGATCACGGAAGGTCCTGATAAGAAGATATGGATCGTTACCCAGACAGAGGGAATTTACATGGCCGAACCCGGTGGAGGGGAGAGGTTCACCAGGCTGAAGATGCCTCCGGAGATGACCCTGTTCGATATCGCATTTGCCGGCAATTACAAGTTTCTTGCTGCTACCCAGGATAACCTTCATCTATGCGTAACCAACGGGGATGAAGCAACAAGTGAACTTACATTTCCTGACCTTGAATACAGCTGGATCCAGACACTTGTCCGCATGGACGATGACACCTGGTTTGCCGGCACAGGAGACAAGGGGCTCTGGCTCATTAGAAGAGCAGGCAGCGGTATGACGGCTACGGCAGCAGGTGACACCACTTTCAGTAACATGAATGTACCTGCCCTTATAACCCTTCCTGGGAGAAGCCTCATAATCGCAACACAGGATGCGGGTGCGATGAAGGCTGTTTTCAACGATGACTTCACTCAAATGGAGATTGTTGACAGATATGATTTGCACTCCGGCCTCCCTGAAAACAATGTGAAGGTACTCTACCTTGACCGTGAAGAAAACCTATGGATCGGCCTCTTCAACAGGGGGCTGGCCGGTGTGACCACCAACTCATTTGCTTTTTACAAGCCTGAGACAAACAAGGAGATAACATTTGTAGGAAGGGTTGGGGAACAAATCGTCGCCGGTACCAAAACAGGTCTCTGGGATTTCAGTCCCGAGACGGGAGACTTCACAGGTTTCCGTCCGCTTACCGCCAGGACGGGAGGGTCAGGTATAGCCTCCTGGGCTGCAGATGAGCGTGGCACCGTCTGGATCGGCACCGTGAGTGACGGCATCTGGCAGATGAAGTCTGACGGAATTGTACGCCAGTTTTATCTCTCAGGGAACCCGGGTCAGAATCATATCAACTCGGTTGCTGTGGAGAACGACAATGTCTGGCTGGGCACGAGTGACGGGGTAGTCCTGCTTGACCGTGAGAGCGGAAGACAGAAGGCGGTTTATACAACCCTTGAGATGCTCCCTCACAATTACATCTCCCAGATAGTAGTAAACAGACCGGGGGAGGTTCTTGTGGCAACAAAGACAGACAGGCTCTGCTACATTCATGTGACCGGAGGTGTCCGCACTGAAGGATTGGTAATGGAAGGGAGCAGGGTTAACGAGATACGAAGCATCTCTGTCTCGCCTGACCGCACAATCTGTGCCGGGACAAACGGAAACGGGCTATACCTGTTTGCCGGTGACACGGTGCTTAACTATACTGAGCTCGACGGTCTGCTGACAAATTTCTGTTACAGCGCAATAATCGCATCTGACGGCAGGATATGGACGGGGCATCAGAAGGGTTTTTCAATCATCAATCCTTCAACCGGCTCCGTGAGGGCATACAGCACTGATTTTGGTGTCAGGGGTGACTGCATTGCAAATGCAATGACCCAGTTGCCTGACGGATCCGTATACATAGGAACAACTGAAGGAATCGTTTCATACAACCCTGCGCTGGAACCTGAAAAGGCAGCTCCTCCGCAGGCAGGCATCATATCGGTTGTGATAAACAATACGGTCTATCCGTACCGTGAGACATACAACCTGCCCTACAGGAAGTCATACACTGTAAGGGTCAATTATGCAGGCATTTCGCTTCGTGACCCGCTTAATGTCGTCTACCGCACAAGACTTGACAATTTCAACGATGAGTGGAGTGAGGTATCCTCTGACAGGTCAGTTGCCTACAATCTAGGTGACGGACACTTTAAATTCAATGTGGAAGCCCTCACAATGGATGCGCCGGAGAGCGCAACCACAGCGTCATTCAGTCTTGTGATTCAGAAACCGGTCACGGAGAGATGGTGGTTCCTCCTGTCTCTGCTGGCGCTTATTGCTGCCGTGGTGTATGTAATTGTAAGGCTGCGTGAGAGAGCGCACAGGAAGCAGCGTGAGTACCTTGAGAGCGAGTTGCAGAAACGCACTGCCGAAGTATACGAGCAGAAGGAAGAGCTGGCCCAGAAAAACCTTGACATAACGGAGAGCATCAAGTATGCAAAGCGAATTCAGAGCAGCGTGTTGCCCGATACTGCCCGCCTTGGCACGGTCTTTAAAGAGGCATTCGTCTTCTTTCAGCCACGTGATATCGTCAGTGGTGACTTTTTCTGGTTTGACTGGGTGGATAAGGACCGCTTCATTGTTGTCTGTTCCGACTCAACTGGCCATGGTGTTCCGGGAGCATTCATGTCAATGATAGGAACGGCACTGCTACAGGATATAATCACCGTCAAGAAGATCACCAGGCCATCACAGGTGCTTCATGAACTCGACAGGCAGATATTCTCGACGCTCAACCAGAACCAGGAACTGGAGGCATCCAATGACGGCATGGACATTGTCGTATGCGAATTCAACCTGACAACCAGGCAACTGGTCTTTGCATCTGCAATGAGACCGGTGATTCTGGTGATCGACGGTGTTCAGCACTATGCAAGGGGAAACCGTTCATCTGTCGGAGGGGAATCAGTGACTGAGAAGTTCTATGATGACCAGGAGTACCATCTCAGGGAGGGCGACATGGTCTTCCTCTTCACAGACGGTTATTGCGACCAGTTTGGTGGTACCGGCGGGAAGAAGATGAAAATCAGCCGGTTGAAGACTCTGATTGACGATCTCATTCCGTTAAATGCAGTTGAACAGCAGAACCATGTGAAAGAGTTCTTTATTGAGTGGATGGGGAAGAATGAACAGGTTGATGACGTCCTCTTTATGGGGATGAGAGTCTGATCACTCAGGAGTGCAGGTACTGTTCTCTCCGAGTATAAAGGTGCAGGTTGTTGCAGTGTTGCTTTCATTGCCTCCCCTGTCCTTTATCCAGAAATCGTAATAGAGAGTGTCAGGAGTATCGAAGGTAAGGTAGATAAGAGTTACATTTATCGTTCCTTTGAGTATTTTGTTCTGTCCTCCTGCCTCCAGGTAGGGTATCCGGTATTCCGAAGGGAACAGGATGTCTCCCGGCTCTACAAGTGTGAAGGCCCCGTTCGTCTTGCGGTAGAGCTTCATGAAAAGATTGCCTGAGGGGTCTACCCCCGGGGTCTGCGGCGGGTCAAGGCCAAGGTCGCCGTCACCGTCTTCGAAATAAAATGAGATCTTCAGTGCTTTGGCCGGGAAGCCAAGGTAAAAGTCAGTAGTATCATAATGGTTTATTGACCGGAACTCAATTCTGGGCTCCGGGGGAAGGCTTTCCGGGCCTTCACAGGCCACCATCATAAGCAGCGCCGCTATAACCGGTATGATGACTTGATTCTTCATCTCCTTACAGATTGCTTTCGCAACAAAAATCACACCAAATGTATTTATTTTTTTCTGAAGAATATCCTGGCAGGTGCTCCTGTCAGGTCAAAGCTCTCCCTGAGCCTGTTCTCCACAAATCGTTTATAAGGTTCCTTGATGTACTGTGGCAGGTTGCAGAAGAAGGCAAACGCCGGGTATGCCGAGGGCAGCTGTGTCACATATTTGATCTTTACATGTTTCCCCTTGAGTGAGGGTGGGGGCGTGTCATTCACATACTTGAGCATGACCTCATTGAGCTTCGATGTGGGAATTTTCCTCCGCCTGTTCTCATAAACTGTCATTATCAGTTCAAGCACTTTGTGGACCCTCTGTTTTGTGATGGCTGAAATGAAAAGTATGGGGTAGTCGGTGAACGGCGCTGTTTTTGACCTGATCTCTTCTTCGAATCTTTTGGTACTGTTCTGGTCCTTCTCAACCAGGTCCCATTTGTTGACGAGGAGAACCATACCTTTATTGTTTTTCTGGATGATGCTCAGGATGCTCAGGTCCTGCGATTCAATCCCGCGTGTGGCATCGATGAGCAGCAGGCAGACATCGCTCTCTTCTATTGATCTTACCGATCTGAGGACCGAGTAGAATTCGATATCCTCCTCCACCTTCGCCTTCTTTCGCAGGCCTGCTGTGTCAATAAGCAGGAAGCGGTAGTTGAACTTGTTGTAGAGGCTGTGTATTGAGTCGCGTGTTGTACCTGCCACGGGGGTGACGATGTTCCTCTCCTCGTCGAGGAGGGTGTTTGCCAGTGATGATTTTCCGACGTTCGGGCGTCCTACAACGGCCACCCTCGGGATCTCCTCATCGGGTTCTTCGGCAGTATCTGGAAGATGTTTCACTATCTCGTCAAGCAATTCGCCTGTGCCGCTCCCGTTTGCAGAACTGATCGGAAAGAAATCGCCCAGCCCGAGCCCGTAGAACTCTGCGGCATCGAGCAACCGTTTATTGTTGTCGACCTTGTTGACTACGAGGATAACCTTCTTCTGCACCTTTCGAAGCATCTCCGCCACGGCCTTGTCGAGATCATGAATCCCGGTTTCTACGTCAACCATGAAGATTATCACATCAGCCTCGCTGATTGCGAGCTTCACCTGCCTGTTTATCTCGCTCTCGAATACATCGTCTGAGTTCTCTACGAATCCTCCGGTATCGACGACAGAGAAATCCACCCCGTTCCAGGTTGATTTTCCGTAGTGCCTGTCGCGTGTTACGCCGCTCTCCTCGTTTACTATTGCCGCACGGCTCTCCGTCATACGGTTGAAAAGGGTTGATTTGCCCACGTTGGGCCTGCCTACTATTGCTGCTATCTTGCTCATTTGAATTTAAATCTACAGGTAACCGAATTTTTTGAGCATACGCGGGTTGTCGCGCCACTCGTGTGCAACTCTTACATAGAGTTCGAGGAATACCTTCTTGCCGAGGAACTCCTCCATATCTTTTCTTGCGGCTGTGCCAACCCTCTTTAGCATTGATCCTTTATGGCCTATTATGATCCCCTTCTGGCTGTCACGGGCAACGTAAATGACGGCCGCTATCCTGTTCAGGGCAGGCTCCTCCTTATAGCTCTCTATCTCAACCTCAACCGAATATGGTATCTCCTTCTGGTATGTCTCAAATATCTTACCCCTGATGATCTCAGTGACGAAGAAACGGTCATACCGGTCTGTAAGCTGGTCTTCCGGAAAGTAAGGAGGCCCTTCCGGAAGGCGGCTGATGATCTCGCGAAGCAGAAGGTCGGTATTAAACTTTTTGATAGCCGAAACCGGAAGAACCGGAACACCGGGTGCCGTGACATTCCAGCTCTCTACCATCTTTTCCAGGTCTTCCTGGGTTGTCAGGTCTATCTTGTTGATTACTATTAATTTCGGCACGGGAGAGGCGAGGATGCGCATGAGATGATCCTCATTCTTCGATGCCTTCTCTACAACATCCGTGACATATATAATAAGGTCGGCGTCATCGAGTGCTGACTCGACCGATTTCATCATGGCTGACTGGAGTTTGTACTTCGGGTTGAGTATTCCCGGGGTATCGGAATAGATTATCTGGTAGTCCTCCCCGGTAAGTATGCCCATGATCCTGTGGCGCGTGGTCTGTGCCTTTGCGGTTGCTACTGAGAGCTTCTGACCGACGAGCACGTTCATCAGTGTCGATTTCCCGACATTTGGGTTTCCGAGTATGTTGACGAATCCTGACCTGTGTGCCATGACTGGACCTTATTTTATGATGCCCCTCTTAAGCATGCTCACCTCCTTGGGTGTCAGCTCTCTCCAATGTCCTCGCTGCAGGTTCTTTTTTGTCAGGCCGGCGAAGCTTACGCGGTCGAGTTTTCTGACCTTGTAACCGAGTGACTCGAAGATGCGTCTCACAACCCTGTTCTGGCCTGAATGGATCTCTATACCTACCTGTGTATGGTCGGCAGGATCCGGATAGGATATTGCGTCGGCGCTTACAATTCCGTCTTCAAGGGTCACGCCGCTGACAATTGTCTCCATGTCGTGCTTTGTGACCTCCTTGTCGAGAAACAGGTGGTACACCTTTCCGGCCCCGTACGAGGGGTGCGTTAGTTTTCCTGCGAGGTCACCGTCGTTGGTCAGCAGCAGCACCCCTGTGGTTGCCTTGTCAAGCCTTCCGACGGGATAGATGCGTTCGGCAGTGGCATCCTTCACGAGATCGAGAACGGTGACCTCGGCGTGCGGGTCTTTTGTACTTGTCACGTACCCTTTGGGTTTGTTGAGAAGTATGTAAACTTTCTTTCCGGGTGTGAGAAGTTTGCCTTTGTACTCCACTTTATCCCCGGGCATGACCTTGACGCCCATCTCGGTAACCTTCTTCCCGTTGACCGATATGTATCCCTGTTTTATCAGTTCATCGGCTTCGCGCCTGGCGCATACTCCGCTGTTGGCGACGAATTTGTTGAGCCTGACCGGTTCATTGGGATCCCTGGCTGCTACCGCCTTAGCGCTTTTCTTTCTTGCACCTGAAGGTCTACCTGCAGCCGGCCTGGGTGATCTCGTCCTGTCACCCTGCGGTCTCCCCCCGTACGGCCTGGGTGATCTCGGTCTGTCACCCTCAGGCTTCTCACCGGATCTCCTTCTGTCCCCTTCCGGTCTCCCCCCGGCTGGTCTGGGTGATCTCGTCCTGTCACCTTCCGGTCTCCCCCCGTACGGCCTGGGTGATCTCGGTCTGTCACCTTCCGGTCTCCCTTCAGTCGGCCTGAAATTTCTTTTTCTCTCTCCGGCAGCATTTCCTGCATCCTTTCTTACGGGTCTCTTTCCTGGCGTCCTGGCCGGCATTTTTTCCATCTTCTTAGTTTTCAGGGTGCAAATTTACAACTAATTACCGGTTTTCTCCCCGATCTTTTTCGCACCTTTGCATTTAGCTTTAACTGACGATATATGGCTTTGATTAAATCCATCTCAGGAATAAGGGGAACCATTGGCGGTAAGCCCGGTGAGTCTCTCTCTCCAATTGATATTGTGAAATTTGCATCGGCTTATGGCACCTGGCTCAGGAGGCGAGGCAGGGGGCCCCTCAGGGTGGTCACCGGCAGGGATGCCCGTGTATCCGGAGAGATGGTTGCTGCACTCGTCAACTCATCACTGCGCAGCGTGGGAATAGATGTGATTGACGCAGGCCTTGCCACCACGCCCACAGTGGAGATGGCGGTGACGGGGCTGGGTGCAGGAGGAGGGATCATTCTGACAGCAAGCCATAATCCTGCCCAGTGGAATGCGCTGAAGCTCCTGAATGAGGCAGGTGAATTCCTCAGTGATGCCGACGGCAGGGAGGTGCTTGCCCTGGCAGCAACAGAGGACTTCGACTATGTGACGTATGATAAACTCGGTGGAGAGACTCAGGATAAGAGCTGGACTGAGAAGCACATCATGGCGGTAAAGCGGATGCCGTTGGTTGATGCGGAAGCAATAAAGATCGCTGGCTTTAGAATCGCCGTTGATGCTGTCAGCTCTGTGGGCGGAATTGCAATTCCTGCCCTGCTCAGGGCGCTGGGTGTTGAAACGGTGATTGAACTCTACTGTGAGCCAACGGGACTCTTCCCGCATAACCCCGAGCCCCTTCCCGAACATCTTGCTGATCTGTCGCGCACGGTAACAGAGAGCGGCGCCGATCTTGGATTCGTTGTTGACCCGGATGTAGACAGGCTGGCAATCATCTGCGAGGACGGGTCAATGTTCGGAGAGGAGTACACCCTTGTATCAGTGGCTGACTTTGTACTCAGCCATGTCAAGGGTCCGACCGTTTCAAACATGTCCTCCACAAGAGCATTAAGGGATGTCACTGAAGGACACGGCTGCAGTTACACCTCAGCGCCGGTGGGCGAGGTCAATGTTGTGGCAGAGATGAAGCGTACCGGCGCCGTAATAGGAGGCGAGGGAAATGGAGGGGTGATCTACCCTGCACTCCATTATGGCCGTGACGCCCTCGCAGGGATAGCACTCTTCCTCACTCACCTGGCAAAACAGGGGGTTAAATGCAGCGAACTGCGAAGGAAGTATCCTGATTATTACATCGCCAAGAAGAAGATCGATCTGACCGGAGATATTGACATGACGAGGCTTTGCACAGCACTGATGAATGCCCTTCCCGAGGCTGTCTGTGACACCCGTGACGGGATTAAGCTCGACCTCCCATCAGGCTGGGTGCAGATACGAAAATCAAATACCGAACCGATCATGCGCATATATGCCGAAGAAAGGGCTAAAGAACCGGCCGAAAAACTCGCTGAAGAGGTGACCCGGATTGTTAAAAATCTGTAAATATTACAGGTTAGCGCTTACTTCGGGCAATTATTGAACGGTTTTTGTGCCTATCGTTCAGGTTAAGTTAACGAAAGTTAATGTTTACTTAAAAAGTATTCATAAAGCCTAAATTTGTAATAATTTCACGCCTTAAATAAAATAATCAGAAAATTCTGCAGATGAAAAGGACTATTATCATTACCTCAGTCATTGTAGCGGTGGCAGTTCTAGCCATGATCGTGATCAGCAAGCTTTCGGGCAAGGAAGACTTGAGCACACTGTTTGCTGAGGTTCAGCAGAGCGATTTCGAAGTGGTTGTCACAACAACCGGCGAGCTTCAGGCTGAGGTCTCCACGGATATCAAGGGGCCTGAGGGCCTTGCCAGCCGTAACATGAGGTTCGGCGGGATCAAGATATCTGACCTTGTCCCGGAGGGTACCGAGGTGAAGGCCGGTGACTATGTAGCCACCCTCGACCGCTCAAGTGTTGACAACACTCTCAAGGATGAGCTTGACAGGCTGGAGTCTCTTGAGACCGATCTGCTTAAGAAACAGCTTGACACAACAATATCCCTGGGCAACCTCAGGGATGACCTGCTCAATCTCAAGTTTAACATGGACGAAGCGGAGATAACACTGGAGCAATCGAAATACGAACCTCCCACAACAATCAGGCAGGCCCGGATAACGCTTGACAAGGCTCAGCGTTCATTTGATCAGGCTCTCAGCAACTATGACCTGAAGGTAAGGCAGGCAAGGGCTGACATCAGGGACACCGAACTGCAGGTAGCCAAACAGAAGAGGAAGGTTGCCGAGATGCAGGAAATCATCCAGAAATTTGTTATAACAGCCCCGTCTGACGGGATGGTTATATACAAGAGGGAATGGAACGGTGCGAAGCGCAAGGTAGGTTCGGAGGTCAGTCCCTGGGACCCGGTAGTTGCCACCCTTCCTGATCTCTCAGCCATGATTTCAAAGACATATGTTAATGAGATAGATGTCAGCAAGGTCCGGGCCGGTCAGCCGGTGAGGCTCTCCGTTGACGCATTTCCTGAGAAAACATACACGGGTGTTGTGCTCAGTGTGGCCAACATCGGTGAACAGCTCCCGAACACTGACGCCAAGGTATTTGAGGTGATAACAAAGATTCACGGTTCTGACCCCATCCTGAGGCCCTCGATGACAACCGGAAACCAGATTATCACTCAGACTTTTTCGGATGTGATCCACATTCCCCTTGAGACAGTTTTTGCCACGGCAGACAGCGTACCCTTTGTATACAGGAAGGACGGTTCACGCCAGGTGGTTGTGCTGGGTGAGTCAAATGAGAATGATGTAATCGTGGAACAGGGGTTGAAGAAGGGCGAGAAACTCTATCTGACTATCCCGGAGGACAGTGAGAAGTTCAAACTTCACGGTGAAGAACTGATTGCAGTCATCAAGGATCGCAAGAAGCAGCAGGCCCAGGAAGAGGCAAAACGCCTGGAGCAAGCCAACCAGCCTCAGAGAATGATGCCAGGCAACATGACTCCGGAACAGATGCGTGAAATGATGAAAAACCTCACCCCTGAGCAGCGCGAGGCCATGCGCCAGTCGCGCGGAGCTGGCCGCCAGGGTCAGATGAGACCGGGCGGGGCCGGCACGGACTCAACTGCCAGTACACAGAGGGTAGTAATCCAGAGACAGTAGACGGACTCAACCGCACAGAGGCAAATAACTATCGGATAACATGTTCAAAAGATACGGACACGACATACGCATCGCATTTGAGTCTATAATGGCCAATAAACTCAAGTCGATTCTGACCGCACTCGGGATTATCTTCGGAGTGGCAGCCGTCATCAGCATGCTGGCCATAGGCAAGGGGGCGCAGCAGGAGATACTTGACCAGATTAAGATGGTTGGCGTGAATAACATCCTGATAAGCCCTATAGTGCAGGAAAAGGATGCATCATCCGAAGAGGGTGAGGCACAACTCAATAAGTTTTCAAGGGGACTGACTCTGCTTGATGTTGATGCGATACGCAGCACAATACCGGCCGTAAAGAGAATCAGTCCTGAGATTTCATTCAACTCCACAATTGTATTGAGCGGAATGCGATATACCGCCAAGCTTGTGGGTGTTTCCAATGACTATTTCGATCTGTACAACCTTCCCATCTCCCAGGGAGTATTCTTCAATGACTACCAGGAGGAATACGGGATACAGGTATGTATAATCGGCGGCAACATAAGGGCAAAATTCTTCAGCCAGGTCGATCCGATAGGTCAGTACCTTAAGTTTGACAATGTCTGGCTGAAGGTGATAGGTGTTCTTGAAAAGACAAACGTTTCGCTGACCGGCTTCGAGGATCAGGGCGTCAACGTCTACAATGACAATGTCTACATACCCATCAAGACTATGCTGATGAGGTACCAGAACCGCGCACTTGTCAATACCAAGCTGGCCACCGAAGCAACTTCGATTCAGGTCATGGGAGGCAGCATGAGGGTGTCAAGGGTGGTTCAAAGCAGCGGCAGCGCAACAACAAGTGAGACCAACTACAATCAGCTTGACAAGATTGTGGTTCAGGTCCAGGAAACGGAACAGCTTACCCCGACTACCGAGGTGCTCAGCAGGATGATGCTGAGGAGGCATTCCGGGGTTAAGGACTTTGAGATCACCGTTCCCGAACTGCTTCTTAAACAACAGCAGAGGACCAAGGATATCTTTAACATTGTTCTCGGGGCCATCGCCAGTATCTCTCTGATAGTAGGAGGCATAGGGATTATGAACATCATGTTTGCATCCGTGATGGAAAGGATAAAGGAGATCGGGACCAGGATGGCTATCGGCGCCAAGAAAATGGATATAGTGGTGCAGTTTCTTTCCGAAGCTGTTCTGATCAGTGTCTCCGGAGGGTTTATAGGAGTATTTCTTGGAGTAATAATGGCGGTTCTCATACAGAAGATTGCGGGTATAACCACTATTATTTCATTCTTCTCGGTTGTGGTGGCATTTGGTGTTTCAGCTGCCGTAGGAGTCATCTTCGGATATTCGCCTGCCAAAAGGGCATCAGAAAGAGACCCGATTGAATCACTTCGCTATGAATAACATAATATTATGAAAAGGATAAAAGCACTCTCCTTAACTGTTCTGTTTGCAACCCTGCTTACTCTTCCGGCAATACCGCAGGAGATCAAGCGTCTCACGCTGGATGAAGTGGTTCAGCTTGCCTCGGAACAGTCGCCCAACGCACTCATTGCCAAGCATCGCTTTCGTGCCAGTTACTGGCAGTACCGAACCTTTATTGCTGAGTATCGTCCGGCGCTGACGCTGACCGGTAACCTGCCTGACTACAGCACTGCTTACAACAGGGTATGGAACTCGAATGCTCAGCAGTGGGAATATGCATCCACCAACGTACTTCAGACATCCGGCAACCTCTCACTGGCTCAGAATATTGGCCTGACCGGCGGATCGATTTCGCTGTTCTCCGACCTTAATTACGAAAAGAATTATGAGACTGACGGGGAAAGATACATCACATCACCACTGAACGTAAGACTCACACAGCCTCTCTTCCGTTACAACGAACTGAGGTGGCAGAAAAAGATTGAACCGATGAAGTACGAGGAGGCGCGCAAGACCTACCTGAGGGACGTTGAGAACGTTCACATGATGGCGGTACAATACTTCTTCAACCTCGCCCTTGCCCAGATAAACAGGGAGATTGCCCAGACTAACATGCAGAATGCTGATACTCTTTATCAGATAGCCAAAGGCCGTTATAACCTTGGCACCATTGCCGAGGATGAACTTCTGCAGATGGAGCTTTCCTATCTCAACGCCGGCACTGCAATCAATGAGTCAGAGATGAACCTGCGCGACAGGGAGCTGAAACTCAGGTCGTTTCTCGGGTTCAATCAGTCGGTTCGCCTGGAGCTGCTTATCCCCGGAGAGGTTCCTGTGCTCGAAGTTGAAGTCAGTGAGGTACTGAAGCTGGCCGAAGAAAACAACCCGGAGCTTATAGGTCTTGATCGTCAGCTGTTGGAGGCACAGAGTTCTGTCGCCCAGGCCAGGGCGGAGAAGGGTCTTAATGCGAATCTTTCAGCCTCGTACGGGTTACGTGATCAGGACCCGCTGCTTGAAATGGCCTATGACAAGCCAAACCAGCAGCAGACTATAAGGGTGGGTTTCACTCTTCCGATACTTGACTGGGGTCTGGGCAGGGGTCGTTACAAGATGGCAAAGTCGAGCGAGGAGCTGACACGGGTGCAGGTGGAGCAGTCACGAAGCGATTTTGAGCAGACCCTGCTTCTTGATGTACAGCAGTTCAACATGCAGGATGACCAGGTAAAGATCGCAGCCAAGTC
>Ga0209800_10003279_pt1 | contig 13032 bp, 14 predicted proteins | sample Higcelweek8metaG_FD_187174 | JGI IMG/M metagenome (GOLD analysis project Ga0209800, IMG submission 187174) | Freshwater pond sediment microbial communities from the University of Edinburgh, under environmental carbon perturbations - High... | ecosystem: Environmental > Aquatic > Freshwater >... | reverse complement strand
AGTTTGATCGCGGTAATATCCTGAGCGCCAGTCGCCATTGCGGAAAACCCTTGCCATTGCAAGTTGAGCCACTTCCTTCCCGTCGCCAAAAATCCCGAACTTGCCTTTGCCGGTAAGCACTTCGCGCCGGCCTAAAAGACTTGCCTGCCTGCTTTCGTAAGCAGTGCGGTAATCGTTTAATATTTGTTGTTTGTCGAAAGCCTGTGAAGTTTCCTGCTGTTTGGTTTTTAATGTTTTGACCGCCATGCCTGAGTAGTATTTTGCGTGTTTTAAATTGGTAACAAAAATAAGGGTTTCAATGTTGCACCGGACTAATAATTTTCGGCCAAAATTTCGAAATATGCCTGTGGATGTTCACAACCCGGACAATTTTTCAGTGCCCGGTCGCTTTCATAGATAAGGCCGCATTTACGGCATATCCATTTTACTTTTTTGTCCTTTTTGAAAACAGTACCATTTTCAATATTGGCAGCCAGTTTTTCGAAGCGTTCGGCATAGAATTTCTTGATTTGCCTGAATAGTTTCAACTTAGTGGCAATTTGTTTTAATCCTTCTTCCCAGGCAACAGATTCAAAATCAGCAAATAAAATCTCATTTTGGGCTTTCTCTGCCTCGATTGCAGCTTTCAGATTCTCGTAAGTACCGGCTAAAGCTTCAGCTTTATAACTTCCCGTTATTTCCAGTTCATTGCCTTCGAGGAAACGGAACAGTGTTTTGGAATGCGACTTTTTCTGTTCAGCTGTTTCTGTGAAAATTGCGGCAATCTGCTGATACCCTTCTTTTGTGGCAATTTTGGCATACCACAGGTATTTTTGAATGGCCTGTGTTTCAATGATAAAAGCCTGCATTACGTTCCGGGCTGTTCTTGTATCTTTAAAATTGTCCATAATCAGTTTTTTGAAATCCAATCAATAAAAATATGCAATAATATCTATACACTAACATATTTTGTTGATTTGAAACTCAATTTAGATTAGATGTTAATCACAAGGTTCTGTATTTTAATAACTTATATGTTTAAAGAAGTGTTGAGTGCAATCAGGGATATAATATAAGATCTTTCTGTGGATCAGGTTTTAACGAAATTCATCATAATACCAGGTTCTCGGAAAAAATAAAACCGGCTAAAGTTACTTTTAACCGGTTTTAGATTATTTTTCAGATATTAATTTTATTTGGAGGTTATCCATTTAATAATTTTTTCATCCGAAGGTTTTGTACGTGGGGATGCCATATCCACAAAATTACCATTTTCATCAATCATAAATTTTTGAAAATTCCAACTTACTTCTGCATCCATTTTACCGTTCATTGATTTGGATGTCAGCCACTTATAAATTGGATCAATGTCATCTCCTTTTACTGATATTTTCTGCATCATAGGGAAAGTGACTTCGTAGTTTTCAGTACAAAATTGCTTGATTTCAGAATTAGAACCAGGCTCCTGGCTCATGAAATTGTTGGCCGGAAAACCAATAATCACAAACTTGTCGCCGCCGTATTTCAGGTAAAGTTCCTGTAAATCTTTGTATTGTGGGGTTAATCCACACTTTGAAGCCGTGTTCACAACCAGGACTTTCTTCCCTTTCAGACTTGAAAGGTCAAATACTTTACCGTCAATAGTTTTGGTTTTAAAACTATGAAAATTTGTCTGTTGTGCAAAACTCATTACTCCTGCGAAAAGAAGTATCAATGCAATATATAAGGTTTTCATTTTTGGGAAGTTATTATGTCTAATTATTTTTTAGTATTATTAAACATAAAACACGGTATTGATGCTTATTGTTCAGATTGTTGATGATTAAATAACGTCTGTTGTCCGCAGCGACAGAGCCATTTTATATTTTAGTGGAAATAAAAGTAGTATAGAATAAATCAGAAAATCATACTATAAATTCTGTTTATTTTATCATGCAATTCGCTGATTGATATGTTTTTGCTTTCTCTTATATATTCTTTTTCTTCAAAAAAAGCAATTATGGTTGGTGATGAAAAAACACCGTAAGTGGCAGCCGTAGCCGGAAATTGTTCGGCATTGATAAGCATGAATTTCATTTCTGGAAAACTGCTTTCTACCAAGTCTTGCACTTTTGGCCTTAAAACTTTGCAAGGGGCACAGCTATCGTTATAAAAATATAGCAAAACAGCCTGGTTTTCTTTTGTATAATTTTGGATATCAATTAATTCCATGAGGTGTTGTTTTTGTATTAAATTTTTCATTTACTCCCGCCCCGAAAAGTGCAAAATCGTATTTCACCGGATCGGAAGCGTCAAAAGTACGCAAATTGGCGGTTAATTCTTCCACGGCTTGCCAATCGTCCTGTTTTCGGGTTAGTAAACCCAATTGCCTGGCAACTCTTCCTGAATGAAGATCGAGCGGACACATAAGGTGCGCCGGGTTGATGTTTTTCCAAATACCAAAATCCACTCCGTTTCCGTCGTTTCTTACCATCCACCTAAGGTACATATTTATACGTTTTGCCGCTGAACCTGTCATGGGATCAGGTACATGCTTTCGTGTGCGGTGAAGATGTTCAAAACCAAAAAAAAGTTCACGGAAGTGATGAATGGATTCTTTTATAGATTGATTATTTAGGTACCCTGCTGTAAAAGCGGTTTCTAATCCGCCTTCATTTTTGTAAATCTGTTGCAATGCATGTAAAAAATAATTACAATCTTCTCCCTGGAAAGTCCGGTGAACAAACGTTGAAAGGAAACCAAATTCCTTTTCCGAAGCATTGGTAATAAAAGCGAAAGGTGCATTCTCCATTCGATTTATCAGATCGTGGCTTTTCCCGATTATAGTAACCCTTTGTCCCCAGGCAAGTGTTGCGGTAAGGAACCCGGCAATTTCTATATCTTCTTTTTGTGTAAAAAGATGAGGAATTGCAACAGGATCGTTTTCGATAAATGAAGGTTGGTTATAAAAATGAACTTTTTGCTCAAGGAATTCTTCTAGTTGATCCGGTTGGTAATTCATTTTGCAAAAGTACTCTTTTCAGTTGCTTGCAGCTATATAAAGTGCTTTCTGAAAGCGACATAAAAAAAACTGCCATTTTGCAATGACAGTTTCACGTATAAATAAGTTGTGGGAGGTTTCCTAGTTTAGTACCAATACAGGTGTGATAAGTCCTTTCCCTGTTTCAATTGCTTTTTCATTCTCAGGAATCATAACATGGTGACGTGCCGGAAGTGATTTTTCAAGTCCTTTGTGTATGTATTCCATATCAACAATTGGTTTTAGTTTCAGGAATCCACCAAGAACTATCATATTGAAAACTTTCGAAAGTCCTAGTTTACCTGCTTTTTCAGCTGCTTCAATGGTGTAGATATTAATGTCTGTCCTTTCGGGATGCCTGATAATGCCGTTTGGATCGTAGATAAGAAGTCCACCGGGTTTTACAGTGTTTTCGAATTTATCCATCGATTGCTGGTTGAGAATAATTGCAGTATCGTAGGCATTTAAAATAGGTGAACTTATGCGTTCGTCGCTGATAATTACGGTAACATTTGCAGTACCACCGCGCATTTCAGGTCCGTACGACGGCATCCAGCTGACTTCTTTATTTTGCATTACCCCGGAGTATGCAAGGATTTTTCCCATCGAGAGTACACCCTGTCCACCAAATCCGGCTATGATTATTTCTTCGGTCATTGTTTTAAATTTTAAAGCTTTTTTAAAAAGTGCTGAGAGCTATTTATCGTCATTCACTTTGATATCGCCTAAAGGATAGTATGGAAACATATTATCAACCATCCATTCGTTCGACTGTAACGGAGTCATTTTCCATCCTGAATTACAGTTAGATACAATTTCGACAAACGATAAACCTTTATTCAGTTTCTGATTTTCGAAAGCTTTACGAACTGCTCTTTTGGCTTTGCGAACTGCAGCAGGCGAATGAACTGCCTGGCGGGTAACATATAAAGTTCCCGGTAAGGTAGCAACAAGTTCGGTCATTTTCAGTGGATTTCCCATTGTAGCCACATCGCGACCATAAGGAGAAGTACTCGATTTCATGCCCGGAAGTGTGGTTGGAGCCATTTGACCTCCGGTCATGCCATAAATTCCGTTATTCACGAAAATGATAGTCATGTTTTCTCCGCGGTTGCATGCATGAATGGTTTCGGCAGTACCGATAGCTGCAAGATCGCCATCACCCTGGTAGGTGAAAACAAATTTTTCGGGAAATAACCTTTTAATGGCTGTAGCCACAGCAGGAGCACGTCCGTGAGCAGCCTGCGTCATATCAATATTCATGAATTCATATGCCAGTACCGAGCATCCAACAGGAGCTACGCCAATGGTTTCGGATTGAATATTCATTTCTTCGAGAACCTCCATGATGATGCGATGGGCAGTTCCGTGTCCGCAACCCGGGCAGTAGCTGAGTGCTTTTTCAGTAAGCAGGTCAGTACGTTTGTAAACCAGGTTTTCCGGTTGCAATATTTCAGCGTTTGTTTTAAATTCGGCCATAATCCTATCCTCCGATTATTTGTTTCTTCAATGCTTCCACTATTTCTGACGGCGAGTGAACAATTCCTCCATAACGACCGAAATGTTCAACTTTTACCCGGCCTTCAACAGCAAGTTGAACGTCCTCTATCATTTGTCCGGCGCTCATTTCGACACACAAAATACCTTTAACCTTTTTTGTCATTTCCCTGATAATCTGCTTTGGGAAAGGGAACAAAGTGATCGGCCTCATCAGTCCGACTTTAATTCCTTCGGCGCGGGCAAGTTCAATTGCTTTCTGACAAATACGTGCACTGGTTCCGTAAGCTACAAAAGCGTATTCGGCATCTTCGCAGTTTATTTTTTCGTAACGAACTTCGTTTTTCTCAATTTCCCTGTATTTTGCCTGTAGCTTTTGATTATGCTGTTCCATTTTTATTGACTCCAGGTCGAGGGAAGTGATAATATTTCTTTCTCTGTCAGGAGTTTTGCCTATAGTTGCCCAGGGAGTATTCTTTTTAATTTCTTCGATGGTGAAACGGGGTTTCTGCTCATCAAGTTCCACTTTTTCCATCATCTGGCCAATAGCTCCATCGGATAGAATAAGTACCGGGTTGCGGTATTTGAATGCCAGTTCGAAGCCAAGTCCTGCAAAGTCAGCCATTTCCTGAACCGAAGCAGGAGCAAGTACGATAAGTTTGTAATCGCCGTGTCCTCCGCCTTTGGTACTCTGGAAATAATCGCTCTGCGATGGCTGAATTGTTCCCAATCCAGGTCCGCCACGAACAACATTCAGAAGTAAACAAGGTAGTTCTGAACCAGCAATATATGAAATACCTTCCTGTTTCAGACTTACTCCAGGGCTTGATGATGAAGTGAGTACGCGTTTTCCGCAACCGGCACCTCCGTAAACCATATTTATAGCAGCTATTTCGCTTTCAGCCTGCAATGTAACCATACCGGTGCGCTCATGAGTTTTCTGAGCCATAAGGTATTCCATTACTTCCGACTGAGGCGTGATCGGGTATCCGAAATACCCATCAGCTCCGGCACGGATGCAAGCTTCTGCAAAAGCTTCATTTCCTTTCATTAACCGTAATTCTTTCATCCTAAGGTTAGTTTTTATGCTTAATCAATAAATTTCTTGCGGTAAACTGTTATAGCACCATCAGGGCAAACCACTGCACAATTGGTACATCCGGTACACATATCGTTGGTTGGCATTGCATAATGATATCCTTTTCTGTTTACTTGTTTTGCCATAGCTATTACATCTTCAGGGCAAGCCGGAATGCAAACTTCGCATCCTTTGCACCTTTCAACATCAACAACAATTTCGCCTTTTATCTTTGCCATAATAATTAAGAGTTTCACTGAATTGTGAGGGCGAAGGTAGATATTTATTGCTATTCTGAAGTGTTTTTAATATGACAATCGTAAATAAAGATGGTAATTTAAAATGAGTTTAAATTGTCTGAAATATTATTTTGGAACATTCATGTGATTTTTGATTTTTTTATCAAACTCGGAACGTTTTCCTGCTTCAGGAGAAAAATAAATCAGACATGAAATCAAATACCACGTCACAAAAATAAAAAATCCGAAACTGAGTTGCTTCGGATTTTTTAAGGAATATCTTAATTATGTGATCAATCAACTCTCTGTCATACAGGATGATGCTCGTGAAACTTTTTCAAACGGAATTCGAGATCAGGGAACTGGGTGCGTTTCACCAGCGAAACACAGGCTCGCAGGCCTTCGGTATGCTCGCTTCCGGTAATCGACAACGAAATAGCGCTGATTCCGTAATATAAAAGCTCTTCAATCAAATCGGGCCCATCGAATCCCGGATAAGCAATCGTGAAATAAAAACCATCAGCAATAGGCTGGTCAATATCTTTATCGTACACGATATGGAATCCATTATCGAGAAAGAGCTTTTTCATGATTTTGGCTTTCTCGCCGTATTCCTTAACTTGCTCCACGAAATTGAATTTCCCTTCGTTTGCAGCTTTTAAAATGGCAGCAAGTGCATACTGGGCCGAATGCGCGGTGCCGGAACTCAGCGAATAAACCGTTCCGAAAATCATGGCTCGCCCAAACTGATCGCTCGAATAATACCTGAGCAAATCTTCGGCACGTGTATTGAATAGTTTATTGCTGATAACCATCATCCCGATACGCTGACCTGCATAACTGAATGCTTTTGAACTGCTTATCAGAAGTACGTAATTATCAGTGTATTTAGCTACTGTTGGCTGAAAAGGCGGGACGCCAGGTTTGCTGTAATCCTTACGGAAATCCATTCCGAAATAGGCGAGGTCTTCAAGAATTACTATATCATATTTATTTGCCAGTTCGCCAATGATTTGCAGTTCCTGATCGGTAAAACATATCCACGATGGGTTGTTTGGGTTCGAATACAAAACAGAGTGGATGTTTCCTTTTTTAAAATAGGATTCCAGCTTTTCGCGAAGTTTCTCGCCCCGGTATTCATAAACATCGAAACTTTCGAATTTATATCCCAGTACTTTGTGCTGCTGTTTATGCACAGGAAATCCCGGATCGATAAACAGGGTTGTGTCTTTTGCCTTATTCATCCGCGAAAGAGTCATAAAGCATGCAAAACCGCCCTGCATGGAGCCAACTGTAGGAATGCATCCGGCTGCGTCAACATCAATATCCAGGAAATTCTTAACAAAGGAAGAAACTTCTTTTTTTAACGAAGGAATACCATCAATATCAGGATAAATGGCAGCAACACCTCTTTGCAACGCTTCAATCTCAGCATCGGTTCCGATTTGTGCAGGCGGCAATCCGGGCACACCCATTTCCATTCTCACGAATTTTTTACCAGAAGCTGTTTCAATGTTATCGACAAGACGTTTTATTTCCCTGATAGTCGCTTTTCCAACAACAGGCACATTAAGTTCTTTAATCTTGTCGGTTACGATTTCGAAATCGATTGGAGTGTCAAAAGTTCCTGCTTTCATCTGTATGTGAATTAATTACACAATCTGTAAATTGGTGTTAATCGATTCACAAAGATTAGAAATAGGAATGTGATAATAAAATGAAAAATCAAATATTTTTGATATTTCGGTAATTTAGAATGAATTTACGCAGAGAAGGAATTGATATTCAGGGATCTGAAACTCTATTTAGTTTTACAATTGAATATTGTTTCTTAGAAATGTTCAAGGTGCCTGTTTCCCTCACTCTCTACCAATTAGCCACCATTTTTAACTATACACTATTCACTATTAACTATTCACTATTAACTATTAACTATTAACTATTCACTTTTCACTTTTCACTGCCTTCTGTCCGCCTATCGCCAAAATCAATCCCAGCGCTATTCCCAGTAAAGCTGCAAACAAAACCCGGAATTCGGGAGGAAGTAAAAAGGTTATTGTATGAGCCGGAATCCAGAAAAACGGAATGGTTTTCTTGAAGATGAAATTCCACATTACATCCCAGTTTATGCCTTTCAAAATGGATCCGAAAGGAATGGGTTTCAATAATCCACTGACTGTTCCGCCATTAGCGATGATATGGATATCAGTGATTTTATGCAATGTCATCATAACAGGCGCAAAAATCAGGTTCATTGTAGTTGAAATAGTGAAAGCGTCAAGCAATTTTAATCCTGAAAAACTACCACTCATTGCTTGTGGCGCATTTTTTAATCCCATGTACGCCAGAAACGCAGGAGCGCCTGTAGCAAATATATTGAAAGCCAGGTTAATAGCTAAGCCTAGAAATCCCCATACGATCATGCGCGGAATAATTCCAAAACCAGGTTCGTTGTAGTTTCCCGTCTTGATGCGGAGCGCAATGATTTCTCCCAAAGTTGCCAGCAAAGCAAATTTCAGAAAGCTCATGATCATTCCATGTTCTTTATTAAACTGCATGTACCAGTTAGTAACCGGCGAAATGAAAACAAATATGGCAATTACCGCCAGAACAGTTGTTGTAAATACCAAATCATGCTTTTTCATAAACTTAAAATTTGTGCAAAGGTAGAAGAATTGCATTATTCAGGAAGATGTTTACTTTTGCTGGTAAATTATTGCTTTATGAATAGATGGTATTACTTCCTTCTGTTATATCTGACTCCATTATTTTCACATTCACAAATCTTTATTGGCTTTCCATCATCTGATTCAGTTGAAGTGCCGAAGGATAACAAAGGCGCAACTTTAAACGCAAGCTCGCTACCTGATGCTGACCGCAACGATATTCCTTTTATCGATTATAAGCAGACTGTAATATGGAATACACCAACTGATTCGGTTTGCGATTATGCTCACATCCGGAAAAATTACACTGACCAGATGGTTTCTGTATGGAATAACCCGAAGCATTTATACCCGGCAAGCCGCATATATTCAGTAGTCATCGGTGATAAATATTACCGGGCAGTCAGAGTTTCGGAAGCGAATTATGTGTTTGCCGAAAAAATAGTTAATGGCGAAATGGACCTGTATATTTACCGGAAAATTCCACAGTTTAATGGTTGGATCGAATATGTAGGGCAGGATGCAAATGGAAATGTTTATCATAACAATATGATTATTGAAAATGAAAACGGGCGCAGCAAAAAGGATTATTTTAGCTATTTTATTTCATTAAATTCAGATACGCTTCATCCTGTTTCAGCATCAACGCTGAATACTTTTTCTGATACATATTTAATTGATACTCCTGAAGCTAAAGCTCTTGCAACCAGGTTTACCGGAAAAAACTGGAATAAATCACGAAAAATAGCTGTTGTCGGTTTAATGACAGTTGGTATCCTGGGATTGGCTGCAACAGGAGGAAGTGGGGGAGCCTCTTTAATTTTTATGCTGGGATTTCCGGCTGCCGGTCTGGTCGCATACTTAAATCGTCCGCAAACATTGACCTGGCAGGATATGGTGGAAATTGTACAAACGTATAACCAGGAAAAAGCAGCTGCTCACTGATCTAAAATCAGTAGTACACTGTAGTATGTTTTTTATTGGACGAAACAGATTACTTCTCAATCCGTATTCTCGCATCCACAGCTTTAAGCATCTTCATATTGCCCATGAGAGGATTGATATCCATTTCAGCAATTTCAGGAGCAGCCAGGCAAAGAGCTGAAACACGCGTAATTACATCAGCAAAAAGTTCTTCGTTAAGTCCTTCCTGTCCACGGACTCCTTCAATGATTTTATAGCTTTTTAAATTTTTAATCATTGAAGCCGCTTCTTCCTTCGAAACAGGCGCAAGTGAGGATTGTACATCTTTCAGTACTTCAATATATATTCCACCCAAACCGCATAAAACCATATGGCCGAATTTTGGTTCCTGCTTGGCGCCAATATATACTGAATGTCCGCTGAGCATAGGTTGAATGAGTATAGCAGTAGTCTCTGCAATCTGAATCATACGATCGAACTCAAGAGCCACCTGGTCAAAGTTCTTTACATTCAAAACTACACCTCCCACATCGGATTTGTGAACCGGGCCAACTACTTTCATAACAACGGGCAATCCCAGTTCGGAAGCTGCTTTGATGGCAGATTCTTTATCAGTTACTACGGCTTCGCCTGCCCTCGGAATTCCGGCTGCATCAAACAAAGCCTGAACTTTTTCGGGATGCAGATATCCGTCCTCAGCGTGGTCGATAATTTCACGGATAGCTTTTAAATTAATTTCTGGTTGAGCTACCGTTTCGGGGGCGGGAGCCGGAGTATTATAAACTTTACATAATGCATTTCCAAAATTTACTTCATCGGGGAAATTGATACGCCCTAACCGGATAAAATACTCTATTTCGTTTTTTACATTAATGATTGATGGCAGCACAGGATAAATCGGCTTAAGGCACGAATTCATCTTTTCGTCGAGCAACTTATATACATCATACACTTCGAAAAGACCAGGACTTCCAAAAATTACTGCCATTCCGTCAATACCAGGGAAATCATTTTCGCAGGCATCTATAATATAACCCAGCTGTTCAGCAGTTCCTGTTGCCAGGAAATCGATAGGATTGGCAACGGAAGAACCCGGGAAAAGTTTTGTAAGTAGCTCAGGATGTTCGAGATGCGGAATTTCAAGACCTCCTTCAGATAAAGCGTCGGTTAGCATTACTGCTGGTCCGCCGGCATGAGTAATAATAGCTATATTTTTGCCTTTCAACGGCTTATGCATAAAAATACTTGCTACAGTTGCAAGTTCCTCACGACTATGGCAACGGACAATTCCGGCCTTACGGAAAAGAGACTCAACAGCAACATCGGGACTAGCCAGTGCGCCTGTGTGCGACGAAGCAGCGCGACTTCCTGCTGCCGAACTACCTGATTTAATGGCTGCTATGCTACAACCTTTGCGGATCAGCGACGATGCATGTTTCAGCAACATATCCGGTTTGTTCACGCTTTCGATGTAAAGCAGTTTTACACGTGAACTTGTTTCAGGATCGAAATATTCATCAAGGTATTTCAATACATCTTCAACGCCTAATTGTGCGCTGTTGCCGACCGAATAAACACTCGAAAATGTAAGTCCTTTTGGAATTGAAGCTTCCATAATAAACACGGCCGTAGCCCCCGAACCAGAAATGAAATCTACACCTTTGGCTTCCAGTTTTGGAATAGGAGTGGTGAAAACCGAAGTATGGTAGTGGTTCATCATGCCAATACAATTCGGGCCAATCAGGCATGCATCGTATTGATTTACTGTAGCTACTATTTTTTCTTCCAATAATGCACCTTCAGCACTTTCTTCATGAAAACCTGCCGAAAGAATTATAAATGCGCGTGTTTGCTTGTCGCGGGCGAGTTTTTCGACAGTTTCGGGACAGTATTTTGCAGCTATCGCCAGAATTGCCAGGTCACATTCAGGTAATTCATCCACACTCTTATGACAAATTATTCCCTGGATTATTTCTTCTTTAGGATTAACCACATACAATTTGCCGCCGAAATGGTTGTCAATCAGGTTTTTCAAAACTTTTCCACCGGGTTTAGCCGTATCGTTCGATCCGCCAACAATTACAATACTTGCCGGATTAATCAGTTGCTTGGTTATCATATAAGTTGCAGAATTTCAGTATTTAATCATTGAAATCAGAGAAAGCAGTTCAGCCTCCGAATATGGGGCGAAAGTACGAAAAGCGGCTGAAATCAAAAAAATGATTTGCAGATTATAAGAGTACGGGTTTTGGGTTTAGGATTTGGGATTTGGAACTTGGAACTTGGAACTTGGAACTTATTTCTTCCTGACCCAAAGCACAAACACCGGAGTTTCATTACAATAAGCTTCCCATTCCGGGTGGTTACGGTATTTTTCCTCTAACATGGGCACGCCGGAAACATATCTTAATAATAATGTAATAACTATCGGGCTCAGGATTGAAATATACCAAAGTGTTACTGGTAACGAAATAATCCATAATCCCCACCACAGCAGTGCTTCTCCAAAATAATTAGGATGACGCGAATATTTCCACAATCCTGATTTTATAATATGACCTTTATTTTCCGGATTATTCCTGAATCGTTTCAATTGATAATCGGCCAAAGTTTCCATTAAAAAGCCTGAAATAAAAATAAGGCTCCCAATAATTATGAAAACAATTTTACCCTCAAAACCGGAGTTATAAACCGCTAAAACAGGCAGCGAAATGATTAGCATCATTAGTCCCTGTAACATAAACACCTGGAAATAGCTTCTCAGTATGAAATATTTCCAGGTTTTGCGCCAGTTTGCATACCTGAAATCTTCGGCATGTCCTTTATTCCTTAAAAATATGTGCAGCGAGAGCCGGATTGCCCATGCCAAAAGAAAAATACCAAAAAGTATTTGTGTAAAATTCAGTGAATCAATTTGTATTGCGAGTGAACAGGCTACTATAACAAAACCTATTCCCCAGAAAATGTCAATTATGCTGTTGTTTTTCAGGATCAATGCTAGCACGAACATTACATTCATGGCAATGAAAATTACAACTGACACATAACTGAAATCAGAAAGCATAAAGTATAGGAATAGAATGGAAATAAATCAGGCTTATTCTTCCATAATGGAAAGAACTACAGTCCCCGGACCTCCATGCACACCCAGCACAGGGCTGCAATCGTTGATAAATAGCGGTTGTTTGCCGGTTAGTGTTTCCATTTGTGAAGCATACCAATCTGCTGTTTCAGGATTGCGGATATGTGAGATTGAGTACCCCCAGATTCTTCCTTTAACAAGTAACTTCGAAGCCTCTTTTATTAAAAGTTTCATACTGCCTTTTTCGGAGTATGCTTTGCCAAAAGTGAATGCTTTCCCTTCATTATTAACTGAAATAATGGGATTTACGCCTAAAAGTTTACCTACTACCCCTTTCGAATGGCTTAACCTGCCACTTTTAACCAGGTATTTCACTGTTTTGGCACTCACCAGGATATGGTTTTTATCGTTCCAGCTTTCAACGGATGAAACAATCTCACTGTGTGATTTACCTTGCTCAATTGCTTCAGCAGCACGCAGAACAGTAAGACCTAATGCGCTCGACAGGCGGTTGGAGTTTAAAACACTGATTTGTTTTCCACTTTGCT
>Ga0209800_10003278_pt1 | contig 13033 bp, 6 predicted proteins | sample Higcelweek8metaG_FD_187174 | JGI IMG/M metagenome (GOLD analysis project Ga0209800, IMG submission 187174) | Freshwater pond sediment microbial communities from the University of Edinburgh, under environmental carbon perturbations - High... | ecosystem: Environmental > Aquatic > Freshwater >... | reverse complement strand
CAAATTCCACATTATAAATTTTCTCCTTTTTTTCAGGTAGCTCGCTTAAGTCGACTCCTTCTGGACAAACAGCCTGCATAATTGCTGTTTCTGCAAGCCCCGCGTGTCCAATTCCAACACCACAGTCTTCAAACAAAACCATTATATTTTTTATACAGGTATCTGTACATTTTACATATTCTTCAGATAATTGATTTAAGATTTCAATCTGCTTTTTTGCTCCATGCCCATTCACTATAACAATCATACGATATTTCATACTAACTAAGTGCTTTAATTGTTCACGCATCACTGCTTCAAATAATTCTGGTGGCCAATACATACTTTTGAGGGAATTATTCGGAAAATCCATTCCGATGATGTTCTCTGTTCCCTTAAAGCCTACTTTTACAAGCGTCTCTTTGTTTCGCGGTGTTTCTGTTCCAACATATAATGGCGGAAACACCACCCCGCCTATTGTTTGTGCACAGATTTCTGCAATTTTAGATGCATTCTTTGTATCCATTCCCATTGACATATGCGGTCCATGCCATTCCATTGATCCTACTGGCAAATATACAATAGATTTTTTCTTTTGCGCATTAATTAACTCTTTTGGAGTCATTTTTTCAAAACTCGTTTTTCTCATCTGAAAATCCACCTTCGCTTTTCACAAAATGAGCAGCAAGTTGCAGAAACGGCAGCTTGCTGCTCATAAATGCTACTTTATTTATTCAGTCATGTACTCAGGCATAATGGTAGCTAAATCATCATCTGGTTCGACGATTGTAGCACTTACAGCATATTTTTCAGGAATTTCAGTTCCGTTCTTAATAAAATCAATTAACTCCGTAGCCGCTGTACCACCTACATCTTTAGCTGAGAAATATGCAGCAGCTTTAAATGGAGAACCATCTTTTGCGAATTCATCTGGAGCAAGATATGCACCCAAGCCAACACATATAGAATCATCTGCTAACCCTGCTGCTTCAAGCGCTCTCGCTGCACCTTGTGCACCCTCGTCAGATACACCTAAAACCATCCATTTTTTAATCTGTGGATTACCTGTAATAACAGTTGCTGCTGCTGTATTTCCTTGCTCAGCACTCGTATCATGATCTGCTTTAAAAATCTGATCTTCTGAAAAATCAGGAAGTAATTCATTGATCTTTGCTAACTGACCTTCCGTACGTGGTACACAACTAGAAACTGCATCAGCTGTTAAAAGCATGATTCCAAATTCTTTATCGCTCTCTAACTCATTTTCTTTTATATAATTTGCTGCCCACTCACCAACGCTTGATCCAATATTGTAACCATCAATACCAACCCATGGTGCTAATAAGCTTGCATCTTCAGCCTGTAGCGCATCATCCACTGCAATTACTGGAATTCCAGCTTCTGATAACTTGTCAACAGTTGCTTTACTTAAATTCTGATCAGGAATACAAACCAGAACGCCATCAACCTTATCTGCAATACAATTATCTATCATTTGCATATATGTTGCTGCATCTTGTTGCGCGTCCATATATTTCCATGTTCCTCCTGCTGCTTCTACTACTTCCTGTGATGCTTTTCCTTCTTGCATAAACCATGTTGCATCACCCATTTTGTAAATGCCTGCGATAACAAGTCCATCATCTTCTGTTGCCTGTGTTGCTTCTGTAGATACTTCTTCTGTTGTATCCGTAGAAACTTCTTGTGTTGTTTCTGTAGCAGCTTCTTGTGTAGTCGCTTCCTCAGCTTGTTGACTCCCACATCCAGCCAGCATCACAACTGTTGTACAAATTGCTACCAAACCCATCATTCTCTTTTTCATTCTTTTTTTCTCCTTTTATACTATATTTTAATTAGATGTTTTATCTAACTAGTATCGATTAATGGTTACTCATGCTCTCTTTTAAAATTTTCTTGTTTCTCGCATTCTTTCTATAGAAGTCAAATGCCAGTGCTACAATCAGCAATGCACCCTGTGCCACATTCTGCCAGAAAACCTGCACATTTAGCATAACAAGACCTGTATTAAATCCTTGCAAAATTAACATCCCTAAGAAAGCACCAAAAATTGTACCGACACCTCCTGTAAAAGCCGTGCCACCAAGAACAGCGGCAGTAGCAGCATCAAATTCGAGACCTACACAGGCTGACGGTTGACCTGAATTCATTCTGGCTCCAAGTAGCGCCCCTGCCAAAGCTGCTAATACACCTGAAATAATATATAACTTAAAGATAATCATCTTGGGACTAAGGCCTGCTAATCTGGCACCATACGGATTACCTCCCAAAGCATAAATACTTCGTCCAAGATATGTTTTCTTTAGAATAAATCCAAAAATAATGAATGCAAGAATCAGAATAATAACTGGCAACGGGATTTTCCCAAATAAACGGTAGGTTCCAAAACTGATATAGATAGAATTACTAATTGCTACTGCTTTGCCATTGCAAATAATATATGCAAACCCTCGAACAATTGACATTGTTGCTAATGTAGCAATAAATGGCTGAAGCTTCAGAAAGTTAATCGTTGTCGCATTTATTGCTCCGATTAAGCCACCTGCAAGAATGGTAAGAAAAAGTGCAAGAAACGGATTGAACCCTGCTTTTACGAGTACTGCGCCAAGCACACTGGCAAAAGCTGCAAGAGATCCTGCTGATAAATCAATTTGATTTGCAATAATTAAGTTTGTTTCTGCAATTGCTACAAATCCTGTTAATGAACATGCTACAAGAATATTAATCAGATTCTGACCCGTTAAATAATTCTTATTAAAAATCGAAAAGACAATCGCTAAAGCAACCAATGCAATTAATAATGATATCTTTTCAGTTAAATCGCTTTTTTTAAGCTTTTCCATAAAATTTTTCATTTTATACCTCCATACATGTTTTTTACTTCGATACCTGCTTCACCATTGCATAAGATAAAATTTTTTCTTCTGTTACTTCTTCTTTGGACACTTTTCCTGAAATACTTCCATCACGTACTACCATAATTCTGTCACTTAAACCTATTATTTCCGGCAATTCAGAAGAAATTACAATGACAGATATTCCGTTATTTGCACATTCACAAATAATTCTATAAAACTCTGATTTTGCACCGACATCAATACCTTTCGTCGGTTCATCCAAAATTAAGACTTTGGGATTAATTTCAAGCCATCTTGCTAAAATTACTTTTTGCTGATTACCACCGGATAATTGAGAAATCAATTTATCACTATCAGGTGTCTTAATTCTAAATTTTTGAATATCGGAATCCGCTATCTTATTTTCAAAACGTTCATCAATAACCCCCAATTTATTTAAATGATTTTTTAAAACAGTAATAGAAATATTTCCTTTTACAGATATATTTGGAAGAATACCCTGCTCTTTTCTATCTTCTGGCACCAAAGCAATTCCTAATTCAATTGCATCCATTGGTGATTTTGGATGAATTCTCTTCCCCTCTAAATAAATTTCTCCTGATTTAATATGATCAATGCCAAATATGGCTCTCATGATTTCTGTGCGTCCAGCTCCCACGAGACCTGCGAAGCCAAGTATTTCTCCCCTATATACTTTGAATGAAACATCCCTAACATACGCAGTTGTCAGATTATTTACTTCTAGTACAATTTCATCTAAGACCGGTTTTCGATCAGCTGCGTCAAAGATTCGCTCAATCTTTCTGCCTACCATCATTTGAATTAAATCATCATCACTTACGTCCTGTTTATTAACAACATCAATCAAATGCCCGTCTTTAAATACGATAACCTTCTGTGCAATTTGCTCAATTTCATTCATTCTGTGCGACACATAGAAAATAATCTTATTCTCCGCCTGCAATTCTCTAATTATTTTAAATAGAATTTTGATTTCATTATCACTTAAGCTAGCAGTTGGCTCATCAAAAGCAATAATTTTCGAATCACGATTCACTGCTTTCATAATTTCAACCAGCTGTTGATGTGCAATACTTAATGTACTGACCTTAGCATCTGGCTGAACACCTTCAAGTCCAAATCTCTGAATGATTTCTATTGTTCTTTTATTCATACTTTTAGCATCTATTGTTCCATGCTTCGTACGTAACCACGAGCCTAAATAGATATTTTCAGCCACTGTCATCTCCATAACGATTTGTCGTTCCTGATAAATAACACTAACGCCATTATTAATAGCATCCTGCGGTGTATTGAAATGTACTAATTCATCATTAATAATGTATTCTCCATTATCTGGTTGGTAGTCACCATTTAATATTTTAAGTAAAGTAGACTTCCCAGCTCCATTTTCTCCTAGGAATGCATACACTTTTCCGCTTTCTGCTCTAAAACTAATATCGTCTAACGCCTTAACGCCAGGAAAGTTTTTACCTATGTGTTTAAATTCTACACTACACCCCATAACGATACCTCCCCCCATTAATTTGCTTGTGTGTACGTACACTCTATGTTGTCATTATAAACACGCATTTTATCATCTGTCAATATTTATTTGTACTTTTTTAAAAAATTATATTTTTTCAATACAAAATTCTCAAACAATTTCTCTTTTATACTCTTTATTATGCCCATGCGAACAAATATGTTGACTTTTTTATACTAATTGTTTATAATTTATTATCATAGTCACATTTCTTTTTGATACACACTCCTCTTTTTAGCACATTTTGTGTTGACGTTAACATATATGCAAAACGTTACATTGCAAAGATATATTGTTACAGACACAAACCATAAAATTGGGCAAAAAAATAGCCGAAAAGGGACTCGACAAGTTAAGCAAACAACTTTTTACATATTTTCTTCATTTCAAATAGATTATACTACCAAATAAAGAATACTTTAGGAGCGTATATCATGTCGCAAGCTACAATTAAAGATGTTGCTAGAATCTCTGGTGTATCAATAGGTACCGTTGATCGTGTATTACATAACCGTGGACGTGTTTCACAAAGCAGCAGGGATTCTGTTTTGAAAGCAATCGAAGAATTGAATTATAGTCCAAGTCAGATTGCTCGTGCTTTGGTATCACGCAAGAATGCTATCACTATTGGAATCACATTTCCTATTGTAGAAAGTGAGTTTTGGCGTGAAGCACAACTCGGCATCACATATGCAGAAAATAAACTTTACCCTTTTGGAGTAAAAATAATTTTAGACTCTATTAGAACTTATCATTTTAATGAACAATTAAATTCTATCGACAGATTACTTTCACAAGGTGTAAATGGCGTTGTTTTTACAGCTTTGGATGACACTTATACCGACGAGCTGGAACGACATATTCCTTCAGATGTACCATATGCTACAGTAATCAATGACTCCATCGGCAGTAATCGTTCCTTATTTGTGGGCCCTAATGATTTTTCGTTGGGTATTTTGAATGCAAAATTAGTAAGCCTCTATTGTCAACCAGAATGTAATATTGTCATTATCGCACCAAATGCAACATTGGCCAGTACTCAGCAACGTATTTCCGGATTTTTAAGTAAGATTAACCTAGAGAGTTTAAACATTACCGTACTGAGAATTTATTCGATTAAAAGTCAATCAGAAGAAAATTTGTATGATGATGTATATAATGCTGCCATAGATTGTATTGAAAATTATTCTAATCTAAACGCTATTTATGTAACCAATGGGTTGACAGAGTGGGCCGCCGCCGCCGTTGAAGCTTCTGGTAAAAAGGGGGAGATTCTCTTATTCGGTCATGAATATACGCAACGTGTGCCCTATTTTATCAATGAAAATATTATTGCAGCTACTATTTATCAGCGTCCAGCCCAAGAATGGTATCGAGCAATCATGATGTTGTACGATCATATTGCAGGTAACAATATCATTGAATCTCCAATATATTATACGGAATGTAGTATTATAACGAAAGAAACCCTACCTTTTATACAGATAGGGGAGATGAATATGATTTGAATTATATGTCTGTTTCTTAGTTTTTATAGATTTTTAGAAATGCACTAACAATTTCCGGATCAAACTGTGTACCTGATTTTCTTTCCATCTCTTGCTTAACCAATTCTATATCCGCCTGAAATTGTTCAGACTCTCCATTCATTAAGGATTCATAGGTATTTATTACTGCAATTATCCTGGCATTAATCGGGATTTCCTCACCTGCTATACCAGTTGGATAACCAGTACCATCAAAGTTCTCATGATGATATAAAATACTATCAGCAATGTGTGCAATTTCAGGAATCGCCTTAGCAATACGATAACCAGATTCTGCATGCTTTTTCTTCAATCTACTCTCTTCTTCCGTAAGCCCCTCATTTTTAAAAATAATATTATCTGGCAACGCTATTTTACCAACGTCATGCAATAAATTTAACAAATCGAGTTCGTCCATTACTTCTGGTGATAATTTTAAGATTGGGCCCATTTTCTGGCACAATTTCTTTCTTCTACTTATCTGTTCTGGCTCTTCAATATGTTTTTCGTAGAGTGTTTGTTCAAATGAGGCTATTACGCCATTATGAAAGCTTCTACTTTCTAATAGCTTATTACGATACATTTTCTCTTCTGCGCGGCATATTGCCTGTTCCATAGTAGCATCTGTTTCCTTACAGGCTGAACATCCCATCGCAACACTTATTTTAATCGGGAAACTGTCAATTGAAGCAAGCTCAAACTTAATCTGATACATTAGGTCATCAGCATATTGTCTGCTATTCCTTATCAAAATCAAAAATTCATCGCCTCCCCAGCGAACAGGAATATCTTTATCCGAACAACACATTTTTATAATCTCACCCACTGTATTAAGAAGCCTGTCACCCTCTTTGTGCCCAAATGCATCATTGATCAGCTTTAGTCCGTTTACATCAGCCATCAAGATACAGATGTTCTTTAAATCATCGATTTCCTTGATTTCATTCTCCAAAAATGTGCGATTTTTTAGACTCGTTACAGGATCGGTTTGTAGTAAATATATCTTTTGCTGTTCAGCCTCTTTTCTCTTTGTAATATCAGAAAGACTACCAACAAACCGAGCTGCTTTTCCTGTTTTATCAAATTCAACAACCCGCCCACGGATAAGAATCCAGATATAACCTCGATATGCTTTATAAGCCCGTAATTCTTTGTGAAAGATGTCTGTACCATTTTGTAAATAATCATCAAATGCTTTGTTAAAATCATCTTGATCCTCATCAATAATTCCACTTACAGCCCGTTCCCTGTTTATGGTTGTATCCTTAACATCAGTATAACCAAGATAGTGAACCCAAGCACTGTTGATATAGATGCTCCCCTTTTCTAAATCATAGTCAAAATATCCATCATTTGTTGCTTCCATAATTAGATGAAGATGCTCATCATTCATTTTTATTTCTATATAATTTTTATTTAGTTCTGAAAGCATATAATTAATATTACTTTCTAAAGATGCAATTTCATCTTTCCCTTTCACATTTATTTGTAAAGACATATCTTTTCGAAGAATCACATCCTGCACAAATTTTGTCAAATACAGAATTCTGCTTATTTCAAATTTGTTAATTGCAATAATGGAAATGGTACTGATTACAATAAATACAATTACAAGAGCCGAAATCAGTACTTTGCGTGTCTCGACTGCATCCTCATAGAAATTTCTTTTACTCTCCACTTCCAAAACAATAAGATTATTATTAATCACATCATTTAATATTCCTTCATACTGAATATATGCTCCATTTCGCACTATATTCCCTAAGGATATTTCTTCAAATATATCACTCGCATTACTTGTGCCTTGACGATATTGGATACTTGCTCCCAATATTTCCCCCATATAAGAAATATAGGCATCATCTAGTTCTTTCACCATAATCAAGTAACCATTGGCGGGCGTAACTCCATCTGATGTCGATATCCCAGCAGTAGAAACTATAAAAAGCTTCTGATTAATGATTGTTATTCCAGAATTAGTATTTTTTTCATCTACATTACGCAATAATTTTTCCAGTATTTCTTTTTGCGCGATGACCTTCTGTACACTATTTTCGCTATTCTCATCTATGGATTTGGAATATATAATATTCCCTCCCTTGTCTAAAAATAACATTTCTATTAAATCTAATTGTGCTAACGTTTCCTGTCCTAAATTGTCCTCACTATAAGTATTATTGTCGCCATTTATAAAATGATAGGTGTCATCCCACCATGTCCAATCCCGCTGCGTTCTTTCCAGTGCCGCTATTTCAGAGTGCAATAAAGCCGAGGCCTTATCCACGTCCTGCCGTATGGTATTTGTCTCTTCGCTCTCTAAGTATGGAACAGAAATTTTCGCAATGATAAGAAGTGCACTTGCGATTCCTATTAAAAAGCAGCCAGTTATATATAAAATAATTTTTGTCTTTATTTTCATAATTCATTTCCTTCTTTTTTATATGTAAGAAATCATAGGTCTTTGTACATTTCCGCTATATCGTAAAAAGTTTCATTAAGCTCTACAAACGCTGTAACAATATCTGGATCAAAATGCTCTCCTGATTCCTTTTGTATGATTTCTACTGCATCTGCATGAGGATAGGGCATCTTATATACTCGTTTGCTTACAAGCGCATCATACACATCTGCAAGTGCTATGATGCGTGCTGAAATAGGTATGCTTTCTCCTGAAAGACCTTGTGGATATCCTCTCCCATTCCACTTTTCATGATGGGAATATGCTATTTCTTTTGGATAACGCAAAAATGTCTCTGCACGGTTCATCAGCTGCTCTGCCCTTTGTATTGCGTCCCGCCCTAACGTGGTATGTGTTTTCATTATTTCAAATTCTTCCTCTGTTAATTTTCCTGGTTTTAAAAGAATGGAGTCCGGAATACCTACTTTCCCAATATCATGAAGAGGTGCTGATGCTACAATTAGGTCAATCACTTCCTGCTTTAAAATATCTGCATATTTTTCCTTTTTTCTCAGTTGATTACATAGCTCCTTTACAAACATTTTAGTTCTTTGGATGTGATATCCCGTTTCGTTATCCCTTGTTTCTGCAAGTGCTGCCATGGCCATGATAGACACTTCCTGAATAAGTGCTATTTCCTTCGTTCTCCTAGATACTTCTGCTTTCAAATAATGATTTTTACTTTTCAAAAAGTCACTTGCCTGTTTTAATGATAAATGTGTCTTTATTCTTGATAAAAGAATCACTGGATTAACTGGTTTCGTGATATAATCTGCTGCGCCAAGTTCAAACCCTTTACTCTCATCCTCTACTTCATTTTTTGAAGTCAAAAAGATAATAGGAATATCCCTCCAAGCTTCATTCTCTTTTAATATTTGACATGTCTCATAACCATTCATAACAGGCATCATAACATCCAAGAGTATAATGTCAGGTGGGCTTTTGCTAATCATGTCAATTGCCTTCTCACCATTTAGCGCTACCTTGACCTTATAATTATCTTTCAGTAATCCACTCAACAACGTAATATTATCTGGAGTATCATCCACCACTAATACTACGGGTCTTAATTCCTCTTCAATATTCTTGCTCGCAATTCCATTCATGATTCTTCACCTGCCTTTATCTTTACTAATTTTTCTCCTAACTGATTCCGTGCTTTTTCAAATTCATAATTTCTGATCTGCATTTCAACCAAAGAAAAATCCTTCTCCTCCAGTCGTTCTTTTAGAAATCCTTTTAAAGAATTAAAATAGTCTGCTGCCAAGCTATCCCCATCTTCCAAAGATTTGTATAATTTATTCAGTTTCTCTTCAGGATTTTCAGATACTTCCATAGTAGATTCTTCCTGCTCATCAAAATTTATGTTTTCCTGAATAGATTTTATTACCATTTCCATTTCTTTTCTCAGCCGTTCACTAAGCATTTTCATTTCTGCTTTATCTTTTACAGTTCCTGCACTTTTTTCCATGGCTTCGCAAATATATTGCATTGTAATAGCACCAATGTTTCCTGATACGCCGCGTAGCGTATGGGACAATTTTTCAACAGTTTCATAGTCATCGTTTTTGATAGCTATATCTATTTGCTTCATCGTATCAATCTGATTTAACACAAAAATCTTTAACAACTTTTTATATAATATCAAATCATTGGAAACCCTTTTCAAACCTGCTTTCGAATCAATTCCGCTAATCCTCAATTCCGCTTTTGCCTGAGACAAATTATTCTTTTTATGTAGCTGATTGGATTCTAATTCATTTAGCCTGTCTTCTGGTATCCATTTCACAATTGTACGAAAGAGTATCTGCGGATCAATCGGTTTTGCAATATGGTCATTCATACCTGCCTGGTAACATTTTTCCTTTTCCTCAATCATTGTTCTTGCTGTCATCGCTATGATTGGAATATCAGAAATTATTTTTCTTATTTCTTTCGTTGCTTCAAAGCCGTCCATTTCTGGCATCTGTAGATCCATAAGAATAAGATCATACTTATCTTTATCACTCTTCACTTTATCTACAGCTTCCTTCCCATTATTAGCTGTATCAACAATAATACCTTGTTCACCAAGAAGTTCTATTGCAATCTGTTGATTCACCTCATTATCCTCTGCTAATAAAACTCTCAATCCTGCAGAATGATAATCCGCTTCTTCCACTAATAAATCAATTGTTTCTTTTTTGTACTCTGCTTTACTGATAGTTACAATAGCATCGTATAACGCCGACTGACTCACTGGCTTTGCCAAATAACCATCCACACGCAATCCCTCGGCCATTTTTATCATTTCACTCATATCATAAGCGGTCACCAAAATGACAGCAGGCATAAATTTTAACATCTCTAGCTGAAACATTTTACGAATTGTCTGAATACCATCCATATTAGGCATCTGCCAGTCCACAAACACGGCTTCGTAGGGGTCTTCATAATCAGCATTTTGTAACATATGTAAAGCATCTTCGCCAGATGATGCCGCATTGGTTCGAAATCCCATTGCTCCTAAATACTCCAGCATGATTTCTCTGGCAGCGCTGTTATCATCTACGATTAATATTTTCATGCTATGCACATCATTTGCAATCAATTTTTCTTTTAGCATTTCTTCCTCTTTAATTGTAAACCACGCAGTAAATAGAAATGTACTTCCTAAACCATACGTACTCTCTACCCATATCTTTCCATGCATCATTTCAACCAGTTTCTTGCAAATAGTCAGGCCTAACCCAGTTCCTCCAAACTGCCGCGTGGTAGAACTGTCTGACTGTGTAAATGCTTCAAATAATTTTTCTTGATTTTTAGCTGAAATTCCAATTCCAGTATCTCGAACAAAAAATTTTAAACAAATTCTATCTTCTTGCCTTTCTTCTTCCGTTATATCTATTTCTATTTTTCCATGCTCCGTGAATTTAACAGCATTACTTACTAAATTCGTAATAATCTGCCCCAGCCTTAATGAATCTCCCACTAAAGAACGTGGCGTACCTACAGGCAGGTGATATATAAATTCCAGTTGCTTTTCATATGCTTTCTGGACCAGAAGACCAATAGAATTTGTGACCACTGCATCTAAATCAAATGTCATCTGTTCCAGCTCCATTTTCCCAGACTCAATTTTAGAAAAGTCAAGAATATCATTAATAATTCCCAGTAATGAGGTTGCTGCCGTATGTATCTTATTCACATAATCGCGCTGCTTCATATCAAGCTCTGTTCTTAAGGCAAGATAAGACATTCCAATAATGGCATTCATTGGTGTCCTGATTTCATGGCTCATATTTGCTAGAAATTGTGATTTTGCTTCCGTGGCGGCATTTGCCTGTCTTAATGCAACTTTTAGTTCTCTCTCTTTTTGATTTAGTTCTGAAATATCTGTCATGACGCCTAAAAAACCACCCAAGGAACCATTAGACAAGTAAAATGGACTTATGCTATATAAAAATACTTTTGTAGATTTTTCATTGGCATCTTTATGCTTTATTTGTTTAATACTTGGCCTGTTATTTGTGATTGCATCTTCCTTCATTTGAACAAAATACTGATATCCTTGTTGATCCATCCATGGCGCATTTGACAGTTTTGTTCCTATAAAATGATTATTAACAATTCCATATATTTTTTTGTATTCATTATTTGCTCCTAAAACCATATCATTCACAGATGTATAAAAAATTGCAATAGGTATCGTATCTAATAACTGTGAGGTAAAGTAATTCTGGTTGCTAAGCTGATTTTTGATTATTTTTGCCTCTGAAATATTTTCTTTTATAGACACATAATTAGTGATTTCCTTCTTTTCATCGATGATTGGAAGGATGACTACTTTCTCTTCATACTCTTCTCCCATTTTATTGATATTAATAAATTCGCCCTCCCATTTCTGACCGCTTTTCAGATTATCCCATAATGCTTTATAGGTAATGGATGAGGTTTTCTCTGACTTTAATATCCGTGGATTTTTACCTTTTACCTCTTTCATCGAATATCCTGAGATTTCCGAAAAATATGGATTTACATACTCTATCTTTCCTTCCATATCGGTAATGATAATAGACAGTGGCGCCTGCTCAAGCACATTTGAATATAATTTTAATTGCTGGTTATGTTTTGTCTCGATTTCCAATAAATGATTTGTCACTGTAATCTGCTTTATATATAAACAGCAAACAAGATAAAATGCAATAAACAGAACAAATAACAGCACAGCCACTTTAAAACCAACAATACTAATCGTAAACAAAGGATAAAGTAAAAGATAAGCAGCATTTTTAAACTCACCTGCTTGTTCGCTATCCATCCCATTTTTCCTAGATGGAAACTGATAAGGATATTCTTTATAATAGATTCCACCTAATGCGAAAAGTAATATGCATATCTTATAACTAATATCAACAAATACATTTCCCTCGATGAAAGAATTGTTTAACGCTATGACCAAATCTGTAATTGCAATTCCCGCTGTCCCAAGCATAATCAATCGTTGTCCCAAAGTCATTGAGACTTGTTGGAAATGAAACCAGGCTATTAATAGTACTCCTAGTATTGAAAATGAAATGCACAAAAAAACTAATGAAATAATTGTTTTTATGTCGCCCTGCAATAGCCGTAACGTGTTTTCATTCATTATTATTCCGGCTTTTCCTTT
>Ga0209800_10003276_pt1 | contig 13035 bp, 11 predicted proteins | sample Higcelweek8metaG_FD_187174 | JGI IMG/M metagenome (GOLD analysis project Ga0209800, IMG submission 187174) | Freshwater pond sediment microbial communities from the University of Edinburgh, under environmental carbon perturbations - High... | ecosystem: Environmental > Aquatic > Freshwater >... | reverse complement strand
TGTTGACGCCCTTTGCCCCGGCCAGCCAGCAGTAGGCGTCGTGGGTGGCCAGGATGCGCTCGCCCCCGGCCATGACGCCGGGGATGTCCCAGTTGGGCGTTTCCAGCAGGCGCACCCCAAGGGTGACGCAGTACCCCAGCGCCAGCGCCAGGGCGAGCCGGCGCCAATCCGTGGCGAAGTCCGGGCGGTCGTCCAGAAACTCGGCCAGGCGCGCGTAGGGTGAGCGGGCGGGGGTCATGGCTTGCCGCCTGCGGCTGGTGCAGCGCTCATGGATGATTACTCCGGCTGGGGCGTGTCGCCCATGAAGTCGCCGAGGGTGCCCTGGTCCGAGAAGGCGAGGGACTCGCGGCCGCGGATGATTTCGCCGGAAATGGCATAGGGCGAGGACAGCACCGCGCCGGGCCGCAGGGTGATGGCGCCCTTGCCCCGCACCTGCATGGGCTCGCGCAGGGTGAAGCTGCGGATGCTCAGGGCCTTGTCGGCATACTCCAGGGCCAGCACCGCATCGCCCAGCCACAGGCCGCCGGGCAGTTGCAGGGCCTTGCCGCGCAGGTCGAGCAGACCCTTGTCGAGGGCGTTTTTGGCGGGGGTCAGGTGGCCCTCTGCGCGCACTTCCACGCTGCCCAGAATGTCGCGGCGGCCCAGGCAGGCCAGGTTGGCCGCGCCGCGCACGTCGAAAACACCGCTGTCCAGGTAGACCATGCGCAGCTCGCGTCCGCCCGTATCGGCCTTGAGCGAAAGGCGCGGGCTCATGCCCAGGCGCACCTCCAGCCATTGCAGCCGGGGCGAAATGGGCCAGTCGCGCGCGCCCGCCACCAGTCCGTTGATGCGGAAGCCCAACGGCGAGGCGCGGTCGATGCTCTGCCAGGTGATGTGCGCGCCGGTCTGCTCCGCTGCCAGCCGCGTGAGCGCGATGTTCCACAGAAAGTCCCAGGGCAGGTAGAGCACCAGCCCGGCGAGGAAGCCCAGAACCAGCCCCAGCAGGCCAGTCGCCCCAAGCCGGGGTGCGTGTGCGCGCGTGGTGTCCGTCATTTGCTGCCTCTAGCGTGCAAGGACCATGTCGAGGTCCATGCGGTCGTCTTGCCCGGGGGTAAGGCCCAAATGTGTCGAGACAGTGCCCAGCCCGGCCTCCACCTTGAGGTCGCGCAGCATTTCCACCAGTTCGCGCAGGGTAAGGCCCTGGGCGTGCAGCGAAAGGCTGCCGCCGGCGGCGGGCGTTGCGGCATCGGGCGCGAGCTGGATGCGCAGGCGCGTCTGGTCGATGCCGGCGGTTTTGGCGACCTGCTCTGCGGCCAGGATGGGCGGCTGGCCCTCGAACTGGCCCTTGCGGGCGCGCAGGTCCATGACCTCCGCAGCGAGGGGCGCCACGGTGACGTAGGTCTGCCCGGCTGCCTCGCCCGCTTTTTCCTCCGCGCGGGTCAGGGCCGCCAGGGTGGTCCACCCCGCCAGCAGCAGCAGGCTCCATACAAGGATGAGCGCGCGCCACAGGCGGCGCTGGGCCGCGGCTTCAAGGTGCGTCAGCCGCGCCACCAGCCGCCAGGGGCCGTTCCGCCAGCTCATTGGTCGTCCCCTTTGGGCGGGGCCGCCCGGTCGCGCACCTTGAACTCCAGCACAAAGCGCAGGGGCTGGCTCAGGGTGTCGGCGCTGCGCACGGAGAAGGTGAAGGTGGCCTCCGCCGCGAGTGCGGCCTGATAGCGTTGAAAATCGTCCGGGGTGGCGGCCACGCCCGAAACCACGCCGCTGGCCGTGGCCATGGAGACGGCGGTGATGCGGACGCCCTCGGGCGCGCGGCGCGAAAGCGCGGCCAAAAGCTCCACCATGTCCAGCCGCTGGGCCGACTGGGCCTTGATCTTGCCGAGCTCGAACTGCAGCCGGCCATAGGGCGAGCGGCCCGGATCACCGCCAAGGGCGCGCTGGTAAACCTCGTGCACCGCCTTTTCCAGGCGGGCGGTTCTGGCGTGCTCTTGCCACCAGCGCACGGCCTGCCCGGCCAGAAAAAGCGAACCGGCTATGGTTATGGCCAGCACAATGCGGCCATAACGGTGGTGTTCCGCCTCTGAAAGGCCGGCGGGGAAGTTGTCGGCGTTGTCGGCCATGCTTGTCCCGGTCATAAAATGTGGCGCGGGAGGAAACGCCTCCAGGCCCGCGCTGCGCACAGATAGCACGACGCGGGCCGGTGGTCCAGGCCGGGCAGGGCGCGCGCGGCAAGGGGAATGTGTCCCCGTGGGCGGGCTTGTGCCAACCGGGTAATGCTGGTACCCGGAATGACCTTTCCATAGGCCTCCTTGTCCTTTGGCATTCCTCGCTGGAGAAGGCATGAAACCGCCGCTGCGACCAAACCTGACCCGCCGCCTTGCCCTGGTGGTTTTGTTGGCCCTTGTGCCCGCCGTGGTCATTGCCGTGGCGCAGTACCGCGACCTGCACACAAGCCTTCGCAACGAGGGCATGCACCGGGTGAACCAATGGGTGGAGGTTCTGGCCGGAAAGGGGCGCGAGAACGTCCTCGGCGCGCGGGAGCTGCTCACCGGGCTGGCCCGCCTGCCGCAGATACGGGCCATGGACAAGGCCGCCGCCGTCCCCGTCCTGCGCGATGTCGTCCGCCAATCGCCCCTGTACAACGCCTGTACGCTGTACAACCTCTCGGGCGAGGTGGTGGCCACCTCCCAGTTGGAGCATTCCCCGTACACCGTGGCCGACCGGCCCTGGTTCCGCCAGGTTCTGCGCACCCTTTGCAGCACCAATGGCGAGCACGTGGTGGGGCGGCTGGTCCACGCGCCAACCATCCTGCTGGGCTGCCCGGTGCTGGACGGCCAGGGGCGGCTTGTCGGCGTGCTGAGCCTTATCTTCGACTACAAATGGTTCAATCATCTTGCGGACAGCATGGCCATGCCCCAGGGGGCGATAGGGGCCGTCATCGGCCCCAGGGGCGAGGTGCTCTCGCATTTTCCTCCCACCACGGACATGACGGCGGACCATGTTCAGGACGAGGAGGCCGTGCGGACCCTGACCCGCGAGCCGGGGCGCAGTGTGGAGGCCCTTGGCCAGGACGGCGTGCGCCGCATCTATGCCCAAAGCGCCTTCACCGGGGAGCCCGGCCGCGAATTGTACGTCCGGGTGGGCATACCCGTGGGCGAGGTGCTCGCCCCGGCCGAAAACAGCGCCCGCCGCAGCGCCGCGGGCCTTGCGCTGGCAGCGCTTTTGGGCCTGTTCGGGGCGGCGGTGTACGCCAACCGCGCCATTCTCGGCCCGGCCCGCGAGATACTGGAAGCCACGCGATGCCTGGGCCAGGGCGACCTTTCCCACCGCATCAACAGCAAGGCCGCGGGCGAGCTGGCGGAGCTGGCCAACGGCGTGGACAGCATGGCCGCCTCGCTGGAGATTTCCACCACGGCCCTGCGCCAGGCGGAGCAGAAGGTGCGGCTCATTCTGGAAAACTCCATCGAGGGCTACTTCGTGTCCTCCGTGGGGGGGCGCTTTCTGGAAGCCAACTCCTCCATGCTGCGCATGCTTGGCTACGGGAGCCTGGAGGAGCTTGAGTCCGGAATAACCGACATCAGCCGCCAGCTCTACGTGGAACCGAAGCTGAGGGAAAGCGTGCTGCGCGAACTGGAGCGCAACGGCCACGCAAGCAATATGGAGCTTGAGGCATACCGGCGCAACGGCACCACCTTCTGGCTTTCGCTCTCCGTGCTGGCCCTGCGCGACGACCGGGGAAACGTCACCAGCATGCAGGGCTTCGCCTCGGACATCACCGAGCGCAAGCGCGCCGAGATGGACCTGGCCCAGGCCAACGACCGCTTCCTGCGGGTGCTGGACAACCAGGCCGACGCCCTGTTCGTGGCCGACGCCGAGACGGACATCGTCCTCTACGCCAACCGCGCCGCCCTGGAGCGCGTTGGCGGCTCTCTGGTGGGCCGAAGCTGCTGGGCCGCCATGCACGGCGGGCTCTGCACCTGCCGGGACTGCCCGCGCGAGCGGCTTCTGACGGCGGAAGGCGAGCCCGCGGGCGTGTGCACCCATGAATTCAAGGAGCCGCTCACCGGGGGCTGGAGCCTGGTGCGCGTGCAGGCGCTGCGCTGGGTGGACGGCCGCATGGCGCGGCTTGAAAGCGTCACCGACATTACGGCCATAAAAGAGACCCAGGAGAATTTGCGCGTCACCAGCAGCCACCTGCAAGGCATCTTGGACAACGCCCCGCTGTTCCTGTCCATCCGCGACGATCAAGGCCGCTTCGTTGTCGCCAGCAGGCGCGTGGCGGAACTTGCGCCGGGGGGCGCTGAGGTTGTGGGGAAAACCGTTGGGGAAATCTACCCGCCCGCCCTGGCGTCTGAAATATTGGCGGAAGACAGGCGCGTGCTGGCGACGGGCCTGCCCCTCAGCAAGACCGTGGACCGTGCGTTGACAGACGCCAGGCAGGTGACGCTGCTGTTCAACATGTTCCCCCTGCGCGACTCGAAAGGCATGCCGGAGTCTGTCTGCACCATCGGGACGGACATCACCGAGCGCGTGCGCCTGGAGCGGGAGGTGTTCGCCGCCAAGGACGCGGCCGAGGCCGCCAATCAGGCCAAGAGCGAGTTCCTGGCCAAGATGAGCCACGAGATACGCACGCCGTTGAACGCCATTCTGGGCTTTTCCGAGCTGGTCGAGATGGCCTCCACGGGCGCCGAGCGCACCGAACTGCTGGACGCGTTGCGGCAGTCCGGGCAGACGCTCCTGGGGCTGCTGAACGAGTTGCTGGACCTTTCCCGCGTGGAGGCCGGGCATCTCGATATCGCCGCCGTGCCCTTTGATCTGCCGGGGTTGCTGCGAGAGCTGCTGGCGCACCCGCAGCACGAGGCCCGCAAACGCGGCCTGCGGCTGGACACGCGCATCGCCCCCGGCGTTCCCGGGGTTCTCGTGGGCGATCCGAAGCGCCTGCGCCAGATTCTGGCCAATCTGCTGGGCAATGCGCTCAAGTTCACCCACACGGGCGGCGTGAACGTGTCCGTTGAGCTGGCCGGGACCGAGCCCACCCCGGGGGCCGCCACGCTGCTGTTCACCGTGCGCGACACGGGCATCGGCATCCCCGCGGAGGTGCAGGGGCAGATCTTCGACAACTTCACCCAGGCCGACAGCTCCACCTCCCGCCGGTACGGGGGCTCCGGGCTGGGGCTGGCCATCTGCCGGCAGCTTACGCTGGGCATGGGCGGGGAGATATGGCTTTCCAGCGCGCCCGGGCAGGGCAGCAGCTTCCACGTGCGGCTGCCCTTTGCCCTGCCGGAGCAAGCGCCGCCAACCACAGCGGCCGCGCCCCTGGCCGAGGCGCTTTCCCCAACGCTTCCGGGCGCGGCGGCAAGGCCCGCCCGCGCACTCAACGTGCTTCTGGCCGAGGACACCCCGGCCAATGTCGTCATCGCCACAAGCTTTTTGGGGAAGCTGGGGCACCGCGTCAAGCACGCCGCAAACGGGCGCGAGGCCCTCAACCTGCTGGCGGCGGAGCGCTTCGACCTGGTGCTGATGGATGTGGAGATGCCGGGCATGGACGGCCTGACGGCGACGCGGCTGCTGCGTGCGGGCGAGGCAGGCGGGCTGAACCGCGCGGTGCGCGTGCTGGCCATGACGGCCCATGTGCTGGAAAGCTTCCGCGAGCAGTGCCGGGAGGTCGGCATGGACGGCTTTCTTGCCAAGCCGGTGAGCTTTGGCTCCCTGCGCGAAACCCTGGCCGGGCTGGACCTGCCCCCGGCGCCCGCCGATGAGGCTGTGGCAGAGCAGGCCGCAGGCTCCGCGTCCGGCGCGCGCGACTCGCTTGTGGATTTGGACAAGGCCCTGGGGATGCTTGGCGGCAACAAGGATTTGCTGGCCACGGTGGTGCGGCTGTTTCTGGACGACCTGCCCGGCAAGCGCCGCGCCCTGGCCGAGGCCCTGGCCCGTGGCGACGTGCCCGCGCTGCACCTAGCCGCGCACAGCCTGAAGGGCACCAGCGGCAGCCTGGGCGGCTCCGCCGTGAGCCGGGCCGCCCAGGAGCTGGAGGCCCTGGCCGCAAAGGGCGACACGCAGGCCCTGCCAAGCGCGGTGGCGGCCCTGGACGCCCTGCTTGAAAAATGCGGCGAGGCCCTGCGCAAGGCCATCGCCGCGGAAACCTCCGCCTAGGCCAGCGGCAGCCCCAGGGCCGGCGCGTTGATCTCCCCGGTGAAGGTGAGTTCCGCGGCGCCCTTGAGGAACACGCGGCCGCCTTCCAGGCTGGTGGTCAGCACCTCGCCTCCGGTGGTGGTGTTGGCTATCTCGTCCTCCGCCAGACCCAGCGCGGCCAGCACCACCTGCACGGCGGAAACGCCCGTGCCGCAGGCGTAGGTCTCGGCCTCCACGCCGCGCTCGTAGGTGCGCACCAGGGCGTGCCTGCGGTCGACGCGCTGCACGAAGTTCACATTGGTGCCCGCCGGCGCGAAGTGCTCGTGGAAGCGCACCGCGCGGCCCAGACCGGCCACGTCCACCTCGCCCACGTTGTCCACCGGGATCACCGCGTGGGGCACGCCGGTGTTGACGAAATGCACCACAGTGTCGCGGCCCTGCACGCTTATTGTGGTGTTCAGCACCAGGCCTTTGGGCTGGGTAAGCTGCACGCGCACAAGCCCGGCCGCCGCGTCCACGGCGATGGCGATGGGACCGGCGTCCGTTCCCAGCACGTGCCGCTCGGCCCCAAGGCCCAGGGCGTGGGCCAGCCTGCCCACGCAGCGGCTGGCGTTGCCGCACATCTCCGCGCGGGAGCCGTCTGCGTTGTAAAAATGCCAGACATAGTCCGCCGCGACGCCCGGCGCGGGCAGTTCGAGGAAGAACAGGCCGTCGGCCCCGACGCCGAAGGCGCGCGGGCAGATGCGCTTGGCCCACTCGGCCATGAGCTCCTTGGGCAGGCGCAGCACGCGGTTGTCGATGGCCACGAAGTCGTTGCCGCAGCCTTGCAGCTTGTAGAAGGGCACGCGTGCCCCGAACATGGTGCTCATTTTTGTCAGGCTCCCGTTGGGCGGATTTGGTCTACCCCAGTAGAAAGCATGGGGGGGCGGTTCGTCAAGGGCCAAACGCGGGCCACGCGCCGCAGCCTGCTGTGGGTGGGGCGGGCTGCGGGGCCTTACTCCGCGGCGCTCTGCCCGGCCGTGACCTCGAAGGCCGGGTGATGGTCCACCGTGCCTTCCGGTTCCGCTCCCGCAAGGGGCAGGCACAAGACGAATTCCTGCGGCACGCCGGGATAGCGCAGGCCGCAGGCCTGCCGGAAACCCAGGCGCGAGTAGAAGGCCAGGTCGCCCACCAGCACGCAGCCCCGGGCGCCAAGCTCCCGCAGGGCCGCCAGCCCGGCCAGCACCAGCGCCGAGCCGACCCCGCGCCGTTGCCGGGAGGGCAGCACGCCCAGGGGCCCAAGCAGATACCAGCCGAGGTCCTGCCCGCTGATGGCCGCCTTGGAAAAGGCGATGTGCCCGGCGAGCCCGTTGTCGACCGCGGCCACAAGCGAAAGGCTGAGCGCCCCGGACTCGCGCAGGGTCTCCACGATGAGGTGCTCGGTCTGCCTGCTGTACGGGTGGGTGGCAAAGGCGGCGATGTTGATGGCGCGGATGGCGGCGAAATCGTCCGGTGTTTCGGTGCGGATGGTCATGGCTTGTCCTCACGCGGTGGGTTTGTCCGTCCGGGTGCGCGCCTTGCGGCGATCAAGGTTGCGTTTTACCCCAGCCAATCGGCCAAGGTGGGCGGCGGGCGCAACATGCTGGGCATGGCCGGCCAGTGCGGCGGCTTGGAAAGGTCCACGCCCTTGGCGATGACCGAGACCGGGCGGTCGCAGGAGACGACGACCACGATGAGTTCCGGGTGGGAATGGGTGAACCGCAGGGCGGAATTGTAACGCGCCCCGCGCGCGCGGTCCTCGCCGGGGAAGCTCGGCCCGTCCATGAGGCAGGCGAAGCCGCAGAGCTGGTTGCGCGCGGCGGAAAGGTGCAGCGCGCCGTCCACTTTGGCCAGGCCCGCGGCAAGGGTCAGGCGTTCTTCGGTGTCCAGCGGCATGGGGGTCTCCAGCCCGTGCCCGGAGAGGGTCAACAGCGGGGTGTAGGGGTCGAGGATGAGCGCGCAGCCGTATTTCTGCTCCCCGGCGATGGAGACCAGCCGCGAGATGGTGGCGAAGAGGGTGCTGCGCTGCTCGCCGGAAAGCGGCCACTCCAGCAGGGTTTCCTCAAGGGTCACCAGGTTGGGCCTGCGGTTGGTGGACTGGAACGCCCCGTCGGAAAAGCTGCACACCGGGCTGCCGTCGAGAAAGAGCATGCCGTGGCGGCCGTTGAACAGGGCGCACAGGCTGCCGGCCGGCAGGTCGCCCAGGGCGATGCCGATGATGTGCTCGCCATCGGACACCAGCAGGCGCTTGGTGCGCTCCACGGCTTGCAGCATTTTGCGCACGTGCTTGCCGTGGTCCAGCCGGGGGCGCTCGGCCTTGGGCAGGCGGGCCAGGTAGTGCAGCCGCGACAGGCGCGAGGGCTCGACAAAGGCCAGGTGCCCGCGCGCCCAGGCGCCTTCCTCCGGGGTCTTGGAAATCTGGATGATGGCCGCCAGGATGTTGGCCACGCGCAGGCGCGTATCGGGTCCCAGGGCGCGGGCGCGCTCGTCCACGACGAAATCGTGCACGGCGTGGGGAGCCATTTCCTGCAAGGTGTTGGTCACGGAGTCCAGGGCGAGGATGTCCTCGGTGCAGATGCAGGTGGCCAACTGCCGCAGCGCAAGCTCCAGCCACCGGCGCGTTGGGCCGGGGGAGCACAGGTCCGGGTGCTGCTCGGTGAACCACATCTGGTAGGCCATGTTGCGCGCGCGGCCGCCCAGGCTCACCAACCCGGCCAGGCCCAGGCGCCGGGCGTGGTGCTGGTCGAAAAAATGCACCTGCTCCGGGCATGGCAGGCCGTCCTGCCATTCGTCCGTGTCCTGGAAATATTCCCGCAGGCGGGGCTCGTGCCCGCGCAGCAGGTTTTGCGGGTCCACCACGCGCAGGGGGGCGTTTTGGGTTTTGGCGTAGATGAGCGCCGCCCGCGAGGGGCCGGAGAAGTCGCAGAGCCCCTGGCGCAGCCCCTCCAGCACGGTGTGCAGGCTGAGCATGTGGTGACGGTCCAGGCTCATGTGGTCCTCATGGGGTGCCCCGCTTGTGACGTTATATGGCGCAACCCTATACGCACACGCCTGCTTAAGGCAATGAAAAAACCGATGCCGCATCAGCGCTTTCCCCTGCTGGGGCGGGGCTGGGGGGGTCAGCGCAGCAGGGGGCGGTCGCCGGGGGCGAAGCAGCGGCGGCGGATGATGAGCGTGAGGATGCTGCTGCCCAGCGCCGTGGCGCCGACGATCATGAGCATGACGACGATCTGGTAGCGGATGGCCAGGGTGGGGTCGCTGCCGCCCAGTATCTGGCCGGTCATCATGCCCGGCAGGGAAACCAGCCCCACGGCCATCATGGAGTTTATGGAGGGGATCATGCCCGCGCGCACGGCGGCGCGCACCTCGTCGGCGCTGGCCTCGGCCGCGTCGGCCCCGAGGCAGAGCTTCATCTCCACCACGGCGGCGCGCGCCCGCAGGTCCGAAAACAGCCTGTCCAGCGCCACAGCCACGGAGTTCATGGAATTTCCCAGCACCATGCCGCCGATGGGCAGAAAATATTGCGGTTTCCACCAGGGTTCGGCGTGGATGATGGCCCCGGTGACCGTGATGGTGACCAGCAGGTACACCGCGGCCATGCTGGCGTACATGGGCAGGGCGTAGGTTATGGCCTTTTCGGTGATGCGGCCGCGGGCCGTGTGGGCCGCCGCCGTGGCCATGATGAGAAACAGGCCCATGACCAGCCAGGGCGAATCCACCGCGAAGACCAGCCCCAGCACCCAGCCCATGAGGAAAAGCTGGGCGAAGGTGCGCACGGTGCCGATGAGGATGTCGCGTCCAAGATTCAGCTTGAGCGCCAGGGAGCAGCCCCCGGCCGCCAGGGCGAACACCAGCGCCAGGGCCAGCCGCCAGGGGGCGATGTCGATCACGCCCGCGTCCATGCGAGCCTCCCGTTTTCCAAATGGGCGCAAAGCGGCGCAACGCGCGCGGGGGCGAATTCCGCGTGGCTCACCAGCACCACCGTGCCGCCGCCGTCGAGGCAGAAGCTTTCGGCCGCGGCCAGCACCGCGCGGGCGCTCTCCGGGTCAAGGGCGCTGGTGGGTTCGTCGAGCAGCAGGGCCTCGGGCCGGGTGAGCAGCGCGCGGGCCAGGCACAAACGCTGGCGCTGGCCCACGGAAAGGGTGGCGGCCTCCTGGGTCAGCGGCGCGTCGCCCATGGCCAGGCTTTCCAGCAGGGCGGCAAGGGCCGTGTCGTCCGGGCGGGGCTCGTTGCCCGCAGCCTTGAAGCGGAAGGGGAGCAGCAGATTCTCGCGCAGGCTGCCCGCAATCACGGCGGGGGTTTGCTGCAGGTAGGCCACGGCGCGGCGCAGGCGCGCGGGCGGCAGGGCGGTTATGTCCTGGCCGGAGAGCCGCACCGCTCCCGCCTGGGGTTCCTCCAGCCGGCAAAACAGCCGCAAGAGCGTGCTCTTGCCCGCGCCGGAGGCTCCGGTCAAAAGCAGAAAGGCGCCGCGCGGCACGGCGAGGTCGGCGTTGTCGAGAATAAGGCGGCCCGCGCAGTGGGCGAAGCGCACGCCCTCAAGGGCGAGGTGGGCCGGGGCGTTTGGGGCGGACATGGCGCGGTCCGTCTATTTTTGCGAGTCCAGGAATTCGAGGAACTTCTTCACTTCCTCGTGGTCCGGGTTCAGGCGCTGGGCCTCCAGCAGGTGTTCGCGGCATTTTTCCCGGTCGCCCTTGTCGAAGTAGGCGCGGGCCACGTTGTAGTGCAGGTTCTCGTCCACATTGGTGAGGGAGAGCGCGCGCGTGTAATACTCGATGGACTGGTCCACCATGCGGCTTTTGCGCAGGGAGATGCCGAACTCGTTGAACAGGTGCTTGTGCTCCGGGGCGAAGGCCGCCTCCAGGCCCACCAGACGGCCCAGAATGTCTTGGGCTTTGGTGGTTTCGCCGCGCTCCACGTAGGTGAGCCCCAGGCCGAAGTTGGCACGCACGTTTTCCTCGTCCACGGCCAGGGCGTTTTCGTACTCGAACTGGGCGCTGTAGAGCGCGCCGCGCTGGCGGCTGGACTCCGCGCGGGAAACGCTCGCCGCGACCTCCTGCATCTTGGGGTACACGGTCTTGAGGTACATTTCCGGTTCGGGGTTGTACCTGTTCAAAAAGTCATCAAGGGGCACCATGGTGGTGGCGCCGGCCGGAACCATGTTCTTGTTCAGGGCCTGCACGCCCACTTGGTCGTCTTCGCCCTGGGCGCAATACCAGTACATTTTGCTGATTGTCTTGCGCTGGGTGGTGCCGGTGCCGACCTTTTCCACGGTTTGGGTGGAAAAGAGGCCCTTGATCTTTTTGCCGCCATCTGGCCGGTAGATCGCGGCGTGCGGTTCCTGTCCATGAGTCTCGGTCATGCTGTGCACCTGCTGGGTTCGGCTCCGTGGCGCGGCATTGCAACCATGCCCGAAAGCTACACGCTTCGCCGTTGCCTTGCAAGACCCCGCCCCCCGGTCGCTCAAACGCGCGCGCGCCAGTCGACAATTGTGCATACTTGCGTTACGGTCCACGCCACTTTGTCGGCGGGCCCGGGCCATTGGCCGGGGAGGCGGATTGCGCGTGCCGCGCTCCGGCTTGCCGCCGCACCGGCAGGTTCATTCAAGAGGTCAGAACGACACGGACAGCAGTGGGGGCAGCATGGATAAGAATGTGGGTGAGCGCATACGCGCATTTCGTGAAAAGCAGGAACTGAGCCTCGCCGACTTGGCCGGGCGCACCGGTTTGGACGAGAACTTTCTCTCCGCCGTGGAGACGGAGAACCTGTACCCCTCCCTTGGCCCGCTGCTCAAGATCGCGCGGGCGCTGGGCGTGCGTCTGGGCACCTTCCTCGACGACCATGTGAGCCGCGACCCGCTCATCGTGCGGCTGGGCGAGCGCAAGGAAGAATTCAGCATGCACCAGGCGGGAGACAAACCCGCCAGCCACAACTATTTTCCCCTGGGCAAGGGCAAGACCGACCGCCACATGGAGCCCTTCTTCATCGAAATGAACCCCGAGCCCGAGGAGGACAAGAAGCTCTCCGCCCACGAAGGCGAGGAATTCATCGTCGTGGTTTCGGGCCAGGTGCAGCTCGTCTACGGCCGGGAGACCTCCATCCTCGGCCCGGGCGACAGCCTCTATTACAACTCCGTGGTGCCCCACAACCTTTCCGCCGCAGGAGACACTCCGGCCAGCATCTACGCGGTGCTGTTCTTCCCGGAGTAGCCTATGCCGCGAGAGCAAGCCATCCGCGAGCTGACCCTGGGGCAGATCCTCGACGAGACCGTGGCCAAATGGCCCGAGCGCGACGCCGTGGTCTACGTGGACCGCGAGTTCCGCCTCACCTGGCGGCAGTTCTCAGACCTGGTGGACGACGTGGCCATGGGGCTTATGGCCCTGGGCGTGCAGAAGGGCGAGAAAGTGGGCCTCTGGGCCAACAACGTGCCCTACTGGGTCGTCTTCATGTTCGCCACGGCCAAGATAGGCGCCGTGCTCTTGACCGTGAACACCCACTACCGCAAGGCCGAGATAGAGTACCTGCTGAAGCAGAGCGACTGCGAGAACCTTGTGCTCATCGACGGCTTCCGCGACACGGACTACGTGGGCACCCTGTACGACCTGGCGCCGGAGCTCAAGACCCAGGAGCGCGGCCACCTGAAGGCCGAACGCTTCCCGTGCCTCAAGCGGCTCATCTTCCTCGGCGCGGAAAAGCACCGCGGCATGTACTCCATGAGCGAGGTGCAGTCGCTTAGTGTCATGACCGCGCCCGAGGACTACGAGGCGCGCCAGAAAAGCCTTTCACCGCACGACGTGGTGAACATGCAGTACACCAGCGGCACCACGGGCTTTCCCAAGGGCGTGCAGCTCACCCACAACAACATCGGCAACAACGGCTACTGGATAGGCGAGCACCAGGGCTTCACCGAAA
>Ga0209800_10003271_pt1 | contig 13065 bp, 12 predicted proteins | sample Higcelweek8metaG_FD_187174 | JGI IMG/M metagenome (GOLD analysis project Ga0209800, IMG submission 187174) | Freshwater pond sediment microbial communities from the University of Edinburgh, under environmental carbon perturbations - High... | ecosystem: Environmental > Aquatic > Freshwater >... | reverse complement strand
AAAAGGAAGAACCAGAATGGATGACCGAATGGCGTTTAGAAGCATTTCGTGCTTGGTTAGAAATGATTGAGCCAGAATGGGCAAATGTGCATTATGAAAAACCAGATTTTCAAGCGATTTCGTATTATTCGGCACCTAAAAAAGCGGATCCAAATAAAAAATTAGAAGATGTTGATCCTGAACTTTTGGCGATGTACAAAAAGTTAGGAATTTCGGTTGACGAACAAAAGAAAATGAATAATGTGGCTATTGATATCGTGGTGGATTCGGTTTCTGTAGCAACGACTTTCAAGAAAACATTAAACGAAAAAGGCATTATTTTCTGCTCGATTTCGGAAGCCATTAAAGAACATCCAGAATTGGTTCAAAAATATTTAGGAACAATCGTTCCACAGAAAGATAATTTCTATGCCGCTTTAAATTCGGCGGTTTTTTCTGACGGAAGTTTCTGTTACATTCCAAAAGGCGTTCGTTGTCCTATGGAATTATCAACCTATTTCCGAATCAATCAAGGAGGCACAGGTCAGTTTGAAAGAACTTTACTAATTGCCGATGAAGGAAGTTATGTTTCGTATTTGGAAGGTTGTACGGCTCCAAGTCGTGATGAAAACCAATTGCATGCAGCCGTTGTAGAATTAATTGCAATGGATGATGCCGAAATCAAATATTCAACCGTACAAAACTGGTATCCTGGAAACAAAGAAGGAAAAGGTGGTGTTTATAACTTCGTAACCAAAAGAGGATTGTGCGAGAAAAACGCTAAAATTTCATGGACACAAGTAGAAACGGGTTCTGCGGTAACATGGAAATATCCATCAGTTGTATTAAAAGGTGATAATTCAATTGGTGAATTTTACTCGATTGCCGTTACTAACAATTATCAGCAAGCCGATACGGGAACGAAGATGATTCACTTGGGTAAAAACTCAAAGTCAACCATTATTTCTAAAGGAATTTCTGCAGGAAAATCACAAAATAGTTACAGAGGATTAGTGCAAATAGGAGCAAGAGCCGAAAACGCACGTAATTTCTCGCAGTGTGATTCTCTTTTAATGGGAAATAATTGTGGCGCACACACCTTTCCGTATATTGAAAGTAAAAATGCTTCGGCAAAAATTGAACACGAAGCTACGACTTCAAAAATTGGAGAAGATCAAGTGTTCTATTGCAACCAACGTGGTATTCCAACTGAAAAAGCAATTGCCTTAATCGTAAATGGATTCAGCAAAGAAGTATTGAATAAGTTGCCAATGGAATTCGCAGTAGAAGCGCAGAAATTATTAGAAATTTCATTAGAAGGAAGTGTTGGATAAAACTTATATGAACTTATATGCCTTAAATGGTTTAAAATAAAAAATAAGATGTTAAGCATTAAAAATTTACACGCGTCTGTTGAAGACAAAGAAATATTAAAAGGAATCAACCTTGAAATTAAAGCAGGAGAAGTACATGCGATTATGGGACCAAATGGTGCCGGAAAATCAACTTTATCTTCTATCATTGCTGGAAACGAAAACTATGAAGTTTCTCAAGGAGAAATCTTTTTAGACGGTGAAGAAATTTCAGAATTAGCTCCAGAAGAAAGAGCTCATAAAGGCGTTTTCTTATCGTTTCAATATCCAGTTGAAATTCCTGGAGTTTCGGTCACTAATTTCATCAAAACAGCCATCAACGAAAGTAGAAAAGCCAACGGAAAAGAGGAAATGCCAGCGAACGAAATGCTGAAGTTAATTCGTGAAAAATCAGAATTATTGGAAATGGACAGAAAATTCTTGTCGCGTTCGTTAAACGAAGGTTTTTCAGGTGGTGAGAAGAAACGTAATGAAATCTTCCAAATGGCAATGTTAGAGCCAAAAATCGCAATTTTGGACGAAACCGATTCAGGTTTAGATATCGATGCGTTACGAATTGTTGCCAATGGTGTAAACAAATTGAAAAACGAAAATAACGCGGTATTAGTAATTACGCACTACCAACGTTTGTTAGACTATATCGTTCCAGATTTCGTTCACGTTTTAATGGACGGAAAAATCGTAAAAACGGGTGGAGCAGATTTAGCTTTAGAGCTTGAAGAAAAAGGATACGATTGGATTAAGAACGAGTTGGTTTAATTTGTTTCAAGTTTCAGGTTTCAAGTTTCGGGTTATTATAACCTCATTTATATACACGACAATTTAATTTTATATACGCCATGGCAACAATTACAAAGTTTGAAGATTTAGAAATCTGGCAAGAAGCTAGAAAATTAGCAAAAGAAGTTTTTATTCTTTCAAAAGAAACAGATTTAAAAACTGATTTTAGATTTAAAGAACAAATAAAAGCATCATCTGGTTCCGTAATGGATAATATTGCTGAAGGTTTTGAAAGAGATGGAAATTTGGAATTTCGCCAATTTTTATCTGTAGCAAAAGGTTCGGCAGGAGAAACCAGATCTCAAATTTATAGACTTTATGATTGCGAGTATATTTCGGAAGAACAGTTTAAAGATTTGAAGAATAAATATGAAAACTTAAGCGGTAAAATTAAAAATTTCATCACTTATTTAAACAAGAAAGATTTCAAAGGAAACAAGTTCCAATAACCTGAAACTTGAAACCTGAAACAAAATATTGGACAATGGAATTAAAAGATAAAATGATAGCTTCCTTCATGGCCTTTGAAGAAAAAATCAAAGACAATGAAGATTTACACGAAGTTCGAAATCACGCCATAAAAAATTTCGAAAATAAAGGTTTCCCAACTAAAAAAGAGGAAGCTTGGAAATACACGTCGTTAAATGCGATTTTGAAAAATGATTTTTCGGTTTTCCCAAAGAAAGAAAATGCGATTGAATTTAAAGACGTAAAAAAGTATTTCCTACACGAAATTGACACCTACAAAGTAGTTTTCATCGACGGAATTTTCAGTTCGTTTTTGTCTTCTACAACGCATGATGGTTTAGATGTTTGTTTGATGGCTTCGGCATTGTCAAAACCGAAATATAAAATGGTAATTGATACCTATTTCAATCAAATTGCAAGTAAAGAAGAGAGTTTGACTTCTCTAAATACCGCTTTTTCATTGGAAGGTGCGTATATCAATATTCCAAAAAGTAAAGTGGTTGAAAAGCCTATCGAAATCATCTATTTCTCAACCGGAAATGAAGCGGCTTTGATGGTACAACCTCGAAACTTAATCATCGTAGGTGAAAACGCTCACGTGCAAATCGTAGAACGTCATCAAAGTTTGAATAGTAATCCGGTTTTAACGAACTCGGTTACTGAAATTTTCGCTCAAAAACGTGCGATTGTAGATTATTATAAAGTTCAAAACGATGTGCAAACTGCGAATTTGATTGACAATACGTACATTGCGCAAAAGCAAGAGAGTAGAGTAGCAGTTCATACATTTTCGTTTGGCGGAAACATCACCAGAAACAACTTGAATTTCTATCACCAAGGAGAACGAATCGATTCTACGTTGAAAGGAATTACCATTATTGGAGATAAACAACACGTAGATCATTATACTTTGGTGCAACATGCAACGCCAAATTGCGAAAGTCACCAAAACTATAAAACGATTTTACACGATAGCTCAACAGGAGTTTTTAATGGAAAAATTTTCGTAGAAAAAGAAGCGCAAAAAACCGATGCATTCCAACAAAATAACAACATTTTAATTGGCGATAAAGCTACTATCAACGCAAAACCACAATTGGAAATTTTTGCCGATGATGTAAAATGTTCGCATGGTTGTACGATTGGACAATTAGATGAAAGCGCGATGTTCTATATGCAACAACGTGGAATTCCTAAAAAAGAAGCCAAAGCTTTGTTGATGTACGCTTTTACAAGCGAAGTAACCAACAGTGTAAAAATCCCAGAATTAAAAGCAAAAATTGCTCGTATTATCGCCGATAAATTAGGCGTAAATATGGGATTTGATTTGTAATATATAAGACCGCTTTATTGCGGTTTTGTTTTATATAAAATAAAAAATATCAATATGTTTGATGTTCAAAAAGTAAGAGCTGATTTTCCCATTTTATCGCAAAAAGTAAATGGCAAACCCTTGGTGTATTTTGATAACGGAGCTACTTCGCAAAAGCCACAAGTGGTAATTGATGCTATTTCCAAATATTACAGCGAAATCAATGCAAATATTCACCGCGGTGTGCATACGCTGAGTCAATTGGCTACGGATGCGTATGAAGTGTCAAGAAATACGATTCAAAATCACTTAAACGCAAAACATAATCACGAAATCATTTTTACTTCGGGCACTACGTTCGGAATTAACTTGGTGGCGAATGGTTTTGCAAGTTTGCTACAAGCAGGCGATGAGGTTATGGTTTCGGCTTTAGAACATCATAGCAACATTGTGCCTTGGCAATTTTTGTGTGAAAAAACAGGAGCAAAATTGGTGGTAATTCCAATGAATGAAAAAGGTGAATTAATCATTTCGGAATTTGATAAATTACTTTCCGAAAAAACGAAAATCGTAACGCTTAATCATATTTCAAATGCGTTAGGAACGGTTAACCCAATTGAATACATCATCAAAAAAGCACACGGAGTAGGAGCAGCGGTTTTAATTGACGGCGCTCAAGCTACACCGCATTTACGTCCAGATGTACAAGCCTTGGATTGTGATTTTTACGTGTTTTCAGGTCATAAAGTGTGTGGACCAACAGGTGTTGGAATTTTATACGGAAAAGAAGAATGGTTGCGAAAATTGCCACCGTATCAAGGCGGAGGTGAAATGATTGCTGAAGTAACCTTTGAAAAAACAACTTATGCCGATTTACCACATAAATTCGAAGCTGGAACACCAAACATTGAAGGCGGAATTGTTTTAGGAACCGCGATTGATTATATGAATGTAATTGGCTTTGATAACATCGCAGCTTACGAACAAGAATTATTAGATTACGGAACCAAAAGATTACAAGAAATTGATGGTTTAACAATTTACGGAACGAGTGAAAACAAAGCTTCAGTCATTTCGTTTAATATCGAAGGAATTCATCCGTATGATATTGGCACAATTATCGATAAGTTAGGTATAGCGGTTAGAACCGGTCATCATTGCGCCCAACCTATTATGAATTTTTTCAATATTCCCGGAACGATAAGAGCAAGTTTTGCTTTTTACAATACCAAGGAAGAAATTGATATCTTTGTAGAAGCGGTTAAAAAAGCGCAAATGATGTTATCTTAAAAATTTTAAGTCATGAAAGCAATTACATTTTTAGCAACTTTGATTATCACAATTACTGGGTGTAATTGTCAAAAAAACACTGTTCATTCTAATGGATTGACACAAGAAGGAATTTCAAATAATAACAAATCTGAAGCCGTGATGCAAAACAACATACCAGTAATAAAGTATCAAGCAATGGCTCGTAATATTTCGCTTAATGTTAAAGTTGAAAAGCAAGTATTATATGTATCACGTGTAAGAGATTTCAAAGATTATGATGAAAAAATAGAGGTTTCAGACACGGATTGGAAAGAAATTTCAACATTAGCAAGAGCGGTGGATTTAGCGAAAGTAAAAGATTTAAAATGGCCAACCGAAAAAAGATATTATGACGGAGCGGCTCATGCGAATATCACTTTTATTTCAGACGGAGTTGAATATCCAGCTAATGGATTTGATCATGGTTTTCCACCAGTTGAAATAGAAAAATTGGTAAACAAAATTTTGAAATTGACCGAAAAATAAAATGACAATTAAAGAAATACAAAACGAAATTGTAGACGAATTTTCCATGTTTGATGACTGGATGCAACGCTACGAATATATCATCGAATTAGGAAAAACACTTCCGTTAATTGATGAACAATACAAAATTGACGAAAACATCATCAAAGGTTGCCAATCAAAAGTTTGGGTTCATGGTGAAGAACAAGATGGAAAAATTGTTTTCACAGCAGATAGTGATGCGATTTTAACTAAAGGGATTATAGCAATTTTAATTCGTGCATTTTCCAATCAATCGCCAAAGGATATTTTAGATGCTAATACTGATTTTATTGACGAAATAGGATTAAAAGAACATTTATCACCAACAAGAGCAAACGGTTTGGTTTCAATGATAAAACAAATAAAAATGTATGCTTTAGCATTTCAATCGAAGCAATAAATAATTAAAAATATGGAAGAATTTAACGATACAATCAACTTAGGCGAAGATGTAGTAAAAGTTTTAAAAGGAATTTTTGACCCAGAGATTCCAGTAGATATTTACGAATTAGGTTTAATCTACGACGTAATGATTAACGAGGATAACGATGTGAAAATCTTAATGACCTTAACATCACCTAACTGCCCTGTTGCTGAAACTTTACCACAAGAAGTGGAGGAAAAAGTAAAATCTATTGATGCTGTAAAATCTTGTGAAGTAGAAATTACTTTTGATCCGCCTTGGAGCAAAGATTTAATGAGCGAAGAAGCAAAATTAGAATTAGGAATGTTGTAAAATTTGTTTAATGTTTCAAGTTTCAGATTGCTCAACTTGAAACTTGAAACTTGAAACTTCTCAAATGGACGAAATAATAAACAAAGTAGCACAAAGTTCTTTGATGGTATTTGATTTAGAAGATTACTATCCAGATAATCATGTGGTGGATTTAGATATTTCGCAATGGTTGTTGGAAGGATTCATTTTAAAAGAATCTGATTTTCGTGAACAATTAAAAAACAACGATTGGTCTCAATTTGAAGACAAATATGTTGCTTTGTATTGTTCAACAGATGCTATTTTACCAGCATGGTCATTTGCTTTAGTTTCGGTTTATTTAGCGCCTCATGCTTTAAAAGTAATTCACGGAAATAAAGAATTAGCAGTTATCGAATGGTATCAAGATATTTTGAACAAACTCGATTATACCGATTATTTTCAAAAACCAGTAATTTTGAAAGGTTGTTCTAAAAAACCGGTTCCAAATCAGGTTTATACTTTAGCGATTCAAAAACTAATGAAAGTTGCCAAAAGTGTTATGTTTGGAGAGGCTTGCTCCGCTGTTCCATTGTTTAAACAAAAATAAGTACCTTTGCGCCTTTAATTTTTAAAAATTTAAGGAATGAAAAAACTTTTTTTATTGATACTATTTGTTTCAACGTTTAGTATTGCTCAAGAAACTGCAATTGACACAACAAAACATTGGACCAGAAAAGGCGTTTTTACCTTTCTAGCTAATCAATCTTCTTTTAGTAATTGGCAAGCGGGTGGTCAAAATAACTTCGCTGGAAATGTTGGTTTTAATTATGATTTCAATTACAAAAATGGTGATTGGAATTGGGACAACAAATGGATTGTTTCTTACGGTTTAACCAAAATTAAAGGAGCTGATACTCAAAAAACCGATGATAGAATTGATTTAAATTCGTTATTAGGAAAAAAAGCTTCTGGTGAATGGTTTTATTCTGCCTTTTTTAATTTCAAAACACAAATGGATACCGGTTTGGATCCAGCAACTCAAACAGTTAAAATCTCTCATTTCTTTTCACCTGCCTTTTTTCAATTTGGACCAGGTATGTTATGGAAGAAAAGTGATAATTTAAAAGTAAATATTGCACCAGCAACTTCAAAATTAATTGTAGTTCACGATCATTTTACAGAATTTGGTTCGTCTTTTGGAGTAGAACAAGGAGAAACAACAAGATACGAATTAGGAGCTGCAATTAATGGTTATTATAAATTCAATATCATGGAAAATGTTTCGGTAGAAAACATCTTGAATTTTTATTCTAACTATTTAGAAGATCCGCAAAATGTTGATATTGATTACCAGTTGAACATTGTGATGAAAATCAACAAATACTTATCTACAAACTTTGCGTTTCAAACAATTTATGATGACAATGCATTTAGAGGCTTTCAAACCAAACAAATTATCGGTTTAGGCGTGAATTATGGTTTCTAATTCAAAATAGCTTAAATAAAACAAAAAGACCTCGATTGAGGTCTTTTTTTATTCATTTTCAACAGCATCTTTATAATCTGGATATAAAAATTTGTTGTATGGAAATCGGGTGATATGAATTTCTCTGACAGCTTCGTACACTTTTTCTCTAAACTCTTCAAAGTTGGCTTTTTCAGTTGCCGAAATAAACAAAGTGTTGTTTTCACCTAGTTTGCTCATCCAGGTTCTTTTCCAATCTTCCAAAGTGTAATGTTTAGTTGTCTTTTCAACACTCAAATCGCTTTCATCAAAATAAACGGATTTAAAAGCATCAATTTTATTAAAAACCATAATAGTTGGTTTATCGGCACTTTTAATATCTAATAAAATTTTATTTACTGAAGCAATATGATCTTCAAATTCAGGATGTGAAATATCCACCACATGAAGTAATAAATCGGCTTCTCTAACTTCATCTAACGTACTTTTAAACGATTCAACTAACTGAGTTGGTAGTTTTCTAATAAAACCAACCGTGTCGCTTAAAAGAAACGGCAAATTCTTGATTACTGTTTTACGAACAGTTGTATCAAGGGTTGCAAATAATTTGTTTTCAACAAACACGTCGCTTTTCCCAACAGCATTCATTAACGTTGATTTTCCAACATTCGTATAACCAACTAAAGCTACACGAACCATAGCGCCACGATTACTTCGCTGAGTAGCCATTTGTTTGTCGATAACTTTAATTTTATCTTTCAGTAATGATATTCTATCGCGTACAATACGACGGTCGGTTTCAATTTCAGTTTCACCAGGACCACGCATTCCAATTCCCCCTTTTTGACGTTCTAAGTGCGTCCACATTCCTGTTAAACGAGGTAGTAAATATTGGCATTGTGCTAATTCTACTTGCGTTCTTGCATATGAAGTTTCAGCGCGTTGTGCGAAGATATCTAAGATAAGATTGGTTCTATCTAATACTTTACAATCTAATTCTTTGGTAATATTTTTGGATTGTGATGGCGTTAATTCGTCATCAAAGATTACAGTTGTTATATTGTTGTCTTTGATGTAATATTTAATTTCTTCTAATTTACCAGTTCCAACAAATGTTTTCGGATTTGGTTTGTCCATTTTTTGTGAAAAACGTTTTACGACCGTTCCTCCAGCCGTAAAAGTCAAAAACTCCAATTCGTCAAGATATTCGTTTAGTTTCTCTTCACTTTGGTTTTGCGTTACAATTCCTACTACAATTGATTTTTCAAAGTCAATAACTTCTTTCTCTAACATAATCGTTCTTTAAGAATACAAAGGTACGAAATAGCAAGCATAAAAAAAGCGACTCAATTTGAGTCGCTTTTAAAATTTATCTTATAACTTATTGAAATAAAATATTATCTATTTGAGCACCAGGTCTAGTTTCTGCATTAGTAGTTGAAGTTGCAGCTACATCATACGCAAAAATGATATGTCCTTGACCAGACATTCCTGTAAAAGTATGAATACCAGAGTTTGTAAAGCCAGAAGCCCATCCTGTTCCTGTGTGATTAGAGAATGTAAAACTACTTGTAATTTCTACAAGACCAGCTGTAGGATTACTAGGATCAAAACTTGTAGAATAGTATACTTTCATTATTGGTGTTGAAGTCAAAGACATATAACCATATAATGATTTGAAAGAAACTTTTGTATGAGTATCAAAATCAAAAGGCATTACAAAGAAAATTTTTGTAGCTCCAGTGCTATTCCCTTTTCTTGCTTGTAAGTATTTATTTCCAGAAAAAGAACCTACAAACCAATCATTCGTGCCTTGAACTTTGATGTTAGAATAATTAGGAAAAACTGCAGTATTTGTTGCAAAAGATTCAAAATTTTCTATTGCTGGATTTAATCTTGGTTCTGTTAAATTAACATCATTAATAGTTCTAATCATAAATTGATAATCGCTATTAAATTTTGTAAGAACACCTCTGATTTTTCCATTTAATGAAGGAATTGTGTTACTTGCAAATACAGCATATTCACTAACTCTAACAATTATAGTATTACCATCAACATCTGTAATAGTATGATTAGTTGCACCACCAATACTGTTTACAGAAGGATCATAATATTTTTTACCCGAAGAAACATTAGAAAACTGAACTGCATCAAACTCTATTAAATGGTTTAAATAGATGTCATTTTTTGCATCTGCAATTGTTAGGTTTTTTACTATGTCGTTTTCATTAACATTTTCACAAGACCTTAAAATAACATCTTTGTACTCTACACCAGAAATTCTACCAACACCACCTTCATAAGAAGAACCAATAACTGTTGAACCATGTTGTTTGTTGTAAAATCTGTTTTTGTCTAATTTGATAGTTACTTTTCGTCCTGGTTCAAATTCTGTATACAAATTGTAATTATCAACTGGCATACTAAAGCCCTGTAATCCGTCTAATGACATCATTGAGATTGATTTGTAGAAGTTTCCTCCTTCATCACTTGATGTTACATAAGCTTCAATATAATCAACAAGAGTTTCACTTGTTGTGTATTGTGTAGCTGTCGCAGAAGAAACACCTGTTATATCGATAACTTCTTTTGTTTTTGCTATGGTTACGCAATCTTTTGATAAATCTGGTGTACCATAATCATCTCCATTAACACAACCTACTAAAGTTGCGAAAAGGGCAGTTGTTAATACTAATTTTAAATTTTTCATAGCTATTAATTTTTTGTGATCTTAATATTGTCTAATTGTAAAGTAGTTGTAACACCTGATTTACTTCCAGTATATTTGAAAGCAATTCTAACGTTGTCACTCTCGTAAGCACTTAAGTCAATGTTACCACTATTAACAAAAACATCATCAGTAGAAGGTGTTGTAAATGTTAAAGGAGTCCAAGTTGCTGTCGCAATTCCTCCAGTAGTTCCATCATAATCAGTTGAAATAAAAGCAGTCATTGGGTAGCCATTTGAAAATCTTGTCTTTGTTGTAAAAGAAAACATTTCACCTGTAGTAGCTGTTAAATCAATTGCAGGTGTAATCAACCAAGCCACATCATTTGTTCCAGCTGCAGAATAGAATGAAGAAAATTCCGAATAAATATTGCTCGAAAATGTTCTTGCATGCCATAGACGAGTTGATGTTTCATTATAATTTACCCATCCTTCTAAAGCGATTGGTACTTCAACAGATCCACTTCCTGTAGGAGCAGTTTCAAAACCTTCGTTAAACGCATAACTAAAAACAGTTGGAATGGCATAGTCATCGTCTCCAACACAACTTGTTAGTAGGCTTGATCCAAGCGATAACAAGAATAATGTTTTTAAAAATTTTATTTTCATAGTACTAATTTTTTAGAAGTTAATGTAAAAGTTAACAAAGAACGTTCTTCCATATCCATAAAAATATTTTGAACCAAAAGAAGGTGTTCCGTTAGCTTGATCTGCTTGTAAATCTGGGAAAGTTGCTTTTCTTGATTGTTCAAATCCACCTGTTTTATATGTTACATCAAAAACATTATTAACAGATGCAAAGAAACCAACAGTGTTACGGTTAGCTTTGCTAATTCTCCAAGATTTTCCTCCAGTTAAGTTTACTAAGGTAAAGTTATCAAATTTTTCTTGTTTTAAAATAGCTCTCACTGTTTCTGGTGTAGCACCAGAATAGTTGTCTCCTGTTGCACTATCAATAGTAAAATTATCTGTTCTTAAGATACTTGCAATATCAATGTAGCTGTTAGCTAAATAGTTTACGTTTGCACCAATCCACCAGAAATGTGGATCGCGATACTCTAAACCAAACGAAGCTGCTGTTTGAGGCATACCTGGTTGGTGGTAATCTTTGATATAAACAGTTCCAAAATCTGTTAGTGAATTATTTCCTGCAGCAGCTAATGCGTCATCGTTTGTTTTTAACTTAGCATTATCTGAATAGATATACTGACCGTAAGAGGCAGCAGCAGTTGCTTTAATAGTTGAAGTAATTTGGTATTCTAAACCAAGTTCTGCACCCATATTTTGTTTTTCAATTCCAGTAACAATTTCACTAACAAAAGTGTCTTCATCACCACCATCATCGCTTCCAATACCTTCTCCATAGAAGAATGAAATTTCAGTAGCATCTTGAATTTTAGTATAGAAACCTGTTAAACGTGCTTTGAATTTTGGTGCTCTTAAGATATAACTTGCATCAGCACTTGTAACACTTTCGCTTTGTAAATCTGGAGTAATTTCATTATTCATTCTAGCGTTTGAGAAAGAGTTTCTTAAACTTGGCGCTTTTGTTTGGTATAATCCATTGAAGTCTAAATAGTTTCTTCCGTTTAATTTGTAGGTTAAGCCCCCTTTGAATCCAAAGTTTTCAAACGTGATGCTTTCTCCTTTTCCAAAAGAATTATTAGCATAAATTCCATTTCTGTATATTCCTTCTCTTTGATATTCAGATCTTGAGAATGATTGTGCTAAATAAAAATCTACTTTATCATAAGAAAATTTGAATTGAGTAAATCCATCAAATGTTAAAGCGTGTAATAAATAATTATATCCATAACTATCTCCTTCACCAACTTGTCTATTTGGATTGTTTAAATCTGATTGAGCTGCATCACCTGTGTAAAAAGCATCAACATCTAAGAAATATTGACCTCCTAATAAATCTAAAAGGTTTTGATAGTTGTGAGAACGTAATTTTCTAAAATTTACTCCTGCATTCAATGTAATATTATCAGATAAACTCGAATTGATAATTGAATTAGCATTTAATAAATTATCATCTGTTCTGTCTTCATATAAAACATAAGCACTTCTTCCCGCATTTGCGCTTGTTGTATTTGCAAAATACATTGCATCCCAATTAATTTGAGAATGTGTTCTGAAATAATTTCCTGCGTTTTGTGCATCTAAATTTTGATATTGAGGAGTTACTCCATCTTCTTCAAATAATTGATTCCCATCTACGTCATATACAAAATCATTCCATAATTCAGGTTGGTTTGCATAATAACTTGGTAAATTTCTGTAGTATGTTGGGTCTGGGTTATTAGCTAATTGGTAATCCAATCTTGAATTCCCTATAGAACCTGTTTGAAAAGCAACATTTGTATTTAATGTAGTTTTTTCTGATAACCTCCAATAGTGTGATAACATTACTAACGGTTCTTCAACATCTTTATCTCTT
>Ga0209800_10003268_pt1 | contig 13070 bp, 11 predicted proteins | sample Higcelweek8metaG_FD_187174 | JGI IMG/M metagenome (GOLD analysis project Ga0209800, IMG submission 187174) | Freshwater pond sediment microbial communities from the University of Edinburgh, under environmental carbon perturbations - High... | ecosystem: Environmental > Aquatic > Freshwater >... | reverse complement strand
GGCACAGTTGGCGAAGCACCTGCCGGAAAACCTGCCCCACGACCACGGCCACTGCCCCCTGTGCGGCAGCCTGCCCTACATCACCCTGCTGCGCGAGAAAGAAGGCCAGCGCTTCGGCGTGTGCTCCTTCTGCGGGTTCGAGCACCGCCTGCGCCGCATTGGCTGCCCCGCCTGCGACGAGGACGACCAAAGCAAGCTGAAGCTCTTCCGCGTGGCCGAATATCCCGGTGTGCGCGTGGATGTCTGCGGCACCTGCAACATGTACATCAAGACGCTGGACTTCCGCGAAATGGACAAGAAATACATGCCGCCCCTGGACGACATGGCGACCGTGGCCCTGGACGTTTTGGCGCAGCAGCAGGGCTACAGGCGCCCCACCCTTTCGGCTTGGGGATTCTAGCCCCCACGCGCCCCTTTCCAACGCGCCCGCTCTGTCGTACCAGTCGTCCATGGAGCAGACGGCAGAGCGGCGCATCGCCCACATCGACATGGACGCGTTCTTCGCCTCCGTGGAGCAGCTTGACCACCCGGAGTGGCGCGGCAGGCCGCTTGCCGTGGGCGATGGTCCCCGCTCGGTGGTCTCCGCCGCCAGCTACGAGATACGCGCCTTCGGCGTCCACTCGGCCATGCCGGTGCAGCAGGCCAAAAAACTCTGCCCTCATGGGCTGTTCGTGCCGGTGCGCATGTGGCGCTACAAGGAATTTTCCCGCCGGGTCATGGCCGTGCTCCAGCGCTTCTCCCCCCTGGTGGAGCAGGCCAGCGTGGACGAGGCCTACCTCGACGCCACCGGCCTGGAGCGGCTCTTCGGCCCGCCGGAAGAGTTCGCCCTGACCCTGCGCGCCGCGGTCAAAGCGGAGACCGGCCTCACCTGCTCGGTGGGCGTTGCGCCGGTGCGCTTCCTGGCCAAGATCGCCTCGGACTTCCACAAGCCCGACGGCCAGACCATCATCGCGCCCGGGGACGTGCGCGCCTTCCTCGACGCCCTGCCCGTGCAAAAGATTCCCGGCGTTGGCGGCAAAACGCTTGAAGCACTGCACAAGCTCGGCGTGCGCCTCGCGGGCGACGTGCTGCGCCACCCGGCGGAGTTCTGGGGCCGGCGCCTGGGCGAGCGCGGCCTGTGGCTGTATGAGCTGGCCCAGGGCAAGGACGACCGCCCGGTGACGCCCTTCACCCCGCCCAAATCATCCAGCGCGGAGAACACCTTCGAAAAGGACACCCACGACCCCGCCGTGCTGCGGCGCTGGCTGCTTTTGCAAAGCGAGCGCGTGGGCGCGGACCTGCGCGCACAGGGAGTGCGCGGCCGCACCGTCACCCTCAAGGCCAAGTTCGCGGACTTCACCCAGGTGACGCGCTCGCGCACCTTGCCGGAAGGCGTCTGCGACACCCGGAGCATCTTCGACACCGCCCTGGCCCTCTTGGCCGAGCTGAACCCGAAAAAGGACCTCCGGCTCATCGGCGTGGGGGTGAGCCAGTTCGGCGAGCGGCCCCGGCAGTTTTCCCTTATGGAGCCACAGCCCGAGACAAGGCCCAAGGGCGCGCTGGACCAGGCGCTGGACGCCGTGCGCGGGCGCTTCGGCAAAGGGGCCATCGTGCGCGGGGACCTGCTCCATTTCGACGACTAGCCCCACCCAAAAAAGAAGGCCGGGCGCAGGCTCTTTCCCCGCACCCGGCCCCAATGCCGTATCAGAATATCGGGGCTCTCCCCCCTGAAATCACGCCGCTACAGGTCCGTTTTCTCCGCCGTCAGGCCGGACTTTTCCAGCACGCGGAACACAAGCGAAAGCGCCATGCCCACAACGGTCGCCAGCGCCATGCCCTTGAGCTGCACCGTGCCGATCTTGACCGCAGCGCCGCTGATGCCGACGATGAGCGTGATGGCCGTGAGCGACAGATTCACCGGCTTGGAGTAGTCGACCTTGGCCTCCACCAGCATGCGGATGCCAGAGGCGGCGATGACGCCGAAGAGCAGGATGCACACGCCGCCCATGACCGGCGCGGGAATGGACTGGATGAACGCCGAGAGCTTGCCCACAAAAGCCAGACAGATGGAGATGACCGCCGCCCCGCCGATGACCCACACGGAGTACACGCGGGTGATGGCCATGACGCCGATGTTCTCGCCGTAGGTGGTGGTGGGCACGCTGCCCATGAAGCCGGAAAGCATGGTGGAAACGCCGTCGCCCATAAGCGAGCGGTGCAGACCTGGGTCACGGGTCAGGTCGCGCCCTACGATGTTGCCGGTGACCACAAGGTGGCCGATGTGTTCGCTTATGACCACCAGCGCCGCCGGTATGATGATGATGATGGCGTCGAGGCTGAACACGGGCGTGTACATGGTGGGCATGGCCAGCACCGGGGCCGCGGCCACCGCGCCGTAGTTCACCACGCCCATGGCGATGGCCGTGGCGTAGCCCACAAGAATGCCTATCAAAACCGGGATGATGGCCATGAAGCCCCGGAACACCACCGACCCGAAGGCTATGGTCAAAAGCGTGACCATGGAGATGATGATGGCGTTCATGTCGTAGGCGCCGGTCTTTGCGTCGGGCATGATGCCCGCCATGCCCGTGGCCACGCCCGCAAGCTCCAGGCCGATGAGCGCCACGATGGCGCCCATGGTGGCAGGCGGCAGCACGAAGCTTATCCAGCCCGGGCCGAAGCGCCAGATGATGAGCGCCACGGCAACGAACACCAGACCCGAGGCGATGAACCCGCCGAGCGCCATGGGGTAGTTTGCGCCCCAGAAAGCCTTGTCCGCGCCGAGCACGACAAACACCGGGGAAAGGAACGCAAAGCTGGAGCCGAGGAAGGCCGGGGCCTTGCCCTTGCACAGCACCAGGTAGATGAGGGTGCCGATGCCGTTCATCAGCAGCACGATGGCCGGATCGATCTTGAACAGGGTGGGCACCAGCACCGAGGCCCCGAACATGGCGAACAGGTGCTGAAGGCTAAGGGGAATGCCCTGAAGAAACGGCACTTTTTCCTCGACCTGGATGGTTTTTCTGCTCATATGGCGTCTCCCTCATTATGGTTCTCGAACCGCGCTTCCGGTTCCGTTGACCTGGCCGGGCCTGCGACTGGCTTGCGGCCGAAAAAATGGGGGCTTTCGCCCCCTGCCAATTATTTTGTGCCGAAGATCTTATCGCCCGCGTCGCCCAGGCCGGGCAGAATGTAGCCTTTCTCGTTCAGGCGTTCGTCCACTGCGGCGCAGTAGATGTCCACGTCCGGGTACTTCTCGGTAATGCGCTTTATTCCCTCGGGCGCGGCCACAAGGAACAGGCCGCGTATCTGGGTGCAGCCCGCGTTCTTCAAAAGCTCGATGGTGGCGTCGAGTGTGCCGCCGGTTGCCAGCATGGGGTCCAGGATGATGGCCATGCGCGCCTTGATGTCGCTGGCGAGCTTCACATAATACTTCACGGGCTTGAGCGTGTCTTCGTTGCGGTAAAAGCCCACCACGCTGACCTTGGCGCCGGGCACCATGTCGAGCACGCCGTCCATCATGCCGAGCCCTGCGCGCAAAATGGGCACCACGGTGATCTTCTTGCCCTTGATGCGTTCGATCTCGACCTCTCCGGCCCAGCCGCGGATGGTCCTCTTCTCGGTCTCCAGGTCCTTGGTGGCCTCATAGGTCAGCAGCCGGGCGAGTTCCTTGGTCACATCGCGGAACAGGCTGGTGGTGATGTCGTGTTTGCGCAAAAGGCCGAGCTTGTGCTTGACAAGCGGATGCTGGGCCACGTGGACGGCCATGGTGTCTCCTTGGGGTTGCGGTGGGCGTGAAAAATCCCCTTCTTCTAAAAAGGCCCGGCTGTGAGGTCAAGGGTTTATCGCCTCGGCCCGGCCCCACCGGCTTCATAATCTTCACTGCGCCGTCACACTGCCGACACCAAGACACGAAGGAACCCGCATAGGTTCGCCTTCAGCGGGCGGCCGTTTCGGCCTCCGCAAACCCGCAAGCAAGGGGAGGCGCACATGCCTGAACCAAGACCCCGCAGCGACCAGCCCTTCCGGTTCACACCGGCCACAGACTCCGCCTTCAAGAACGCCCTGCTCTGCGCACTGCGCAAACCACTTACCAAGATGCTCCGCTTCGACACGCTGAACACCATGTATGCCCGCGCGCAAAGCCCCGCTTCCGAGCCGGGCATGGCCTCCGGCGAGGATATTCTTGCGCGCGCCAACGGCTTTGTGCAGCGCGCCCTTGCAGAACTGCGCGTGGGCGCGGACATCCCCGAGGCCGACCTGAAGAACGTGCCGCAAAGCGGCCCGCTGGTGGTGGTGTCGAACCATCCCTTCGGCGTGGTGGAGGGGCTGGTGCTGGCCAAGCTGCTCATGGCCATACGCCCGGACGTGAAGATCCTGGCCAACCATCTGCTTTCGGCCATACCGGAGATGCGGCCCCTGCTCATCGAGATCGACGCCTTCGGCGGGAGCGCGGCCAAGACGCGCAACATGGCGGGCCTGCGCGCCGCGCTTTCCTGGCTGAAAAAAGGCGGGGCCGTGGTGGCCTTTCCGGCGGGCGAGGTCTCCAGCCTGGCAATCAAAAAGCGCATGGTGGCCGACCCGCCCTGGCAACGCGGCGTGGCCGCCCTGGTCCGCCGCGCGGGCGCCCCGGTTTTGCCCGTGTTTTTCCAGGGGCACAACGGCGCGCTGTTCCAGGCCGCCGGGCTGATGCACCCGCGCCTGCGCACGCTGCTGCTCCCCCGGGAAAACCTGTGCCAGTGCGGGCACAAGCTGCGGCTTTCCATGGGCGCGCCGATTCCCCCGGAGAAGCTCGCCGCCCTGGCCTCGGACGAGGAAGTCACGGCGTACATGCGTTTCCGCTGCCATTTGCTGCGCAACCGCGTTGCGAAGGAAGCCAAAGGCTGGGTGGCCGCGCGTTTGGCCGCGCGCAAAAACCCGCGCGTGGAAAAAGCCCTGGCCCCGCCCCGCCCACAAGAGCTGCGCCTGCGCGAACTGGCCGCCCTGCGCCCGGAGCAGATACTGATCGAAAGCGCGCCCTTCATGGTGTTCGAGGCCACAGCGGGCGAGATTCCCGCCATATTGCACGAGGTGGCGCGCCTGCGCGAAAGCACCTTCCGCAGCGTGGGCGAGGGCACGGGCGAGTCGCTTGATACCGACGCCTACGACGCCCGCTACCGGCACCTCATCCTGTGGAACGTGAAGGACCAGGAACTGGCCGGGGCATACCGCTTCGCCGGAACGGACGAAATCATTTCCGAGTATGGCGCGGCCGGGCTCTATACCGCCGGCCAGTTCCGCATCAAAGACACCTTCTGGAACCGGCTGGGGCCGGCGCTGGAGCTGGGGCGCTCCTTCGTGCGGCCGCGCTACCAGAAGTCCTACCAGCCTCTGCTGCTCATGTGGAAGGGGCTGGCGGAGTATGTCTCGCGCAACCCGCGCTACCGCGTGCTCTTCGGCTGCGTCAGCATCTCCGGCGACTACAGCGTGCTCGCCCGGGAGCTGATGATGCAGTTCCTCAAGCGGCACAGCTTCGACGCCGGGCTGGCCCGGCTGGTAAAGCCCACCCGCCCCCCGCGTGAGCGCCAGCTCGCCCGGCTGGACATCTGCGTGCCCGACACCGTGTTCCGCGACCCCGGCGACCTGAACGACCTGGTGGCCGAGCTGGAGCAGGGCCGGGGCATCCCCGTGCTGCTGCGGCAATACCTCAAGCTTGGCGGGCGCATAGCCGCCTTCAATCTGGACCCGGACTTCGGCGACTGCCTGGACGGGCTCATCTGCGTGGATCTTGCGCTGACGGAGGAACGAACCCTGGCCCGGTTCATGGGCCAGGAGAACGCGCGCCGGTTCCTGGCCCGGCATGTGGCGGCGCGGCTGGTCTCGCCCCGCGCGGCCTAACCCCGCTTCTTCGGCAGACCTTCACCCCTTTGTGACACTGCCGTAACACTTGATCATGCATCTTCAGCTAGTTGGAAGGTGCAGACACACTCTGAAGGAGTACCGAATGGCAAGCGACGACATGAAGATCGAGATCATTCTCCAGGCCGACGAGGTGGCGATGCTGCTCAAGGCCCTGGCCACCGGCTTTCGCCACGCCATAGAACCCGAAGCGCTCAGAGCCTTTGCGCCGCACCTGGAGTCTTGCTCCAAGCTGGAGTTCTCCATCAAGCAGATGGGCGGCATGGCGGAAATGAAGCTCAAGGCCAAAGGCGTGGTTTTGCCCGGCTCCCCCGGCGCCGAGAGCGTCCTCGGCCCCACGGGCGGCTCCTACAAGTCCATCAAGAAGCGCATGAAGACCAGCTTCAAGTTCCTGCAGCACAGCGTCCATGCCCTCACCCTGCCCCCGGCCGAAATCGTGGAGGCCTTTCTCAAGGACTCCCTTGCCATGTGCGCCCACCCGGACCGCGGCCCGGCCGACTACAGCCAGTACCTGGACATTCTGAACACCTTCAAGGCCGCATACGACAACGGCGACCGCGCCGCCCTGGCCAACGCCATGGAGGCCCTGACCGCCTCCAAGAAGTCCTGCCACGCCGTGGCCAAATAGGGTGCCCGAACATACCCCATGAAGCAGCACAAACACACATCCCAGGCCGATGCGCCCGATAACGGGAACCTGGCCGAGACCCCCACGGAAGAGGACGAGCGTGCTTTCTTCGCTATCACCGCAACCGCGCTGACACCCGAGGAGGAACTGCGCATAAGAACCCCCGCCGAGGTGCTGCCCCGGCAGGAGCGCGTGCTGGCCCTGCACTGGCACCCGGAATTCGTGCCCATGGCGCTCATCAGGCAGCGCATAGAGGCCACGTTCCCGGCCTGCGCCCAAAGCCTCATCATCCCCACCCAGCACAACGAGATCACCTCGTACGGCGAGTTCGCCGGGGTGGAGGTGGACTGCTACTCCAGCGGATTCAACCAGAAGGTGCAGTTGCTCGTCCACTTTCGTGCCGACCGCCTGGAACGGGCCGGGGTGCTTGCCTCCATGCTGGCCCACACCGCCCGCTACCGCTCAAGCCAGCTCTTCGAGTTCTTGCAGGTGCTCTCCGGCAAGGACGAGGCCCGCCTTTCCGCCGTGGCGGCGGACACCGGCGCCGCAGAGGAAACGATCCGCTTCGCGCGGCTGCACGCGCTGAAGCTGCAAACCCTGCTGGACCGCCACGCGGGCGCGGTGCCGCTGGAAACCCTCAAGAACAAGCTGGTGCGCGGCTTTCTGGACGCCCAGCGCCCGCGCTACGGCGACCGCATGGTCACCCGCGTGCAGGCCTTCGCCCAGGCGGTCAAACTGCGCGTCAAGGCGCACTTCCCCATGCAGTATTTCTACCGCGCCTCAGAGGTCATCGAGGAGGCGCGCGGGTTCGGGGCGGGCATCGTCATCCCCCACCCGGAACAGTTCTGGCCCATTCTTTTGGCCGACTACGACGTGGACGGCTGCGAGGTGTGGAACCCGCAGTCCCAGCGCTACACCGAATTTTTGATCGACACCCTGGCGCGCAAGAACCGCAAGGGCTGGACCGAGCGCCGGCAGCTGGTCTTCATGGGCGACGACACCCACATGAGCGAAAAGCTCCGCAACCCGGACCAGGCCTCGGACAAGGTCCTGCGCGAAATAGGCGTGCAGCCCGCCTGGGAGGACATCGGCATCCGCAAGCGCCTGCTGGCCTCCGGCATGGACAGGGCCTGCGTCATAAACGAATACACGGCGCGCCTTTCCGCTTAGGCCGCCACAAACAAAGGGAGCACCGCCATGTCGAACGACGGCAAGTTCGAATTTGATTCCGTACAGGACGAAAAAAGCATCCAGGCCTTTCTGGCCGCCTTGACCGATGGCTTCGGCAAGGGCCGCGTGGTGCTCAGAAGCGATTCGGAGGAGATAACCCTCAATCCCGGCGCGCTGGTAAGCTTTTCCGTAAAGGCCAAGCGTAAGGACGGCGAGAGCAAGATGACCATCAAGATCTCCTGGAAGGACGCCCGCAGCGCCATCGCCGCGGGAGAGCGCACCCTCCAGGTGGAAGCGTAGGGGCCCGGGGATGATAACCTTCGAGGGCCTGGAGGAGAACCTCACCTTCATGGTGGCCGAGGTGGAGCGCCAGGTGCGCGCCACCCTGAACTTCCTCGACCAGCCCAGCCACAGCCTCTACGATCATATCGTCGGCCGCGACGACTACATCGACAACCTCAAGACCGTCATTGAGAACAAGTGCTACGGCCACTTCCACGAAACCGAGGCCGGGCGCGCGCTGGACAAGACCACCGCCAATCGCGTGCGCGCCATTCAGGTCATCTGCGTGAACCTGGAGCGCGTGGCCGACTACTGCGTCAACGTGGTGCAGCAGACCAACTACCTGACAGACCATGCCTTCCTGTCCAGCTACGCCTACCGCGAAATGTTCACGGAGATCGAGACCTGCATTTCACGGGTGCTGCCCGCCTTCCAGCAGGCCGACATCTCCGGCGCACTCGCCGTGTGCCGGGCGGAGTACGGCCTGGACCGCATGTACAAGGTGGGCTTCGACCGCATAATGGGCGAGCTGCGCACCGGCAAGAACGTGCAGAACCTCATCACGGTGCTGTTCATCTTCCGCTACCTGGAGCGCATAGGCGATTCGCTCCTGAACGTGGGCGAGGCGCTCATCTTCTCCATCCTGGGCGAGCGCATCAAGATCGAGCAGTTCGAGGCCCTGCAGCAAACCCTCACCAAGACCGGCTTCTCCGGCGGGCTCACCAGCGTGGACTTCAAGGCCATCTGGGGCACGCGCAGCGGCTGCCGCATCGGCAAGGTGGACTCCCGCCGGGAGGGCGCGCAAGCCGGCGTCGATCCGCTGGGCAGCATCTACAAGGAAGGCGCGCGCGCAAAAATCCTGGCCGAAAAGGCCGGGCTGGAGCTTTGGGCCGAAACCTACCCGGGGCTGGTGGCGGGGGTGTTCGGCTTCCACGAGGAAGGCGACAAGGCCTCGCTGCTGGTGGAGTTTCTGCCCGGCTGCAACCTGGACGAGGTGCTGCTCACCGCGGGCGAGGACGTGCTCAAAAACGCCGTGTTCATCATGACCCAGACCGTGCAGGACATTTGGGAAACCACACGCAAGAGCGAGCCGGTGCCCGCCGCGTTCATCGCCCAAGTGGACTCCCGCCTGGAGGCTGTGTTGCAAATCCACCCCGGCTTCAACCGGCCGGAGAAAATCATCTGCGGAACCAAGGCCCCGGCCACGACGGCTCTGCTGGCCACCTGCGCCGCCATCGAAAAGGAGCTTGCCGCCCCGTTCAGCGTGCTCATCCATGGCGACTTCAACGTGAACAACCTGGTGTACAACCACCAGACCCAGCGCATGCACTACCTGGACGTGCACCGCTCGCGCCAGCAGGACTACGTGCAGGACGTGAGCGTGTTCCTGATTTCCAACTACCGCATGCCCGTGTTCGAGTCGCACCTGCGCGAGCGCATCCACTGGATCATGTCGGAATTCCTCTCCTTCGCACGGAACTTTGCCGCGCAGAACGCGGACGCCACCTTCGAGGCGCGCATGGCGCTGGCCCTGGCGCGTTCGCTGTTCACCTCCACGCGGTTTGAACTCAACCCGGCCTTTTCGCGCGGCATGTGCCAGCGGGCGCACTATCTGATGGAGCGCGTGGCCGAACACCGGGGACGCCCCTGGCAGGACTTTGTCTTGCCGGAGCAGGTGCTCTTCTGCTGATGGGATGCACGAAATGACAACGACACATGCAAGCAAAACGCCCCGCCTGGGCGTGGTGGGCGTGCGCGGGGGCTGGTCCTCCGAGCTGTTGGCCCTGCGCGCGGCAGAGGCCTGCGGGGGCGAGCCCCTGCTCATTGAGCTGGACCGCCTGAGCCTGGACCTTTCCACCGGCCGGGCCATGTATGAGGGCCTGGACATCTCGCAGTGCGAGGGCCTGCTTTTGAAGAAGCTGGGACCGGAGTATTCGCCGGGTTTGCTGGACCGCCTGGAGATGCTGCGCTTTCTGGAAGGCCGCGGCGTGGCCATGTTCTCGCGCCCGGGCGCGGTAATGGCCCTGCTCGACAGGCTTTCCTGCACCACCACCATGGCCCTTGGCGGCGTGCCCATGCCGCCCACCACAGTCACCGAGGACCTGGACGCGGCGGTTGAGGCCGTCAGGGGCTATGGCGAGGCCATTGTGAAGCCGCTGTTCTCCACCAAGGCGCGCGGCATGCGCATTGTGAAGCCCGGACCGGAGCTGCGCCTGGAGCTCAAGCAGTACAAGCGCGAGCACGGCTTCTTCTACATCCAGAAAACCATCGCCCTGGGCGACAAGGACCTTGGCGTGGTGTTCCTGGGGGGCGAGTACCTGACAACCTACGCCCGCTGCCGCAAGCCCGGCGAGTGGAACACCACCACGGCCTCCGGCGGGCGCTACGCCCCCTTCGACCCGCCCCGGGAGATAATCGACCTGGCCTGGCGCGCCCAGGACCTCTTCAAGCTCGACTTCACCTGCGTGGACGTGGCCCTCACCGACGACGGCCCGCAGATCTTCGAGGTCTCGGCCTTCGGCGGCTTCCGGGGCATCCAGGAGGCCAGAGGCATCGACGCCGCCACGCTCTACGCACACTATGCCGCAAGGAGGATATCAGCATGAGCCGCCACGGCTACGTCATGGGCACCCTGGCCGAAATGCTGGGCGCAAGCGCCCCGGCCCCGCATTCCCTGTTTCTCGACCTCGGCGACTGCCGCATCGAGGTGCGCTCCAACTCCACGCCGCTTCTGGCCGAGCTGGACGCCTATTTCGGCGGCTTCGTGGCCGCCCCCGGCAACACGGACCTCACCGTGACGGCGCTGGAAGGCCCTGCCCCGTCCATTCCCCTGGAGCTGACAACCAAGGAGCCGGACCCCGGCAAGAGCAAGGTGAAGGAGGAGTTCGCCGACGTTCCCGGCGGGCGGCTGGTGCGCAAGGCGCTTACCGGCATGGTGTTTCTCTTCGGCCACGGCAGCAACCTGGCCGTGGGGCCTTGCCTGAAGAACTCAAATCAGGTCATCAATTTCGTCAACAACCGCTACATAGAATACAAGCTGCACCAGGGCTGCCTTTTGGGCCATGCCGCGGCCGTGGCGCACCTCATGGCCGACACAGCCGGCGGACGCCTGCGCGGCCTTGCCCTGTGCGGCTTTTCCGGCGCGGGCAAAAGCACGCTGGCCATGCATGTCATGAGCCGGGGCGCGCTGTTCGTCAGCAACGACCGCCTGCTCGTCTCGGCCGATGGACCGGGCCTGCGCATGAGCGGCGTGCCCAAGCTGCCGCGCATAAACCCCGGCACCGCGCTGAACAACCCCGACCTGGCCGGAGTGGTGCCCCTGGCCGACCGCCAGCGTTTTCTCGACATGGACGCCGACGACCTGTGGCACCTGGAGCACAAGTACGATGTGTTCCTCGACAAATGCTTCGGCGAGGGGCGCTTTGTGCTCCAGGCGCCCATGCACGGGCTGGTGGTGCTCAACTGGCAACGCGGCGGCGGCGAAACCTCCATCCGCTTCGTGAAGGCGGCCGACCGCCCGGACCTCCTGCCCGCGTTCATGAAGCCGGCCGGGCTGTTCTCCCTGCCTTCAAACGGGGCCAAAGCCTGGCGCGACCCGGAGCCGGAGGCCTATGCCCAGTCCCTCGCGCGGTGCGACATGATCGAAATATCCGGCGGCGTTGATTTCGACCGCGCCGCGGACTTCTGCATCGAATACCTGGTGCACGGCTAGCACGTGCGAGGAGACATGCCGGTGGCAAAGACCTGGATACGCCGCGAGGTCGAAATTCCGAATCACATGGCGCTGGCCCGGCTGGAAAAATGCCCGGAGCTGGGGCCCAAGCTGCTGTTCTTCAGCGGCGGCACGGCGCTTAAGCGCGCCAGCGCCCGGCTGGTGAACTACACGCACAATTCCGTGCACGTCATTACCCCGTTCGACTCCGGCGGGAGCTCGGCCAAGCTGCGGCTGGCCTTCAACATGCCCGCCGTGGGCGACATCAGAAACCGGCTCATGGCGCTGGCCGACCAAAGCCTGCGCGGCAACCCCGAGATCTTCGCCCTGTTCGCCCACCGCCTGCCCGCCCTCTCAGAACAGGCCCAGCCGGAGCAGACCCAGGAGAGCCTGCGCCTGCTGCTCGACCAGCTGGTGCGCGGCAAGCACCCGCTGGTGGCGCGCATACCCGACCCCATGCGCAAGATAGTGCGCAACCACCTGGCCATGTTCCAGCAAAGCATGCCGGAAGACTTCGACCTGCGCGGCGCGAGCATAGGCAACCTGGTGCTGGCGGGCGGCTACCTGGCCAACCGCAGGCACCTGGACCCGGTGATCTTCATGTTCTCGAACCTGGTGCAGGTGCGCGGCGTGGTGCGCCCCGTGGTGAACAAGAACCTGCACCTGGCCGCGGAGCTGGCCGACGGCTCGCTCATCATCGGCCAGCACCGCATGACCGGCAAGGAGACGGCCAGGCTCTCCTCGCCCATCACCCGGCTCTACCTCTCCGATGATGACGGGCGCCTGGTCGACCAGCCCATCCGCGACAAGATGCGCAGCCTCATCCAGAGCGCGGAGCTCATCTGCTATCCCATGGGCAGTTTCCACTCCAGCGTGCTGGCGAACCTGCTGCCGCGCGGCGTGGGCCAGGCCGTGGCCGCCGCCACCTGCCCCAAGGTCTACGTGCCCTCAACAGGGGAGGACCCGGAGTGCATCGGCCTTTCCGTGGCCGACCAGGTGGAGCGGCTGGCCCAGGTGCTCATGCACGACCATGCCGGCATCGCCCTGTGCGACGTGCTGCACTTCGTCCTGGTCGACACCGCCCACGGCCACTACCCCGGCGGGCTCGACCTGGGCCGCATCCGCAACCTGGGGGTGGAGGTCATCGACTGCCCGCTCATCGGCTATGGTCCCAGCCTGGAAATCGACGACCGCTTCCTCGTGCCCATTCTGCTTTCCCTCGCCTAACGCCGAATAGTCATTCAAACCATACGACCTTCAGGAGGACCACATGGACAAGGACAAGATCGAGATGAAGACGGTCATGGAGAGCGCCGCCGTGGCCGAGTACCTGACCCAGCTCGCCAAGGGCTTCAAAAGCGGCAGCATCACCGTTGAAAAGGACGGCGAGAGCCTGACCCT